>Ga0080008_152198_pt1 | contig 25737 bp, 30 predicted proteins | sample ConCONMetagenome_FD_69211 | JGI IMG/M metagenome (GOLD analysis project Ga0080008, IMG submission 69211) | Hot spring microbial streamer communities from Conch Spring, Yellowstone National Park, USA - CON_C (SPADES assembly) (version 2) | ecosystem: Environmental > Aquatic > Thermal springs > Hot...
CTCACGCGTTGCCAGCTCGAGCAAGCTTGTTGCCAGCGTCTCTGCTGCCTCTACCTGCCCTTCACGCGGAGTGAGTCCCAAACGGCGGAACTCCTCCTCTACATTCAAGACCTCTCACTCGCTATTTACAGACAGGGTTGTTCATGCTTCTCGGCTGCGGGTTTCCTTCAGGAACGTGGTGAGCTTGAAGAGAATGTCCCGGAGGTTCCTCTTTGTCCCCCTGCTCAGCGCTAAAGAAGCCTCAAAAATATTCCTGGTGTATGTGAACGTCAGCGCTGGGTCGTAGCTCAGCACTGCCAGGTGTTCCGCCGCGGCAGCGTACCTTCGCTTCCAGTCGGTGAGCAGGGGCTGGTACATGTTTAGCACTAGGAGAAGATTATCCTTTCGTGCGCGCGTTGCAAGGCGCCCAAGCCACCTCTGGTAAGCGTGCCATGATAGCCAGTTGGGTAATGCCACGAAGATGTAGAGATCGAGCTGTACGTCCGAGCAGTAATTACTGCAAGACGCCGTGTCCGTGTCTACGACGATGATGTCTAGCTGGGCTGAGCGAAAGCTCTGCAGGTTGTCTTCATTAACAAGAGGGGGAGAGGCGAAAGCCACATAGAGACCGCTTGAGAGAGAGCTTTCCCGCAGGGTCTCCACGAGGGATCCTCCCTCTTCGGGATTCACATGGGAAGGGGCTCCGCCAAGGCACAGTAGCCCGCTGTCGCCCCCTCCCGAGTCCAGCAGCAGCACCGAGTAACCTTCCTGGGATAGCGCGTACGCTAGTAGGCATGCGATAGTGCTCTTCCCCGCACCCCCCTTACAGCCGCTGGTTACACACAGCTTCTTCAAGGTCCCCTAGGAAGTGTACGTGCCCCGGATAAACTGGTATAGGGAAAGCGCATGCTCATGCCGCGCTATAAGCTTCTCGTAAATACCCGTGCGGGGGATCGGTGTGAAGTTCAGGCTTACTCTGCTGAGACTCCTAGCGGGCTGCAAAATGGCAAAACTGCAGAAACTCGAGAAACGGGTTCCCCGCTACGGGGAGCTCCTGAGAGCATTCTCCGAGAAGGCTCTGCTGCTCGCAGCGTTGACGATACTCAGCGGGGCGTCGTATGCAGAGGCTCAGCCCGGCGCCGCTCTGCTGGAGAAAATTCTGCAGCCTTTCATCGATATCGTGGCAATTATGGCCGCGCTGGCCTTCGCCGCCGGTATACTCGGCTTTGTAGTACTCCTCATAGACGCCGCAGTGTCCTGGATCACCGGGGGTAGCTTCGGGCGATCGCTGGCTGTCTCCAAGCTGATTAGGGCTGTGGAAACCCTCGGGGTAATACCGCTGATATTCTTCATAGTGAACGTGCTGGGCGGCTTAGGAATACCTGAGGTTGCAGAGGTTGCCAAAATAACAAACAGTCTCCTCGCGAGAGGATGGGACCTCATAATCTCTGCCCTTGGAGGATAGGGCTTATGCTGGAGGTAGTCTCCTGGGCGATACTGGGGCTAGCGACCGGCTTCCACGCAGCATGCGGCGTGCTTAAGTGGAGCCTTGGTATGCGCCGCGAAGCCCTCTACGAGTGGGAGAAAGCTGTAAGTGTGCTTGTGTACCTTCTCGTCGTCCACTTGATACTTTGGGTCTCAAGCGAGATTTCCACAGCATTAGGGCTCGGCATAAGCGTGTCAAACCCCTTTTCCGCTGCTGAGAGCTTGAGGCAAGCAGCGGGAGTGTTTTGGAACGCCAGCAGGGTCGCTGTGGATACAATAATGTTCGTGAGCGTGGAGAGAGCCGTGCTAGCAGCAGCACCGCTGACAACGCCTCTTAGTAGTGTGCTGGGCGGTGCCACCGGATGGTCAGTGACCGAGCTCAGCATAGTCTCAATTTTCTACATGCACCTCAGCTTTGCATCGGATGTCATCTCTAGAGTTTCTTGGCCGCTTCTCTCGCTCGGCGCAACTCTAACGGCTATTCCCAGCTTGAGAAAGGCCGGAGCTACGCTGCTGGCTGCGTACCTCTCGTCAACGCTGTCGCTCGTATACTCCTCAAGCGTAGTTGCCCAAGCGCTTAGGAGCGTCCGCGTGCCAAGCAGCACCAGTGTCATGGACTGGATCAGGGTTGCGGAGATAGCCGGTAGTAACGCGGTTGCTCTAGGTAATGCAGCGACTCACACGGCAGTCGCCCTAGCTCTAGGAGCTGCAGCAGGCGTGGGCCTGGCAGCGCTCTTCGGCTCCATATACATCAGCCTGACAAGGGTTTAGCGATGCTACTGCTGGGGTTATCGCTTGCAGCGCTCGCCGCCGAGCTCGCAGTTCTTTTCACGCTTCAGAGAAGCGGTGCTAGAGAGCTCCTCTCCAGGGAGGTTTCAGAGCTCGTGCTCTCCACGGGGCTCTTCCTAACGTTCCTAATCTTCGCTAGCTACTACGCGCCACCTGGAGCTGCCGAGAGCGCTCGGGAAAACCTGGCCGAGGCGGGGGATACTTTGAGCATAATTCACAGGAAGCTCGTGGGTTTATCCCTGGGAACCACCGCCCTAGGCGTTATCCTGTCCTTCTACCTCGCGCGGGGGTCTTACAAGCTGCCTGAGGTCCTGCAAACATACGCGGTGAACCTGGATAAACTAGTGGGTCCTCTCTCGTCCATCGCGTCGCTCGTGGGCTTGGCCGCCGCCCTTGCGAGGCACTTCCTACTGCTAGTCGAGCTTGGAGGCAAGCTGAGACCTTACCTCGAAGCCCTTTTACCAACACTTCTCATTCATAAGGTGCGGAGGTTCACAACGCCGCTCATAGCGCTGTTATTCACGGTTTCCGTAATCACCCCCTACGCGCTGTCCTTAAGGCTGCCGCACGTCGAAGCCCCTCTACATTTTATTGAGGCGCCTGAGAAGTGGGGCTTCGCGCACTTCAAGGTCTACGACCGCTCTGGGGGCGTGGTGAGCGCTCCTGTCCTCGTAGCCCTGAAGGATAGCAGCGGAAGGCTCTACATAGCAAGAGTAAGCCACGAGTACACAGTCGTCCTCCCCGCTGGCAACTACACCGCGGCGTGGGCAGCAGCGTACTTCACCAGGTTCGATGTCCCAGGCTGCTGCCTCGACCCCAAGCCCTACGCCTACTGCAGCTGCCCCGTGTGGCCTGCACGGCTCCACTTAGATAACTACTCAGTGGTAAACGTCCAGGTAAGCCTGCCCGTCAACTTGATATACTGCGAGGAGGGCGTGGGAGGGATTTTCACCGCCCAGAGGGGCGGAGCCCCCTTACCCTTCTCTAGCGTTAACTGCAGGGCTGCGGTGTACGTAGAGCCCCGAGAGGGGGAGCCCGCATTCATTGCCGTGAAAGGAGGGGGATACGGGGTGATCTTTCCCAGCGGTCGTGTACCCGCCGGCAACGGTACCTGCTGGTACGTAAACGTAAGCAGGACTGGGGGGAAACCTCCAGGCGTAGAAATCGACCACGATCTTCTGGAGCGCGCGAGGAGGGGCTACATATTCTGGTGGAACTCTGTAAAGGACGCTGTAGCTGAGCACCTCAGGTCCCTCTTCGAGGTCCGCAACTCCAACACCCCCAACTATATGGAGTACGAGCTGATGGTCAGCTTCCGCAAGGGGACCTGCGCCGGGCAGCCTGTGCAGGTCCCCTTCGCGGAAGTGTCCATCCAGGGTGTTTGCTGCTGGAATGACAGCCACGCCGTGCCCCTGAACCCCTTCTGGGAGCAGACACACTTGATTGCTGACAGCTTACCCCTTTTAGCCGGAGACATCATCAGGCTTTTCTCGCTACTCTACAACTCTGCCTTACTGGTTGTGTACTGGGCTTCAGGTGTGCTGCTCGCAGCCGGGCTATACATGGAGACGCTACCCTACACAGCAAAGGCCCTTGCGGAAAGGCTTACCCGAGGCGCGAGAGTAATCCCGCTGCTGAGCCTCAAAGCAGGAGAGCAGCAGCTGTGGAAGCCGAGGCGTAGTCTACGCGACGAGATCGAGGACGCCTTGTGGGAGCGAAGCGCCATCAAAAGACTCGCGCGTATGCTCTACATCCTGGTATCCCACACGTTACGTGGCACGGTCTCGGCTTTAAGGTCTAAACCAGTACCGCTAGCCCTCAGAACCTTTGAGGCGGCTTCAGCCTCGGTAGCTAGGCGGTATCAGCGAGAAAAGGCTGCAGCACCGGGTGGCTGGAGGCGCCGGTATAGGCTAGCAAAGTTGGCAAGAGCATCAAGCCGTGCTGCTAAAACACTCTACAGCTTGTCCACGTGGCCCTCCAGGGAACACGCACTACGCACCGCGAGCATCGCCGCCGGCACCCTCGGAACCCTGGCGCGTCTCGCTCGCGTGATAATCCCGGAGATGTACTACAGGGCTAGGGGCTACAAGGTCCTGCTGCCCTACTCCCTCGGATACAAGCAACTCGAGGAGAACTTCCTCGCACCACGTGGATCTGCGATGACTAACTACGAGAGGAGGGTCGCGCCCCTCGTGCACAAGTACCTCCAGGAACTATCTGATGAAGTCGCTAAGAGAGCTCCCTGGGTTGCAACCAGTGCCGAATGGAGGGAGTTTAAGGAGACTCTCCAGAAAGCTAAGAGGCTGCACGAACTCGATGCTGCTGCAGAGCTCCTCCTCGGCATGGGAGAGGACGTGCGCAGGCTTGTAGCAAGAATAACCAAGGTCGCACCTTCACCCTGGATGGAGCGCGACTTCGCCCTCTACCTCCGCCTGCGTGTATTAGAGGAGTTCGAGAGGAAGGGGGAGACGTGGGCTACATTCTACAAGAACATGTTTCTACACGAGCTCCTCCTCCCGCTCGACTGGAGAGCGAGACTCCAGCACAAGCTCTGGAAGCTCAGGAGGTGGCACAAGTGGTATCTTGGAGAACCTATCTAGCTGCCCTCTCGCTGCTGGGCGCCCTTCTAACAGCTTCCCACAGCAGATTGTTAGCAGAGCTGCTCGCAGCTCTCCTTTTCGCCCTGCTGACGCCGGAAGTACTCCAGCTCGCCGTCCTAGCGCTCAACGGCGGATGGCCGCTGCCCGATATCCTCTGCCTGAAGCACGCCTGCCTAGAGACCACCGGCAGGGAGTACTGTGCCTTCTGCGGAGTTAAGGTCACTGATTGCAGGCATGGCTGCTACGACCTCTCAGAGAAGGAGTTCTTCAGCCTCTCCACGACATTCTTCCACGTAGGCCTCGTAGGCGGTGATGCTGAGTACCTTCTAATTACCTGGAATCAGCAGTACTACGTGGTTATCAGGGCATGCGGTAAAGACCCCTATGAACTCAGGAGAACCCTCAAGAAGCACCTAAGGAGGGTTGAGGAGGCACTGTCGCTCACCGGCTGCTCGTGGGAGCGCATGAATGGGCAAAGCCTAAGGAGAGTTCTTAGGCCCTCGTGCCTAGTTCCAAGCGGAAAAAGCCCCCTTCGCCTCGCAGTTGCCGGTCTAGTGCTGCTGCCGCTAGTACTCCGCGCGCCCTTCCTTCTCCCCGTGGGCCTAGCGGGTCTCGCCGCGCTTCTCCTGTCGCAGGGTAGGGGAGGCTACACTGCCGCCAGCGGACTTCACGTCTACACACTAGTCTCCATCGACAGCTTCTACTCGCTGGCCTCGCTCTCCGACATTCTTTCCCGCGCTAAGATAGTCTACAGCTCGTGCGCCAAAGACTTGTACCTAGCATTGCGAGTGAGACCCGCGGCACCCGAGGAGGAGCAGGCTATAGACACGGAGGCCTACAGGAGCTACGAGGTGGGCACAGCCCTCGAGAAGCTCTCCCTGATACACAGGAGCACTAAGTTCTTCGCAGCGGCCAGGAGAAGGTGGGAGAGGAGGGAGGCTCTCTATACAGTCTCAGGGCTACTGGTAGCGACGCAGAGCCAGCAGAAGATCCTCGAGAGAATCGGCTTGAGGTTCATCGGGCTACCATCTGCGCTAGAGGTGATTTCGTGACGAAGCTCCTGGACCGCCTAATCATAAAGAAGACCTACGCCCTTAGCGGCGACCTCGCTGCCTTTGCATCGCCGCTCGCGGTGGTGCCGCCTAGGGAGGAGACATCCGGGATGCTCCTGGGCACAGATAACCTGGGCCGTCCCGTCTTCCTGAACCCCTCCTCGCTGCCCAACATGCACGGCATAATAGTGGGCACGACGGGAAGCGGTAAAAGCACCCTCGCCCGCCATCTAATCCTAGAGGCCCGCGACCTGGGAGTATCTTCCTGGGTCATAGACCCTCACGGCGAGCGTAGCTACGCCAGACTCTACAGCAGGGTCCTGCTCCTGGGCGCCGACAGGATCAACGTGCTCGACACGCCCGGCTGGAAGAGCAGTGAGTTCTCCTCAGAGCTTGCGCGCTACATCGAGAGAGTATACGGCATCTCCGGGGCTAGGTTCGTACTGCGCGAAATCCTCCTCAAGTGCCTGAACAGGGGGTCTCTCTCACCCCTCGAGAACCTCTCGGAGACCCCAGAGGTAAAGCGCATATACGACGACCTAGCTCAGATACACGAAGACAGCGCGCCTAGCGCGAAAGAGCTGGCTGCGAGCAGCATCTGCTTCACATTCCCCCAGATGAGCTCGCGGGAGTTCAGATCGCTGGCCGCGCTCCTACTCCTCATGTTCCTTCAAGGCTACAGGCGCATGCTGGGCGAATCTCATAGGTTCGAGCACATGGTCGTGCTCGAGGAGGCCCACTACCTAGCACCCTACCTACTCCACCTGTACCAGCAGACGAGAAAGTGGGGGTACTCCGTCATCGCGGTAACGCAGCTGCCGCGCGAGCTGGACCCCAGGCTCTACCAGCTGGCGGGCTTCGTGGTCGCGCTGAGTGGACCCGAGAGCTACGTTAACGACATCTCCCTCCTCTTCTCCCTGACTCGCGACGAGCGCGACCACATTCTCTACAAGCCGCGAGGGGCAGCACTCCTCGTGCGCCAAGGCGACCCGAGACCGAGGAAGCTGTTCCTCAAGCTCCGCCGAGAGGCGTTCCCCGAGGCGTGATGGCGCGCCCACCGGTCACGCAGGCGCGCGCACTACTTCCTGTAGGCTAGGTAGTAGAGGAGGGGTATACTGAGGAGCGCCAGGTCCCTACCTCTCCCTGTGAGCGTGTACACCGTGGATAGCGGCCTCTCGATGACGGTCCTCGCGACGAGCCCAGCCCGCTCAAGCTCCTTCAGCCTCGTCGAGACGATGGGCTTGCTAAGCCCAGTCAGCCTGACGATATCAGTGAAGGAAGCCTTTCCCAGCATCAGCAGCACGTAGAGGATGAGCAAAGCCCACCTCTTGCTCAGCAGGCGGAAGCTCGGCTCAAGGGCCTCAACCACTCCCTTGAGGTCCTCGGGCTTCATGCCGCCCTCTGAGAGCACCTTCTCAAGAGTCTCCGCTACACCCGCTATCACGTGGTCGACCTTCCTCTCCACCTCAGCTCTTAGCCTCTCGTGGAGCTCCAAGCCCGTCCCTAGTTCAGTTTTTATACCTGGTCTATAAATTGAACTCCGATAAGCATGAGGTACGACGCAGTAGTGGTGGGCGCGGGACCCGCCGGCCTCACCTTTGCGAGATTCCTCGCCTCTAAGGGCTTCAGGGTCGCGGTCCTAGAGAGGAACGAGACGCTCGCGGTGAAACCCTGTGGCGAGGGGATAAGCGCCCGCGTGCCCGTTACAGCCGAGCTGAGCAGATCCGACGTGCCGAGGTTCGCCAGCAGGGAGATACGCGGCGCCCTGGTCGCGGCGCCGAACGGAAAGGGTGTCACGATAACGGGTGAAGGCGGCGACATGGGCTACGTGATCAACAAGAGAATCTTCCTGCGCGTGTTGGGCGAGTACGCGGCATCCGCAGGCGCTGACATCTACGCGAAGGAGCCTGTGAGGGAGGCCTTGAGGAGCAACGGCGCGGTGAAGGTGACCGCGCGCACGGTGGAGGTCGAGGCAAGCCTCCTAGTGGGCGCCGACGGCTACATGTCCTTTGTCGCGAAGAAGTTCGGCCTGGAGAGCCCCGGGGAGAGGAAAGTCATACCAACTGTGCAGTACGTGATGGCGAATGTGTCCACGCCGGACCCAAGCCTGACCTACTTCTACCTCGGCAATGACGTCGCGCCTAAGGGCTACGTGTGGGTGTTCCCGAAGGACGGGACCATAGCGAACGTGGGAATAGGCGTCCAGGGAGCAGCCCCGAGAGCCTACCTCGACAAGTTCATCAAATCACACCCAGAAATGTTCGCGAAGGCTAAGATCCTCGAGTTTCAGGGAGCCGCTGTGACCATCAGCGGCCTTCTCAAGAGAATCACCGCGGACAACGTCATGCTGATCGGCGAGGCAGCCGGCCAGGTCATACCTCTCACGGGAGGGGGTATACACACCTCTGTCGCCGGTGGGAAGATAGCCGCCGAAGTAGCTGCCAAGGCCCTGGAGGAGGGGGACCTCTCCGAGAGAGCCCTGAGCGAGTACAGGAGAAGGTACGATGAGCACTGGGGCAGGAGGATCCGTGACAGCCTGAAAGCCCTTCGCGCTATCGAGAAGCTCAGCGACGACGAGCTCAACCAGCTCGCCGAGATCCTCACAGGAGAGGATATCGTAAACCTAGCCAACGGCGAGAACGTGGCGAAGGTGGCTCTTAAGCTGCTCAAACACCCGGTATTCAGCATAAAGCTCGCTCGCGCGCTACTATCTGAGTAAAGTGCACGTCAAAGGAAAGATATAAAAACCCTCAACTTTTTCTGCATATAGTTCCGGCCATAGCGCCCCTGCCACGCCCGCACTCGTCAGATCGCGGAAGCTAAGGGGGGCGCGCCGCGCCGAGTACTGGGGTCTGCGGCCCCGGGAAAGGCCGGTGCCGGAACCACCCTCCGCTGCTACCTCAGAATTCTCCTTAGCCTGGCGCGCAACACGTCTTTTTAAGCGCGCATCACCCCTGGCTCCGCGAGCGCGGCATGGGTTTACGCGTGGCTGTAGTAGGCGTAGGCAGGTGGGGTGCGAACCACGTCCGCGTCCTCTCGAGGCTCCGCGGCGAGCTCGTGGAAGCTCTCCTCGTTGTCGACAGCAATCCCTCCCGCGCGTCGAGTATAGCCTCCCGCTACGCATGCGAGAGATGGTACACGTCCGTCGAGGAGCTTCTCCAAAGAGAGAAAGATCTCGACGCAGCGGTAATCGCGGTGCCGACAGTGTACCACTTCCCTGTTGGCAGGGTCCTGGCAGGCAAGGTGCACCTTCTTGTGGAGAAGCCCCTCGCAGCGAGCGCCGAAGAGGGGTTGGAGCTGCTCAGAGCAGCTAAGGAGGGGGGGAACCTGCTCGTGGTGGGCCACATTGAGAGATTCAACCCTGTCGTGCACATCGTGAAGCGGCACTCCGCAAACCTCGGTGGACCCCTGGCGGTGGAGGCTAAGAGGATAGGGCCCGGGCCGGCACGCGGGTACACGCTGAACCTAGGTGTTGCCCACGACCTGCTAGTGCACGATGTGGATGTAGCCAACTTCATCCTCGACAGGCTGCCGCACCGCGTTTACGCGCTAGCCCTGCGCGACGCTGAGTTCCCCTACGAGACAGAGGTGCAGGCGCTCTACGAGTACCCAGAAGGCGCGACAGCGTACCTGGCGGCAAGCTGGAGGAGCTCCCCCACGTACAAGCACAGGAGCATATCAGTGAGGACGCCCTCTGCTATCGTGCGGGGTGACTACATACTCAGGAGGGTAGTTGTTGACAATGGGGTGAGCAGGTACTCCCTAGGGTTCGTCGAAACGAGCCTCCAGACGGAGACGTCCTCCATCGAGATCTCCTACCTGCAGCCGGAGCCGCTCGAGCTCGAGCTGCGAAACTTCCTCGAGGCTGCGGCAAACCGGGCAAAGCCGGCAGTCACAGGGCTGGAAGGCTACATAGCCTTGAAGTGCGTCGTGAAGACCCTCGAGTCGGCTGCAAAGAGCCGGCCTGTCGAGATCACATGGGAGGAGCTAGACCGCTTGGAGTAGCTCGCGCGAGCGCTCAGGCCCTCACAGGCAGAGCCGGGCAGCGATGCTCAAGAGCCCCCTGAGGACGGGACACTCTGCAAACAAGGAGGTCTTAGCTGCCGCCAGGGCTGGAACCTTCCCACAGAGGCCCCCTTGTCCTAGCAGCAGGGTTAGCGAGGAGTCGAGAACGCCGCCCATCAAGCGCCTGTCCACAACACCCCTCACCCCCACCACTCTCCCAAGGTCCCTTGAGTACAAGACCCTCATGAATCCATCCTCTCCAACCCTGAGCTTGACCGAGGAGTCGCCCTCCGGAGCCCCAGCCTCGAAGAAAACCCGGTCCCCAGAGTCTAGGACCACTAGCCTCGGGGGTTCTAGAGCCACGCGGCCGAGAACCCTGTGAGCCACCAGGGCTGCGACCTGCTCGATACTCTCATCCAGAAACACTGGCACGCTGAGGGATACCGTTGAAGCCCCCATGCGCATAACAACCTCCGCCTGCCCCCCGAGGAGGCTCGAGGGGGGAGGGGGTCCCACGCCGACCAAGCCCTGCGACTCCAGCCGCTCCCAGAGGGGCTTCGCCACCTCGTCGCTAAGAGGTAGAGGTCCCGGCTCGACTCTGAAGAGCCTCCTACCTCTTGCGCACAGAGCAAGCTGCACTGAGAGCACGCCGGCCGGCAGCACCGCGCCCTCCTCCGCCACCTCCCTAAGAACCTCCGTCAGCACGGGCTCCCTGACGACGACCTCCACATCCCCCTCCTCACCCCCTCCGACCACCTGAGGGTACGCTACCGAGCTGATGAAGCCGGCCGTGTACGCGGTCCCCTCCCTCCTGCCGCGCAGGTAGCCGCAGAGAGCCCGCGGAGAGACCACGACCGGCGGGAGCGGGTCCACGGCTATGCACACCCTGGGCGAAAGCCTTCTAAGCCACAGTACTACCGAGGCCGCGAGGTACCCTCGGCCGCGCACGCGGATTAATGCAGGCTGCATGGCATGCCAGGGCGAAATGCTAAAATTGTGATAGTTATGATTACTCTTTCGGCATGCCGATCCCCACCCCCGAGGAGCTCCGGATGCTCCGGCTCAAAGCAGGTTTGACTCAGGCCGAGGTAGCTAGGCGTGCAGGCGTGAGCCAGTCACTCATCGCGAGGATAGAGTCCGGCAACGTGAACCCCCGCGTGTCAACCCTGATGAGGATATACCAGGCGATACACGAACTCGTCGAGGACGAGCTGGCAGCCAAGGACATCATGTCCTCCCCAGTGGTGTACGTCGAGCCGCACACCCCGCTGGTGAAAGCCACGCAGGTAATGTGGGAGAGAGGGTTCAGCCAGCTCCCAGTCCTAGAAAGCGGCAAGCGGAACATCGGCACCCTCTTCGAAGACGATGTTCTTCAAGCGTTCCTGAAGGAGAGTCGCCGCGCCGCCCAGCTAACTGTGGCAGACGTCATGTCAGACCCCCTGCCCATAGTGAGCGCTGAGACCAAGGTGGGCAGGGTCGCCAGGCTCCTCTCCAGGACTCCAGCCGTGCTCGTCGAGGAGAGCATGCTGATAGTCGGCATAATCACAAAGAGCGACGTGGCGAAGCTGCTCCTCGCCACGCGCTAGAGCTCGGCCAGGACACCTCTAACCCTGTAGCGCGTGTTCGGCTTACTCCCCTTCTTAACGAGCCGGCCCTCGGCGACAAGCCTGGAGACGTACGTAGAGACATTGGTTATCTTGAGCCCTGGAATCTGCTTAGCAGCTACGTTGTAAAGGTCCCTGAGGGAAAACCATGTGCCATCCCCGAAGTTCTCCGCAATGACCCTCCATATCCTCTCCTTGAGCGTGCCGTCCCTCGGCTCCTCCTCGACCTCTAGCGCGCTCGCTACCCGAAGCTCCCGCAGGGTCCTGAGCAGGTAGAGCACCCTTTCCTCGCTGATCTCTGACCCCTCTATGCTCATGGATACTCGCTCCCCAGAGGGCAGGGTGTCCTCTACCTTGATGCGCGGCGCCATTCCACCCCCTAGAGGCGTCCGCACTATATTTCACTATCCTGGATGATTAGACAGTGGCCCCGTGCACAGAATAACGGCTACTCGTACTCTGTTCTCCATTATCAGCGAAAATTTTCATGTTGATTGTGAACAGAGAAAAAATCTTTTGAATAACGCTTGAAAGAGTTGTCTCCTTACCGTTCTGCACATCTCCAGTGGAAACCAAGGGGTTATTTAAACCCCCTCTCCCCTCGGCTGTATTCTCGTCTAACTGAATAATCCCAGGTGCTTTTGTAGAAAGTTCCCAGACCCCTTTGTTTCAAGTGGAGCAACTGCATACCTTTGCTTGCGTGTGTGCTCGTATACCTGTACATGGAAGTTGTCTCTTACAGGGTGTTTCCAGTGGAAACAAAGGGGTGCGAGCCTTCCCGGTTCTCTCTTAGCTAGCACAAACTTTAAACACCGCCTAGCAGGGGCAGCACTCAGAGTGTAATATATGGAGGAGCAGGTGTACGTGCCAGATCTCTCAGCAATACTTAGCGGGGCCCTGCGGGATGTTCTGCAGCGGGGCATGGTAGCTGGTAGACTTCTTATTCACGCCTCGGTGGTCGACTACCTTGAAGAGCAGGCCCGGAGGGGGAGCAGTACTGGAGTGTCTGGCTTGCGCGAGCTGAGGCTCTTGAGGGAGCTTTCCAGCAGCCTCCAGGAGCTCGTCGAAGTGGAGTATGTGTACGAGCTTCCTGTGGGTGCGCGGGGGCTGCGCAACCTGGACCCCGATGTGGTGGCCAGGCTGCTGGCTATCGAGAACAACGCCGTGTTCGTCACGGTCGACGAGATATCGGCTGAGGCCGCAAGGGCTCTGGGCTTGGAGGTCCTGCTGCTCAAAGGAGCACAGGAGGACGAGTTCTTCCTCGACAGGTTCTTCGACAAGAACACGATGTCTGTCCACTTGAAGGAGGGGACTCGCCCGCGCGCCAAGCGAGGTACACCTGGGAACTGGTCCTTCGTGGAATTGGACTCCCGCCCTCTGACTCGAGGTGAGATGGAGGACTTCATAAGGCAGATTATGGAGCGTGTTAGGACGCAGCCCAACTCTTTCATTGAGTACGAGGGTTCAGGTCTTACGATCGTGCAGCTCGACGAGTACAGGGTCGTGATCACGAAGCCACCCTTCTCGGACGGCTACGAGATAACGGCTGTTAGGCCTGTGGCGAGGCTCAGCTTGGAGGATTACAGGCTGCCTAGGAAGCTAGTGGGGCGGCTCGAGCAGCAGGCCGAGGGGATACTGATCGCGGGCGCGCCGGGCATGGGCAAGACGACATTTGCCCAAGCGCTCGCGGAGTACTACCACAGGAAGGGCAGGGTCGTTAAGACCATAGAGTCGCCTCGCGACATGGTTCTGCCGCCGGAGGTGACGCAGTACTCCAAGAGCTACGCGACCTCTGAGGAGATACACGACGTTCTGCTCCTCTCCAGGCCTGACTACACTGTCTTCGACGAGATGAGGGATACTAAGGACTTCCAGCTGTACGCCGACCTCAGGTTGGCCGGCGTGGGCATGATAGGGGTGGTGCACGCTACCAGTCCCATAGACGCCATACAGAGGTTCATTGGAAGGGTTGAGCTAGGCATGATACCCTCCATAGTCGATACCGTGATCTTCATCAAGAACGGGAATGTTGAGAAGGTTTACTCGCTGGAGACCACGGTGAAGATACCACATGGGCTGAAGGAGGAGGACCTCGCTAGGCCGGTCGTGGTGGTCCGGGACTTCCTAACAGGGGAGGCCGAGTACGAGCTCTACGTCTTCGGCGAGCGGACTTTTGTGGTCCCCATTAAGAAGCAGCATGGGAGGGTGAGCATAGAGGAGTACAAGGTCAAGTCTGCTCTTGAGCGCGCGCTGCAGCGTATGATCGGCGACGACGGGTACGAGGTCAAGGTGGATAACTCGTCATCCATTGTTGTCGTAGAGCTGTCTGCTGAGCACTACAACTTTATCCTCGGCAAGCCTAGGAGGAAGCTCGAGAGGATAGTCAGGAAGTTTGGCTACGAGCTGGAGCTGAGACCCGTCTTCTAGAGTTCTCCAAGGGGTGCGGCATAATATTTATTAGGGGTGGTGCAGGCGGAGAGAGCGCTACCGGTGACAAAAATGAGCCTGCAGGAAGGCAGCGTCCTAGTGGGCAACAAGAGCGTCATGAACTACGTCCTGGCAACAGTGATCCAGTTCAACCAGGGAGCCAAGAGGGTCCTCATTAAGGCGCGCGGCCGCGCTATCTCCAGGGCTGTTGATGTCGCTGAGATCGTGAGGAGCAGGTTCCTGAAGGGCGAAGTGGACGTCGCAGGCGTTCGCATCAGCAGCGAGCAGGTGGGAGAGGGCGACAAGAAGAGGAACGTCTCCACCATAGAGATCGTTCTTGAGAGGAAGAAGTAGCAGGGCAAAAACCTACAGAGTTTCCTCGGGTTTTTACTCGACTTCTAGTTCCCCTATCAGCCTGGGCTTCTCCTTTAGGTGCACTACCGGGATGGCGACCCAGCCGGGCTTAACCCCCTTGTACGGCTCAATGTACTCTCCGCTCTCGTCGGACCTGAAGAGCAGGTAGTCTCCGGGGAGCTCCTTGTCGGTGACGGTGTAGTAGAACATGGGTATGCCGTAATGCTTGTAGTAGTCCCGGAACACGATGAACACCCCGTAGACGTGCTTACCTCTCTCAACGAAGTGTACAATGTACGTTGGGTGCCCCATGGTCATGGTCCCGCTTACCAGCCGCGCGAGGTCGCTGAGCCCCCTTAGCCTCAGGGGAACCATGTGGCCGACGCGCTCAGCGCTATCCTCGGGGCTCATCATCTTGGAAAGCTCTACGCCGCTTAAATACTCCTCTCGGCGGGCGTCACCCTCAGGGTTACCGCGGCCCCGCTCGGTAGCTTGGAGAGGTTGTCCAGGCCCTCGAGAACCTCGCCGGCCTTGTAGGCCTCCACCGCCCCCAGAGGCTGCTGCTCAACCACCACAGCTATGCAGCCTAGCTGGTGGATCACGAGGACGTCACCCCGGCTGAATGCCCTGTAGAGGCTGTGCTCCTGCCTGAGCTTAACCGGTAGGGGGAGTAGTAGGAGTCCTTTCAAGGTCGACGTCCTCGTCACAACCGCTTTGACTCCCAGCAGGGAGTCGAAGTTGAAGGGTATTAGCTCGCGCTTGAGCACGGCCTTCGCTAGGGCCGAGCCCCGCTGCTCGATCAGGAGTAGCGCCCGATCCACCCCCACAGGCACACCTGGCCTCTCCGGCTAAAAAGGTTATTTAGCCTAGATATACGTCCGCCTCGGGGTCGTCTGTGATCGACGAGTACAGGAGGAAGTACGCCTACGCTGAAGACTACGGGACCAGCCAGTTCAAGTTCGGTCCAGTGGCCGAGAAGCCCTACGTCGTAGAGAACAGGGGCGTGATCACCTCCGAGCTTGAGTCTAGGCTCCTGCTGGAGCTATTCGGGGTTTCGAAGCCGGTGATAGTCGGCGAGGAGGTGTCACGCTACCTACCGGCTGTCGACAGCCTTGGAAGGTCCTTGATCTACCCCATGCACGACGGGATCGTGGAGAGGGGGAACGAGAGGGCGTGGCTTGTGATCAAGGAGATCACGAGGTACGGCTTCGAGAGGAGCCTCAGGGACCTGCAGAAGCCGCGCGACTTCGACGGCTTCTACGTGACCGCGGCTCTCTCGGCAATCGCGCCTAAGTACATGTACGAGAAGCTCTTCGACATACACGCTGAGCTGGACAAGGAGGGACGCTACGTGAAGGCGGTCACCATAATCCCGCAGCCCCTCGCGGTGGCGATAGCGGAGAAGACGACGGAGTGCATAGTTGTGGAGTCGGGGCACGGGAACACGCAGATCACGCCCATCGTCGTGTACCCAGTTAGGGACGCTATAACGGTGCTGAACAGGGGAGGGGCCGAGGCTGACGCCATGGCGGCCGAGATACTCCGGGACCTCGGCTACGAGGATAGAGCGAGGGAGGAGAAGTTCGTGCGCTTATTCAAGGAGAGCGTGGGCCTGATACCCAGGGACCTCAACACGGCCATAGAGAAGGCTAAGCGGGAGCCTGAGAGGTTCAGGGCTGTGTTCAAGGTTCCCAGGACGACCATAGAGATAGACATGGGGGCGAACTCCTGGATGCGCTTCCTCATAGGCGAGATAGTCTTTAACCCGACCCATGAGATCTTCGAGAGCTACTATAAGCGCGGAATGCCTAGGCCCCGCGACACGGTGGTGGGCGGGCAGAAGCTGCCGGGGACCATGCCTCTAGGGGAGGCCATCAGCTACTCCATCAGCAAGACGAGCTTCGAGGCGCAGCAGCAGATCCGGGTGGTGATACTCAGCGGGGGTAACTTTGCCTGGAAGGTCCCGCCCGGCTTGGAGGACGTCGCTGTGAACAGTGCGGAGAAGGTTGCCCTGCAGCTGAGGGCGAGAGGGCTCGACTACGCGGCCAAGCTGGTCTCAGACCCGCTGTACTCCGTCTGGAAGGGCGGCATCGTGTACAGCCTCGCAGTGCCTGACTCCGTGGAGTGGAGCTGGGATCGTATGGAGGGGTGGTACAAGAGAGGGGTTCACTACTAGTAGCCTGAGCCGCTAGGCTTATTACGTAATTTCTCAAGGTACATCTTAGAGGAATGAGCTACGCGCTGCTTAAACACCAGCTGATAACCCCTGTGAAAAAGTACCTGGAGGCCCGAGGGTTCAGAGTGGAGAGCTTTGAAGGAGACACCATCGTGGCCAGAGGAGCCTTGGGGACCGTGGCCGTCAAGCTCTTCCTCAGGGAGTCTTCCTCAGAGCTCTTCGAGGCACTGTGGGAGGCGGGGTCCTCCTGCAGGGACCTTGCACGCTTCGACGAGGTGTACTTAGCAGTGCGCGCAAGCACTCTGTCGAGGCTTGTGGGCAAGAAGATGCCGATACTCCGCGAGGCTTTCCAAGAGTACTTCAGGGTGGGCCTGCTCAGGGTCAATGAGGAAGGCGGCGTCGACGAGGTGATCAAGGCTCCGAGGAGAACTCCTGCGAGGGATGCGAGGGAAAGCTTAGAGGTGGCGCCTACACCCCCCAGGAAGCCCCTTACCCCTCAGCCCCACGAGGCTCCGCTAGAGGTGGCTGCGGTGAGGAGAGCAGCTGAAGAGCTAGCCGCCCCCCCGGCTGCTCAGGAATCCCGGGCTGCGGTTGGAGTGGCAGGAGGGGAGACGGTCGGCGAGGGTCTCCCGGACTTCGTCAAGGATAACCCCTGGCTGGTGGTTTTAAGCAGGAGAGGGGTTAAACCCTAGCTAACTAAGCGCGCTGGGTGAGCGGAATGAGCGAAGAGAGGTTTATCGGGGCGAGTGTGGAGCGCGAGGTGAGGAGGCTCCTAGAGCAGGAGCTCGCTGAGAACCCTAAGGCCTTAAGCCTCGCGCTGCAGATCCTCGAAGCCTACACGAAGGGAGGTAGGAAGGGTGTTGCCCAGCTTGTAAGAAGCCTCGTCGAGGGAGAGGCTGGTGCCGGTCCTGCTGAGGAGCCTAGAGGTTGAGGGGTTCAGGTACTTCGCGGGCAAGGCGTCGCTGAGAATCGACGAAGGGTTGACGATAATCGTAGGTCCCGTGGGCACTGGGAAGAGCTCCCTGCTCTCGGCCATCTCGTATGCTCTCTACGGCACGGAGCCCGGGCTCAGGAAGAGGCTGTATCTGAAGGAGGACCTCGTCAATGTGAGTAGGAACTCCGCCAGGGTTGTGCTCGAGCTGGTCGACGAGAAGGGGGTCTACAGGATCACGCGGACTCTGCTGAAGAGCGGTAGGGAGGATGCAAGCCTGGTGAAACCCAGCGGTGACGTTGTCTACGGGGCGCGCGCAATAAGCGAGGAGGTGGAGAGGCTGCTTGGGCTGGACTTTGAGGAGTTCTACCGCAGCGTCTTCCTCAACTTCGTAGACTTGTTTCTCCTAGCCTATGGAACGCCTACGAGGAGGAGCAGGGTCCTGGACAGGCTGCTCGGCCTCGACGCTGTCGCTGAGCTGGTGAAGAACATACCTCTGAGGAAGGTCAGAGAGAGACTCGAGAGGGTTCGAGAGCTATACCAGCAGGTGCTCGAGGATAGGAAGAAGCTTGAAAGTGAGATGCAAGCGCGGACTAAGAAGCTTGAGGAGCTCAGGAAGAGGAGGGAGGATCTCCTGGAGCAGCTGAAGAGGCTGAGCGTGGAGATCGAGAAGCTGCAGCCCCTCAAGATCGAGTACGAGAACCTGGCCAGCAGCGTAAAGGCAGAGGAGCAGGCGTTATCGAGACTTAAGCAAGCTTTGGGCACGAGGCTACCTAGAGAGGAGGAGCTCTATATCCTGGCGGAGGAGGTCAGGCAATCCCTGCTAAGGGCTGCGGAGCTGCTCCCTGTACCGTCCGAGCTGCGGGAAAAGCTGGTGAAGCTCGATGTGTTCGGATCCGACATCAGGAGCGTGTACGCCTTGCTGAGGGAGGCTAGCGAGGCTGTATCAAGCGAGTACGACAGATGCACCGAGGACTTCGAGCGCGAAGAAGCGGCAAAACTGCGCGAGTGCCAGGCAAGCCTGAGATCCATCGATGATCAGCTGATACGCTTGGAGCCCTCGGTGAGAGACTACGAGAAGGCACAGCAGACGTACTCCCGGATACTGCGCGAGGTGGGCTCTGAGGAAAACCTCCGCGGCATCATAGCGAGCCTGGAGAGGGAGGTGCGCGGGCTCAAGGACAGGCTCACCTCTGCCAGAATGGTCTCCGAGCTGAGAAGGCATATCGTTGACGAGCTGACAAGGAGGGATGCCACCCAGTGCCCTGTCTGCGGCTCCCGCGTCGATAGGGCGTGGCTCAAAGCCCTGGATACTCTGCCTAGGGAAAGTATACCCGAGGTGGAAGCGGAGCTGAAAAGGAAGGAAACAGACCTCGAGAAGTTCAAGCGGGTGATGGAGGAGCTCCAGTACGCTAAGGCACGGATAATCGAGCTCCAGGAGAGTGTCGATGCGTATAACGAGCTGCTCAGCAGGAAGGAGGAGATATCAGAGGAATGCGACGCTCTGAGGGAGAGTTTCCAGCAGGAAAGGCAGAACTACAGGACTGTGGAGCTCCACGTCGCAAAGGCTGCAAAGGACCTCCCCCAGCTGCGCGAGGGCGTGGAGAAGCTGGAGCTCGCCCGCAAAATAGAGGAGATGGAGAGGTCCCTTCAGGAGAAGCGCCGACGCCTCGAGGAGCTCCTCCCCAGCGCCCAGACGTGCAGAGAGCTCGAGGGGAAGGCGAGCAAGCTGAGGGAGGAGCTGGCTGGGATCGAGGGGGAGATAAGGGGCCTGGAGGGCTACTCCTCTCAAGCGCAGCTCGAGGAGCTCGAGGAGAGGTCTAGGTCCCTGAGGGAGAGGCTTGCTAGGCTCGAGGAGCTATACGACAACCTGGCTGCCGTGAGGAGCGCGTACGAGAAGATACTGGGCTACCTGCGCGAGCAGCGCGTCAAGGAGCTCAACGAGGAGATGAACTCCCTGCTGAAGCTGCTCTACCCCTACTCCGACATAGAGGGGGTTAGGCTGCTCGTAGAGGAGAACCCGAAGACCGGGAGGAATTTCTTCAAGCTGGAAGTCAGGGTGCGCGGGGAATGGACACCCTTCACAGCTAGGCTTAGCGACGGCCAAAAGACCGTGATCGTTTTGATACTGCTCTCAGCCTTCTTCAAGAGGCTCCCTCACAACGCCGGTTTTCTCGTACTGGACGAGCCCCTGCCGAACGTAGACGAGAAGGTCAAGCTAACGTTCATGCAGAATATCTTCAAAGCGGCTGGAGTCAAGCAGGTGCTCATAACAACGCAGGCAGAAGACGTCGTGAGGGCTCTTGTCTCCGAAATCGAAGGGGTGAGAATGGTGAACACCCAGGGGCTGCACGCACAAGCATAAATACTGACCGTCAACATCATGGGTGGATGATGATACTCTGACTTCCCGGAGGAGTGACGTTGCGAGCAGCCACTGACACCCGGTGACGCTCATGACAGTGTGGCGCCTGAAGTGTGAGGTGTGTGGGTCCGAGAGGGAGATAAACGTGGGCTTCAACCTCTACGAGTTCAAAAGAGTGTATATATACTGCAGGAACTGTAAAAGCAATACCCTCCACGTCGTCCTAGGGCATAAGGAGTAACTCCCAGAAAACATCTCTTCTAACCCCTTTAGGAAAACCCTGTGAGCCAGACTCTATTATATCTCTTCCTGAGGCACCTTATATAGACCCTATTCTCACCGTTCCTGGAAAGTTACTCTTGCGGCACAAAGGATAAACACCCAGCCCTTAGCCGGCGCGGTCGATGGAGGGCAGCACCACTAAGTCCCAGGTCAGACTGCTCGCGGTGGTTGTAGCAGCGCTAATCCTCGGTACTATCATAGGGGTTGCCCTAGGACCAGCGCTGCTGCCGGCAGGCCGCGCAATAGAGCAGCGATCAATGGTTGAGGTTCCGATAGGCGCTTTGCTCCCGCTCACAGGGGATCTTGCGAGCTTTGGGAAGCGGGAGCAGAGAGCTATCGAGATGGCCGTCCAGGACGTGAACAAGTTCGCTGAGAGCATTGGTGCGCCTTTCCGATTCAAGCTGATAATAGAAGAGAAGACACGAGAGATGATCCCGAGACCGCGCGCAGCAGGATACAGGTTCTCGCCGCCCAGGGAGTGAGAGCTATCGTAGGGCCGCTAAGCAGTAGTGAGACTGCTGCGGTCAAGCAGTTCGCAGATGCCAAAAGATAGTGATAGTGAGTCATGGCTCCACAGCCGTCTCGCTCGCCATACCTGGCGACTATGTTTTCCGTCTCACCCCGACTGACAAGTACCAGGGGCGGGTGCTGGCCCGCGTTATCTGGCAGCAAGGCTACCGCAACGTCGCCGTGATCTACAGGAATGATGCATGGGGGCGGGGGCTTTACGAGTCCCTCAGGACGAGCTTCGAAGCCCTGGGCGGACGCGTCGACGGGGTTGCCTACGACCCGAGGGCTCAAGACCTCTCGGGGGAGGTCAGCAGGCTAGCAGACATAGTCTCGCGCTTTGGCGACAACACGGCGGTGGTAATGATGTCCTTCGAGGATGACGGTATAAACATCATTAGGTTGTCGGCGCGGAACCCTGTTCTCTCATCCAAGGTGTTCTTCGGCACCGACGGCTCTGCTCTATCTTCTAGGTTCCTGACGGAGGTGGGGGAGGAGATACTCAAGCTGGGCGGCAACCCAGGTACGAACTACTGGCCTGCTAGCAACCTTATGCAGCAGGAGTTCGCAAGAAGGTACAGGGACCTCTATGGTGAGAACCCTGATGCCTACTCGATGAACGTATACGATGCGGTGTGGCTCATGGCGCTATCAGTCATGCTCACAGGCCGCTACGACGGCGAAGCGATAGCAAGGGCTATCCCCCTTGTGGCGCAGCACTACTACGGCGTGACGGGCAATGTGATTCTTGATGAGAATGGTGATAGAGCCTACGGGGACTACGGGGTCTTCAAGGTCGAGAAGACGCCCCAGGGCCTCGACTGGGTCCTCGTGGCTATTTACGATGTCACTCAGGACAGGCTCGTACCCGCAAGCGGGTAGCGCCGGTGTCGGCGGTGGCAGAGCCTCTGCTGCAGGTGCTTAACGTGAGCAAGAGCTTCGGGGGTATGAAGGCTCTAGACAACGTGTCGCTGAGGGTGGAGAGGGGTTTTTAACGTTGCTTATAGGACCCAATGGGAGTGGTAAGACCACGCTGCTCAATATCGTCAGCGGGGTCCTCAGTCCAGACGCGGGCAAGGTGCTCTTCAAGGGTATTGATATCACGCACCTAAAACCCCACGAGAGGTTCAGGCTGGGCATAGCCGGGTCCTTTCAGACACCGCGTCTCTTTTCCAGCCTTAGTGTTGCCGAGAACCTGCGGTACCGCTGAGGAACTATGCCGAGGAAGACCTCTCTCCATACTTCTCAGCAACTCCTGGGTAACCAGGGAGGCCCTCGCTGCTGGGGATGCGAGGAGGCTTCTCCAGCTGGTCAAGCTCGAAGACTACTGGAGCAAGCGATCCTCCGAGCTCAGCGGGGGCCAGAGCAAGCTGCTCGAGTATACGAGGACCGTGATCGGCGGCCCTGAGCTGGTGCTACTCGACGAACCTCTAGCTGGCGTGAATTACGCGGTAGCACAGGAGATAATGAGGAGGCTTGCGGACCTAAGGAAAGCCGGGCTCGGGCTCCTCGTGGTGGAGCACAGGCTGGACCTAGCAATGGAGTACGCTGACTACGTCTACGTGCTCCATCAAGGGAGGGTGATCTCCGAGGGTCCTCCCAGCAAGATTGTAGACGACCCGCGTATAGCCGAGGCGTACCTGGGTGGCTCGGAATGCTCCTTGTAGAGAACCTCTCGGTGGGATACGGCAAGATGGAGGTAGTCCATGGGGTGAGCTTCTCCCTCTCCAGGGGGAGAGTGCTGGCCGTGGTTGGTCCCAATGGCAGCGGCAGGAGCACGCTCCTCAGGGGGGTTTCGGAGCGGCTAATGTCCTAGGTGCGCGCGGGGAACCCCCTAGGGCCCTTAGCAGGAGCGGCGCTATACACTCTCCTCGACAAAGCCCTGTCGTTCGCCAAGCACCTGGTAGCAATACCTCTGGACGTCAACTACCTAGCGTACATAATCTTTGGTGTCTCACTGCTGGCAGTCCTCAGGTGGAGGCCCGAGGGGCTGATACCCGAGAAGCCCCCGCTCACCTTGAGAAGAGAGGTTGTCCTAGGCTATCTAGGCGAGAAGGAGGACCGCTGAACACCCTGCAAGCTCTTTATACAGCAATTTTGATAACCGATGTTCTTAAGATGGCTCTGCCACCGTGAGCACGGTGGTTTATGGACGAGCGTCTCATCAAGCTGCTGCGGCCCGAGAGCGTCGCGGTCGTAGGAGCTTCTAGGAGTCCTGGCAAGATCGGCTTTCAGATCGTGAAGAACCTCCTCGAAAGCGGTTTCCCACGGGAGAGAATATACCCCATCAACCCCAATGCAACGGAGATTCTAGGGCTTAAGTGCTACAGGTCGCTAAAAGAGGTCCCGGAAAGCGTGGACCTAGTAGTCGTCGCAGTGCCTGCACCCGCTGTGCCTGCGGTCATTGAGGATGCAGGACAGGTAGGTGCAAAGGCGGTAGCTGTGATCACGAGCGGCTTCAAGGAGATAGGCAATGTGGAGCTGGAGCAGCAGATTGTAGAGATAGCCAGGAAGTACGGCATGAGGCTCCTAGGCCCCAACATCGTAGGAATCTGCGACACCGTGAAGGGTGTGAACGCAAGCTTCTGCCAGGGCTCCCCGAAGCCCGGGAGCATAGCCCTCATAACCCAGAGTGGGGCACTGGGAATAGCCCTTATCGGCTGGACCAAGCTGAAAGGCATAGGGCTCTCCGACCTAGTAAGCCTCGGCAACAAGGCCGACGTGGATGAGGTGGACCTCCTCGAGTTCTTCACCGAGGACGCCTCCACGAATGTTATCACCGCGTACCTCGAGGGAATAAGCGATGGCAGGAGGTTCATGGAGGTGGCGCGCCGCGCCGCTCGCGTCAAGCCAGTGGTGATCCTGAAGGCCGGCAGGGGCGCGAGGACCATAGGCGCGATAAAGTCGCACACGGGGTCCCTCGCAGGCAGCTACGCAGCGTATGACGCTGCCTTTAAGCAGTGCGGCGTCCTGGCGGCTAGCAACTTCATTGAGCTATTCGACTGGGCTCTAGCCCTGGCTACCCAGCCTCTCCCTGAGGGCGAAGGAGTAGTAGTACTAACCAACGGCGGCGGTGCGGGCATAATGGCCACAGACGCGGCAGAGGAGCTCGGAGTCAAGCTAATGGACATACCGCCGGACCTCGCGCAGAAGCTGAGAAACCACATGCCCCCCTTCGGCAGCGTCTTCAACCCCATTGACCTCACGGGCATGGCCGCCGCCGAGAACTACTACGGCGCGCTGAAAGACCTGCTCCTCGACAAGAGGGTGCACGCGGTTGTCGTGCTTTACTGCCACACGGCTATAACCAACCCCTCAGAGATCGCCCAGTCGCTTCTCAAAGCAATAAGGGATACTGGTGTGAAGAAGCCGGTGATAGCGTCATTCATAGGCGGCGAGGAGGTGCAGAGAGCCTGTAGCGAGCTGACTGAGGGAGGTGTACCTTGCTACGAGAGCCCTGAGAAGGCGGTCTCCGCGCTGAAGGCACTCTACAAGTACGCGGAGGCAAGGCGCAGGCTCGAGCACAGGACAGCCGTCGAGGTGAGCGGCGACAGGGAGAGGGCACGGGAGATAGTGCTCAGAGCTCTCTCTGAGGGTAGGAGCGCCCTGACAGCCTCCGAGGCAGCCCGCCTCGTGTCACTTTACGGCATACCCACGCTCCAGAAGGTGCTGGTCAAAAGCGCCGAGGAAGCGCTCCGCGTGGCCAGGGAGATAGGCTACCCAGTAGTCGTCGAGGTAGAGTCCCCGGACGTCCTGCACAAAAGTGACATAGGAGCGATCATGATGAACATCGACAGCGACAGCGCGCTCGTGGAGGCCTACCACAGGGTGCTCTCAAACGTCGCGGCCAGGATGCCTAACGCCAGGGTGGACGGAGTGATAGTCAGGAAGATGGCGGAGAAGGGCAGAGAAGTCGCCCTAGGAGTGCACAGGGACCCCATCTTCGGCCCCCTCGTCATGATGGGCTCAGGAGGCATCTTCGTCGAGCTCATAAGGGATGTTAGCTTCAGGGTGGCGCCGCTTAGCCTCGAGGACGCTTACGAGATGCTCGAGGAGACCAAGGTGTACAAGGTGCTTAAAGGCTACAGGGGGGAGCCCCCGGCGGACATAGACACCGTTGTGCAGACTCTGCTGAGGCTCTCCAAGCTAGCGCTGGACATACCCGAGATCGAGGACATAGACATCAATCCCTTCTTCGTGTACGAGGCGGGGAGGGGAGGCCTCGCCGTAGACGTGAAAGTGACGTTGACGCGGCGGTAGCGCGCTACTCTCCCAGCACCTCCACTACAACCTCCCTCCTCGACCTGGGGCCGTCCATCTCCACGAAGAACACGTTCTGCCAGGTCCCCCTCACAAGCCTGTAGTTCACCACGGGGAGGACCCTTGTGGAGCCTATGAACGCGGATGCGACGTGTGCGTGGGCATTGTCGTCGATCCTGTTGTGAAGCCACTCCGCATCCGGCGGGAAGAGCTCGCGGAGCTTGCCCAGTATATCCCTTATGAGGCCCTGCTCGTGCTCGTTGAGAACAATGGCGGCAGTGGCGTGAGGGGCGTGAATCACGCAGACGCCGTTCTTCACGCCGCTCTCCTCCACAGCCCGCTCAACCTCCCTGGTTATGTCGACCACTTGGAACCTCTCGCTAGTCCTCAGCTCCAGGACTTTAACGTGCACACGCACAGTCGACACGAATTAGGGCAGGAATGAATGCTTTTCTGCTACTCTCTGCTCGCGCGTATCCTTGTGTACGGCGCGTCGACACAGAGAGCCATCTCCCAAAGGTGCTCCACTCCCCCGATAGCAACCCTGGCACCACACCTAGCCGCCTTGAACGCGCACTCGAGCTTCTGCCGCAGCCCGCCGGTGACGTCAACCCCCCTCGACTCACCCACATCTACCATGTCCTCCTCCCCGAGCTCCCTCACAAGGTAGGCTCCAGGCGTGCCAGGTGGCTTGCTGTATACGCCACCCGAGCCGACGAGGAATACCAGCGCGGAGGCCCTCAGGGCGCAAGCGAGGTGCACGGCAATCACATCCCCGGAAAGTATAGCCACTCCGCGGCTAAGGTCGGGCACGACGTCGCCGTACAGAATGGGGCCCAAGCCCATGCCGAGGAGCCTCTCCCCGTCCCAGCCCTTGGGCCTAGTGACGGCCTCTCACACCTTCGGGCTGGCCCGGGGCAC
>Ga0080008_137933_pt1 | contig 25736 bp, 14 predicted proteins | sample ConCONMetagenome_FD_69211 | JGI IMG/M metagenome (GOLD analysis project Ga0080008, IMG submission 69211) | Hot spring microbial streamer communities from Conch Spring, Yellowstone National Park, USA - CON_C (SPADES assembly) (version 2) | ecosystem: Environmental > Aquatic > Thermal springs > Hot...
ACGTCATCTACGAGGCGGAGGGGGAGGAGGTGCCCCTCGCCGTGGCCAAGTTCCTCGTGGAGAAGCTGTATGAAGGTGAAGAATAGAAAGGGACGCTTCCACTTGACTCCAGACTCCATCGCCAACTACAGACGCCTCTACGTAGACGTCTTCTCGGTGGCGGCGTCTCTAAGCCAGCCGGAGGAGCTCTTCGCCTCCGCGGCCGAGACCGGCGTCAACGCGGTGTTTGTGGTGGATGCCTGGCATGAGTCGCATATGTCTCTCGCCCGGCGCTACCTCGACCTCTGCCGGCGCTACGGCTTGGACTGCCGCCTCTCCGAAGGCAAGCCCGCCGAGGTGTACGCCGTGGAGCTCTGCGAGGCTGAGTGCGGAGAAGGATGCGCCGTCGTGACCAGAGACTACGACGCCGTCAAGGCCGCGGAGAGGTGCACAGTGCTGATCTTCCAGCGCGGGCGGTTCTGGCGGGCGGAAGATTTATCCCGCGGCGTGTAGAGGCGTATATGGACGTGGTGGTTTATGGTGCGGAAAAAGTCCCTCCCGGCTTCCGCGTGGTGAAGAGCGTGGAGGAGCTGAGGCGGCATGTGGGAAAGGCCTTCATCGTGGTGGTGGGGGATAGGCGTTTGGCGGAGGAGCTGGGTGTTGCTTATTTCTCCGCTGAGGAGTGGGGGGATTTCTTGCGATATGCGGGAGTCTACAACCTCTGAGCGTTTCGACTTGTACACGCCGGTGGGCGTGTTGCTGGGCGAGTTTCGGCTGTATAGAAGGGTTTCGGGGCGGGGGGTGGAGTTCTGGGCCCGCGTCAACATCTACGGCGGTCCGCTCGTCACCATCGGCAGAGGCGCCTTCCCCACCTTCCTAGATGTCCTCGCCGGAAGGAGGCCTTTGGAGGCGCTGGGGAGGGTGGGGGAGTGGATTTGGTGCACGCCGATGTGCCGCGCCGAGTTTCTAGAAATCCGCAGGTTGCCGTGGGGCGCCGCCATGAAGATATACGCAGAGATGGAGGGCGAAGCCGGCGCCGTGCACCGCCTCTACGATGCTGTCTTAGCCGAGAGGGATCTCAGGCGCATTGAGAGGAGGGTAGGGTTTATCCGCCCCCCCGACGCGTTGAGACATGCCCAAGAAGAAAGAGGCTGAAGAGGTTGAGGAGGTTCAAGCGTCTGAGGAGTGTAAAAGATACGACGGGCCGTGGAGGGAGGACGTGGTTAAGCTGTGTGGCGAATACGGCGTCAAGGCGTTGGCGGCTATGAACGTGGTGGAGCTGGCCCAGCTTTTGGGCAGGGAGGACGAGCTGGAGAAGGCTGAGGTGGCCCTTGCAAAGATTAGGCGGCTGGTCGGCATAGCGCCGAGGCCCATCAGCATATCGGAGGCTCTCAAGGCTCAGCAAGCTCTCCCCGTCCTCAAGACCGGCGTGGCTGAGTTCGACGAGAAGACGCCGTGGGGCGGCTTGCGGAGGGGGCTGATATACGGCTTCGCGGGGGAGTTCGGCGCGGGGAAGTCTATGTTCGCAATACAGTGCTCGGTGAAGGCGGCGGCGGAGGGGTGGCGCGTGATCTACATAGAGACCGAGGGGGCGCTGAACATACAGCTCTTCGAGAAGATAGCCAAGAGGTTCGGCGCAGACCTCAACGCGCTGGTGGATAAGCTAACCATCACGCAGGCCACCGACGTGTTAGACGTTAAGGAGATCCTTCTGTCTCTTTTTAAACAGCCTGTGGATCTCGTCGTCATAGACTCCTTCGTGTCGCATGCACTTAGGGCGCAGTTCCGGGGCAGGGAGAGGCTTGCGGCGCGTCAGCAGTTCCTGGCCTACCTCCTCGACATCTTGCGCCGCATGGCCAGGGTCTACGGCACGGCCTCTATCTTAACGGATCAGGTCATAGACGTGCCGAGCTTCTTCTCCGACAAGAGGCCGGCGGGCGGGAACATCCTCTTGCACGGCGCCAACGCCATATTCCTCATGTATAGAAACAACAAGAAAGACGTCAAAGGCGAGATGCGCCCACTAGACGTCCCCGGAATGGCGCCAGACGTAAAGATAGCATACACAATAAAAGACGACGGACTATACTGACACTTTCAGACAACACTGTAGTTTCAACGAAGCGATATTCTTATAAGCTTCTGAAGGGCCGCAGACATGGAGCTGTACCAGGTCGCGGTCATAGTCATCGCCTTGGCCAATCTGGCGGTTACGGTGTGGCTCCTCCGCCTTCTCATCCCCATTTGGCAGACTCTGCGGAAGGTGGTGTTTGCGCTGGACAACTTCGACTTTGATGAAATCAGTAGGAAGTTTCTAAACAACGAGAAACCTCTGGCGGAGAGCGTCATAGTGAAGACTTCTGAGAAGAAGGAGGAGGGGTATAGGGAGATCTCCATAATCCGAACGTACAGGAAGCCTCTTGACGTAAAGGAGATCCAGGAGGGATTTGTGCGGCAGATGGCTGAGAAGCTTCAGTGAGATGATTGAGCTCCTTTTGGTGCAAGCTGTAACCACGGCGGCGCTGGCGTTTTTTGTGATCAAGCTGAGGAGGGAGCTTTGGCCTATGTTTGCCATGGCTAAGTCGGGAGAGGTCGGGTTCTGGGTGCGTACTGTTGACGTGTTGGCGGTAGAAACGCCTCAGCTTGATGCTTCTAAAGTTGTGATTAAGGTGCGCTGGCTTTTCTCAGAAGAAATACATATGAAATACCGCCTCAGAATCTACGACGTGGCTATGCATCCCTATAGACGGCATCACTACGTGAGGTGGAGGGCGTGGATGCAGGGCGACAATAGATACAAGTGCGAGGTGGAGAAGCCGCGTGGGCTGTCTAGGATTTACACCAAGGCGATTGACGTGTTCTGCCGCGAGGTGAAGAAGGATGAGAAGAAGGAGGTGGTGATTCTGCCGTCCAGGTGGCGTAAGCGGAGGTACAGGCACTGGACTAAGCCAGAGCCGAGCAGGGGCGCGCCGTCTTAACAACACAAATAAAACCACGCCTTTTTCCCACGCCCCTTCCCTCTCCGCGTTGCCAGCTCGTCTTAAGTTGCACGCATCTAAAGCCTGCCCTCTTTTTCAACCGCCGTTTTAAACTGCGTTTGAGGTACGCCAGCGCCGTCTTAAACCACATTCAACTATTGCGACGTGGTTTCCGCCGTTTTAAACTACGTTGCTCCATAGCCTAAAGCCGCGTCTTTTATGCGGAAGACAAAACGACGCGTCGTTTTAAACTGCTGTAACTGTTAAATACTCCCCTCCCCCAATAGACGTGTATCTTGTTGTCGGCGGCGTCAAGTACTGGATCATGCTAGGGCCCTCCGGGCCGACGCTCTACCGGAGGGAGGGGTCGAAAACGGAGTACCTCGGCCGCCGGCCGCTGGAGGAGGTGAGGCGGCTACTAGCCCAGGCAGGCGCCGAAGCTCTCCAGAAGATTAAATCCGACGTAGAGGCCGTGAAGCAGGCTCTGGAGAGGCAGAAGCCGGCGCAGACGGCACAGCCGTCTCTAACCTGGAAGAAGGAGGGCCACACCTACTGGATCCTCCAGTATGGTACGTCTTTCTATATCTACGTGAAGGGCCCCTCCACTAGACACAAGCCGCGCCTCATTGAGAAGACTGACGTGACTGGAGTCATCAGCCGCGTCGTGGCCGCCGGCGCGGTGCACGTGCTGGAGGCTTTACGGCTTGTGGTAAACGGCTTATACTCCGCCGTCGCCGACCTGCTGAGGCCACAGCCGCAGGTCTCGCGTAGGGAGGCCGAGGAGGCGCTTGCGGCGTTGAGGCGTGGGTTGAGGAGGGAGGTGGCGGCGTGGCGGGAGAAGTACAAGCTGCGCATGGAGAGGGAGGGCCTATACGAGGTGGACCCCCGCTGGGTTAGAAAAGACCTCGCCGAGTTTCTAAGAGAAAACAGACACCTACTGGAGAAGATACTGCCGTATAAAGACCTGGTGGACAAATTCGCAGACGCAGTGGAGGAGGAGACATACGGACACATCACCTGGTCCGACGCCATGAAAACCCTAGAAGAGCTGACCTAGGCCGACAAGGCTAGACGCGGCGACCTAGCCCACAACCGCCCCCAGAGCCCGCCCTAGACAGCCAACGCCTACTCTCAAAACTCCCCCCTCCCCTCCGGCCTCGGCGGAGTTAAGGTTTATCCGGCCGGAAACACGGCGTCTCATGCCCCCCACAACTAAACCACAAACCAAGAAGAAGGGGGCTGAGGAGGGCAAAGAGAAGGCCGGGAAGAAGGCTAAGAAGGCGGTGGCGGCGGCGGCGCTTCTGCTGTTGTTTGCGGCGACGTTTGTGCATGCCCAGAATACTAACACCGGCAACAACACAGCCACTGCTGGCAACGCTACGGAGATAGTCAAACAGATCGAGGGCTGGTCTGTAGGCGGGGTCGGGCTGGTGGTGACTCTGTTCGGAGCGATGTTTTGGGCCGCCGTGGGGATAGCCATATTCCACCTAGCCGTGTCCTACATAGCGCCCACGCGCTTCCAGAGGCTGGGAGCCATGTGGGACGCCGTGGAGAGGGCTAAAGACATAGCGATAGGGCTGGCCGTGTTGTTCGCCATATTCTACGGCATAATGGCCGCCGCGGCGGCAATCACAGGTAACTTCAGCACCAGCACTGCCTGGGAGCTATTTGTCAAGATAGTGTCGAAGCCCCTCGTGGAGCTGTACAAGGCAATATTCGGCTAATGCCTCAGCCCCCCGTTTTTTCCGACCTTTCTCTTGACCCCCTCTTCCTCTCCGGCTTAGCCGTCCTCACGGCCCAGGCCCTCTACTACGCGGGACACTGGTTTTTGGGGGGCAGGGCCCAGAAGGAGAGGGCGCTCGAGGGGTTTGAACATGTGATACTCTCTGGCGTGCTTTTCGGAGTGGCGCTGATTTTGATCAACCTGTCGCTGTGGGGTTTGAGCATCTATCTGGATCTGACCGGTGTCAAGCCTCCCCCCAGCGGCGCCATAGAGACGCTTAGCCAGACTAAGAGCTGGTGGGACTTCGGCGGAAACGTGCAAGCGGCGCTTAGCATAGCGGCGTGGACGTATCAAAGCTACGTGGGGGCGGCGTGGGAGATACTGGCAGGCTACATGGCTTCAGTCATCGGCACAGGCATACTGCCGTGGACCTCAGCTGTGAGCATGGCCATCATGAACGCCCTCGCCTACATCGTGACGGCGGCCACCACCATCCTCATATCGGCCGCGGTGTATGCAGTAGCCGCGGTCATGGCATACGGCTGGCCCGCCCTCCTCCCCGTAGGCGCGGTTCTCGTGACCTATGAGCGCACTCGGAACCTAGGCGCCTGGCTTCTGGCGCTGTCGGTGGTGGCGCCTGTGGTGCTGGCGGCGGGGGCGGACGTGCTTAAATCCGCCGTAGACCCCTCCAATCTCCCCAGGCTAGACGCAGTCACGCCCTCCGGTGCGGTGCCGCTGATACTGGCTATGGTTCTGCTGGGCTTGATAGGGCTGGTGCTGACCGTCTTGAGCTACGCCGCGTCGAGGTTGTTTGACCACGCAGGGGCGCACCTAGCGCTGGATTAACATGCTGGACGTAGGTCTAGTCATCTTGATTGTCCTCGCCGCCCTCGTGATGTTGATAAGAGGAGACCCCAAGTGGATGTTGCCACCGCTCATAGGCGCAGTGGCGCTCTTCCTAGTGCCCACAGTGACCATGTTGACCATAGCTTTCTTCACCCCCCAGGGGGAAGAGCTCCCGCCTCTCTTTGAGGTGAGGCAGGGCGAGTTCTTCCCATACTTCTACCCCGCCGGCTCGTTGCAGGAGGCGCTGGAGAGGAACTACAGAGCAATACACGAGACCTTCGAGGCCCTCCTGACGGTTCAGCAGGCCTCCTACGCGGCCCTCTTTGCGGTGGCGTTTGCGGAGACTGTGGTCAACATCGTCGCGTCGCTGACGCCGGGCGGCGCCCTCGTCCAGCTCTCTAAATACGCCCTATACGTATCAAAGGTGGGGGATCCGGTTCTGCAGATCTCGCTGACGACGTACAACGCCGCCACAGCCTTCGTTATGGTCTTCCACTTCCTCGAATTCATGGCGGGGCTGGCGGTGAAGATGGCTGTGCCGCTTCTGGCCCTATCGCTCCTCGCCGTAATCTTCGGCCCTACGAGGGCGCTGGGTGGCGCCCTCCTCTTCTTCGCCCTCATAATGATCGTGCCGTCGTACATCGGCTACTATCTGGCGCCTCTGGGGAAGGAATTCGCCACGTGGGGTTTGGAGACTGCGAAGTGGCTAAACGCCACGGCGGCAAACGCCACAGGCATAGCGCCGGTGCCGCTCGTGGCCGTGGAAGGCGCTCCCCACACCATGTTCCTCGCGCGTTACAACAACACCTTTGTCAAGCCTAACGCCGCGGAGCTGGGGGAGAAGATGCGGGAGGTGTTAAACCTCACCGACGTGCCGCTGAACTCCACCCACGTGGAGAAGGCGGCAACCACCGCCCTGGAGCTGGCCGAGAGGTATAAAGTCTTCGACAAAGCCGCCTTCAACGGGACAGACTGGGTAGCGGCTACAGTTAGCTCCGTAACGCCCATAGCATACGGCAACAAGACCTGGCTCTTCACAACCGCCATAAACACCTGGCTCGACTTCCCGGCGCCGGCGCCCCAAGAGGGCGGGTGCATATCCTACGGCGACTTCAGAGAGTTTATAGACTACTTGATGCCCCCCGACCAGGCGCAGAGGCTTAAGGAGAGGGCGGCTAACTTGTCGAAGGCCATCTGCCAGCTCCACCAGTGGCTCGGCTACAGAAGCTACTTCCTCCGGATAGACGTCCCCCAGCACTGGCGGCTCCTCACAGTGGCCGTGAACTACACCGCCAAGGATAGACACGGCGTGGTGGATAGAGGCGTCACGTATGCCCACAACGGGGTGTGGGGCTGGCTGTCTGGGCCAGACAGCGAGCAGTGTTTCAACGCCATGGGCAGAAACGCGTCTTGTGCCGTCCTAGACACGACGGTTAGAAGAGGCATTTATAACTTCTCCTTGTGGACGGGTGAGAAGTGGGTCATCGGCCCGGTTACTCGTGAGGTCCGTTCGGAGTTTAGCTTCGCCGTGCGGAACGCCTCTCAGCCTGTCTTCAGCAGGTCTGTGAGTCTCCACCGGTGGGTGGAGACCTGCGAGTGGTGTTGCGAGTACGAAAACGGCACATGTGTGCAGTGGTGCTCATCGTCAAGAGACGTCTGGCAGAGGGCCGACGTAACCAAGAGGCTGGGCTCCGGCCAGTATCGATACAACACTACGGTGTACGCCCGGCCTTGGGTGCCTGAGGAAGAAAGGAACTACACCGGCGGGATACCCGTCGCCACGAGGACGTGGGACGTGCAGATCCGGCTTGAATACGGGCCGTGGGTGGGCGACGGCGAGCCCCCCAGCGGCGCCTACTGCTACACCCGCGACAACAGGACGTACATGGTGCTGTCTTTCTTCAAGACGGTGCCGGGGCCGCCGCGGGTGCTGTACGCCTTTACGTGGATGGGCAGCGTAGGCGTCTTGTTTCATAGTCCGCGCGGAGGAAGCCTGCCGGACATACTGGCCAACTACACAGACACGGACGGGGTGAGGGTTGTGGAGTATCTAGAGGGCGTGGAGCATCAGTACTACTGCCGATCCGACTTCGTGCCGACGGCGGAGCCGCGGTGGCGCCCCGTCGTAGACGCTGAGCGCAATTTGACTAAGCTTTTGAAAGACAACTACCTAACTCTTGTCGTCATTAGAAACGTCTCTTTGGCATACTTCGCTAGGGTAGGGCCTTATCTGGCGGCGGCTGAGGCCAGCGGGTCGCCGCCGGCTAAGGCAGCGGCTGAGTCGGTGAGGGAGTACTTGGCGCTGGTGAACAAGACGCCAGGCGCCGTTCCGCTTTTCTACACGTCGCCGGACAGCTACAGGGGGCGGAACGTCCTTATCGCATGCGTCATGTATGACTGGCGCGCGCCGGTGAACCTCACCGCAGAGCTCCGCCTCCACCCAGCTAGGGAGTGGTGGACTACCTCATACCCGATGGGGCATTCGAAGGTGGCCGAGGCCGTCGCCACGGCGAAGGCCAACATGTTCAAATACGTCCTCGGGACGCCGCCTCCTCCGCCGCCGGCTAATCTGTCGGGGTTTGTAAGGCAATGGCGCATACCCTGGAACAACAGGACACTGCCGTATACGCCGTATTACGACGTTCACATGAAGATGCCTCCGACCGACAACGCCACCGGCATTGCGCTTTGGAACATTCAGCATCTCGAGGATGTGCAGATGACGCAGAGCAATGTGCTGGCTTGGCTCTTCACCGTCCTGTTCATCACCATCTTATCTGTAGCCGCCGTCTTCGAGTTCTTAGGCGCCCTCTTCGACTTCCCGACGCCGGCTAGGGCCGTCTTCGGGTTCGTTGTCAGTGTAATACAAGACTGGACATATTGGCTTCCGTTCCGCGCCGCCATTAGGGGGAGGCCTCTGCTGAGGATTTGGCTGGCGGTGAAGAGGCCTGTGATGAGGCGGACAGTCCGCGTGGCGGCTAGGGTGCATTCCTTCTTCGCATCGCGCTTCCCGGCGCTGAGGCGCATACGGAGTCCGGATCTGAAAGAGTACTACAGGCGGTACGTCCTGTGGCGTAGGGAAATCGCCGTGAGGGACCCGGCGGAGCAGGTGAGGGACGAGATCAAGACCAAGGCGAGGGAGGAGGCTCTGGAGCGCGTGAGGCGGGCCGCGGAGGAGAGGGCTGACGCCGAGTGGATCCGCAACCAAAAGCGCAGAGCTGAGGAGGAGAGGAGGACGGCTCTGGAGACGGCTAGGCGCATATGGAACGCCCTAAGGGCAGACAACATTATCGAAGTCCTTAGGGAGCTCTCGCCGAGGTTCGACATGTGGGTGCAGGAAAAAGTAGAAATGAGCCGCGGCTCCCTCGCATACCACCTCTTCTGGTGGAGGTTGGACAGACTGCCGTATATGTGGCGGGGTCTGCTCCGCCTGGATCCACATGTGGTTACGAGGCTCCTAGCCGAGGGGAAGGTGAAGCCGGAGGATGCCGCCGTATATTTGAACCTCCGCGCCGCTGTGGAGGGCTATATGCGGGAGATGAAGTGGGGCTGGGGCTGGCTCCACTCAGTGTCGCAGTATGTGGAGCAGGCGAGGGAAGAGTTTGAAAAGGCTAGGCAGAAGATGGCTGAGGAGGCGGAGAAGGGGCTAGCCGACTTCCGCAAATTCATAACAGAATTCCAGAGGCGGCATGAAGTCCTTAGGCGGTACTTCACGGAGGATCTTTCGAAGCTGGACGAGGGGGAGAGGGCGAAGCTGGCGGGGCAGGTGAAGAAGGTTGTGGAGCACCTAAGTGAGGCGGTTAGCCACTTCGCGGTGATTGACAAGGCGCCTAGGGCTAGGGTGGTATCTGCGCTGAACGAGGCGCTTCAGCGCGTCGCGGAGGGCAAGGCGCCTCTAATCCCGCGGGACGCCTCGGTGGAGAATATAGTCAAACATTTGGCGCTGATGGATCTGGAGACGGCCGTTAAGGTGTTGAGGAGCACCGAGAAGTACCTGGAGGCGCACTACGCCGTGGCGCCTACTCGCTACGACACGAGGCAGATCGCGGCCGAAATTGTAAGGTGGAAGATTGAGGAGCAGATGCCGACGCTTAAACTGGCAGGAGCCGCCCGCGGCATTGTGCTGGGGGCCAGAGGCGCGGAGGAGGGTGAGACCTTGCTCAAGGCCTGGGGGCCTAGAGACGTCCACGGCGAGAGGTGGGCTGTGGCGGGCGGCCGCATCATGATAGTGGATGTCTACGAGGGGAGGCCTTGGGAGGCCGTCGCGTACCGCTTCACCTACCTCCACGAGCGGCCGCTGGAGGTGCGCGAGGCGGTTAGGATTAAGTCTGACGTTGTCCTCACAGCGGAGTATGCCAAGTACCTCGCCGGCTTCAAAGCCGAGGAGAAGGCGCTGGAGACGCTGAGGAAGGCTGTGGAGTACCGCCGCATCATGCATATGCTGGAAAGAGCCGAGGAGTTGAGGCTGACGCCTCTCGCAGTGGAGAGGCTTACGGCAGACGCAGAAAGGCTGAAGCAGGAGGTTCTGCAAGAAACTACAGAAATCTATAGGAGATTTAGAGAGGAGTTCTTCTTCGTCAGAGACCTTCTGGAGGGCCACAGAGTTGTTAGGAGGGAGGTGCCGGAGGTGAGGGAGGTGGTGCGGGCCTTTGAAGACGCCGTGGCGGAGGCGTTGAAGGCGCCTCAGCGCAGGGAGAGGGTGTTCCGCGAGGCGTTTATGGAGAGGGTGGAGAGGCTGGTGGAGGAGTACGGCAGGAGGGGCGACGTGGAGGCTGTGGAGAAGATAAGGCGCGCCGCGGCGGAGCTGGCCAAAATCTCCGAGGCCGTGGGCTGGAGGGCAGTGGAGGACGTCGCAGTTGTGCTCCCCGCCGTCGGGAGGGCCTTCGAGGAGGCTGTGAGGGCAGTGGGCGAGTCGAGGGATGCGTCTCGCTTTGCCGAGGTGTTTAAGGCGAGGGCTGAGGAGGTGGCGAAGCAGTTGGAGCAACAGGGGATGAGTGATGTTGCAAGCCGCGTGAGGAGTGCGGCTGTGAGGATTGCTGAGGAGGTTTACGCCGGCGGGTGGGGGGCTGTTGAGAGGCTGAAGCCTCTCCTATCGCCGGAGCGCGCTGGCGATTTGTTGGGCAGGCTGGAGTTTCTACATACGCTTTTCTCTACCGAGGCGCTTAACGTGTATAGAGAGCTGAGGAACCTCCAGAATGTTGAGGAGCTGGCAAGAGAGGTTAAGGGCCTGGCCTCTACGGTTGCAGAGGTGTTGACGGCGGAAGCGGCTGAGGGGTTAAGGAGGGCGGCCGCCGTCGGCCGCGAGGCTGAGGCGGTGGGCAGAAAGATCTCTGAACTTTCCACGCGGGCTGAGGCCTTAAACGCCGACGTAGTTAAGGCGGCGCTTGAGGCGGCTGTCAGCAGAGACTACAGCCGCGCCCTCGTCTTGATTGAAGCCGCAGAGAGGGGCATTAACGAGAAGATTGCCGCCATGAGAGACGTAGAGCCTGTGGCTAAGGCGTTGGAGCATCTCGGCCTTGAGCCTAGACGCCTCTACACGCCGGAACACGCCGTGAGGGAGGTGGAGGAGGCGGCCGCGGCTCTACGCGGCTTGGTTGATCTGCCCTCAGCCGTGCAACGCTTTGACGCAGAGAGGGCCGCCAGAGCCGCCGAGGCCTTTGGACTGGCCGAAACCGCCTCGCTGTTTAAGGCGGTAGAGAAGGTGAAGAAGGAGGCGGGAGACGTCTATCCCGTGTTTATAAAAGCGCTTTCGGAAGTGCTTAAGGTTCCTCCCGAAGAAAGGGCTGAGGCGTTTAGGCGGATCTTCGCGGCTGAGGTGGACGCGGTTGTGAAAGATTTCGAGAGGCGCGGCTTGAGGAAAGAGGCAGAGGCGCTGGCAAAGACGGCGGAAGCCGCGCTTAAGTTATCCGAGGCGGTGGGCTGGAAGGCGCCTGAGGAGGTTAAACAGCGGCTTCCCTCGGCGGTGGAGGAGGCCGAGAGGTTGATTGCAAAGCTGAGGGATGAGGCTGTCGCGAGGCAGGTGGCTGAATACGCCAGCCACTCAGCCCTCGTCTCTCTGGCGGGGGAGGTCAAGGAGGCCGTGGCGGCCAAGCGCGACGTGGAGGAGAGGCTTGTGAAGTTGATAGATGAGGTGAGGTTGGTTGTGGAACGCACAGCTTCTCACCTGTCGCCTCTTCTGGAGAGGCTGAAGGCTGGCGACTACTCGGTTCTGCCTAGGCTTGAGGAGGGTCTGGCGGGGCTTGTCGAGCGGCAGAGGCGGCTGGGCGAGGTGGCCGAGACGCCTGTGAACGCCGCCGAGGTTCTGCGGAAGGCGGCTGAGGCCGTGCCCGCGGCCAAAGACGACGTGGAGAAGGCGGAGGCGGCCCTAAGGGCTGGGAGGTGGGCAGAGGCGGCTGAGACTGTGGGGCGTGTGGAGGGCGTCGTGAAGGAGAATAAGCGTTGGGCCGCTGAGGCGGTCGGCGGTGTGGAGGAGGTGGTTGTCCTCGGCCGCGAGGCTAAGGCGGTAGGTGGAAAAATCTCTGAGCTGATGTCTAGAGCCGGCGCTTTGGAGGGGGAGACGGCGGGGCTCCTCTCTGCGGCTCTGGAGACGCTTCAGAGGGGCGAATACGGCGCGGCGGCTAAACAGCTGGAGGCTGTGGAGAGGGCCTTGGGTGAGTCGCCCGTCCTCCGGCTGGTAAGGGAGGCGCGGATGGAGGCTAAGGGTTTGGCGAGAGCCGCCGAGAGGTTGGCGGAGGTTTTGGAGAAGGCGTCTTCCCCGGAGCTGGAGAAGGCTCTGGAGGCGGTGCGCCGCGGAGAGGTGGAAAAGGCGAGGGAGATGCTGACGCGGATTGAGGCGGCGGGGGCCGCGGAGGAGGTTGTAAAAGCCGTTAAGGAGGCGAAGAGCCTGCTTGCGGCTCAGCCGGAGGAGAGGGTCTACGCTCTGGCTCTGGCGGCGGCCGGCGCCCCCGGCCTCGAGGCCGCGGCGGTTAAGACGGCGCTTGAGGCGGCGGTCAGCAGGAACTACAGCCGCGCCTCTGCTTTAATAGAGGCCGTGGAGAGAGCCGTCAACGAGAGGCTGGCCAAGTCGGCTGAGGCGGAACCGGTGGCTAAGGCGCTGGAGCGCCTCGGCGTAGAGCCTAGGCGTCTTGACTCGCCGGAGTACAGGGGGCAAGCCGTCAGAGAGCTGGAAAAGGTGGGCGAAAGCTTGAGGGCTCTGGCTGATCTGCCGGCGGCTGTGCAACGCGTCGAGCCGGAGAAGGCCGCCAAGTCGGCCGAAGTCTTTGGCCTCTCTGAAACCGCCTCCTTGTTTAGAGCTGTGGAGAAGGTGAGGAAGGAAGCAGGAGACGTCTATCCCGTCTTCATAAAAGCGCTTTCGGAAGCGCTGAGGGCTCCGGAGGGGGAGAGGGCTGAGGCGTTTAGGCGGATCTTTACGTCAGAGACGGAGAAGATGATTAAGGCTTTTGAGGAGCGTGGGCTTAAGACTGAGGCTGAGAACGTGAGAAGGGCGGCTGAGGCCGCGGTTAAGGCGGCTGAGTCAATAGGCTGGAGAGCGCCTGAGGAGGTCGCGCAGAGGCTTTCCGCGGCTGTGGAGGAGGCGGAGAGGCTTGCAGCGAGGCTGGGGGATGAGGCCGTCGTGAGGCAGGTGGTTGAGTACGGCTACTACTCCGCTATGGCCTCCCTAGCGAGGGAGGCCAGAGAGGCTGTGGCGGCTAAGCGCGACGTGGAGGAGAGGCTTGTCAAGCTGATAGAAGACGTCAAGCCGGCGGTGGAGCGGGTGGCGCCGCATTTGGCGCCGCTTCTGGAGAGGCTGAAGGCCAGCGACTACTCGGTCCTCTCCGCGCTTGAGGCGGAGCTTCCGAAGCTGGCTGAGCAACATAGACAGTTGCAGAGGCTGGTGGATGAGCTGGGTGAGGCGAGGAAGAGTCTGGAGAAGGTTGTGCACATGGACAAAAAGGCGAGGGGGCTGGAGAGGGCGCTTAAGAAGACGCCTGAGGTCGAGGCTGTCTTCGGCGAAGCCTTTAAAGCTTTGAAAGTGAGAGACTTCGAGAGAGCGGTTATAGAGCTTGACAAGATTCTGAAGATTATTGAGGAGAAGAGGGCGAAGCTTGAGCCGCTGGAGGAAAAGATTAAGGAGGTTAAGGCGACGGCGGAGCGGCTGGGCTTGTTCAACGTCTTGAAGGCCCTTGAGAGGCCGACGGAGAAAAACGTGTCCAAGGCCCTTGGCGAGCTGGAGCGGGAGCTGGCCAGACTCCACGGCGCTCTTGAGCTTCTGGAGTACGTAAGGCGTCCCCGCGCAGACGCCGACTTCGGCCATGCCTGGGCTGTGGCCAAAATCCTCGGCCTCGAGGAGGCCGACAAGTTCTTCAGAGCTCTGTCTGACGTATCGCTGTATCTTCTTAGAGAGGGCCGCGAAATTTTCCGCAACCCGCTTTACGACGAGGTTAAGCACCTCATAGACCAGGAGCATGTTAGGGCCCTCGTAAGAGCGCCGATGTACAGCTACGTCGTGGATAGGCTGGGTCCCGACGTCCTTCAGCCTGTATACGCAAAGTGGTACGGGTTCTTCACAGACTACAGCCCGTATTTGAACACGGCCTACGAACACGCCAAGACCAGCGCGGTGAAGGCCAGAGCTCCCCTTGGCTTGACCGGCGGCTTCAGCTACGGCGGCAAGATGATGCGTTGGCTTGGCGACTTCAGCAGTGAGACCGTTATGCGGGGCCTCAAGGCGTACTACAGAGGCGAGGGGAGGCCGTTTAGAGAGCTGTCGGAGATGACTGTTAGGGGCGCTAAGATACAGCTCTTCGACAAGGCGGCTTCGCTCCTAACGGCCAAGGCCGCGCAGATGCTCTCCGAGGCCGGAGCCGCATTCGACGAAGCAACCGCCAAGCGGCTTGAGGCTGAGGCGCATGCGCTGAAGCTGTTGGCTTCTGCGTTGAGGGCTAAGGCGGCGTATGAGGAGATGCGGCTGGTGAAGACCTTCCTCAAAGGCGCCGAGAGGAGGGCTGAGGCGCTCCTCCGCGAGGCTGAGCGGGAGAGGGATGTGGATAGGAGGCTGGCGCTGGAGGCGAAGGCTAGGGAGGTTCTGGAGGCGGCCCAGAGGAAGGCGGAGAAGCACCTCGCAGACGCCCGCGCCAGGTATAAGGCGTTTTTTGCTGAGGTGAGGGACTTCGTCGGGAGTCACGACGTCCGCGAGGTGGGGATGAGGTACTTCGGCCTCACCGCCAGGGCATTTGTGGGCGACCCCCAGGAGGTGGCTGAGAAGATGATACGCGCCGTGGACGTCAGGCGCGTGATCAGCTGGGCCGACGAGCTAAAGCTCCCAAAGGAGCTGGGCGAGATTGCGATCAGAATCGCAGACGCCGAGCGGGTCTACAACAAGTTTGAGAAAATATTGAGGGCGAAGGCTGAACCTATTCCACCCGTCTACGACTTGGAGAAGGCGGGCCGCTTCTTCTCAGAGGCAAAGCCCCAGCCGCCGCCTCCGAAGTCGCGTGTGGAGGAGGCGGTGCCGAGAGTTGTCAAGGACGTCTTGACGGCTTACTACGCCAAGCTGAGGGAGGCGGCGGAGAGGGCGGCCGTCTATCTGGCGCTGGTTAAAGGCGACACGCTTCACGCCTCTCAGGAGGTGAAGAAGGCGTATCACATGTTGAAGAAGGCGCTGAAGGCCAGAGACAAGGAGCAGGCCCTCAAGGCGCTTGAGGAGCTGAAGAAGGCGTTGAAGGCCCTCGGCATTGAGGCAGAGGGTGAAGATGTGAAGACGGTGCTGAAGTCTGTGGAGGAGAGGCTGAGGCCGGCGTATGAGGAGTATGTAAACGCAAGGAGGGAGTACATATCTGCCGTGGAGGCCGTTGCCAAGTTTTCGCCTGAGGCGGCTCTTGCGCTGGGGGAGGCGGCGAGGGAGGGCAGGCTAGACTCGATAGGGAGGTGGATGGCCCTCACGGCGTATGAAACGGCGAAGAGGGCGCTGGAGGAGTATGCACGGTACTGGGCTAGGCCGGTGGAGGAGCGGTGGAACTCTCTGCCTCAAGCGGTGAGGGAGGCTGTGGCGAAGAGGGAGGAGGAGGCCACGTATGAGTTAGTCCGCAACACGCTGAAGAACATCGGCATAGGCGTGAGGAGGGGCGTGGAGATGGATCTAAAAGCGTATGAGAAGGCGCTTGAGCGGGTCTTCACGGCCAACGGCGAGTGGCCGGAGTTGAGGGATTACGTCAAACAAGTAATAGAGGCGGCGAGGAGGGTGCAGAGGGGAGAGGCCTCTACGGAGGAGCTTGAAAAGGCTGTGGACGGCCTTCTGGCGGCGTACGGCGCTAGGGCGGCTGAGCGTTTCGTTAGAAGCGACAGGCTGGAGGACGCGGTGGGGGAGATGCATGAGGGGATGAGGCACTTCGCCAGAGACACAGGTCTGAAGATTGGGAGGGAGGCGGCTGAGAGGGCGCTTCTGCTGGGCCTCTCGACGATGCCTGAGGAGGTGGTGGAGGCGTATGCGAAAGGCGGCTGGCGTGGGAGGCTTGAGCCGTACGTCGCATACTGGACTGAGGACGAGGGTCTCGCCAGAAGGGCTGGCGAGGCTGGTTGGGAGGTGCGGCAGATTAAGAGGCCGGTCTCCTTCGAGGAGGGGGTGCCTAAGGAGTGGAAGACGGCGTATGTAGTTGCGCCTTTTGGCTTCGACTTGTCGGCTGTGGAGAGGGCTGTGGTTGAGTATGTGGATGGGGCGCGTGAAGGCGTTGTGAGGATCCGCGCGGTGGAGTGGCCGGTGCCTGAGCCGTTTCTGTGGTTTGTCCTTAGGGATAGGCAACCAGTGAGGGAGGGCGACTTGATTGTGGCCTACTCCATTGACAGGCTCTCCATCGAGGAGCCTCTTGCCAAGTTTAGAGAGGCTATTAAGGCTAGGAATTTCGACGAGTTGAGGAAGGTGGTGCATGAGCTCTACGAGGCTCGGTTTAACAGGACGCTGTGGCAGATCGTTTATGAGTTCGACCGGGAGCGTGCCGCCGCCGCGTTGGAGTATCTTAGGCAGAGGTACGGCGTGTCGGAGGGCCGTCTGTGGGAGCGGTTTGACGAGCTTTTTGCGGTGTGGCTTATGTTTAGGGTGGCTGACGAGTTTGAGGCTTATCTGAGGAGCGGCGCTGGGAGGCGTCTGGAGAAGGAGGCCTTCGGCGAGCTTCTGGGCACGGGGAGGTGGCTTCCGACGGAGGCGGCTTCGCTTTTCTGGCTTAGGCTGGTGGGCGACGCCGAGGGAGGGGCTGAGTTTAGAAACGCGTGGGTCACCGCAGTCAACATGTGGTTTGAGCGGATGGCAGAGCCTTACAGCCCCAAGAAGCCGGCTGTGGCGAGGAAGGCGGTAGAATTGTTCAACGCCTTCACCGGCGCCGGCTTTAAGTACGAGGAGCTGTTCCCGCCGCCTCCGCCGAAGCCGGCCGAGGCGGCTAAACCGGCTGAGGCAGTTAAGCCCGAGACGGCTAAGCCCGAGACTAAGCCTGCCGAGGCCAAGAGGCCGGAGGCCGTCAAGCCGGAGGCAGTTGAGCCGGCTCAGAAGCCGGCCGCAGAGGTCCGGCGGCTCGTCGTTGAGGAACGTGGTTTAAGACGTGAGGTTGAAAAGCAGGCCGCCAAGCCTGAGGCGGCTAAGCCGGAGGTCGTTAAGCCAGAGGCTGTTAAGCCTGCCGCGGAGACCAGGCCGGAGGTTGCCAAGCCGGAGACAACAGCCAAGCCCGAGGCCGTCAAGCCGGCTGAGGTGAAGAGGGCGGAGGCTGTCAGGCAGGAGGTGGTTAAGCCTGCCGCGGGGGCGGTTGAGGTGCGTGGCTTAAGACAGCTTGGCGAGAGGCCTAGGGCGCCTGTTGCCGATGTGATTCCGGAGAGGGTTTTGGAGGCTGTGGACTACCTGCTGGAGCGCTTCGGCGTTGTTCTCGACGTAGACGCGGCGTTTAAGGCGAAGAGCCTAGTGGCGGCTAAGGTGCGGGCGAGGCTGGAGAAGGTGGCGGCGAAGGAGCAGGAATTTGCGCATCTGCTGGCTGAGGTGGCTGAACACGTGTTAAGCTCCTTTGGTAGGTTGCTGGCCTCTCCAGACGCCGCTAGGCACGTGCACGAGGCGTTGTTCTACTTCTTCGAAGGGTATCAGACCAGAGACGGGGAGTTGCTGTTTGCGCGTATCGAGCGCACTGTCAGAGAAGCCGTTAGAAAGGCGGAGGAGGCGGGCATCCCCGACGCGGAGTACCGCATTAAGCAGTTTGTGCTTGAGGTGATCGACATTTTGGCGAGGGCTGGGGAGCGGTACAGGAGAGATGCGCTGAAGGGGGTGTCGACGGTGGAGAAGGCGCTGAGGGCGTCTGCCTTCGCCGGGCTTTCCGCTACAGCGCTGTATTCTGTATACAGCGGCCTCTACAGCGAGGCTGTGGTTTCCTCTGTCGCGTCGGCTGTGGCGCTTGTGGAGGTGGGTCGGTTTAGGGAGGCCGTTGAGTATGTGCAGAGGGCGGCGAAGGCGCTGTATGAGGCGGCGAGGGATGTGTTTGAACATGTCAAGATAACTATCCAGCGCCTCGTGGAGCTGTTCGTTGAGGCGGTGGCGAGGGTGCTGGCTTGGATCGACGAGCACAAGGCATACCTCTTCCTGATGGCCGCCGTCGCGGCTGGGGCAGTTGCGCTGGCCACAGCATTGAACATGTGGGGCTTGGTGGAGCTGGAGAAGCTGGCTTATGCCGCCATGGGCGCGCCGCCGTTTGTGGCTAGGCTGGCTGATGCCGGCGTCAAGGAGTACTCTAGGGAGGAGGTGCTCAACATATTGAGGAACGCTTCCGACCCTTACGAGGAGTTCAAGAAAATCGCCAAGGAGGCCAACGTTGGGAGGGTGAAGCTGGCGGAGCCTTGGGAGTCGCTGAGGGTTTTGATTATGCCGAAGCCGTCTGAGGAGAGGAGGCTTATGAAGGGCAAGGTGTATAGTGAACTTGACGAGGCGAAGAAGAAGGCCCTCTTCTACGCAACCATCGCGCTTGAGGAGGCCTTCGGCGTCTATAGGTCTGCGTTGAGAAAATACGTAGAGACGGTGCAGAGGGTGGAGGTGGTGGAGGGGCCGTCTAAGAAGGTTGTGTACATGACCGACCTTAACCTGCTAACACAGCTGGCTGAGAAAGAGGAGGCGGCCTTCGAAGAAGCCTTGAGTGCTCTCAGGAAAGGGCTGAATGAATACGCTGTCAGGTACGGTCTGGGAGACCTCTTAAACGTTGAGGAGGGCAAGGCGAGGGAGCTGGCGGAGGCGGAGTACCGGGAGCTCTCCAGGTTCAGCGGTGTGAACTTCGGCACGAAGGCTTACGCCGCTTTAATCGCCTATAGGGAATACGCGCTGGGCAGAAAGAGCCCATACGGCACGGCGGCTTGGCACTGGCTTGAGGTGGGTGGGTCTGCCCGGCTCCTCTACTACGCGCCAAGTACGGCGCACGGCGAAGCTGAGAGGGCGGGGGTGGTGAGGCCGGTGGCGGTGGAGGAGTTGGTGGCGGAGACCCTCCGCCGCCTCCTCCTAAAACCCGGCGCCGACCACCACCACAGCGTCGTTGAGGAGCTCGCAAAGGTCGGCAGGCTGGCACTGATGTTGGAGAAGAAAGCCAAGTCTAAGAAAACCGAGTCTTACGTGTTTAAGCTCTACAGACTTGAGGAGGGTGGCGGGCTTAAGGAGTTGGGCGTAAAGCTTAGGATTGCAAAGGTGGGAGAGGAGGGGGGCATAGTCTATACTCTGGACATCGACGTGGAGAAGGGACAGAAGTTCTTTGGGCAGGAGCTTGAGGCGGGGGTGAAGGCGTCAGAGGAGGTTAAGGAGCGACTACCCGTGGAGGACCGCTTCCCCTACATGCTGGGCTGGGCTGACTCCGACGTGGCGATAAGTGGAGGGCTGTTGGAAATGCCCACCACTCATCTGTGGCAGTTGGCGGAGACTCAAGCCTTATTCGACTGGTCCAACGTCGTAGTGCGTGGCGTAAGTTTGACTCTTGAGGGGCCGAAGCCGCAGTTCTACGCCCGCACCTCTCTCGAGAAGCTCGACAAGGCGATCAAGAGGAGCGCAGAGGGCGGGTGGCTTAAGATGCTGGGCGTCGAGACGGAGAGCTGGAAGGGGCTGAAGGGATGGGTTGTGAAAAACTGGAGCATCGTGGTGGACGTCGCCGCTAAGCGGCTGGGCGAGGAGATCCGGGGCGAGCTGGAGGCTCTGAGGAATAAGCTGGACGACGACAAGGTCGCAAGGAGGGTCGTGGCGCCTGCTCTTCTGCTTATCCAGGCGGAGAAGCTGGGCGTAAACGAGACGACGTTGAAGTACTTCGGCGCGGTGGTCTCCGGCGCAATAGACGGAGATGGATCTGTGTCTGCGGCGATGAAGAGAGTCGTGCTGGTCAGCGGCGAGCGCGCCGTAGCTCTGCTCTGGAAAGCCGCCTTAGCGGCGCACGGCATAAAGACGGAGGTGAAGGGCATCGGTAGGAGGAAATTCGACGTGATCGCGTCTGGCGATGATGCCGTCAAGCTGGCGCGCCTGTACTTCCTCTACGGGCCTCCCCTGCTTGAGGGGGATGAAAGATTTATCAGCCACAAGCTGGCTGAGGCCATGAAGCTGGGAGGCGAGGGGCTCAACGTCAGCTGGGAGGGACTGAGGAGAAGGACTGAGGGCGGCCCCGTCGCCGCCGACTTGACAATATCGGAAGGAGATGTTGCCATCAAATACAACGTATATCTGAGCGAGAACGCAATCGAGCTCCAATTCTACTCGACGGACCGTAGCCGCGCCGAGCTAGCGGCCCGTCTTTTGAGGCTTGCGGGCATCGGCGCAGAGGTGAGGAAAATGGACGGTAGAGACGTGTGGTACGTCTACGCCTACACAGACACGCTTGCAACCGGGCGCAAGGAACTTAGGAACGCCATAGCCGAAATCGTCAGAAAGGCCGTCGAGAAAGGCTGGGTGGACGCCGGAAAGGCTGAGGGCTGGCTGAAAAAGCTAGAGGAGGGTCGCGTACTGATGGAGGGCTGGCCGAAGTTCCTCGTGAGGCTGTCTAGTAGCGGCGCGCTTGAGGTCAAATACCAATCCACCAACCTCGACAGCATAGAGCGGGAGGCGCAGCGGCTTGAGAAGATGGGCCTTAAGAGGGGCGTCCACTTCTCGGTGGGGATGCCGGAGGGCCGCGACGGCTACGTCTCGGTCTTAAAAGTGGGCTTGGCGTACGCCGCGTGGCTCTCCGTACACAGCGAGAATAAACAGCAGAGGGAGCTGGCGGCGGAGTTTGTGGAGCTCATACTCCAGAGGGCGAAGGATGCGTGCGGGGGCAAGGAACCGTGCGCCGTCTACGAAAAAGCCAAGGAGATCGTGGAGAAGGGCAAGGCGTGGCGCTCCCAGACGCTGGAGCGCTTTGAGAAATGGGTTGAGGTGAACGGCAAGACATATGTCGTGAAGGTGATAGGCGGAGGCGCCGAGTTCGATGAGGGCAGAGGCGGCAAGACTCTGCTGAGGATTAAAATAACGGCGGAGGTGGGCCGCGTGGAGGGCGACCACATTGTCCGCGTGGTGCATGAGTACGCAATAACTTTCAGCAGGCGCACAGACAACGCGGCCATTGGACGCGCCTACGCCAGGGCCGACGCCCCCGACGACAGAGAGGCAGACGCCGAGAGGTACTCGGCGCTGATTAAGGCTCTGACAGGCAAGGAACCGAGGGTGTACCGCATGAAGGACGGCAAGATAATGATAGAATGTTACGAGGGGCACCTAGAAGGCTTCGCCCGCTACGCCGAGCTGGCAGACGACATAGAGAAGTGGCTAGAAGAGACGAGCCGGCGAGCCCCGCCCACAGGCCGGGGGCTGAAAGACGAGTGAGGAAATGAGGACTAGATACATGCGACCTATTCCACAAATAAAAATCTAAGAAAAAATTACTTATTTAGTTCCGCGAATCTTTGTTTGCTCCAGCCGGTCAGAGATAGTCCGGTTGCCACGACCCAAGTCTTGGGGTCTACCTTGAAGGAGCTTTCAACCTTTTCGCGGTGGCCCACTACGTTGTATGTGCAGAATGGGAATACTCTGCCGTCTGGGGTGGCGTAGTGTATGTCGCAACGCTGTACGCGCTCCACGTCGTAGTTCATGGTGTCCATGAAGTGCATTATGCCGATGCCGACTACGTTGAAGAAGAACTTGCCCAGCGAGTCGTAGTCCTTCTTGACGAGCACCTCATATATGAGGTCCTTCACCTTTTTGTGCTTCACGGCCTTCAGTAGCTTCAGCGCCTTCACTTTGGCTGTCTGTTTGTAGATGCCGCCTTTTGCCGCGGTGTAGTAAATGTCCCAGGCGCCTTTCTCGAAGGCGTCTACGTCTACAAGCTTGGTGATTGGGTATACGCGCTTTTCGTCCTCGTCGTAGTATATAAACGTGGCGGCGCCACACATGGGGTTCATGGAGAAGAGAGGCTTGGGCGAGGCTGCCAACACCTCAACCATCTTGGCGAAGGCCACCGGCCAGTTTGTGGGTCTCCAGTCCCACCTGCTTATGACGCCGCCGGTCTGCTTCTCTATCTCTATGATGGTGTCTGGTATCGTGATCCTGTACTTCCTAAGCTCCTCCTTGCTGTAAAGCCTCGCGCGTCCTGAGAAGCTGACCGGCTGGATGTTGACCCACCTAATTACGTCTCTGTTCTGTATCGCGAAGTTAATTATCTTGCCGAGGTCTTTGTCGTTGTAGTTTTTCACGAGAGTTACGACTGGGACTATGGACCGGTGGCCTAGCCTCCTCGCGTTTTCAATGACTTTTTCTTTTAATATCCTATAGGCCTTGGGGTGGTACATGCGGTGTCTCCACACCTCCTCATTCTTCTCGTCTATTGTGTCAAACTGCAGATAGAGGGTGGAGATGCCGGCGTCTAGGAGGGCTTTGTAGTACTCTATGTCGTTGGCGAGTCTTATGCCGTTGGTGTTTATCTCAATATGCGTGAAGCCGAGCTTCCTGGCCATCCTCACGATCTCGGGCAGGTCGTCTCTCAGCGTGGGCTCGCCTCCGGAGATCTGTATGGCGTTTGGAGCCCAGGGCTTCTGCGCCCGCAACGTCCTAAGCATGTACTCTATCTGCTCCAGAGTCGGCTCGTAGACGTAGCCAGCGGCGCCTGCGTTGGCGAAGCAGACCGGACAAGCCATGTTGCACCGGTTCGTGACGTCTATTATTGCCAGCACTGTGTTGGATTTATGCACCGGACACAGGCCGCAGCCCTCCGGGCATGAACCCATGTCTTTGTAGAACTCGAGGTCCGTGTAGGGGTTGGCTAGGCCCTTCGCGATGTACTCCGGCCTGTCCCACTGGAGGAAGAAGTAGTACATCTCGGCGTCTCCCCAGTAGAGATCCTCGAAGACTCCGTGTTCTGGACAGCTCTTCTTAAGCCAGATGGCGCCGTTTTCCTCGTACACGACGGCGGGTATTCTACTGCTACACACAGGACACAGCGACAGCGTGGCCTTCACGACCCTCGTGTCTTCAGGTAGCCCATACTGTCTCTTCAACGTGGACTGCCACTTCTCGTTAAGCAACGTGGACTTGTACCTCTCGGCGAGGTTAAACCTTGAAATATCCACCAGCCTCCGTGGCTGTTGCGCCTGTAACTCCACGATTTGTTTACTCATCAACCCCCTAAAGAAGCCCCTAATTTAAACTTTTTAACTATATACCGTTAAAACAGTTAAAAACCCAAGCCGTTGAGAAGCCGTGGAAGTCCTCTCCAGAGTTCTGGCGCTTCTTGGGGTAGGGAAGCGCGAGATCGATATCTACCTCGCATTGGTGGAGAAGGGGCCGTTAACGGCGAGGGAGCTCTCAGACCAGCTTGGGATCCCCTACACAAAGATCTACGCCTACCTGGATAAGCTGGGGGGCCTTGGGCTTATCTCGTCTGAACGCGCCGCGCGCCCCGCCAAGTTCAAGGCGACTCCCCCCGCCGAGGTCTATAAAAAACTTGTGGGGACCGCGGCCGACGTCTTGAAGTCCCTCAAGCCTCTCTTCGACAGTCTGCAGATGGTGTATGAAAGCCGGTACGCCGCCGTGGCGCCCACCTTTCTGACCTTGATCCGCGGCGCCGAGCGGGTGGCGGAGCTTATCCAGGAGGTGGTGACTACGGCTGAGGACGAGGTGTATCTGGCAGTTCCATTTGAGGAGCTTGTGGACTACAGGCTCCTAGCGGTGATAAGCGAGGAGTCGAAGCGGTTAGCCGTGAAGATCCTCACAACGGAGCGTCTGAGGACTAGGTTCGACCTGCCGCCGCGCGTAGAGGTGAGGGCCGCCCGGGAGATGTTCGGCGGCGGCGCCATAGGGACCGCGGTGACCATCTACGTCAGATACAGCGGCGACATAACGGGCATATATACAAACGACAAATTCCTCATCGAGGTCGCCCGGACATATTTCGACCACGTATGGCGGAGGGCTAACGTTATATAGACATGTGTGGTCGTCGGCTGTGATGAAAATCCAAGTGGGGCCGACGAGAGGTGAAGGGGGTCTGGAGCGCTGACATAATGCTGACCTCCTCCCCGCCCTAAAGAGCGGGGGTTCCCTTTGGGCGGGGAGGTGCCCTCGTCCCGCCTTCATCGGCGCCTTGGGCGGGGGTCATGGGGGCGGCCCGGGCCAGCACCGCGGGCCATTTGTCGCCGGCCCTCAGCGTCTTGAGCGAGGACCAGACGGCGCGAATGATGTGCCACGGCACAAGCGGATTTCTCCTCCTTACGGCTTCCTTAGGCACGATCCCCTTTTTCAGCCTCTTCCTCGTCTCTTTCACGTCCCACCAGACGCCCTTTACGACACCCTCTGGCGTTATTTTCCACAGCATGTTTAACACCGCCGCCGCGTCTCTATCCACGACGTGGCCGCGGGAGCAGTGCAGCACGTGCCAACCACCGCCGTTTTTCAGCAAGGTGAAATGGATTGGACACACCCGGCTGTTTCTAAGGCTGGAGACGTAGAAAACCACAGAGCCGCCCTCCGCCGCCTTATCCTCCACGGCACTTATCAGCTTTTTGAACGGCGTCTGCTTAACGCGGTGTCTCAGCTCTCTCTTCCCCACCTTCTTCTTCTCAAGGCCGATCATCTCCTCTTGTGGGTTTTTGCCCAGCTTCTCCGTTATAATCACGGCGGGGCTTTTTGTCACCTCGCTGGCTATCTGCTTTATGCGACCTTCCTTCCGCCTCCTCTCCCTAAGCCTCCTTACGAATTTTCTAAACTCCCTCGTGTCCGTTACGTTCTGTATTTTCTCTTTGTCGTCTTTCCCGGCGTATGGATATTTCTGTTTCAGCTCTTCAAGCTTTGCGTTTCTGACAGCCTCGTACCGCTTGGCGAGTCTGCCGAAGTCCGTCCTTATCGAGTATAGGGCAGGATTTATGTATTGTCTGTTCCAGCTGGCGACTCTATCCACAGTCGACAAGAGACTCAACCTGGCGACTGCTACCGAGTTTTCGTTTACGTCGAAGGCAACAACCTCCGCCGAAGGCTCCCTCTTAGGCGACACGTCGAAGACGAATATCGCGTACCACCTGCCCCTCCGCCGCTTTAGCGTCAGCGTGGAGATGAGCTCGGCCTCTTTACGCAAGACTCTCCACCAGTAGAGCCAGAACATCCTGTGGGGCTTTATCTAAATCTCTCTCCTCCCGCCTGGGAGAGACAGCGCCAGCCTAACGGGGGTTACGGACCCGACGGCTTTCTTGTAGCTCCAACTGTCTTTGGCGAATCTTATCAAAACCCGTCTCGCCTCGGGGCGGGGTTTGTGGACTCGGCCGTTTCTCTTTGCCTCTAGAAACGACTTACCGGTCTCTACGCCTTGGTTCATAGCCTGCTGGATCAGTTGGCCAGGCATGGGGTACAGTTCCCTAAACCTTCTGTAGATCTCGCCGTATTTCTCCCTCTCCAACCTTCCTCTCTCAGCGACATATACCGCGACTTCTTCCACGATGCGGCGGTACGGCTCCTCTACGGCGTATAGCTCAGACGGCGGGCGCTCAAGCTCTACTGCAACAGCCCTCCTCACACACTCCATGCACCCACCACCCATAAAAACTTTAACGAACCGAATCCCCCGCCCTAAAGGGCGAGGCTTTCAGATTATGGTAAATGAGCTGCGGCGTTACTCCACCTCGACCTCCGAGCTTTCTCTCTTGGTTACTACGAGGAGCTTCGCGTCGGGTATCGCCTCTTTCAGCGCGTTGGCGAAGTCTCTAGCCTGGGTGGCCACCACAATCTGGTT
>Ga0080008_139625_pt1 | contig 25485 bp, 25 predicted proteins | sample ConCONMetagenome_FD_69211 | JGI IMG/M metagenome (GOLD analysis project Ga0080008, IMG submission 69211) | Hot spring microbial streamer communities from Conch Spring, Yellowstone National Park, USA - CON_C (SPADES assembly) (version 2) | ecosystem: Environmental > Aquatic > Thermal springs > Hot...
CATGGTGGGGCTGGTGCCTGGAGGGGGCTGGATGCCGATATTGGGGTAGTGGCGAGGGTTTTAAGGGACGCTGTTTCCGTGGGGTTGGATGTTGCCAGGAGTGGTGATTGTATCGATATGGTTGTCGAGGTTATAGCCTTTCTGGAGGACTCGGGCTTGTTTAACGCTGGTGTTGGTAGTGTTCTCGACTACACCGGGGGGGTATCGATGGATGCTGGTTTAATGGATGGTAGTGGTAGAGCTGGGGCTGTAGCTGCTGTAACCTACCCTAGGAACCCTATAAGGCTTGCTAGGATTGTTATGGAGAGAACCCCCCATATCATAATGGCTGGTGTTAAGGCTGACGAGCTAGCTTCAAGGCTTGGCTTGGAGAGGCACCCGGGCCCGCATCCCAGAGCTCTTGAGAGGTGGAGGAACCTGAAGTCCAGGGTTCCAGAGTCTGCTTGGATTGCGAGGAGGGTTGAGGCTGCGAGAGCTCTAGGCTATGATACCGTTGGGGCTGTGGTAGTAGACTCTAGGGGGTGTCTTGCAGCTGGTTCGAGTACAGGAGGTGTTGCCCTAAAACTCCCAGGTAGGGTTGGGGATAGCTGTATCCCGGGTGCAGGCTTCTACGCTAACGATAGGGTTGCAGTATCAGCTACAGGTATCGGGGAGACCATAATAATGTCAATGAGCTCCCTTAGGGTAGCACAGTTCTACGAGGCCATAGGGGTTCTAAGGGTGGCTGTGGAGCGGGTTGTAGAAGAGCATACCAGGAGATGGGGTCCTGGAACCCTGGGGTTGATAGCTTTAAGCCATAGGGGGGAGGTTGAGGCATCATACAACACCGAGGCCATGCCATGGGCTTATGCGAGTCTAGGCGAGGAGCCTAGAGTTGGAGGACTCCCCCAGGGTTGAGAGCCCCCTCATCTACCAACACTCTTGTAACTGTAACCCTCAGGGCATAGCTCCTGTGTGGACCAGACACACCACCTACACCAGACCCCCACCTCGGCTTCAGGTAGCCTATTCTCCCTTAGGGCTCTACTCAGCTTCAAAGCCTTCTCCTTAAGCTTCGATATCCTCCCCTCATCCCTCTCCTCGTAGAAGTACTTTAAACCATCCCTGGTTATGTACACAACCAAACCCTTACTCTTACCGTAGAGCTCCATGTAGAGTTGAACCTGATCCCTATACTCCTCGGGGAGCCTTTCGGGGGCCCTCTCGCTAGTCTTCAAGTCGACCACGTAGTCACCAATAACCATGTCAGCCCTACCCCTAATCTCAACCCTACCCCCAGCTCCCTCAACAGTGATACTCCTCGTACCCTCCTCAACCTCAGTCACACCAATAGGCATGTTCTTTAGAATAACCTCATGTAGAAGCCTCCCCCTTAATATCGTGTAAGCTGCACCGAAGTCAGGGGATCTAATGAATATCCTTGAGTAGAAGGACTGCCTTATACACCTTGAAACCTCTGTAACCCAGACCACGTTCGGGGGAGCCCTTGTAAGCTCGCTAACCTCGAGTATAATAGCCTTCTCTATGGCCGCCATAATCCTCCTAATCTCCTCAGACAACCCAAGCCACCATCAATCAGAGTTGTAGCATTCGTTTAAAAGGAATGTCGCCCCCAGGGTTCACTATGGGGAAACCTGCTCCCCCGAGATCGAAGGCTGTGAGGCTTGAGTGTGTGGTGGGAGTAGAAGGAAGCCCCTGGTGAGAGGGGTTGACGAGCTCCCATGGCCTGCCCGAGCTCGTGTCGTTGGGAGGCAGGTGGTCGATACATAGTATTCCATGACAGCCCCTCAGCCTATGGCCAGCTTCGAGATCGTACTAACTATGTTATCAACATGTCTTCTGACAACCTCCGGTAGACCTGGAGCATCTACCCTCATAAACCCCCTTACTATTATCGATTTAGCTTCATCCTCTGTAAACCCCCTACTCATAAGGTACTCTAGCTCCTCCCTCGATATCTTACCTATGGCTGCTTCATGGCTTAGAGTGGATCCCGGGTTCTCGGATACTATGTGGGGGTACGCTACTATGCTAGCTTTACCCGATACGAGGAGCCCCAGGCATTCTATGTGACCTCTAGCCTCGGGAGCCCTACCGATAATCTCGGCTCTCGCCTCAACCCTGGACTCGTGTAACCCCATGGTCCTGGATACTATCTCAGCCGTCGATCCTCGACCTTCAAGTACTATCCTAGTCCCTACATCGTAGTCACCCGACCCGAGGCCTACGACTACCGAGGCTGAGTAGGCCTTAGCCCCCTCCCCTAGCCTAACCTGGGGGTACGTCTGTAGAGATCCTATCGGATTATATGTCATGTAGTAGCTAACATACTCACCCCCATCCTCTACGTACACTGCCGTCCTAGGTCTAACATGGACACCCGGTGACCAGGCATGTATCATGGAGAACGTTAGCTTAGCCCCTCTCGCTACGTAGAACTCACTTATACCAATGTGGAGCCCCTCTCCTACACCATGTGGTACAGCACACCCTGTCACCGCGTGGGCTTCGGAACCCTCGTCGACGTATACTATGTTGTGTGCTATCTGAGCCCTCCTCTCAAACCTAAGGATTAGACATGTGTATATGGGTGTTAGAACTCTAACATTGGGGGGCACGTAGACGAAGTAGCCGAGCTCCCCTCCCTTGAGGTAGGCTAATGCTGTGTACTTATCACTCCTAGGGTCTACGAGCTTCCACGAGATCCTCCTTGCAAGATCCATCTTCTCGAGAGCAACCCTAAGGGGGGTTACTATGACACCCTGCTCTTTAAGCCTTCTATCCAGTAACCTGTAGAGAGCGGTCTGGTCGACTTGAACATAGCTAGGCCTAACACCATCGAAGCCGAGCTTCTCACTAGCCCTTCTAACAGGCTCCTCTAACTCCGAAACCCTAAGCTCCTCGATCGAAGGCTCCTCCGCAACGTATCTAGACACGTCTAGGTCGAGACCGAAGGGTGATGGCTTATCCAGAGCTCTCTCAACATCACCCCTCTCAGCAACCACCCCTAAGCACCTCCAGCCCCTTCACATAACCGTACCTTAGTATGACTGGTATCACGTGGGATGGATCACCACTGTAGACTATGGATCCATCGACCATAACGTGAACCCTTGTAACCCTGGACATCCTCTCTACGATAGCTCCAGAATGTGTTACCAGGATAGCTGAGACCCCCCGGTTGTACACAACATCCTCTATAAGCCCCGCTAGAACCCTCAAGGTATCAACATCAACACCACTATCAGGCTCATCTAGTAGGAGTAGCTTAGGGTTCTGAAGTAATGCTAGGTAGAGCTCAGCCCTCCTCCTCTCACCACCGCTAAAGCCATGAAATAGATCCCTTAACAATAGGCCTTCAACCCTCAGGAGGGAAGCTAGACTCCTCCAGTCTGTGTTAAACCTACTGGAGATAGCCTTAGCAACCTCTAGGAATCTAACACCTCTAAACGTTGGGTTACCTGGTGAGCTAGGGATATGCCGAGTTTAGCTCTCTCATAGGAGGGAAGATGGGTTATATCAACACCGTTAAACAGTATCCTACCACCGCAAACCTGCACGTGGGATAAGCCCATGATAGCGGCTAGGAGGGTCGACTTACCAACACCGTTAGGCCCCATTATGACGTGTAACTCACCAGGATTAATATTTAAACTAGCATCTCTAACTATGATCCTATCATCTACGCACACGCTCGCAGCTTCCAAGCTTAGCAAGCTCAAAACCGAGATCCCCGAGTAGTTGATACTAACCAAAGGACAATAGGCTAAAGTTAGTATTTTGTATCATAAAATGTGCTGGAGTTAAAGTATATAAACTTTTAGTAGATAATGCTTCCACGGATTTAACAAGGTGTTTCACAAGTGAGCCTTAGGATTTGCAAGCTCGAAGGTTTTAGCGGTGGACTACTCCTACTCCTATCCCCCCTACTTATCTACAGCAACCTAGCTGTCGTCGGCCTCCTCTCGGCTATCGCGGGGTTCGCGGCAATCCTAGTATTTCTTAGAACGCTCTCTAGGGTTTACGATGAACCTCTCATACAGTTTTATGCTAAGCTATCAGCTTTGCTCATGGCTGGTTGCTTTATTATAGCTCGTCTAGGTGGGCTTGAAGAAGCTTTTAACACCCCCTACATGCTAGGGGTTACCTTGATACCAGCGCTTATAAATGCTATAACATTGGCAGGCATGCTACAGTTGATAGCTATCGTAACCTTCTACACCCTACTACTACTGGGAGCTTATAGCCTCCTAAAAGCCTTCCACATAGCCTCCATTAAATCGAGAGAGCGGATGCTAAGTATCGTAGGGTATAGCGTGCTACTCACAGCCATCGCTGGATCAACACTACTACTCCCCATACTCTCAGGACTACTAATGACTATGACATCGATATACGGGAAACTTAGAGAACCGTAGAGCCACCCGCCACCATCCCTGTTACAACTGAAAACCTCACCCCCTCGAAACGAGGGATGCCACCCGAGCCCACCACCCTAAGAGCCCTAGTTTTGAATGGCTAATTGACATACCAAAGGAGTGTGGAAAGCCTAGATTTCCAGTACGGGTAGAAACTAGATTATGCTCTATCTACCTCAGCCTTATCCTCTCCTTTAGGGTTTTAGCTAAGCCTCCTAGGGTTTCTTGAACCCTCCTATTCATTGTTATGAATGCTAGGCCGTAGAGGAGGGATGCGAGGGCTAGAACTTTAACTAGCTCTATAACCCTGAGTATCGTGAGCTGGAAGGTTTCAAGTGTGACGATGCTCAACTCTATCAAGCCTTCCTCGGTGAAACCTGTTGATGTGAGGTTAGCCCAGTGCTCTCTGATAACTGTGAAGGGTTTGATTGCCTGGTAGACGTTGTAGGCGCCTACCATGTACAGGATGCTCCCTAGGATTAGGAGTGCTCCGGCTACCCTCCCAACCTCACTATACCTAACCGCTAGGGTCGACCTCACCAAAGGTAGTATGAGGGGGAGTGCGTAGGCATGGGGTACTATGAACGTCTCCCCCAGGGGTCTTAGAGCTTCCACGAGCTCCATCGAGCCCGAGCGCTCTAGAGCTCCAAAAACTTTTAGAGCTGGGTAGAGTACGGCTAGGGCTAGGATAGCGTAGATAGCGTATACAGTAAGGGAGTAAAGCAATCTAACCCTCCCAGGCCACTTAAACCTCAGATGATCCCACCCGGATGCCAATAGTATACCACCGATAATCCACACGAGAGCCACGATAGCCAGGGGGGCTAGTGAGCTCTCCAGAGAGTTTATAATGTTAGCCGTCGCTACATTCAACCGCTCTCCAACATAGTCTATGTTATAAGCATTATACCTTACATCAAAACTCGCTCTTTCAAGCTCCAAGTACACAGCTTGGAAAACGCCTAGAAAATATACTAGGTACACGCCGACCAGGAACCTAGCTAAACCTCCCAAACCTGAGAGAGATTGCAACCTAACCACCAAGTCAAATACAACATTAGAGCCTTTTAATACTATAGAGGGCTTTAAAGGCCTTAAATGGGAGGTGAAGCAGTGTCTGAGCGAGCTAGAGGAGGTAGAGGTAAAGCCCCTAGATTGTAGAGGCTAGTATTCCTCCATGAACCGGTTAAACCCTGAGGAGGCCGGGATATCCGTGTGCTAGGGAGCTACAGTATTGTCGTAAGCCGAGTTTAGTTTATTTCCGCTCCTTTGAACCCAGTAGTGTAGGGCTAGATGGTATGAGTGGGGGTAGGGAGGCATATAAGGATCGGGATGTTGTCATGAAGATGACAAGGCTTATGGCTGAAGGTGCTACAATGCTAGCCGAGACATGCCCCGTAGATGGTCTCCCCCTCTTTAAGCTTAAGAGCGGGGATGTGGTGTGCCCCGTTCACGGTAAAGTCTGGATTGTGTCTAGCGAGGCTGAGGCTGAGGAAGTCGAGATAGACTATGTTGTGAGGAAGATAGAGTTACACGCTGCTAGGAGAGCCTACCAGCTAACAAACTCTGATGATGCATCAGAGCTTATACAATGGCTTAACGTGATTGAGACCGTGGAGAGGATAAGAAGTCTTAGGGAGGCAAGAGCTAGGAGTGCTACGGAGAAACAAGTGGAGAAGGCTAGAGAGGAGGGTGGTAGGAAGTGAGGTTCTACACGGACAGGCTAATAATGACCCCGGGGCCCACGGAGATCCCATTGAGGGTTAAAAGGACTATGATGAGGGAGTCTACAAACCCAGACCTAGACCCCTCATTCCTAGAGTTCTACAACGAAGTTAGGGGTAAAATCAAGAGGCTCCTCAAAGCAGACAGGTCGAGCGTGTACATGATGGTTGGAGAGGCTATAATGGGTCTTGAGGCCACAATAGCTAACACCATGAGGCCAGGAGATAAGGTTATCGTGGTTGCAAACGGGGTTTTCTGTCCACCTGATCCAATACAGCCCTCCTTATACCATCTATATCCAAGGTAGCCCGCTTCCTCGTTCAAGAGCGTTTCTGTAGGTTAAGGTTAAAGAGGTTTAAATTCTAACAGTTAATAGGGGAGAGCTTGGGTGGAGTGGTAAGCTAGATGGAGACTCTTAGAGAACTTATAGACTCGTGCACATGGGAGTATATGAAGGTGTACTCAAGACTTAGAATCCTAGGGGGGGAGCTTGAAATCCTTGGAGGAGAGCCCGGACCAGTAGAGTCTAATAGTGTCGCCGTTATAGTTAAGAGTGTTAAAGAGATTAGCTTTGACGAGGTGCCCGTTCTCAACGCCATCATATCAGCCCTCTCAACACAAAACGTGACCCTTAGATTCTACGAGTACGATATGCTAGCTGAGGGTAGGAGTAGGTACGAGGATCTAGCTAGGATCCTCGAAGATATCATCAGCAACAGAGTGGGGGTTATCGCCGTCCTACCATACCTAGCCCCCGTAGCCGTCCTATCCAGGGTCTCAGAGCCTGTGATGGAGGCTCTCGATTCAGCTTTTAGAATCCAGGTTAACGTGGCCTACGAGAACCTCCTCTACATCCCCGAGAAGCGTGGTGACGAGATAGAGATTGTTGGTAAGGAGAATAGCATTTCAAGCTACGAGAGGGCTGAGTGGCTTAGAGTTGAGGCCGAGAAGAGGGGTTTCAAGAGGGTTAAGACAAGGTTCCTACCAGACAACAGGAGTATATTCAACTACGTTACAAGCATGGGCCCCAGGGGTATCTATAGGAGGGTGCCTGTCACAAAGCTCTCCTCCTACATCGTAGCACTAGCTAGGTGTTACAGCCTTGGGGGGGTAGAGGAGGTTATGAGGGAGGAGAGGGCTACCCACATGCTCTACATGTTCGGGGTTAGCGATAGCATTAGAGAGTCTATCATCGGGGGCTTGGAGAGGGAGTTGAAGTCAGCTAGGATAGCGATCCCCAGGGATACCCTTTACACGTGGATTGAGAGGGGTTCTAGGAGGGTTATTGGAGAGCTCATTAGGAGATTTGGTCTTGAATGAGGATTGAGGGGATTGAGGGTTCACGTTAACTACGTTAGGGTTAGAGAGGTCTCAGAGCTCCTATCAATCCTAGGCCCCTATAGGCTGATGGAGTTAGAGGAGAAGTTAGACCCCCAGTTTAAGGCTTTAAAGAGGCTAGCTCAGGTTGTTGGAAAGGGGTGGGCTTCCGTCTACGCACTCCTAGTATCACTTGTTAGCTACAAGCTACTCATGAGAGGTGAGGAGTGGTGGGATTGCATGTCATCATTCATAGCTAGCAGGAGGGGTGGAAGACCCCCTTCCAGTGCGAGGGATGCGGTGGATGACGTCATATGGTTCATAGACAATTGTAGGGGCTCGGCTCTAGCAAGAGATGCTAGGAAGAGGAGGATACTCAAGGTCTACACGAGCTCCCGGGAGCTCCTCGAAAAACTAGCCTTAGACCCGGAGTACTTCTACTCTAACATGGAGGTGATGGTGAAAGCTCTAGCTAGAGCACTTGATGTCGAGGAGTGGAGGAAAACAGTGGTGTTCACAGCTAAGATGGTGTACTATGCTATAAGAGACCCTGGAGATAGGAGGCTCGTGAACCTAAACATCCCGATACCCGTGGATACAAGGGTGGCGTGCGCATCCTACTCCTCAATGGTAGTAGAAGCGGGGAGCTACATGGAGGTAATGAGGAGCCCGAAGCCTGCCCAGGAAGCGTGGAATGAAGTCTCCAGGAGGACGGGGATACCAGTATTAAACCTAGATTCCCTACTATGGCTAACAGGGTGGGCTCCAAGGGATCTAAGCTTAGAAAATGCTAGGGGGAGAGTCGAAGACATACTCTCAAACGTAGTCGAGAGGGAGACTGCGAGAGAGATTGCACGAAGATTGTATATGAGAAAATGCTAGTGTGAGAGACATACTAAGATGATGAGGTTCTACGAAAGATTACAGTCTACACAAATCTTACAATGTTTTGGAACTTACTCTCTAGGATACTCCTCCAACAGTCTCTTAAACTCCTCCTTACCCTCCCCCTCAATGTACGTCACTATGGCCTCTACTGGTACCGGGTCTGTGAATATCAGTTTAACACCCTGCGATACGAACACCCTATAGCTCGTCTGACAGGCATCAGCAGCGATAACCACATCTACGTCGTGCAACACGTTCTCCCTAAGCCACATGTACTTTGGAGGCCCGTGTAATGGTACGCCGCTATGCTCAACCCTAATATGATGGTGGTGCCCCTCCTCCAAGTCGATATCCGGAGCTCGGCCTAGAGGGTTCTCTCTCACACCCACCGGTTTAACCTTACCATCATCAGTGTACTCAAAGACATAGAATACCTCTGCGTGTGCAAAGTGACCTGGATAAACCTGCCCCTCCTTTGTTGACGCAATAGCTATGTGCATGCGATACACCGAGCTAACTATGGATGGAGGGGTATTTATGTTGAAGTATATAGGGTGTGTAAGCGAATACTTTTGATGAACTCTCTATGGGAGTTTTATGCATGAGAGGTTGTGGAGCCCTCAAGCTTAAACAGGGTGGTGTAGTAGATATTAGGATTGAAAGAGCAACGAAGGGTAATCGTGGTTGCCGAAGGGCGTGCTAGAACGACTATCTTATGGGGCCTACGTCTGGGTAGCCCTGCCTGACCCCCATGCCAGCTTTAGGTGTTAGTGCTTGCAGGCCTCCTTTCAGTAATGCTACTAGGTTTTCTGCGTGGGCTCTAGCTCTATGTACTGCTATCCTCTTTAACTCTTCAGGTTCTTCAGCTTCATCCTCGTGCACCGTCACATCTATTATTATCTTCCCTGTCATGACCCCCAGCATTATAAGCCCTATGCTTGATGCTAGGTAGCTGTATTTATCCACCTGCCCTGGCCCAACCCACCCTAGTGTTATGATACCCTCACAGCCCAAGTCTATGAGCCTTCTAGCCGCTGCCGGTAAATCCTTTATACCTGGTACTGTGTGCCTTACAATCTTGTAGCCTGGGAGCTCCCTCTCAATAACGTCGATAGCGTGCCTTGCCATATCAACTCTAGCAAAGGTGGTATCAACGACCCCTACACACTTCACTCCCGGTACACCACCTCACCACTTCACTCCCAGTAACAATGGGTATCCTCCTCCTCTTAGCCATATCCCTCGCCTCATCCAAGCTAGCGGACCTACCCCTCGCTAGGACCTCTGCTAGAACAACACTGGGTCTTAGCCCTGCTAGCTTCATGAGCGTTATGCTAAGCTCTGTGTGACCCCTCCTCTCCTCCAGGCTTCTAGCAGCTAGTATCGGTACATGGCCTGGAGCTTGGAACTCCCTGTAGAACATATCCCTTGCATCATCAACCCTACCCTCATAGTATAGCTTTACAACCTCATCTAGCTTCCTAACGGTGAGACTCCTATCGCTATCGCTAACACCAGTTCTAACACCAACATGGTTAACCCATATGGTGAAAGCAGGTCTATCGCCGTAGCTAAGCCTACGAGAGGCTAGAAGCTTAAGGTACGAGTTGTAGTTAGCTAGAAGCTCGTCACCCCACGGTATGCCAAGTGCAAGTGTTACCCTTGAGTCTGTAGCATAGCATATGAGGCCACCAGCGTTAACTCTAAGATCGTAAACCTCATCAGGCCCCGCAGCCCACGCTGGGTACACGAGGTCTACCTCAGCCTCCCTACTAGCATCATCGAAGATCAGTATTGGGAGCCCGGATCTAAGGGCATCAATCACCTCTTCTAGCCGAGACATGCTCGACCACCACCACTAGGATGAGGGCTAAGAGTAGGCCTAGCAAAACCCCGTAGCTAACCCTAGACCCGCTGTAAAATCCCCCCTTGAAGGCCTCAAGTGGAATTGGCGTCTCAGGTAGAACCGTGCCGGGACCATCCTGCCCACCAGGGCTAACCGTAATACTGCTGTCTACAGCCCGGCCCCCTAAAACACCGTAAACCAGTGCTATAACATAGTCGGACCCAGTTATGGTCATTGTAACCCAGTGATCTGGTGTAACATAGAGGAACGAAGCCGTCCCCACGCCCCTCATGGTATCCATGTTAATCACGCATACGCCATCAAGACCCCTCCAGTTAACCGCATGCCTTAACATTGTTAACGACCCTAGATAAGCCCCCCTCCAGAACGTGATGTTAGTTGGAGTGCAGTCAGCTACATTCACTAGTGTTATGTTAGCTTTCAAGTTAAAGCCCCCCCTTACAAATGGGTTCTCTACCATCAAGACCTCTTGAATCCCCATGCTAGTATTGGCTAGGATCACGATTACCCCGGTAAGGCCGCCTTTCAAGTTTAGTGTTCTAACTGTAACGTTGTACAAGCCCTCAGGGAGCCATAGGTAAGCCTTCCAACTACCCCCTACTTCAACCCTATAACTCCCCCTTTCAACACTCAGCCTAGCTCCGTCTGAGAGCTCGTAGACAGCCCCTCCAAGTGATATAAGGGCTATTAGTAGTAATGCTACAACCACCATGGCCTACCACATCTAGGTTAAACGGGTTACTATAGTAGCTAGGATGATCGTCACCGTTGACTCTACGAGTGCCGCAACAAATATCATGGACAGGGATAGCAGTAGTATGCTTGGTAGCGATGAGAGGAAGGTCTTAAGCCCTCTTCTAAATGCTATGGAGAAAGCTGATGAAGCCAACGCTATAGCCGGTATCTCTATCACACCATGTGGTGCTATAAATAGGTATATCGAGAGATAGCTGAGACCACCCCCAGCCACCCCTCCAATCTCTGCTGAGAGGGATATAATAAATCCCACTATAAGGCCATTAGCAATCATTATGAGTAGGGGGGCGAGAAGTGTTATGGATAGAAGGGTTGCTATCACGACTACCACGGAGTTGTTAATGAGGATTACCGTGAAGAACACTAGAGGGTTGAGGTAACCCTCAGGTACCCTGCTTTCATAGTACTCCCTTACAAAGGATATAACCTGCTCTCTCACACCAAATGGGCTGGTATGGTATAACGCGCTTCCAGCTAGCATAGCTATGTAGAAGAGGGCTATAAGGGAAGCCCATGTGAGTATGAAGCTTCTATCAAGAAGCCAGTCATACACTGCACCTCACCCGCCATCCGCTCTAACGATTACCACGCAATCCCTCGGGATCCACCCTAATCTGCTAAGATCCTCCGCTTTAACCTCTACAATGGTGTCTTCAAAACACCTCCTAATACAATCGCCTGGATCCCCGCAATCCTCCAGCCTGTAAACCCTAACATCCTCTCTTAAAAACTCGCACTCCATCAGGTTACCCTAGGTATCTAGTAGAGGGGAAAAGCTTATTTCTATCTCCCAGTAGGAGTTTATATTGAGGAGCTGGGGGAAGCAGGACTCCAAGAGACCAGAGAGGGTGTAGTAGGATTATGGCTAGAGGGAGGGTTGATGTAAAGAGGAGGATCAGCATATTAATGGATGTGTGGAATAAAGTGCTAGAGTTATGGGAGGAGAGCGGGGGGTCGTTGAGTAGAGGTGATGTAGTTAAGATACTCAGGGACGTCTATGAAAAGGAGTCTGTAAAACCACTTAAGGGGGCTTCCAACCCATCAGACCTCTATGATAAGGAGTTGATAAGCCTCTATGTTGTTGGCAAGCATGGTATGGGGCTTGAGGAGCAGTATCCAGAGCTATTTGATAGGATATTCGGCGATGAGGTTAAATTCGAGAGCATAATAGATATCGTGTTGAGGGAGCCTGCCGATAAAGCTGTGGAGAAGGTAAAAACAATTCTAGGTGATTTAAGTGATAACGCTTTAGCAAGGATACTTAGGCTTAAGATGACAGAGGTCTTCTTCGGATTCTCTAGCAACGAGAGCTTCGTAAACCTCATCAAGGTATTCTCCAAAGCCTTCCCCCATAAGGCTAGGACTTTCGAGAACTACATTAGATTCTACATAGCATTCAAGGTTGCAGAGGCTATAGCGAGAGGTGAGGTCAGGGATAGGATTAGCAAGGAGGCTTTAAAACACGCTCTAGCCCTTGAGCTCGGTTTGAATGATAAAAGGAAGCTACCAGACGACAACTACATATCCAAGATTGCATTAGAGGTATTCAACGTCCCCCCAAGGAGCCTATCAGGAATACTATCGACTACCCGTGGGTCAAAGCAGGGTGTCAAGCCTGGACCCTCATAGCAGGTAATACTTTACCCCTATACGGTTTTTACGTATTCTAAACTTTCTTTAAAAATTAAACGTTGTTTTCCACAATCGTATAATATATTTACTCTGACTGTTTATTTAAACTGTGTGGATTCGGGTGATGGCCGTGCATCTACCTCTAAGGAGTATTCAGAGGGAGGTTTTAGAGGCTCTGGTTAGATTGTATGAGGAGCGTAGGAGGATGGTGAAGAGTAAGGAGGTAGCTAGGGTGCTTGGTAAGGATGAGGGTACTGTTAGGAATATAATAATGTGGCTTAAGAGCATGGGCTATGTTGAGAGTAGGACTGGGCCTGCGGGAGGCTACGTTCCAACACTTAAGGCCTACGAGGTTCTTAGGGGTGTTACACCCTACATCATGGAGCCCGGCTATGGTGTTGTAATAGTGTTCAGGGAGGGTGAGACGTTAAGGCTTACAGCTGTCCACATGGAGATCCTGGGCTTGTTCTCAGCCGAGCCTGCGAAGGCTCTCGTGAAGGTCATGGGGGATCTAACGCAGGTAGATGTAGGGCTTAGGGCTAGGATAGAGAGTCTGCCTAAGAGGAAACTTGTAATAGAGGGGGTGATCAGGAATAGGGATTTGAATGCAAGTGAGCTACTAATAGAAATTTCAAAGATGGTCGTTCTACCCGAGGAGCTAGTAGGCAATATTGCCACTAAGAAGCTTATAACCGTTAGGGCTACAGACAGCGTTAGGGAGGCGGCTAGGACACTCTACACACATGGAATACGTGGGGCTCCTGTGGTGGACAACGAGGGCAACGTTGTAGGCTTTATAACAACAACCGATATAGCAATGCTGGTTGGTAGCAGGGAGGATCTAGACGCCCCTGTATCCAAGTATATGAGGCGTACGGTGTTCACGATAAGCGAGAGGGAGAGCCTACTAGAGGCTATGAGGATAATGGACTTCTACGGTGTTGGGAGACTCGTAGTACTCAATAGTGCTAGGAAGCCTGTAGGTATAGTGACGAGAACCGACATACTAAGATACATCCTAGCACTCTAACCGCACACAGCTACCCTAACTAACCTCTGGCGGTCGACCTACTGGATATTATGGATTGTATCTTCTCATGAAGCATCTTCAAGATCTTCCTCCTATCCTCCATTAGGACAACATCGCTATAGCCTTTAACGACGATACTGTGAGCCATGGGTGATGGGTACTCTAGGGGGCCTACGACCTTCACCTTAATCTCCCCCCTTCTAATCATCTCGAGAATTCTAGTGGCATTCTTTATATCCATGTAGTCTTCTAGGATCTCTCTAAACGTCTCCCTTACAACGGGTATGCTGGGGTACTCCTCTAGGAGTATTCTCAGCAGGTTTTGAGCGCTCAACTGTAATCTCTCCGGGCTCCTCTCATAACCCCTATACCTTCTTAGTATCATGAAGCTCCTCTCCGCAACATGCCTAAACCTCCTCTTCATCAACTCCGTGTTAGCTATAGAGGATTCAAGTATCCTTCTGAAGCTCTCAGGTGTAACCTTCTCAACTAGCTCTAATACCATCCTCTCATCGGGGGTTCTGTTTGAGGTGTATGATAGCATGAAGCCGTTATCTGTTACCGAGACCCTAACAGGTGCTAGAACCATATCTGATAGTATGCTAGCATAGGCTCTAGACAGCGTATCGTTAACCCTCCTCCCGTACAGGGTGTGGAATACGAGATTCCAGCCCTCGTCGTAGAAGTACTCGACTAGTATGAGATCATCCCCTGGAACCTCCCCAACGTAGAGGAGCTGCTCTCTAATATAGTCTATTATGGCTTTAGCCGCCTCCACCTGTAGCCTGTAATCTTTCACCAGGAGCTCTAAAGCCTCATCAACCCTACCCTCCGCTATCATCGATGCTAGCATCATCCTAAACCTCCCAACTCTTAGAGCACTATCGAAGCTTAACGGTAGCATTTCGCTAAACCAGCTTGGAACTGTAGGTCTAGCTCCATCAGCAGGCTCCACTAGGACCTTTAAACCCTCACTTCTTATGAACTTGAAGGTCCTACCACCTAGAACGAAGATATCCCCTGGCTCGAGTATCTCTACGAACTCCTCCTCGAGGTTCCCCACGTACCTCCCATGTACCGTTAGTACCACCATTTTAGACTCGTCGGGTATGACGCCTGAGTTCAACTGGTATATCATCCTGGCACCCTTCTTCCTACCGAAGACCCCCTCCTCTACGTCGAACCAGATCTTAGAGTAGACCCCCTCGCTTTCAAGCTCATGCCTACCTGATAGGTATTTGAGAACCTCTAGGAGCTCCTCCTTTGAGAGGTTCCTGTAGTTATAAGCTCTCCTTATCAACCTCAATGCCTCATCTACACTCCGCCTCCCCTCCACTGCCATGCCTACGATGTGCTGTGCTAGTACGTCGAGCGGCTTCTCTGGTATCCTAACAGAGTCTATGAACCTATCCATTGCAAGCTTAGCTAGTACAGCGCACTCGACCAGGTCATCCCTGTCTACAACGATGATCCTACCTTTGCTAACCTCGTTAATCCTATGCCCGGCTCTACCAACCCTCTGTAGTAGACGTGTTGTACTCTTAGGGCTTCCTAGTAGGACGACGAGGTCTATGTAGCCTATGTCTATGCCGAGCTCCAGGCTCGTACTTGAAACTACGACCTTAAGCTCCCCCCTCTTAAGCTTCTCTTCAACCTCAAGCCTTAGATCCCTTGATATACTGGAATGGTGGGCTTCAATCTTATCCATGTCAACCAGTTGCTCCCTAGACAGGGCCCTCTTAAGCTTGAAGACAACCCTCTCGGTAGCACTCCTAGTGTTGGTGAATATAAGCGTTGTCCTATGCTCTTTAACAAGCTCAGCTAGCTTAACGTATATCGACTCGTTTATGACATCCGGGGGATCCCTCACTATATCTACATTGGGCACTACAACCCTTATGTCAATGGGCTTGGCGAACCTCGCATCAACGATGTCAACAGGCCTAGGCGTCCCATCATCCTGGTAGCCACCTAGAAATCTGGCTACAACCTCTAGTGGGGCTATGGTGGCTGATAGCCCTATCCTTTGAAGCGGTCTACCACCATTAGATTGGACTAGGTGCTCCAGCCTCTCAATGCTAAGCATCAAGTGCGCCCCCCTCTTACTCGATGCTAGATCGTGTATCTCGTCGACAACAACCCACCTAACCCTTGAGAGCTTCTCCCTAAACCTCGGGGCGACAAGGCTGATAGCTAGGCTTTCAGGCGTTGTTATCAGGATATGCGGGGGGCTCTTGACCATCTTCTGCTTCTCATAGCTACTAGTATCACTAGTCCTAACAGCAACCCTAATCTCAGGGAGGGTGTAACTCATACCCTCGGCAACCTCTCTAATCTCCCTTATGGGCTCGAGGAGGTTCCTCCTCATATCATTATTAAGGGCCCTGAGGGGGCTCACGTAGACAACGTAGACGTAGTCCTCAAGAGAGCCCCCCTCCTCCCATATAGCGTAAAGCTCGTCCAAAACCCCCAGGAATGCAGCTAAAGTCTTACCAGTACCCGTGGGGGACGATATGAGCACATTCCTACCAGACTTGATGAGAGGGATAGCCTGCCTCTGAGGCTCAGTGAAGGACCCGTATTTAGCCTTAAACCAGCTAGCCACATAGGGTCTCAGTAGCCTTAACACATCCTCATCGCTATAGCTACCTACCAGCTCCTCACACCCTACGCTAAACTGTAGACGTTTTGAGGCTTATAGGGTTGAAAACGTATGGTTGCATAGCCTTGCGCACATGCTGGTTCTGTTAAAGTACTATCGGTCGGAGTGCTTGATTAGCTTGAGGTCTACGGCCTCCTAGAAGCCACCCCGATCTAGCTCTGATCCCCTAATAGTATTCTAGGAGTTTCGGTCTAGCCTCCACGCCTAGCTCTTCTAAGCCTCTATACAGCATTTTAAGCGCCTCATAGTCGCTTTTAACGGGTACTGGTGGGTGTTTGAAGTAGAATGCTGAAGCCCACGGTATGCTTCCTCCTAGCTTGTTGTCTTTGAGTATCTTAGCTACCCTCAGCACATCTACCAGTACGGCTGTCGCCATCGCCTTATCATCTACCTTCAGTTTAACCTCTATCTCTACATCGCTTCCGGCGAACGCTTTCACCCTCATGTACATATGCGATATCTTTGTGTTCCCCAGGAATGGTATGTAGCCGCTGGGCCCTGCGTACACCTTCTCCTCCCTTAGTAGAACCTCTGACTCATCCTGTGTTGATGCTACCGCTAGGGTCTTACTCTCCTTCTTAGTCTTCAACCTCTCCAGGGCTAGCATGTTCTTGAAGTCGGTGTTGCCCCCTATGTTAAGCTGGTATGTCTCCACGAGCTTAGCCCCCCTCATGCGGGCTAGGCTTGCTAGAGCCCTATGGACTATTGTTGAGCCAAGCTGGCCTTTAATATCATCCCCTAGTATGGGGGCCCTGTTCTCCAAAGCTAGCTCCACGATACTATCCGTGGGGGAGCTGGCTATGAAGACTGGGATTGCGTTCACGAAAGCAACCCCAGCTCTAGCTGCAACCCTAGCGTAGAACCTCGTGGCATCCTCGCTACCAACCGGGAGTAGGTTGACTAGGACATCGACCCCGGCATCTAGAACATCCCTTACAAGCTCATCCTCTGAAGGCTCGGGTAGCTTAGCTGGTTTAAAGTCGTCTACCATATGTGGTGCTACGCCATCCGAAATCCTCCCCATCCTAACAGTTACGCCAAGCCTTGGTATGTCTACAAACTTCCTCACCATGTTAGGGTACGCTAGTATGGCCTCTGAGAGATCTCTTCCAACCTTCTCGCTAGAAACATCTACTGCGTAAACGAACCTCAAATCCCTGATATCGTGGCCTCCGATAACCTCGTGTATGAGGCCCTCGTTGGAGTCTATGGCTTTGTAGTACTCGACACTTTGAACAAGCATGGAAGCTATGTTACCCACACCTATAATACCGACCCTGATGTCCCCCAAACCAAACCCCGTTTTACAACCGTAAATATTCGGAGTATTTAAGCTTTACGCCCGTAAATACAGGAGGGTGGCCCTTTGAGCGAAGACGTGCTAACAACAAAGGCTCTACAGAGGCTAAAGAGGAAGGTGACAGTAGAGAACCTGTGGATGTACGTAATAAGGATACTCGAGAAATACGGCCCCCTGAAGGCCTATGAGATAAAGAAGAAGTTAGCAGAAGAGTATGGAATAAAACCTGCAACAATAACAGTCTACATCGTAGTCTACAAGATGAGGAGGGAAAAGCTACTAGAGACCGTGGAAGTTGGAGGAGAGACCCTGTATAAACCCTCGGAGAAAGGGTTAATGGCGTTAAAAGAGGCAAAGTCCATCCTAGACTGGGTTAGAAAAGCGCTAGAGTAGAAGACAATCACATTAATAGCGGGGGTTTAGGAAGCCGTTAGGGATCCTCGGATCCATTGCTGTTTTGCCTAGGAGGGCGCACAGTAGACGGGGAGCGTTCTCCAGTAACACTGTGCATTCTGCCCCCTATGCCCTAGTTGTACTATTAAGCCATCTGGTCTAGGTGTTCGCAGTGAGGATTAACGCCATCTATAACGGCTTGTGCCCTAACTGTGGCGGGCCTATAGGGTATGAGAGGCTTTCTGTCGGGCTACCTTGTGGGGATTGCCTACCGGTTGCTAGGCCTAGTGGGGGGAACGTCCTCCTAGATCTTGAGGAGGGTGGGAGGCTCGCTGGTTTAAAGTGGGTTTTAATGCTCTCTAGGGAGTACGCTTCGTTCTCAGAGTACTTCAGGTCTAAGACTGGCTTGAGTTTATGGAGTGCTCAGGCTAGCTGGGCTAGGAGGCTTCTAAGCCTGGATAGCTTCACCATCATAGCCCCTACTGGTGTTGGTAAGACAACGTTGTTATCTGTATACGCAGCCTACAGGGCTGAGGTTAGCGGCTGGAGGGTACTATACCTGGTCCCCACGGGTAACCTCGCTAGAGAGGTTTACAGGAGGATTAAAGGTTACACCGGTGGCGTCGTCGCCTACTACTCCGCAATGCCTGCTAGTGCTAGGGAGGAGGCTTTAAAGGCTATCCGTGATGGCAACTACAGGATCCTGGTTGTTACAACGGGTTTCCTACAGAGGAGATTCGGGGATCTCATGGCAGGCTCCCCATTCAACCTCATTCTAGTCGATGACGTTGATAGCATGCTCAGGGATGGTAGGAACGTGGAGAGAGTGCTAAAACTGCTAGGCTACGACGATGAAACCATAAGGGTAGCCTTGGATCTTGTGAAGACTAGGATTAGGTTCCTTAAATCCTACGCCTCCGGGAGAGAGGATCTATCGAAGGCTTTAGCAGAGAGGGTGGCTTCGCTCGAGTCAAGGCTTAGGGAGTTGATTAGAGGGGTTAAGGTAGGACAGCTCATCGTGGCCTCTGCAACAGGGAGGCCTCGTGGGTTAAAGCATCTAGCGTTCAAGGAGCTCCTCGACTTCGAGGTTGGAGGTGGGGGGGATTACCTGAGGAATGTTATAGACACTTACACCATCTCCACAGAGCCTGAACGCGAGGTGGTGAGGTTAGCGGGGCAACTCGGCCCCGGGGGGATTGTCTTTGTAAGCCAGTACATAGGGGTTAAGGCTGTCAATAGGATCGTGGACATGTTGAGGGAGGCTGGGTTAAAGGCTGATAAGGCTGTATCGAGCTCCTGGAAGAGCATTGAAAGGCTTGAGAGGGGGGAGCTAGACGTAATTGTATCCGTAGCTAGCAGGTATGGTGTTACCGTAAGGGGTCTTGATGCACCAAGGGTTGTAAGGTACACGGTATTCCTTGGAGCTCCAGCACGTAGCCTAGGTCTTGAAGAATCCCTCCTCAACCCGAGGAGGCTTCAAAGAGTTCTAATTCATATGAGAGATGAGGGTGTTAGTGAAGCTAGCGAGCTCCTCACCGGACTTCAAAGGCTCATCGAGAGGGTCGAGGACCCAATGGTTATAGCTATGGCGTTACGTAAGGGTTCCCCCGAGGAGCACTTGGAGGTTGCAAGGAGGGCCTATGAGGTTGCGGTGGACTGGATCAGGAGGAGGGTTCTAGAGCTGGGTAGGCTTAAGGTAGGCTCCCTAGTCTTCACGGTGAACGAGGGTAGGGTTTACACGTTGATACCAGACGCGCTAACCTACATACAGGCTAGTGGGAGGGCTAGTAGGCTCCTAGATGGCGCGATGACCCTAGGCCTAAGCGTGGTCGTGGAGCCCTTAGAGGAGCTCATGGAAGCTCTCGCGGAACGCCTTAAATGGTATGGTCGTTTTGAGTTCAAGAACTTCAAGGACGTAGATGTCGATGAGGTGAAGAGGCTCCTAGAGGTTACTAGAAGGGGTGGTGGGAGGAAGGTTAGGGTTAGAACAGTCCTACTAGTCGTAGAGTCCCCCACAAAGGCTAGGACCATAGCGTGGTTTTGGGGTAGACCTGGTAGGAGGAGGGTTAACGGGGTTACAGTCTATGAGACATCGTATCTCGACGATGAGACAGGGGATGTAGTACTACTCCAGGTTACAGCCACCAGGGGGCATCTTTTCGACCTCGTAGAGGAGCTTAGTAACTCCATCTACGGGGTTATAGCAGATGGTAACTCGTACAAGCCTGTATACGACTTCATAAGGAGGTGTAGGTCCTGTGGTCACCAGTTCACATCAGGCCACTTATGCCCTAGGTGTGGCTCGGGGGACGTGGTTAGCTCTAGGTCGGTGGTAGAGGCTCTTAGAAGGCTCTCCCTTGAGGTTGAGGATGTTGTTATCGCCACTGACCCCGATGTTGAGGGGGAGAAGATAGCCTGGGACGTGCTCCTAGCATTGAGACCATATAACCCTAATGTTAGGAGGGCTAGGTTCAACGAGGTTACAAGGGATGCCATAGTTGGAGCTCTAAGGAACCCTGGTGAATTCGATGTTAAGGCTGTTGAAGCCCAGATGACCAGGAGGGTCATAGATAGGTGGGTTGGGTACGCTATTAGCGGGTACCTACAGAGGGTTTACAACATTAGATGGCTTGGAGCTGGGAGGGTTCAAAGCCCTGTTCTCAACTGGATCGTAGATAGATACCGTGAGTGGGCTTCGAGTAGAGGTTACCTCGTCTGCCTTAAACTAGATGTAGGGGGGAGGGTTTGCCTTAACGTGAGAAGCGTGGAGGAGGCTGAGAGGATCTCCAATGAAGGCTTCGTTGTTGTAAGGAGTGTTGACACATGGCTTGAAACCCTTAGCCCGCAACCCCCGTATACCACCGACACCCTGCTCTACGATGCTTCGAGGAAGCTTGGATTGTCGGCGGAGAAGGCTATGAGGATTGCTCAGGAGCTCTTCGAATCAGGCCTCATAACATATCATAGGACGGATTCAACAAGGGTTTCAAGCACCGGGATGGCCATAGCTAGAGCTTACCTGGAGGGCAGGGGGTTGCCGGGGGAGTTTAGGCCTAGGAGCTGGGGGGAGGGTGGGGCACACGAGGCTATTAGGCCGACTAGGCCACTGGACTTGGAGGATCTGGAGAAGGCTTTAGCTGAGGGCACTGTAAGGGTGCACCTAAAGCTAACCTGGGGTCATAGGGCTCTATACGATCTAGTATTCAGGAGGTTCATAGCAAGCCAGATGAGGGAGGCGAAGGTTGTAAAGGCTAGAGTGGAGCTGGAGGTGGGAGGACTCCTAGTACCCATTGAGGGTGTGGTGAAGCTCGTAGAGGAGGGGTTCACGAGGGTCTATACTAACTTCAGGTTGGAGGAGTGGATTCAAAACATAGAACCGGGTGCTGTCGTGAAGGTAGTGGAGGCTAGCACCCGTAGATCCAGCCTAGTACCCCTCTACACTACCGGGGACATAGTTAGGATGATGAAGGAGAAAGGGGTGGGAAGACCTAGCACATACCATAAGGCGATAGAAGCTAATAGGAGACATGGATACGTGGTTGTAAGCAAGAGGAGGGGTTACCTTATACCAACTAAGCTAGGCGTACAGGTATCAGAGTTCCTTAGAACCCACTTCAGCGAGCTAACATCAGAGGAGTATACAAGGGTTATGGAGGAGAGGCTTAAGATGATAGAGGTTGATGGTGTAAACCCCAACATGGTGTTGAGGGATGTGCTTAGGGAGATTAGTAGGAAGACGGGTATCGTAGAGGTTGAAACGGAAAATTAGGGGGAGCTTTAGCTACCAATATAGGCTGTGATGGAGCTCCCCCTACACTCCCCTAAGTACATCTCCGTAGTAGAGGGGTAGGTACGCTGTGCTAGTGGCTTGCTCTCCCCTACTAACCTTAAGGATTCTAAATCTACCTGGCATCACGTCCTTGATGTGATCCACCTCTACCGCCATTACTAGTGGCTTGCTCTCCTCGTCAACTACTCTAACTAGCTCCTCTTTCACAAGAGTAGCTTCATCTAAACTTCTATCACCGGGTGCTAGGATCACGTAGGCTATTGATACCCTCTTCGCAACCCTCTCACTTCCAACGAAGACCAGCGGGTTCCCCTCGTTATCCAGGGTTACCCCTAGTGCTAGTTGTAGCTTAACGTTCCTTATGTAATTCCTCTCACCGTATACCATGAAGGCCCCTGTTCTCAGGTACTCTCCTGCAGGAGCACTCTTGGAAACCTGGCTTCCGTAAACCCAGTATACGTCCACGCTCCCGAACCCCGCCTTCCAAGCCTTGCTATAGCATGCTGCTAGCACAGCTACATCCTCTAGATCCTCCACCTGGGGCTCCCTACCCCCGGTTTTCAGCACAACCGTTGACCCCCCTTGTATGTCAGCGTGTAGGAATACATCCCTATCCTCAAGGTACCTCCTCACCAAGCTCTCATTCTGGCTTGCATCCCTACCACCTATTGCGAGGAACCCGTTAGATGTTATTGTCCACCTGAACCTCTCAAACCAAGCAACCCTCCTAGCCTTAGCCCTTAGAGCTATAGACCTAGCCTTGGCTTTCAGCTCTAGCTCAGCTAGCCTTGCGAGAGCCTCCTCTACAGCTTTACCAGCCCTCCTAGCCTTAGCCTCGAGCTCTCCAGCCTCCCTGTACAGCCTGACTATGGCGTCCTGCACGCTCTCACCATAGCGGATCTTAACCTTCAAACCACCTAGGTTAACGTAGTAGAAGCCTTTGTTGAAGTCAACCTCTTCCACGTACTTGCAGGAGCTTAGATCCCTTAACCTCCACATACTCCTAGCACATTCAACAACACGCTCTAGGAGCTCGTAGTTCGCCGCCAGGGCTTCAGCCTCACGCCTCCTAGCCTCAGCCTCAGCTCTATAAGTGGCCTCAAGCTCCCTAGCCTCAGCTAGGCTTCTCTCAAGCTTAACCCTCTCATCCCTCAAGGGATCCTCTACTGTTAGAGCTCTAGCTGAGAAGAGCTCGTCCAGAGCCTCATCGAACGAACTTAGCTCGACGACAACGCCGTCCATAAACCTCCTAGGCTTAAAGGGTGTAGCCTCCACCGGGACACTGCCCCTTAGGACTAGGAACCCTCTACCGGCAAGCGACTCCTCGTACAAACCCTTGAGCTCCCCAAGCAACCTCTCGTAGTCACCGATGGTTAAACCCCTGGGGTTTGAGTTAGGGTTAAGACCTGCCCCGTACACAACCTCCTCTGCAACCTCACCTGGTAGCCCTAGACCTTTAATCAAACCCCTTACGATATCAACGCCAACGGTTGCCCTAGAGGCTAGCTCCTCTAAGCCTATGGTGAAGGGGTTGAGGGTTTGTAGTGGTGGAGGCTTGTACTCAACACCCGGCCTGACAACCCTATCTCTTAACTCAGCATACCTAGAAGCCGCTGTAACCCTCCCATCCCTCGCTAAAACCAGGAACCCTCTGGGTAGGAGTTCGGCGTAGAGCTCAACACCATCCTGGAAGTTGAATCTTAGAACCCTATCGAAGCCAAGCTGCTCTACATCAAGGAGCTTAGCATCCCTAACATGCTTTTTGACAACGAGGGGGAAGCCTCTAGAAGCCTCCTCAAGCCCCGATACCCTGTTGGTGAAGTGAGCTCTAACACCAGCCTCCAGGACTACGTATCTAACAACACCACCAGCCCTAAACTTGAGGTAGAGCGATTCACCTAGAGCGTAGACGTTATCAACTCTAGAACCGATGATGCCCTTAGAGCCTCTAACCCATACGTTCACATCGAGGTTACTCATGGAAGCCCTTGCCATCACACACCCCTGCTATGGAGGTCTAAGTCTGAGGTTTCACGGAGCCCTCCACCTTACGCTCCCTAAGCTTTGGGTATATGAATACCACCTTAACCATCATAACGTATAGTTTAAGCTTCATAGCGTACTCTCTCAAATCCACCCTACCAGACTCGTAGCCCTCATTCCATATGAGATCAGCAATCCTATCAAGCTCCCTAAGATCAGCTAGCGTAAGCTCCTCGGGATCCTTGGCTAGAAGCTCATCAAGCCTCCTAGCAACCTCCTCAGTATAATACTTGGAGGCGGGCTGAGGTCTTAGAGAACCTAGAAAACCCCTAAGAGCTAAAACCTCACCCTTAGATAGTATGCCCCTAGCCTCAAGTAGTGATATGAGGATCTCGTTATACTGTATGAAAATATCCCTAAAGCTGGAAAACTCCCTCTCAAGCCTCTCAAACCTCTCATCGATTAAAGTAAACTTCCTACCAAGCCAGTATGCTAGAGAAGCTACACTTACTAATATGGAGGCTAGCACTGGGATTAGTATCGATAGCACTGTCACGATATCGACCAAGACGGACCCCCAGTCTATCATACTCCATGAGAAGTTAATATGCTTAACGTTCACACACCACTCCAATTGAAACCCTGGGTTATCGAGCTTCACAACATTACGTTGCCGTCGTCTACCATATCGGCTTTAACACCCCCCTTGGGTCGAGGGCTTTCTTAACCCTCTCTAACACCACCCTGGACTGCCCTGGGTCTACGTCAACCCATTTCGCTCTAAGCAACCCTATGCCGTGGTGGTGGCTTAGTGTCGCTCCTGCTCTCGTAGCTTGTTCTAAGGCTGTATCCACTATTCTCCAGTAGAGCTCCGGGTTCTTCTCGTACACTATTGTAAAGTACAGTGCTACTCCTGTTAGGTAGAAGTGTGAGGCGTGGCACATTACCACCACATTTCCAAGCCTCTCTAACCCCTCTCTCACACCTGTATACGCTTTATAGGCTTTAGACCACGTTGTAGCTATGTCTATTGTCTCGAACCACAGGTTTAGGGAGTCTAGGAGCTTCATCTCATCCAAGTACTTGAACCTCTGGTCTAGCCATCTGTCGAAGAGCTCCTCTCCAACGTAGACCCCTCCCATAGACTCCACAAGTCTAGCTGTTCTACTCCAGAGTAGTGATACTAGATCGCTATCCCAGCCCTCGTAGCTTAGAAGGAGTACTGGCCTACTCCTATCGAACCTAAGTAACGCTTCCCTGTCATCGCTAACCCTGGCTATAGCTGGTTTAAACCCTCTTAGTAGGAGCTCTCTAACCACCCTTAGCCCGAGTTGGAAGCTTGGTAGCTCGAAGGCCCCTTTAAGGACGTACTCCGGTTTAGGTATTACCCTTAGGGTAGCCTTGGTTATGATGCCTAGAGACCCCTCTGATGCTATGAAGAGGGATTTAATGTCAGGCCCCATCGCGGATCTAGGGGTTGTAACACTCCTAGCCCATACAACCTCACCTGTTGGTAGGACGACCTCCAGGTTTACAACTACATCCTCTATACCACCATAGCCCGTGGTATACTGGCCTACCCCGCCTGCTACTGTGCTCCCACCTACACTAGCTATTAAACCCACAAGTAGCACATAGTAAAACTAATCCCTAGCAGGCCAGGGATCCCCATATACTTTTCAGTTGATGTAGTGAAGATTAAATCTCAACTGTTGCTAGATGTT
>Ga0080008_160709_pt1 | contig 24695 bp, 28 predicted proteins | sample ConCONMetagenome_FD_69211 | JGI IMG/M metagenome (GOLD analysis project Ga0080008, IMG submission 69211) | Hot spring microbial streamer communities from Conch Spring, Yellowstone National Park, USA - CON_C (SPADES assembly) (version 2) | ecosystem: Environmental > Aquatic > Thermal springs > Hot...
TTCCGCCTTATTTCAATCTTTTCTTTCTCCTCTTTTTTGTTTTTGGAATCTTTCAAGTTTTGCAATTTTTGTTTAATTTCCTTCTCCACCCTCTCATCCTCGCTTAACCCCCTAGCAACAAAAACCGCATAAGAACTCGCTTCTGGTTTCCAATTTTGAACCCTTCTCATCCCCTTTAAAAATAAAAACTTTTCATTTTCTCGTAGCTCTTGAAGTATGTTTTCAAGCTCCTCATCATTCACCTCAACATCCGAGATTATAAAATTTCCATTCCTTGCCCAGTGCCCACCCCGTCTTCTTAAATAGTACGGCAGGGCGTTTAAGATTTTATTCATTTCCTCCCTTTTCTTTTCCTCACTCAGCGGGGTTAGCTCTACCTCATAAGCGTACAGAGTTGGTATACTCTCCGTTTTCACAAAAAAGATATCAACCTTAACATTTTCCATAACCCGTTATTTTAAGGAATGAACATTTCCAAATTTATCCCCCTTATAATATCCGTGTAATGCTTCTTTTGTTATCCTTGGTAATAAATGAGGTGGGGAGCTTAGGGCAGGATTCGGGTTGGGTTGAGATTTTTAATAACGGGAATTCTCCCGAAAATTTGAATGGTTATTTTTTGGTGACAAAAAATAAGGTTTTGCCTTTGTCTGGTGTGATAAATTCTGGGGAATATAAGGTTTTTCACATAGGTTTAAGTATGAATTCGGATAGCGTCTCCTTAAAGAAAGGCTCTATAACCATAGACTCATACTCTTGGATCTCCCTTCCGAGTTCGGGTAGCGTGGGTAGATATCCGGATGGTAGCGGAGGTTTCAGGATATTCCTCGTACCAACTCCGGGAAGGAAAAATGAGCTTCCCTCTTCCCTTGATGAGCAATCCTGGGGTAAAATAAAGGCCCTATTCGGTCCAAGGAGATAGGTGGGAGTTCCCTTCTGTAGGTACTTCAAAAACTGCCCCGTTTGTCCTTATCAGGACCTTAGGTACGAGGAAAGTGCGAGGGTAAAGGCAAATGTTGTTAGAAAATTCCTTGATATAGATCCCAAGGTTATTCCTTCGCCAAAGGATAAATTTTATAAGTTTAGGGTAAATTTAAGGGCGAAGAGGTTAGGAACGGGAAGGTTTCTCCTCGGATATACCCAATCAAAGGATTCCGTTTTTTGGATAGATCTATGCCCAATATTAAATCCGAAGATAAACGAAAACTTACAATTTCTTGCGGACAAGTTCGGATCCACACAAATATCCACATGGGATCCCGTGGAGGGTATAGGGAAGCTTGAGAGTTTGACAGTTTTAACCGATGGGGATTTACTTGCATTATCCGTAAATCTAAAGAAAGAGCTTTTCCTAAAGGAATTTACCTTTGAGATCCTTGACGAAAACAGGAGTTTTGTTGGGGTTTGGTGGTTTTTGAAGGAAGGTAGGTTACTCGGGGGAAGGGGTGAGATGTTTTTGGGAGTTAGGGTAGGGGGAAAGTCCTTCAGGGTTTCGCCCTTCGGCTATTATCCGAATAATTTACATATAATCCCAGAAATTTGGGATGTTTTCTCGGGTTATAGGGAGGTTTTGGCGGTGGGAACGGGTATAACCTTTCCCCTTGAATCTGTTCTGACTTATGTGGACGAGCACGCCCTAAATGTTAGGGAGATAGATGAGAACAAAACCATATATTTGTCCCCCATCAACATAGAAGCGATCAGCCCCAAGATATACCTATCAAACCATCCTTACGATCACAAAACCATAGTTATAAACCTTGATGGTTTAAAATCAAAGTTTCCTTTGGATTTTGCGGGTAATTTTGAGGAGGTAATAGTGTTTGGCAGTTTGGCGGAAAAGATAGCTAGGTTTCTGAAAAAATACAATTTAAGGCCCCAAAAAGCCTTCTTCTTTGACGTTGAACCATATACAAGAAAGTATCTCCTTTCCGTCATCTCAAGGTCGTAAAAAACCAACTTTCCCACCTCACACCATTACCATCTTTGGATATATATGCCCCAAAGTTTTTATACCTAAAACCCGAAGAAAATCTATACCCCACCTTTGAGGTGAATACCCTTGAGGAATAGGCATCCTCATAAAACTTTAAACCGTTTTCCGTAAAAGAGTATAACCTTACCCAAAACATCCGATACTTTAACCCCACAAAGGCGCATCCTTTACATATCCCAGCGGAAAGTCCCCCATAATTTATGCTTATTCTTGGAACCTGAAAGTACTCAACCTTCAGGGAACCCTTATCTTTAACGAAATTCAAATAGAACCTCCTGTTTTCCGAAGAGATCCTAAAGCCGATTTTAAAATCCCCTAAACTCCATCTATACCATAGGGAAAAACCCTCCCTTTGACTCCCCTCCTTCCAAAAAGGACTTCCCCTGAGTATTTTAATAAAAAATCCCCCTTCCTTTGAGTACCCTTTGACGCCAAAACCGAAAGCACCCTTTGAAAGGGCACCCTCAAGGGAAAAAGGACCATAGTTTATATAGGATACTGCACCAAGGACCTCCGAACGGGTTATTAAAATCCCTCCCCCCTCACCCAAATAACCCCCTATAAGCCCGTTTTCCGAAAACTTTAGAAGGAGCTTTCCCAATCCAAAACCCAAGGATGGCTTGGAGTTATATACAAAACCCAAACCCCCTCTGTTTGAATAATATCCCCCATATCCAGCAAATCCCAAAGGTGAAAAAACCTTTGAATTCCCGAAAAACAACCTAAAGAACCCATCTTTTAAGAAGAAAAATGAAGGTTTCTTCCCCCAATAAAGGTTATAGGACAAATCCTCGTATTTACCCGAAGAAGATAACCTCATGCCCGAAGATCCCACCCTCAAAAAAATCTTGTAATACCTCTCCCCTCCAAAATACACAAAGTTTTTCAAGTATTCAACTTCGTGCTCCTTTATCCTGGTCTTCCTGAGCATATCTTCCCAATTTTTGTAGGGTCTCTTTGAAAGGATCAGGTCTATCTGATCCGGGGTAAGGAAGGGTAAAGCCTCAAGCTCGTACCTATAACAGGCGTTTATGTTTATAGCTTGATATGTGAAACTTTGGAAACTTTCAACCTCAAGGGTATCCGGGATAAATGGGAACATCTGGTAATTCTACTCGTGTATAATATTCGACCGAGGTGATCAGATTTTTAATAACCCTCGGTGTATTTCTGGGGAACTTATTCCTCTCAAACTTTCATGATCATACGGGGGTATTTGAATCGCAAGACTGCCCCGCATACATCTTATCCTTGAACCCTCAAGTACCTACGGAGATCCCCGAGATTGTTTTGGATAAATCACAAGATCTTTCAAGGGAGGAAGAAAATTTAACAGTTTTCCATTTTTGTGAGTTTGAAATTCCGATTAATCTTTCAACGAGGGCTCCCCCATTGATTTCTTAAATTCCCAACCCTTTAACCCTTTAGGTTTTTGGCTTTAAAAAAGGAGGTGGAAGATGCTTTTGATAGCTTTAACGGGGCAAATCAAGGTTTGCGTTAAGGATGAGGGGGGAAACCCCATATACGGCGCTTATGTAAAGACGAATGTTGATTGGGGTTTGACGGGTGGGGACGGTTGCGCGGAGGTTAAAGGGGGAGATAGCCTGCACGTAAGCAGGATCGGGTATTTACCCTACAGGGGTCCTTTCAAGGGAGAGGTGGTTTTAAGGTCCTCTCCAGTACAGCTTCATCCAGTGGAAGTTAAGGTTAAGGCGATATCTTCGGAAAAGGGAAACTTTTATCAACCTTACAGGATAGAGGAGGTTGGGGTTTCAGATTACGGAACATCCGCCCTTTCCAAGCTCAACATAAGGGGGTTTGACAGGAAGAGGTACGAGGTTTTCTTTGAAGGCTTCCTAATCTCGGATCAGTCCGGATCGGAGGATCACCCTATGGGTGTGCTTCCTACCAACGAGAACGTTGGGATAATCAAGGGTTCATCAAGCGGTATTTTCGGTGGGAACTCTATGGGTGGTGCGGTAATAATTGAAGGTGAAAGACCTTATGGTGGTTTTAAGCCGAGTTTTAACCTAAGCTTTGGGAATTTAGGTTTATACACGGATCTTAACCTTTCAAAGGGAGGAGATTTTGGTTTTGACATTTTGGGGGGATTTAAGGGGTTCGGGAATTACGTTGAGAACTCCTGGGATACCGCATTTTTCGGTAAATTAAAGCTCTTTTATGGAAATTTCCAAGTGGGGGCATTTTCCAAGTTTCAATGGTACGTAATTCCCCTTGAGGATGCCCAATCCCAAAACCTCTTCCTTATCACGTTCTTAAAGTTTGAACCCTTTGGATAGGGAAGATCTACACCTTACGGGTGGGATAAACCTTCAGTTCGGAGATCATCCCTTCCTCTACGGATTTTTGCTTGTTGGGGATTACCATTTTGAAAACTTTAAGACTTCAATATCACTATCAAAGTCCTACAGGATCCCGGATTTATACGAGAAATTTTTCACGGGTTATCATCACGCCCTCGGGAGGTACGACATAGGAAATCCCGACCTAAAACCCGAGGAATCCTACGAGATCCAAATCTCCCTATCCGCAAACCTGAAAAATATCATCCTATCAATAAACCCATACTACAACCGGGTCTTCAACTACATATACCCAAATCGGATAATAGCGGATACCTTCAGGTGGGATAACAAAAACTATGCGGATATATCGGGTGTTGAGTTTGAATCTAACGTTATCTTCGGAAAGAACATCCTGAAATTTGGGGCTTATTACCCCATGCTCAACGTTCCGATCTCTAATGTCCCAAAACCCGAGGCTTTCATTTCCGCCGAATTTTCCCTATTCTCCTTCAAGTTTTCCCCATACTACAGGTGGAATTCCGCAGGTTTCCAAGTAATAAATCTTTCCATATCAACTTCCTGGAGATTCTTAAACCTCTCCTTTGGGATAAACAACCTCCTCAACAAAGTTTATATAGAGCCCACATCCCCAAGGCCCATCCCCCAACCCGGAAGGGTTTATTTCCTAAACCTCACCTTATCTCCCTGAACTCGTACCTACCCTTTATAACCCTCCGCAATAAGGTTATAGTAAAGTTAAATATGTCCTCAGGTGGAAAAGGTGCAAAGGAGACCCAAGAGGTATAAGCCGACCAGGGAGTCTATTCGTTAAATACGTCCTAAATATTTTAACCTATACTCATTAAGTTTTTTCATAAATTCTAAAGATTCACCATCTTCCTCTATTTTTCCATTACATCCTAAAATTATGGTTTTAGGCTTTCCAATTATTCCTATAGTAATAGCCCTATAGTAATAGCGATTATTCCTATAATTATTCCACAGTGAATTGTCTTCAATGTAAATATACCTATTCAAGCTAATAATTCCAATTATTATTATAATTCCGATTATTATCAATTTCCAGTTTGGTGTTCTTCCTATATATACAGAGGAAATATGGTCATAATTTATATCAACATAATGTTTCCAAAATATACCTTTTTCTTTAATAACTCTATAATTAGTCAAAATAAGAGACTTCCATCTATAAAGTTCTTCTTCCCCTTCAATTAGCATTTCTTTAACTCCTTTTTGTATGTTCTAGTAATACAGTATCGTAAGTTAAGGATCTGTTAAGGTTATAGGGGGGATTGCCCGAAAACCCATATTTGGTACCAGGGCATGTATCCTCCTTATACACAGTATCCCTTATTACAGGTGCTATTACCCATAGAGTTATCCTTAACATAGATGACGATATTATAAGGGTGAAAAACTTATCCTAAACCCCCTCGGGAACAGCTCCCCGAGTTTAATTTTCTTGAATCCGTTATAAATCTCCACCCCCTCGTCCCCGAACTCCCACATCACCTGTCTACAAGCCCCGCATGGATAAACCTCAACGAGCTCCCCATCCTTAGATGCTATCAAAACGACCCCTAAAAGTTTTCTATAACCCTCCGAGACACCTTTGAAAATGGCAACCCTCTCCGCGCAGACCGTTAGTCCATAGGAAGAGTTCTCGATATTTACACCAAAGAATTTCCCAATTGCCCCCTTTTCGTTTTCCATAATGGCGCACGCGGAAACCCTAAATTTTGAATAAGGAGCGTAAGAATTTTCAAGGTTCTTTATCGCCTCTTGCAAAATCTTATCTAAGTTCAAGGTAAAACCCTCCCCTAAACGAAAAACCCAAATCTGTATGATAGGAGGAACCCACCAAAAAACCGTAATTTCCCCTCTTGAGCTCAAGCCCCAATCTTGGGAAACCCTCAATATAACCTCCGAAAAGGGAAAGAGAACCAAAATCAAGGGAGGAAGAAAGGAAAAGGTCCCTCTTAAAGATAAATTTTCTACCGTCAGGCGAGTATTTGAAACCAAAATATATGGAAGGTATTCCAAAATCCTTCCCTAACCTAAAATCCACCTCCGGAAACGCAAATTCCTTCCTTCCCGTGTTCCATATTATCGGCGATGTGAAAATGTTGTTTATCCCGAAATACCCCAGAACCTCCCCAAAATATCCAACAAAAGCATCAATTCCCCCTCCGCTTCCCCAAAAATTCAAGAACTTTGCGTAAAAGAAATTGGTTTTAAACCCGTAAGCAAAATTCCCCCTCTCCCATACCATACGTAGGGATAATTTACCCGAAAGGAAATTCGCCCTCCCTATAACCTCCGGTTGATCCGATGTATCGGGCCATGTGGTGAGTAAAACATCCCCGGATCTGTACGCGACCACCTCCAAGCCCACACCCCTAAAGGAAAATATCCCTCCCCCGTAAAAGTCTCCCGGAACTATACCGCTTGAAAGGCCAAAAAGAAAACCGTTGTTCTTCCTTATTCCAAATGGCGTATTATAGAATACTCCCGTCTTTGATGAAAACTCCCTCACATTATAAACAAAATTTACGAACTCAAGGGCAAACATCACTCGTACGCGGATTTTAATACGAAATACACCACATCCTCGTATGATAATCCCATATGCCTTGCCTCTGCTGGGAGATCGGAAAGCTCGGTCATACCGGGTATCGTGTTTATCTCAAGGGTGTATATATCATCGGAAGCTATAAAATCCACCCTTGAAAAACCCTTACAATCCAGTTCCCTGTGCAACCTAAGGGCTATATCCTGAGCCTTTTTGTAAAGTTCTTCGGGGATCTCCGCGGGTATTACAAATTCCGTCTCCCCCTTAGTGTATTTTGCCACAAAGTCATAAAACTCCCTATTTTTCACCCTAAGCTCCAAAATTGGTAATGCGAAGGCTTTCTCCCCGGTTCCCAAAATCCCCACCGTTATCTCCTTACCCTTTATGTATTTTTCAACTAAGGTGTCCCCAAACTTTTCTAAATTCTCCTTCAACGCTTCTTCAAGCTCTTCCGGGTTCTTACATATCTTTGTCCCAACGGAGGAACCCTCCGACCTCGGCTTTATTATCACCGGATATCCAACCCTCGTGGCAAAATTTAAAGCTTCCTCTATATCTCCGTTTTTCCTTATTATTATGAACTCGGGAACCCTTATCCCCAAACCCCTGCAAACGAGCTTGAAGATATACTTGTCCATTCCCACCGCACTTGCCAAAACCCCAGAACCCGTATACGGCACCTTTAGGGTCTCCAAAAATCCCTGAACCGTCCCATCCTCCCCGGGTTTCCCATGCATCATGATAAAGACAAGGTCAGGTGGATCTTGGGAGAGCCTTTTAATGTTCTCCCCGATAAAATCCAAGATCTCCGCCTCTATACCCAGATTCCTAAGGGCCCTCTGTACGTTCTCTGCGGACTTAAAGCTTATTTCCCTCTCCGAGGATTCCCCTCCCGCAAGGATCACTATTCTCTTTCCCAAAAAATCGCTTATATCGTGAAAGCCACCCATTTCTTTATTTCACCGCTTTGAAGGAGCATAAGGACGGAACCCTTAGCCTTAGCTTCCTCTATTGCCCTCCTGTAATCCTCAATGCTCTTTATATCCTTACCGTTGATCTTCAGTATTACATCCCCAGGCTCTATCCCCACTCTCGCCGCTGGACCGTTTGGATCAACGCTCTGCACTATAACCTTTCCCCTTTCCTCCCTCACGGATATTCCTATATCCTTCGTATTTGGGGACCTTTCCTTACTCGGTTGGGCGGAAGCGAATTTGTCCGCAGAACCGAGATTTACGCTGATCACCATCTCTTTCCCATCCCTCAAAACCTTCAACTTAACCTTATCTCCCGGCTTTTTACTTTGAACATACGCCCTAAGCTGTATGGAGTTCTTAACCTCCCTTCCGTCAATTTCAAGTACGAGATCCCCGGACTTTATACCAGCCTTCTCCGCGGGCGAACCCTTCACAACATCCGTCACAATTACCCCTTGAGGTTTCTTGAGTTTAAAGTGTTTGGCTATGTTTTGATCTACATCCTGCATAAAGATCCCAAGATATCCCCTCTCAACCTTCCCCTTCTCTATCAACTGATCCGCGACGTTCTTTGCTATGTTTATCGGAACCGCAAAGCCTATCCCTGAATACTGACCCGTCCTGCTAACTATTGCGGTATTAACCCCCACCACCTCACCCCTAACGTTCACCAAAGGACCACCGGAATTTCCCGGGTTTATCGCTGCGTCGGTCTGAAGGAAATCTTGTATGCTCGGCGCCTCGGGTATCGCCCCTATTGACCTGTGCTTTGCGCTTATTACCCCCACCGTAACCGTTGAGGAGAAACCAAAGGGGCTACCTATCGCTATTACCCAATCCCCAACCCTCAGCTCATCCGAATTCCCGAGCTTGGCAACGGGTAGATCATCCTTACTTTCAAACTTTAAAACCGCTATGTCCGACGCGGAATCTCCACCGACCACCTTTACGTCCTCTATCACCGTCCCATCGTATAGGGTTATCCTTATCTTATCCATACCCTTTATTACGTGGTTGTTGGTCATAACGAAATATGTATTCCCCTTCCTCATAAAGATAAAACCCGAACCCAAGCTACTCCTCTCAAAGCTCCTCGGATGAGGACCGAAGAAAAACTCAAAGAAGGGATCAATGGGAATATTTACCTTCCCCTTACCCTCTATGTTCACCACCGAAGGTAAAACCGCCTCAGCTATGTCCGCAAAGGATGGTATTGAGACCGTTGGTATTTGTTTTTCCTGAACTGCTTTCCCTTTTTCCTGAGCCCTAAGGTTTTCCGTTACGTTTATCCTTGCGCTTATCAAAAGTCCCACAAGCACACCAATAAGCCCTATCCCCAAAATCCCGAAAACCTTCTTCATATCTGTAAATTCTAAAGCTGTAAAAATTTTCCGCTTTATAATACTTACCTATGTTTGAACTTGAGATATTACCCAGGGAAAAAACTGGAACAAAGGCGTCAAAAAGGTACAGGAAGGAGGGTTTTGTCCCCGTTGAAATTTACGGGAGGGGTGAGGAAAACATACACGGTTTGGTTAGGAAATCCGACCTTTTGAAGATCTTACATAAAACCCATGGGGAACTTCTATTTGATAAAGCCGAAGCTCTATATGAACAATTCGGGAAAGGCGCTTTTAAGCGCCCCGATACCCGTAAATAAACTCCCCCTATTGGTTATATACGACGATGCGGATCTGACCTTTGGCAAAATAAAATTCAAAATTGGTATAAATTCCGTTCCAAGTCATAAGGGATTGAGGGATATATACGAAAAACTGGGGAGGAGGGACATTATGCGCCTGAGGGTGGGTATATCAAGGCCACAAGGTGTGGATCTTGCGGATTGGGTGCTCTCAGAGTTTTCGGAGGAAGAAAAAGAAAAACTGCCGGAAATATTTGAAAAATGTTATCAGATCGTAAAGCTGGTAGTGTCGGGAAAGGTGGAAGTGTTGTATGGAAGGGGTTTGGGACTATAAAAGTTTAAGTTCACCAGAATTTAAACCCCTTAGCCCGGAGGAGGAGAGTGAACTGGCCATAAGGGCAAAAAACGGGGATAAGGAAGCCCTTGATAGGATAATAAAATCAAACGTAAGGTTTGTGGTTGCCTTGGCAAGGAGGATCCATTTGGTGACTGGGGCACCTTTTGAAGACCTAATAAGCGAGGGCCTTATAACCCTTTATGATGTGTTTAAGAAGTTTGACCCAAACAGGGGAGTTAGGTTCGTGATCTTCGCGGAACCCTACCTTTATAAGGCTATGTATAACTTCGTGAAGTTCCACAACAAGGTCCTCTCCAATATGCCAAAGCTAAAGCATAAGGAACTCGGGGAGATAATAAAGCTATATCAGGAACTCGGGAGAGAGCCAAGCATTGAAGAGATCTCCCAACGTTTGAAAATAGGGAAGAGAAGGGCAAAGAGGATAAAAGAAGCCATAGACTGGAAGATGTTGAAAATAGAGAGCCTTGATAGGGAAATAGACGAGGATCATGAAATTTTTGACACATATTCCAACCTAGCAAAAACGCCCTCGGATTTGGTGGAAGAGGAGTATAGGGAGCTAAAGATGGAGGAAATTGTAAACGCTATATTTGAATCCGACTTCCTTTCCGATAAGGAAAAGCGGGTGATTTGGGAGCATATATTTGAAGGTAAGGACTTAGCCGAGATAGGTAGGGAGATGGGATACAGCAGGGAGTATATCCGCCAGCTTAAAAACTCAGCAATAAAGAAGATAAAGGAGAAATTCCCTAAAATAGAGAGCCTGTTATAACCTTATTAAGGGTCTCCACCAGGGTATTCCGACTATTAGCAAGATCAGGGAAATTACGGTCAGGATCTTCCACAAATTTCCACCCTTCTTTGACCTTGCAAGGGCTATGTGTGAAAATATTAAGGATAGGGTCATGAGGAAGGGGTGCTCCAAAACGAAAAACCTTACAAGAAACTCTTTGGTTTTGAAACCATACAAATAAAGGAAGTTCAGCCATAGTGCCAAACCCAACAAAAACTGTAAGGTTATAAAAATCGCATAAATTCTCAAGGGCTTCACGTTGTTCTTAAGGGCTCCTAAAACCGCAAGGAAACCAAGAGCTAAAACCACCCACCTAAAAAGGTTGTGTAAGGAAAGCAAAATTTCCATCTAAGTTTCTATAAGCTCTACGTTCGCCCTAGGTATCACCACCTCTCGCCCATCCATTAACCTAACCTTTAACACCCTAACCTTTGACTCCGTCTCTATTACTATAGGTTCGTTGGGAAGATCTATTACCGTTCCTATCTCTCCGAAGTAAGGGTCCCTGATGATCCTAACCGTTGTTCCTATGTCAAGGTGTCCGCTTTCGAGTTTGTCATCAACCTCCTCAAAGGGATCCACATCCTTTCGGAATATTATCACCTCAGGCCTTTGAACCCCGGCCCTAATTTGGGTTGCCCCGTTTGCGGAAGCCTTTAATCCCTCAAACTTCTTGAAAAGGTTGAATGTTCTCTCCGCCATAGGCAGATCCCCAAAGCCCTCCGTTATTATCAGGGTAAATGGTACGTTTTCGTTTCCCGTTATGGCGACCCCTATATCGTAACCTACGAACTCCCTTAAAACCCCATCATCTACGGAACCTAAAACCAAGGCTTTTATACCCACCTCCGCCGCTTTATTTATCGCCTCTATGTCCGCAGTCTTTCCCCCCACAACGATTGCCCCCTTAAGGTTTTCGTCTATCCTATCCGATTTGAGGATCTCGTAAGGTGAATCCACAGCCACCTTGATCGTTCCTATCTTCTCTCCTCCTACCCCGAATATACCCTGAACAAGCCCCGCCACCGTCCTAATTATCACCCCCTCCCTCGGTATTACCTCCTCCACCACGCCGTCCAAATAAGCCAAAACCTCAACGGGTATAGGGTTTTCCCTTAAGATCACCTGACCCGTTATTTCCGAAAAGTCCTCCAAATATCCGTCTATGGGAGAGGTAGCCTCCACTTTGAACAAACCAAAGAAAACCCTTGCTCTAGCTATAACCTGACCCTTCTTTATCCTTTCCCCTTTCTTTACAATTAGGGCGTTTTTTAACTCGGAGGGGGAGATCCCAAGCTCCCCCGCTAAGTTCTTGGGGTGCACGGGTCCTGGAAGCAAGGCCCTTGCAACCACATCCTCCGCCTTCACCCTATCGCCCTTATTTACCAAAACGTCTCCCCAAAGGGGAAGTTTCCTCTCCTTCCTTATAACCACCTTCTCGGATACCTTTAAACCGGGCGTGTACGCGTGCGCCATAACGCGTATTTTAAACCGGTTGCCCTTCTCCCAAAACCTCCTCCACGTTTTTGTATATAGCTTCCCTAACCTCCTCTATTCCTATCCTAGAGGTTGCCGGTTCAAAGAAACCTATAACTATGAGCTTGGTTGCGGAGATCTCGTCCAATCCCCTGCTCATTAGGTAGAATAATTTTTCCGGATCTATCGGTCCCACCGTTGCACCATGCGTGGCCCTAACCTGGTTTGCCATGATCTCCAATCCCGGTATTGAATCCGCCCTCGCACCCGGATTTAAGAGCATGGCATGTTCCGAAAGATAGGCGTCCGCAAACTGGGCCTCCCTCTCAATATCTATCAAACCGTACATAACCGCCCTTGAATAATCCTTCAAAACCGCCCTTATGCTTGATTCCCCTTTGGTGTGAGGTGCGGAAAAGTCAAGGTGGGTTGAAATATCAAAATGCTGTTCCCTATGCCCCAAAATAACCTGGACATCCTCTATTTGCGCCTCTTCCCCCAAGGGTTTTATCAGATGCTTGGACATAACGAACTTCCCACCGAACCACGCCCCCACGAGTTGGGATTTACTGTACCTTAAAGATTTGACCGCCCTTTGGGAAAATACCACCGAACCGTACTCAAGGTTATCCAAGACACCTATTTTTACATCCGCCCCCTCATCAACGAATGCCTCCACAACTTCCGTATAAAGCCCATTCCCCTCAACCGAGATCACCACCTCCCCCTTGCTCTCCCTCCTCGCCCTAAGGAGGATATGCAAATGTCCCCTACCTTTAATGTTTGCCTTTATATAAACGGGTTCTTCCGCCTTTATACCTTCCGGAAGATCCACCGTAAGGATCCTATCAAGCTTTGCATAATGTAAGGCTACGAACTTATGGGAATTTATGGGAATAAGCTCCCCTATTTCCCCCTCCTTTACAAAATCCACCTTAACCTTATCCGCCCCCTCAACTACAACCTCAATGTCCCCATCCGTTAAATATTCTTCCTCATTCCACCACTTTAAGGATGTGTATTTGCTTTCGGGAAGTGGTAAGCCCTTATAAATTTCCCAAGCGGTCTTGTTTATGTCTGCTATTCTCATAAGCATCCATTCTAAAGGGGATTCACCCTTATAATACTCACTTCTTGCCCCCATCGTCTAGCCAGGTCCAGGACGCGTGGTTCTCAGCCACGAAACCCGGGTTCAAATCCCGGTGGGGGCGTTTTGCTGGAAAAGATCCTAAAAGATTACGAAAGTTTCAGGGAAGAGATTGTAAGGGAAGGCTACCTGATCGGCGCGGGCTTGAAAGAAGAGCCTGAGTACGAAAAGATATTCTCAAAATACGCATACTTATTTGACCTGAAAACCATAGGGGATGTGATAAAGGAAAAGAACCAACTTCCGGAGGATGCGCCTTCGGAGGACTTTGAGGCTTACGACAGGGTAATTTTCACCCTCCTTGAAGGTTATATCTCCGGGAGATTGGCTAGCCTATACACCGAGATGCAGAAGGTTGAACTTTCAAGGGAAATAGACGGGATCCCCTTCCGGATGATAAACAATATACTGGAAAGGGAGGAAAATAGGGAAAAAAGGAGAAGTTTGAGCAAGAAGGCAAAACCTATAATTGAGGAGCTTACGCAACATAAACTGAAAATAGCAAGGGAAGCCCTTAATATAGCGAGGAAGGAGTTTGGATATCCTAACTTGCTTTCATATTGGTCCGCATCATTAATGGAGGATGTGGCGGGATACTCAAGGAGGATGGAGGAGTTTTTGAAAGGGACGGAAGAGGAATATAGGGAACTTGCGGGGGAGATCTTTGCGGGATATTTGGGGCTAAATTGGGGGGAGGTTGAGAACTTTGATATCCCGTTCTTGATGTCCGGGGTTAAGTTTTCGGATTTTAGTGTGGATGATCCCCTTGGGATTTTAAAGAAAACTTTAAATTTTATGGGCTTAAACCTTGAGGAACTCAAAAACCTGCATATAGACCACGAATTCAGGCCCAAGAAATCCCCAAGGGCGTTTTGCGCCCCCATAAGAATACCGGATGAGGTCGTTGTGGTTGTCAAACCTTCCGGTTCCTTTAGCGATATATCCGTACTTTTCCACGAGATGGGGCATGCCTTACACTTCTCAAATATCGCAAGGGATCTTCCCACGGTTTATAGGTTAATGGGAAGGAGTGGAACATCCGAAATTTTTGCCTTTAATTTCCAATATATAGCGGATTCGGAGGGGTGGGTTAGGGAGTTTTTTGGAAAGAATGGGGAATTTTTGAGGTACAGGAGGTTTGCATACCTTTATTTCAGAAGGAGATACGCCGCCAAGGTAATATACGAGACAAAGCTCTTTTCGGGTGATAACTGGGAGGATATCGGTCCAAATCTTTACTCAGAGATTTTAACTTCCGCCACGGGTGTCTTCCATCCACCATACAACTACTTTTGGGATTTGGATTTTGGTTTTTATAGCGTGGATTATTCGCAAGCTTGGGAAGCGGAGGAAAACCTTAGGGAATACTTGAAACACGAGTTTGGGGAGGATTGGTACTTTAACGGGCAAAGTGGGGAATTTTTGAAGGAGCTTTGGAGGACGGGTTTAAAGTTTCCCCCATTAAAGCTTATTTCAAAGCTGAGGTTTTAGTTTCTTTTCCCCTCAAAAAATTTTCTCAAGAGTTTTTCCACCCTATCTCCGAAGGGTCCCCTCCTTACAATCACCCTATGGTTCAACCTAAGGTCAAGGGGTATCTGATATAAAGAGTACGTACCGCCGAATTTTTCGTTAGGTATAGAAAACACTATTTCCCTTATCCTCGCCAAAACTATAGCACCACTACACATAACGCACGGTTCAAGGGTAACATATAGGGTGGAATCCCTTACGTCCTCCGGATCCGCTTTTAGAATCGCCAAGATTTCCGCGTGAAAAAGGGGGTTCTTTGATGTTAAATTGTGAGCCTTTGATATTAACCTATCTCCTTTGACGAGGACGGCCCCAACGGGAACCTCCCCCTTCCTAAACGCCCTCTCAGCTTCGCATATCGCCAAACCCATCCAAAACTCATCCACCCGTATTTTCCGCCTTAACGATCCTGTACCTGTAAATGCTTGAAAGCCTCACCGCCTTATCGTATGTGATCCAATAGAAGGTATCTTTTTTAACCGTCCCTAGGCCTTGACGACAGATCCTCTTACGAGATTGAGCAACTGATATTATCCCTAAACGAGATGGGTACGACGGTAATTTGGGGGGCAAACAGGGTTCCCCAGAACGCGACGAAAGTATCAAGGATCTATCGCCTGAAGGATGGCATATTGGAAGAAGTTAGGTAGTTTATTTTTCTTGATCTTCCTTTCTTGCTCCGACTTTGTTATGAGCGTAAGGTGTAGGGAGGTTGATACGCTTAGGGTTCTTGAGGGGGATATAATCAGGCTGAAAGATAGGTGTTTCTTCGTTGAAATAGATAAGGGGGCGAATATAAGGGAGCTGGAAACTGACATGGGGAAGATAATAAATTATGGAAAGGTCGGCAGGATGTTTTTAGGTGTTGGTGAGGTTGAAAATAGGGGGGAAATAAGGAGGGCAGAGGTGGGAACGGGAAAGTTTAAAAACTTCGGGCAAATTGATAGCCTTAAATTGGGGATGGGGGAACTGGAGAATAGGGGTTTTATTAAGCTTGCGGATTTGGGAGTTGGAAGAGCCCTAAATTATGGTAAAATGATAAAATTATCCATTGGTGTTGGTAGGGGGGAAAATAAGGGTTCTTTGGATTCTTTGAATGTAGGCTTGAGGTTTTAAAATCCCAACTCAAGCTCCCTAATGAAAGCCAGGTTTTCCCTCCAATCCTTCTTAACCTTCACCCAAAGCTCCAAATATACCTTCTTCCCCAATATTGCCTCTATCTCCTTCCTCGCCTCCGTACCCACCCTTTTAAGGGCTTGCCCCCCCTTACCTATCAATATCCCCTTCTGGGACTCCCTCTCTACGAATATCACCGCCCTAATGTAAATCGGATCCCCCTCTTTAAACTCCTCAACCTTCACCGCGGTGGAGTAAGGTATCTCCTGCCTATAATGCAGGAAGATCTTTTCCCTGATTATCTCCGCAACTATAAAACGTAGGGGCTTGTCCGTAAGCTGATCCGTAGGGTAAAAGGGTTCCCCTTCGGGTAGGTGCTTCTTTATCTCTTCAAGTAGTATATCAAGCCCGTCATTCTTCAGGGCGCTTATAGGAACGTACGCGGAGAAATCGTAGAGTCTTGAGTACGCATCCATTATCGGAAGTAGGGTGTTTTTATGAACGGTATCTATCTTGTTAATAGCCAAAATTACCGGAGTTTTCTTTTCTTTGGTCGCTTCCTTGATCTTTTCCGCTATATCCTCCTCCAATTCCGTTGGCATAACGGGTTCAACCACCCAAACCACCACATCCGCATCTCTTATTGACTCCACCGCTTCCTTTATCATATAATCGTGCAAAGCGTACATACTCTTCTTGAAGATCCCTGGGGTATCAAGGAGGAGAATTTGTGCATCCTCCTCGTTTATTATCCCAAGGATCTTGTACCTTGTGGTTTGGGGTTTTGGACTTACAGCCGCGAGCTTGAACTTCAGAAGGGTATTCACCAAAGTGGATTTTCCAACGTTTGGCCTACCTATTACAGCAACGTATCCCACCTTCACAGTTTCAAAATTCTACGGTTGTATAAAGTACCCTTTAAGCTCCTTTTGTAGCCATTTTGTGGGAAAGCCCCCCGTTGTATCCCTTAAATCTATCTCCAACCTCCTCCCTATCCCTTTATATGGGATCCAGAAGAAATATGATGGGAGAGTTAAAGTAGCTCCGCTTCCTAGTCCGTCCGCATAAACCACCTTTACATTTAACTCGTACTTTACCTTCTGGGCGCACATACCCATTATTGCGATCGTATCGTTTAAAACCTCAGCATGAAGTTTGTAAGCGATCGTGTCTGGTTGGGAACCCCCAATATAGTTTGCTGGAGGAAGGGTATCCCAGGGTGTATCCCACCTCAATGGGTATATTAGCGGATATATGCCAAAGGGAGCCTTGAGGTCTATGAGTATTACGGTGGTATCCGTCGGGGGCTTAAAGTTGTATTTGATGTTCAATATTAAGGAATCACCCCTGATGAATACAAAAAAGGTATCCTCGTATCCGTTGTAAGGTCCCCCGTAATATTTCGTTATCCACGTGCTGTCATTTACAACCCTTGTTGTCTCCGCCCATGCGGTTATCGTGTCCCTGACGCCCGTGGTATCGCCGTTTAAAGATGAGCCTTTTATCACTTCATAAGCCCACCAGGAGCCCGGAGTGTTAGGGAAATATCCGGATCTTCCGTTATCCGGACAATATTCTGCAACTGGCGTTGAACAGGTGTCGCATTGGGGGGGATTACTATCAAGGGGGGGAAGGGGTTTTGTGCAAGATTGAATTACGATAAACAGGGTAAAAAATCCTAAAACCGCTAACCTCCCCATCCTTCAATTTTAAGGTAGAAACAGCATTCCAAAAAGCTCGTTAAGGAGCTTCAAATTTTCGTAAAATTTTCCGTAAGATGGTAGCCATTTTAGGAAGTTTTCGTCCCCCTCCGGCAGGGAAACCCCGAGGACATCAGCCCTTATCCCCTCCCTCCTTAATATTTTCTTTATCCTCCTTATGTGATAATCGGAGCTAACAATCACGAGATTTCCCTTTAAACCCCTTAAAAACTTCACGTTTTCGTAAGTGTTCCTACTTAAGGAATCGTAAATTGAGACTTCGCACCCCAAGGTTTTTGCAACTTCCCCCATAAACTTCGCCTCCCTTTTGTATCCTGAAACCACGAGAGGGCACCCGAGATCCCTTGAAATCCTGCAACCCTCCATTACCCTCCTAATGCCCTCATCCGATACCCCCGCTCCAAATACTACAACATAAGAACACCCCCTTACCTCGTCCCCCCTTTCAAAAACTGCGGGTTTTAATATTATCGTACCCACCTCGCTTGATAGGATAAATAGGAAGATGGCCGAGGCTATTCCCAGAATAAAACCCGATTTCTTTCTTGAAAGGAAAGCCAAAAAAATGAGGATCAGTACGAATATTCCGGGGGGAAAGAAAAGGGCCTTCAGGGTTTTGTAGAAGAAGAATCCCATCCGTAAAGATTTAAAACCTCAAGGGCTATTTCCCTGAAAATCGGCGCCGCCGCCAAACCCCCGGTTCTAAAATTCTCCGGCTCATCCACGAGGACGTAAATTATATACTTCGGATTTTCCACGGGGAAAAACCCTATGAAGGATGCTAAGGTTTTAATTCTTTGAAATTCTGTCCATCATTAAGGCAAGTTTTGACGCGCAGGCGTTTGAAGACTTAACCACCGCCCAAAACCAGCTATCCTTATCCCCAAGTGGGATCATATCCTTTATTGTTATTCCATCTATCACGATGTATCCCTTGTTTTCCCCACACCTTTCCTCAAGCTTTAAACCCCTTTCCAAAGCCTCGGTATATACCACTATTTTGAAGGTTGAACCCGGTTCATAAAGGAGGATCCTGTCGGAGTACATTGAACCCAATGAGGTCATGGCGAGGATCTCGCCCGTATTCACTTTCCCCACAATCGCCAAAGCTCCCTTTGCGTTTAAACTCGAAACCCGATTCTTCAATATCCCATAAACCCTCCTCTGAAGGAGCCCATCAATTGAAAGTACTATATCCCTCCCATCCGCCCTCTCTTCCCTAAGGTTAAATATGCTTCTGGGTGCGAGAAATACCCTACCATCCGCATATCTTAGGAATTTAATTTCCGTGGTTTTTGGCGCTAGGATGCTGTCAAAGGCGTACTCAACCCCCGACAATCCGTAAATTCCGTTAGTTTTCCCTATTAACCTCACGCATGGCTCCCCGCAGGGTAGGTACCTCTTATTAAACTGTAAAGATTTAAAAACCCCATTCACCTTTATTTTATCCCAGAGGAAGGGTGAAAGCCCCGTTATCCTCTCCCCCACCTTAAACCTGTTTATGTTTATCCCGAACCTTGAGAGAAGAACTGAATCCTTAAAACTCAACGTATCTATAACCTGTAAAGTTAGCCCCTCGCCGGTGAAAGCCAAGGGCCTTCCGAACCTATCGTATATCGTCCCCCTCTTCCCCGGCACCTTAACCGTTAAAACATGCTGTTTCTCCGATAAGGTCCTGTAAGGTTCGGGTTTTGATAGGATAAAGTAGAAGTGATAAGATAGGGCTATGAGGGGGAGGGAGATTAAAAGGAGCTTTGCAATCAGGAAATTCCTCAACATCAGGGGTTAAAATCTTCGGTTATAACGGTTATAAGCGCCTTCTTTCCCGGCGCTATCTCCCCAAACTCCCTTTCCCCCAAAATCTCCGCCCCCGCGGTGGTGTACCTATATAGAGCCTCTTCCAATCCAAGCCTCTCTTCCTTTATAGGGTGGTGGAGGGCGCCCAAGAGTCCGTAAATCGGTCCGGGGGGCATAGTATCCGAACCAAAAGCATAGTTTGCCTTTAGGTTTTCAAGAAGCCTGAACCTGTTTCCCCAAAAGAAAACCTCCCCCAACGCTCTATGGTACAAACCCCCAATTTCCCCCCATCTCCTTACGAAGTTTGGCTGAAGGGAAAGCTTTACCCCCATATCCGCCGCCATCTTGTAATGTTCCTCCCTTGGAAACTCAAAGTGCTCTATCCTGTGAATTTCTGGCTTTTTGGACCTTTTCAAAACCCTAAGAGCTTGATCTATGGCGAGGTCCCCTATGGCGTGCCACCATACCCCCAAATTCAAACTTTCCGCAGTTTTCATTATTTTTTCCAGTTCCTCATCGGATTTTAATAGTTTTCCGTTTCCGCCATCCGTATATCCCCTTGAGAAGGCCGCGGTCCTTGCCCCAACGGATCCATCCAAAAACTCCTTTATTCCAACTACCCTAAAATTCTCACTCTCGTACTTTATAATTTCCTTCGCCTCATCAATTTGGTTAAAATAAACCGCTATCCTCCACCTAATTTTCAACATTCCCGTCCTATCCATCTCAACGAGCTTCCTGAGGTATCTTATTGATGCGTTTTCCCCAACTACCCATATACCCATAGATATAAGTAGATCCTCCGCCCTTGTTATCGCATCCTCTATCTCCTCCTCACCCGGTGGAAAGTACTTTGATAGGGATAATGGTAGATCCTCAACGGCTAAACCAGTTTCCTCGTTTAGGTTTGGGATCTCCTCGAACCTTTCCTTAAGAATTTTTATTGCGCTTGTGTTTAAAACCGCCTTGTGCCCACAAACCCTCCTTACAACGAGGGGCCTTTCCGTGATCCGGTCCAGATCCTCCCTCGTCAAGCTCCTTTCCCACTTTGAATCGTCAAAACCCTCCATTATTATCACATTATGCGGAACTTTCTCAACGTTCTCCGCTATGAAATCCAAGGCGGATTTTATATCCCCTATACCGTCAAGCCTGGGCCTTGTAAGACTGAGGGAGTAGGGAAGGTAATGGGCATGGGTATCCACAAAGGATGGGATGAGGATCCCCGGGATCTGTGCTCTTTCGTTCGTAACCTCCACCTTCCTTATATAACCCTCCTCCATCTCCACCCTAACGTTTTTCAGTATTTTTCTTCCAATTAACGCCTTTGCGAATACCATTTTATCTCCTCAAGGGCTTCGGGATTTAAGAGGGAGGATGTATCCCCCAAGGGCTCACCCAAATAAGCGTTCCTTATCAACCTCCTCATAATCTTCGCGTTCCTCGTTTTTGGTAGGGATCTTACGAATATTATCTCCTTCGGGACAAAAGCCTTTCCCATCTCCTTAACAAAAAGCTCCTCTATCTCCCTCTTAACTTTCTCCTTATCCTCAACCTCCTCCTTCAAAACCGCAAAAACCACTATGCTTTGACCCTTAACCTCATCTGGTACTCCAATTGCCGCGCTTTCCAAAACCTCCGGATGCCTGTTCGCTATAGCCTCTATCTCACTGGGTCCTACCCTCTTTCCCGCCACCTTTATTGTATCATCCGCCCTACCAAGGATATACCAGAACCCATCCTCATCCACCAAAACCAGATCCCCATGATACCAAATACCCTCCCACTTGCTCCAGTAAGTCTCTAAGTATCTCTCCCTGTCCTTCCAGAAACCCCTCGTCATTCCCGGATTTAAATTCTTCACCCCCAGAAGGGCAACCTCCCCAATTACCTCCTTCCCCTCATCGTTTAACGCCACCGCATAAACTCCAGGAACTGGGGTATTGAAGGAGGTGGGTTTTATGGGCTTTATGACCACGCAACCTAAAATCCCACCCGAAATCTCCGTACCGCCAGAATAATTTATTATGGGTTTTTTGCCCTTCAGGACGTTTTCAAACGTCCAACGCCAGGATTTCGGATCCCAAGGTTCCCCGGTTGAACCCACCATCCTTAGGTTTTCCATCCCATAATTCTTAGCGCTTTCGTCGGACATAATAGACCTTATTAGTGTTGGGGTTATCCCGAGTATGGTTATACCGTGCCTTTCCACCATCTCCCAAAGCCTTGAGGGTTTCGGATAAGTCGGTATCCCCTCAAACATAAACATCGTTGAGGAGTTTATTAAGGATCCTCCTATGAGCCAAGGTCCCATCATCCAGCCTATATCCGTCATCCAGGTTATTACGTCGTTCTCCTTTATGTCAAAAAGGTGAAACATATCCTGGGCGGCCTTTATCATAAATCCGGCGTGGGTATGTAAAGCCCCCTTTGGCCTCCCCGTCGTTCCAGAGGTATAAATGATCATAAAGGGATGCTCGGGATCAAAGGGTGGAGCCTTAAATTCATCGCTTGCCCTTTCCGTTAACTTTTGATAATCCTCCTCAATACCCACAAGTTCGGTCTTATCCCTCCTAATAACTATAACCTTCTTTAATGTCGGGATCTCCGCGTAAGTCTCCCTTAAAACCCCCAGCATATTCACCTTTTCTCCCTTCCTCCTTGAGAAATCCACCGTTATCACCACCTTAGCCTCCGCATCCTTCAACCTCGTAATTATCGGATTTGGACCAAAGCCGGAAAATAGGGGTACAGCTATCGCCCCTATCCTTGAGATGGCAAGTAGGGATATGGCAGTTTCGGGTATGAATGGCAAGAAGATCCCCACCGCATCCCCCTCCTTTATCCCAATATCCCTCAATACATTGGATAGCCTATTAACTTCCCTCAAAAGATCGCCATAAGTGTATTTCCTCACCTCACCGTCCTCACCTTCCCATATTAGAGCCAACTTATCCGCAGGGTTCCTATCAAGGGCGTTATATGTCCAGTTAAGCTTCCCACCCACAAACCACTTCGGCCAAGGTTTCCCCTCCGAAGTATCCAAAACCCTATGATACTTCTCAAACCAAACGAAATTTACCTCCTCAAAGAAGGAAGACCAAAACCACTCATAGTCGTAAAACGACCTTTGAAGGAATTCTCCATAATCCCCTATGCCATACTTTCTCATATGCTTATACACGTTTGAGTTTTCTATCCATTCATCGCTTGGCACCCACATAGCGAAAATTTTAACACCGACAAATTTCTTAATTAAAACATTACCTTCCCCTTGTTCTACCTTCGTTCGTTGATGGGGGAAAGGGTAGGGTTCAAAAAATTCAATACTGACGGGCGTTCGTCGATCCCCCAGGGTTTTACCTCCAACCGGCGATAGATGGGTTTATAATATCAAGTTTAATATCAAGTTCGGTATGTTAGGTGAGTGTGAGTGAGGTCAAGGAAACCCTTATGGTTATTGGGAATTTTGGAGGTGGGAAGAAAAAGGGACAAGGGCAGGTTTATTACGTTCCTATAAGGGATTGAGATGAAAAACCTTTCCGTAAACGAGGCTTACGAGATCTTATCAAAAATCCAAAAGATACCCTCAAAGGAAATAAGGTATATCTTAGCGTTTGGTATAGGTATGCCCGCTTTTCCAACCGACCAGCATGTGAAGAGGACTATAAGGAGGTTGGGGGTTTTGGGAAACAGTGCCACCGAAGAGCAAATAAGCAAATATTTTGAAAGCCTAAAGGATATAGACCACAGGAAGCTTTACGTAGCATTTAGGAAACTTGCGGATAAGATTTGTATGGCTAGGAAACCAAAGTGTTTGATTTGCCCAGTTTCCTCGTATTGCCATTCCGTAAGCCCATCCGTTGAATACATTAAGGTAAGGAAGTGAAAGTTAGGAACTTCACCATAATTGCTCATATAGATCACGGGAAATCTACTTTGGCGGACCGTTTTATTGAGATCTCTGGCGCAATAAGGCCCGAGAAGCATCAGGAGCAACTTTTGGACAGCATGGATTTGGAGAGGGAGAAGGGTATAACGATAAAGATGCATCCCGTTAGGTTAAACATGGGGGAATATATCTTCCATCTTATAGATACGCCCGGACATGTGGATTTCTCTTATGAGGTTTCAAGGAGCCTCGCCGCGGTTGAAGGTGCTATACTCCTCGTTGATGCGTCGCAGGGGGTGGAAGCGCAGACAATATCAAATTTGTACTTAGCCCTTGAACAGGATCTTGAGATCATTCCCGTAATAAACAAAATAGACCTACCCAACGCGAACATAGAGGGAACCGCAAAACAGCTTAGGGAACTTTTGGGAAACGTGGAGCCGGTTTTAATTTCCGCCAAAACTGGGCAAGGTGTTCCCGAACTCATAGAAAGGATAATTAAGGATATACCACCACCTAGGATCCTAAGCGATGAACCTCTATGTTTGGTGTTTGATGCGGTTTGGGACGATCATAGGGGGGCAATACCCTTTGTAAGGGTTTTCGGTGGGGAAATAAAGAAGGGGGATAGGATAGAGTTCGTCTCATCTTCGGAAGTCTTTGAAGTTTTGGAGGTGGGTTATATACTTCCGCCAAAGAGGTTTGTTCCTGCGGATAAGCTGAGGGCAGGGGATGTAGGTTATATAGTGGCTAACATAAGGGATATCAGAAGCGCCAGGGTAGGGGATACGATAAGGTTGGAGGGTAGCAAGGTTCCACCCCTTCCGGGATATAAAGAGCCCAAGCCTATGGTTTGGGCTGGTATATACCCCATAAACAACGAGAATTATAACCTCCTTGCAAAGGCAATAGAGAGGCTAAGGCTCAACGATTCGGCTATAACCGTAAGCCCCGCCTACTCGCCCGCCTTGGGACCCGGATTTAAGTGCGGTTTTCTCGGATTACTTCACCTTGAGATCGTTAAGGAGAGGTTGAGGAGGGAATTTAACGTGGATGTGGTTATAACAACCCCCACAGTTGAATACAAGGTTATACATAGGGATGGGAGGGAGGAGATAATCACAAACCCTACGGATTTCCCAGACTATTACGAAAAAGCCTTTGAACCTTACGTAAAACTCCAAATTTTAACGCCTCCGGATTACATAGGTCCCATAATGCAGATGGTGATCTCAAGGAGGGGTAAGCAGGTTGGTTTCCAATATCTTGGGGGAAAGGTGGTTATAATGGAATTTGAAATCCCACTTTCCGAGATCCTTTACGATTTCTTTGATGCCCTTAATCTATAAGC
>Ga0080008_131536_pt1 | contig 24670 bp, 26 predicted proteins | sample ConCONMetagenome_FD_69211 | JGI IMG/M metagenome (GOLD analysis project Ga0080008, IMG submission 69211) | Hot spring microbial streamer communities from Conch Spring, Yellowstone National Park, USA - CON_C (SPADES assembly) (version 2) | ecosystem: Environmental > Aquatic > Thermal springs > Hot...
CCACGATCTCAGGAAGCTCCTCCGGCTCCTTACGCCACGCGATGCTGTAGACCGAGAACTGGGAGAAGTCCATCCCCAGTTGCTTAGCCTGCTCAACCACGTCGCGGAACTCCTGCTCCGTAGTTACATACACCACGGGGTCGCCGGACTTGAGTCCAGCATAGGCGAAGTGGATACATAGGATAGACTTCCCCACGCCAGGCTCCCCCGTCGCCACAACCCAAGACCCCTGGGGTATGCCGCCCTCAAGCGCCTTGTCCAGCGTCTCAACGCCCGTGGATATCCTCCTCACGTGTGTCATGTCTTGAAACACCGTGCATGTTCTGCGTAAAACTTGATCATTGCCCTAAGCGCCTCCGAGTCGTTCATGAAACCGCATTTTTCTACGGCGGCCTTGATTATCTCCATGTCCTTCTCCGTCAGGGTAAAGGATCTCCTTATAATTTGCGTCATTCCTCGCCCTCGAAGTGCCAAGTTTTACACTTCTCGATGAAGTTGTTGCCAGTGTCGAAGTTGACACAGTCGTTGCAGTACCACAGGCTCTTCACGATACGCTTATCGAGTCCCTCAACGGTGTAGTATATGTTGCCTGCATACCACCTGTCGAGGTGTTCTTCTTCTTCTATCTCCAAGCCGTATGCTTTTGCGAGGTTGTAGACCGCTTCGGCGGGACTTGACGTCTTCAGACAGCTACTTGACCACATCTTTATCAAGTTGTGTATCGTCAACGTCAACTCTCCGCGCTCATCTTCGTCGCCGTCGTAACGCTTAAAGCTGTATAATCGAGCCAACTCCTCCAGTATCTTGAGCTGTCTTTCGTCAAGCTCCACTGGCGACACCACCACAATGTCGCATTCACTACTGTCGCATGTTCCCCAGAACCGATACACGTTTTTGATTTTGCCATCGACTATATCCTCATACAGCTTATTCTCTATTTCGTGAAACTCATCGTCGTCTTCTACGATGTTGCGCAACTCGTCGTATATGTCGCCATACCACACCACGAAACTTCTTCTCTTTGCAACAGCGTTAATTATCGCAATTATTTCTCTTTTGTCTATGTCTACGGGGGCTTGTTCTGTTGCCAGGCCAGCCCCCATCGCCCCGACCCCATTCGGGGCCACCTTGTTTTCTGTTTTGCTCATGTTACCACAGTAACACCGGGGTATTTAACAGTTATGTCCGTTTTATGTCGATAATATCACTGGAGTAACACCGAGGTGTTTTAGCCGTATGCCGAAATTCACACCCAAGTATTATTCTAATTATTATTTAGTAGCACTGCGTCGGCGCGTCGCGTGTTCGGCGTGTTATCTGGGACTGGCTAATACATGTTCAAAAGTAAAGCGAGACGCCGAACTAAGTTAAAGACCTGATTAGATACTGGTAAAAGAAGTAGACTCAGCGCAATTCTCTTTACTGATATAAAGCGGTTCCTGTTCGCACGTTCCCCGTGCGGTTGTCCCAGGTCATATGGGTATCTTGTCGTTTCTCTATTTCTCAAAAGTACGCTGGTTGTCGCATGTAAAGCCCGCATGTACGGCGTAGACCCCCTCCGGGAGGAGAGCAAATACATGCATTCATGTTTTTCATGCCATTATAGAGAACGCCATTTGTAGACACAAGCCGATACCAATATCGTTACTCAACGTAGTGTCTTTATTCGAAACTAGCAAGGGAGAAGAGTCATAGACGCTGGTAGCCGCGGACTATCGAAGTGAAAATCGTCGTTGGGCTATGGCCTGTATAATTTCTTTATAGATATATTCGCAATTGCGCAATAAGCTGAGGAGTATCAGATACTACTTCATGTCTATATAGATTATTTAGGCTATATAGACATGGCGAGAAAAAATCAATGTGTGTATATTTGCTCTCCTCCCGGAGGGGGTCTACGCCGTACATGCGGGCTTTACATGCGACAACCAGCGTACTTTTGAGAAATAGAGAAACGACAAGATACCCATATGACCTGGGACAAATCTTCGGGGGATGTGCGAACCAGAGTCGCTTTGCGTAGGTAAAGCATGTGTACAGCGTGGGTATGTTATTATCTAAATCAGTAAAAGTTTATATGCTTAAGCCATTTTATTGCCATGGCCCAACCAAACAATAATGATTCTGTATCGCCAGCGATGTGGGATATTCCAGCGTCGATCCCGGCGTCGGTGTCGCTGTATGGCAAGAACTTCGTTGTCATAAGCGGGCCCGAGTTGTCTAGACGGTTAGAGGAGTTCTACACCTCTGGGGTGCGGGAGGTCGAGGTCGTAGTAGATATACCTGGCCACCGGCTGGTGGCTACTGGTAAGATTTACGCACTTCACAGGAGGAGCACTACATATTACTACATATATCCGCACGACGCCACGCAGAGACTCCTGCGCGAGCTGTACTACAGACACCGTAGCGGCGCACCCGCTGGTGTCAAGAAGCCAGTGCCTGTCATAATAGTAGCAATAATACCGAGGAGGGAGGTATGAGCAACGGGCGGGTAGATATGGGGTCGGCAGATGTTGTCAATGAGAGAGAGTGTCTTAAAAACTTTGATGTCCACCTAACGCCGCCTCGCATACTGGAACGTCTGTGCAGAGGTGAGGTACAGGTGATCTGCAAAGAGGCAATCTTCCTTGAGGAGCTACTTGAACTAGCCGAGAGACTCGGGCGCAGACACATGATAGTTACGGATCGTTGTCTCAAGTATGGCGTCTACTAAGTGTACCTCAATCGACATAAGTGACAGACAGTTCTGCATATCTCTGAAGATTCTAGAAAACCCGCGACAGTACGTGATATATGTAGACGACGTAGAGGTGCTCCATACGCCGAGGGCCAGAGGCCTAATTGCCAACATCACCGTGGAGCGCGTCGCAAGGCACATCGCAAGGAAGGTGTGTGTTAATGAAAATGGGAGGATTAACAAGGCATGCGCAAGTGAGACCTCCGAGAAGGTTAGGGGGCGCGTCAGGGAGGTGTTGACTGAGCTCTACAAACGCATAACGATAAAGAGACCTGAGGTGCCGACAGATTTGAAAGTTGTTTATGTAAGGCCGCCGTATTTCTACATCGAGGAGGTGGAGATGTCATGCGCCCTCTCTTATGAGATGTCTGTTGGCGAAAAGGGTATCAAGTATATACCTCACATCGTCTGTGTAGACAGAGACGGGAACGTCTCAACGCATAAATTATTCGACGCGGTGCAGATGGGCATAAAGTTCGACAGCGGCATTGCGTTTCCATTCTCGGTGGCTTTAAAGAGCATACTTGCGGAGACGGAGACTCTCGACGAGTTGGAAGACATGTTGTCCAGCTGGATGGAGGGAGGTCTAACCCTGGCGGTGATATGCGGAGTCCCGACGGTGCCAACGCGCGCCAAGCTTGAGAAATATCTAAACATAGTAAGGAGAGACCTTGAGGGATGGGCGAGAGGTATGGCGCAGTTTGTCAAGAGCAACATCTTCAAGCTTACTTGGCGTCTTCTGCCGACGTCGCAGAAGGCCGTAATGGTAGGAGCCGTACTTGCGTCGTCGGTCTTCCCGCTGTTGCCATACACAACCAAGGTGGTATTCCACTCAGCAAATCCCGGAAGTGGCAAGTCGTATCACATAGGCATAGTGTCGTCGTTCATCCCTTATAACCTCATCATAAACATGGGGTCGGGACCTGGCATAGAGAGGTCTGTAGACTTCGTCATTGCTGTATCTATCGACGACATCCCGCAGAGGGAGGAGGCCAGGAGGGAGTTGGCGGATCTGCTGATCCGTGGGTTTAAGAGGGATTCCAAGAGGGTCATAACAGCGCCAGATCGCATAAGCCCCATGGCCATCGGCGGCGGGCCTATTGTCTTCATTCCAGACCTGGCATACCAGCTCCTGGGTCTCTCCGATGCCGCAACGTCCAGGGCTGTCACAATATCGGTAACTGCAGACCCTAGGTTCGTGGAGATCAAGCCGCCTGAGGACGTCGTCGTTAAGGAGGTTCTGCGCAACGCCAGAGTGGTCAACCCCAACACTGGCGAGGTGTTGACCTTGTCGGGCCCCGAGGACTGGTACGCCTTCTTCACGGCGGTGGGGCTCTTCATGTGGAGGAAGTTTGCCGAGGAGCTGGAGAGACTCAGGGCCGAGTTTAAGGAGAGGCCCCGGGTGGTGGGCAGATATGCTCAGACCTACGCCGCAGTAATTGCCGCCCTTAGGGCGTACGGACTGAATGACCTCGCGGATAGGGTGATCGCCATGCTTGAGAACAGGGAGAGGAAGGACGAGACGCTGGAGCTGTTTGCCGCAACTGTTTCAAGCGTTTGGGACGACGTAGCGACCAATAGATTGCCAGAGGAGATATATGTAAAGATGTTTCAACTCTCAGACGGCTCCGACATTGTCTTTGCCCCGTTGGCATCGGTGGTGCGCTACGCAGCGTCTAGGCTTATGGCTATGTCTGGCGACGTTCCTCAAGTGACTGATCGCGTAAGGCTTGAGGAGTCCGCCAACGCTACGTTTAAGACAATTGAGCAGTGGATGAGACGTACAATACCTCAGGAGCTTAGGAACGATAAGAATCTGCTAGTGTATCTGCAAGGCCACCCCGTGTTGAAGCTCCTGTTGTTCAAGACAAAGAATCCACATGGCCACCCCGTGTGGTCTGTTGCCATAACTGAACATGTTGTAAAGGCAGTTTCAATTATGGCATCTACAAACGATGTAGAGGTGGCAATGTCTGTCTTCTGCACAATACGCCGCAGAATATGTGAAGAGGTCGATCTGCCACAAAGAGAGCAGATATGCAGAAGTGAGGATTGTGAAGACATACTACGGTATCAGGAAGTTGCAAGCGCAGAGCAACAACAAATAAGTCAGCAACAAGTTCAACAGTTGCTACAAGAACCAGCAGACACTAGACAAAAAGAGACCGATACGCAAATTCAACAGTCAGTGCCAGAGCAACAGTCCAGAGACAACTTACGGCAACAGAGCGTTGATATACAACAGCAGAGCCAAGCAGAGACGGCGGCGGAAGGTGCCGATATGCAACGTCAAGCTCAGCAAAGCAGTGGTATAGAGAAGAAAAGTAAGGATGAGATTATGAAGATAATCGACGACATACTGAAGAAGTATGGAGGTCTTTGATCTCTTCCTCGGGTGGCCGCGGCAGTACAACTATTGGGACAAGAAGAGGGGTAGGTGGCACAGGGTTGGCGGCTCCTACGTCACTAAGAAAGAAGCCGAGGAGCTGTTTAGGCGCGGGGTGCCATTTGGCGTGACTAAGTGCTTCGGCGACATGGGCGAGTGTCAACTGGCTGACATATTTACTATAGAATTAGATACGCCATGTGGAGAGGTTCAGAGCAACAGAGACAGGCTTAAGTGTGTTGTTGAGCACGGCAGAGACGTCGTCAAGATTGTGGCAAGTATGAAGCCTCTCCTTTACTGGAACGGTGGGAAGTCACTTTATATCATATTCCCCTTTGACTACGCAATCTCTACGACGTATGTGCCTAGGGTTTGGGTGGCGCAACTGTCGGAGATGTTTCCAAGTCTTGTGGACAGGAACCAGTTTTCGTTTAACACCACCTTCCGGGTGCCGTTGACACCGCACCCCAAGTTCAAACACAGGGGTGAGTTCCTAGACGAGGGGCTCAGGTCAACCGACTTCTACATTCGCAGGGTGTCTCCCACATATGTGGTGGAACGTCTGAGCCACTCTGCAGTTACTTCGCCAACTCCTCAACCGCGACCTACAGATGGCAGGGGGTGGGAGACCAAGAGACTTCCTCGGTGGGTTGAGATACTGTTAGAGTACTTGCGACAGACGGGCAAGCTCTGCCACGCCGCCCGCGTCGCAGTTGTGCGGTGGTTTTACTTCGTCGGCTACAGTCGCGAGGAAATCATCGAGTTCTTCAAGATGGCGGCTGATTTCAAGGAGAAGAAAACTGTATACCACGTAGATTACGAAATACGACGAATGGGTGAGGAGTGCCACGCATGGCAACCAGATAAGTGCAGAGAGAAGCCGTGGCGTTGCGAGACGGTGACGAGGATGTGTAGCGGCGACGGCGTGCCGCCCAACCTGTCAGAGCTCTGCCCAAAGGTTGTGGCGACTACATGATATCTGGCTACTATTCTGGAAACGTTGTCATAGCTGAAAAGAGGAAGATACCGTTTACGCCGTATCTATTCGTCATGGGCTCCTCTCCTCCTCCAACTCTGCAAGGCGTATTGGACGTCAAGAGGTCTGACTTGAATCCATATATCTACGACGGCACAACGTATTCGCCAGCGTCTAGCATAAGGGTCTATGTGGTATACACAGAGTCGCCTGGCATCGTGCCGAAGCTTAGGGAGGAGTACTGGAGGAAGGGATTCCGCACTTCGCAGTCCTACATCAAGTTCGCCCTGCGTGCGGCGGTCGACCTGCATTTTGGTTGCGCTTTGGGGAAGTGCGCTAGGTTCAAGAGGAGGTTTGTACCGATTGTGGAACCTAGACAGACGAAGATTATGGCGGTAGACGTAGAGGTGGTAGACAACAGAGTGCTATATGGCTATACTACAGACGGCGTGGAGGTGAACTATGCGGACAACCCAGCAGACGTGCTGTCAGCAGATGAGATAGACTACATTGTGACGTACAACGGCTGGGTGTTCGACTACAAATACATCAACGATCTCTGTCTAAATGAGAAGCCCGGGTGCACGAAGTACGCGGTGGAGACGCCGTGGGGCTACGTCCCAATCCTCGACCTCTACGTAATGGCAAGAGACGGGTTTAAGTCGGCTATGGGTATACAGGAGGAGTCCTATTCGCTCTACGACATCGCTAGGCAACTGGGCGTCCACAACGAGTTGGGTATCTCCGAGGGGAAGCTGTACGCTGTGAAGAGGATGAGAAACAGGTTGGCCCAACTGACGGAGGGGGAACTGAAGGGATACTTGGGACTCGATGTGTTGGTGACATACCATACCGCTCTGAAGCTAGTCCCCATCATGGAGACGCTGGGTAACATGGTCGGCGGAGGGGCTGGGGTTGTGAACGTAGTGGCTGAGACCTCGTCGCCAGGTCTCATCGGCGAAGTCGTTCTGCAGAAGGAGCTAGAACACGACGGAATTGTCCTTGCTGAACGCGACATCAACGCCCTCATCAAGGAGAAGCTCGGTATCTCTGTAGACAACGGCGAGGAGGAGGAAGATGAAAGAGATGAAGCGAGGAAGGTCAAGCTGTACCGCGCTGGCGAGAAGGTTAGGTTGAGGAGGGCTGGCGTGTACCGCAACGTCGCTGAGTACGACTTCCGCGCCATGTACCCGTCGCTTATGGCCAACGACGGAGTAGACCCCATAAACGTGAAGGAGTGCGCGGGCGGATTTACGGTGGAGACAATAGAGGGAGTTAAGAGGGTGTGCTTCGGCGGCGGCCACTTGTCGAAGCTGGCGGATATGCTCCTCTCAGCCAGGGAGGAGGCGAAGAAGAAGTCGAAGGCGCTAGACCAAGCTGTCAAGATACTGGCGAACTCGCTCTACGGCGTCTTCGGCAAGAGGGGAGTCGGCATACAGAACCTCTGGGTGGCTGGCTACATCGCGCAGAGGACAGAGACTATCTTCGGCGACTTGTGGGACAAATACAAGCCGATATACGGAGATACGGACTCTATGTACATCCTCCTGGAGAGCAGAGACTCAGCGTCTCTCATGGACGAGATCAACTCTTACCTAGCCGCTACGTACGGCTCCAAGATGCAGGTGAAGCTGGAGGAGGTGTGGGACTACGTGGTCTACCTCCCAGACACAAACAAGAACTATGTAAAGATCAAGGGCGCAAGGACAATCCTCAAAGGCGCGGCTTTGGCGCTTAGGAGAATGCCACTGGCTCTCCGCGTCAGGGGTACAGAGTGGGTGAAGGAGGTGGTCGAAGCCCGTAGCCCATCGGTTGTCTACAAGTTACTTGAGTCTGTGTCTGACGAAGAGCTGTTTATTGAAACTTCGATGACTTGGAGAGAGTTCTTCTACGTGAAGAGAAGCGAAAGATTTATCGACAGGTTAGACGCCAGCAGGTTGCCAATTGCGGTGTATTTAGCGCATTCGAGAGGGCAGGGGGAGTATAGACCAAGTGACTTTCCTCTTGACAGCTTCACTTCGGTTCTCTACCTCCCGATCGAAACTACAGGCGAGGATAAGTCGTTCCTCCTCTACGACGGCGGAGTTTGGCGCGTGTCCTTCTTGGCTGTTGCAGATCCAAAGACGAAGAAGGTGATCATAAAGAAGGTGGCAAAACGCCAAGCCGACAGGCGAGACGCGTCGGAAATCGCGAAGAGGGTTGTATCCGAGTACCCTGTGGTTAAGTTCCTTTCTCAGTCAACGCTACTGTAGAAGGCTCTACAAAACGGGTTCTATTGGCGTATTGTATCTATTTAATATTATATTGTTGCGCTAGTCCACAGCGGATACTCCACAAGAATGCTCACAGCGAAGTCCACGGAACAGCAAATCACTCAAAGGTACGTACGAGCTCTAACAAGGCGTCAACTGGCATGTCTACGCGCTTTCTACCGCCGCTACCCTTTACAACTTTAGCTACGTCGCGGCCCAGTACTTCATTCACTTGTGTTGCAAAGCTTTCGAGCGTCGCTCCGCTCACCTCACGTATCAGTTGAGCGTACAGCTTGACGGTGTCTCCCTCGACGTCGAGCTTGCCCTCATACGGCGCCCCACGGAAATTATTAACCGCAGTTGCCACCACATCAACCAAGCTTGACGCTGTCAGCCCAGCCCTCTTCAACGCTTCATAAGATCGCTCCATTATCCACTGGACTACCTTCTCGACAGGACTGGTCGGCTTGTTGTTGTTGCTCTCCTTGACTACGCCCAGCTCCTCAAACCACTTACGCAGTAGATCTTTACGCTTAGCCTGGACGTGTTCATACTCCATGCGCCACTCCGGGTCTTGATACCACTTGAACTCGCCCCACTTGATGCAGTACCTGCGCCCCCTCAGGGGCCACACGTAGGTGTGTGATGCAAATTGTGCATCGAACATGGTCACCTGTTTGACGTATACGGCAACGACGTCGCAAGCGGTTTCGACACCGTACTCGTGCTTCAGCTCGCTCTTCGACACCAGCAGGAGTTGCTTGGCCTTCTCCCGGAAGTTCTTCAACACGTCGGCGGCGCGGGGGGCGCCTACCGCGTAGCCCCACCGCCCCACGTTCCTAATCAAAATCTCTATCTTCTTCAGAAGCCTGCCGGTTTTGGTCTGCCACTCCCACGCGGTTACAAGCGCCCCCAGGTCGTCGAGGATGATGTAGTCGTAGTGTCCGCTTGGGAGCTCCAAGTCGTACCAGACGCGGAACCCCGCCCTTCTCAACTCCACCGCTAGTGCGGCTAACAGCCTGCTTTTGCCGACTCCTTGGTCGCCAGTTACAAGGAGCGGATAGATGGGGCCGCCCGTCTCGGCGGCCTCCTTGACGCGCGATGTCAAGTACTTGATCAAGTCCGCGGCGCTGGGCGGCGGCGGGGGTTCCCCGGGGTCGGGCGGGTTGAAGTACCTGCCCATATGTCTACTCCTCCACGTCTTTATCAACCCACGCAGGGCGTCTTTATGCCTTTTTCGACTGCTTCGGTTGCCCACGCCGCGACGTGTCTGCCGTCTAAGCAACGGCAACGTTGCGGCTCGCGTCTCCTTCCGTAGGCAGCAATTATGATAGACCTCGCCGCCGCAAGCGCAGACGCCACTACATCCACGGGACGCGGGTTCGCGACGACAAACGGCATTACGAGCTCTTGTATCTTCTGTGCGTCCAACCTGCCGCAGGCTACGTCTGCAACTGCCTTGTACAGCAGTATGAGAGACGTTGCACGTAGGTGTCGCATCTCGGCGGCCAGGACGAGGACGCTCCTCCTGCTCTGCGCCAGTCTTCCCTCCAGCTTTTCGATCTGTTCCAGCAGGAACTCCGCCAGGGGTCTCAGTTTGGGCGACGTCGGCTGGGACATCATAGTCTCACGACGCCGTACTTGCTCCACGCCAAGGCGTTGGCGCCTGGGCGATTTAGGTGCAGGGCGCCGCCTACGGCGAACAGGAACTTGACTTGCGCGTCTACCAAGGCAGTTATGAAGACGCTGTACAGGTCGCGCCACCTCACGCGCCTGTGCTCCTCCCGCTCCCGTGCCAGGTGCTCAGTTAACCTGTGCGCCACTAGCGCGTTTAGCGACTTGGCTAGCATTGCTACCTGATGGACGTACCGCTCGAACGCCAGCTCCTCGTTCCGCGTCGTAACTGCGTACAGCCACTCGTCGATAGACGTCCTGAAGTAGTCCATGATTATGAGAGCGATGGCAGACGGCGGCCTGCCCTCCATAATCGCCTCCACCACAAACTTGGTATACGTCTCTGCCCTCTCGGGCTTCGAAAACGCTATCTCGGGGGGATGCGCTACCTCCGCGTATGCGCGGTGACGCTTGACCCTGCCCAACCGCTCACGTATCTTCTCGGCGATTCCGCCTTCGCTCCTTTCCCTCTCAGCGTCTCTCCTCTCCATACTCCCTCACCACACAGTCCTCCTGGATGACGTGGCAGAGATACGCGGCTACTGGTTGCCACCTCATAATCCACTCATCGTCAGTGCGGTACTCGTCTGACAGGAAGAAGTCCTCCACGGCCTTCTGCTGATCCATGTGTCTCGCAACTTCTTTGACGTAGTGGTACAGCTCGTCGACGAGGTACTCAACAGCGGCATTGCCACCAACCGCCTGGGCCTTAGTGCGCACGTACAAGTACAGTGCGTAGACTGCGCCGTAATCCGCTTCGGTGACGTCCTTGCCGACCTTCAGCAAGGCCTCAGTGCAGAACTCACACAGCAGTTCCGCCGTGGTACGGACGCTACGCAACATACCTCCTCTTCACGCAGTCTCTGTGTCGCATTTCGTCTAGTCTAGTTACGCCACAGACCTCTGCCGTCTCCTCAGTGACGTCTAGATACTCCTCAGCTGTGGGCGACAGTATAGTCGCCTTGTACTCGTACGCGACCTCCATTAGGCGTTGGTGTTGCATTATCGGCGGCATGACGACGACGGGGCGGCGGTAGTAGCCCAGGTACTCCACACCGCCTGGCGAGTTTACGACGACCACAGGCCGACCGCACGTGATACGCCTAGTCACGTCGCCATAGAGCTCAAAGGCGACAGGGACGGCGCGGTAGCCGTCGAAGAACATGAGCCTATACGCCGTGGTTCTGTCCACCTCCCACCTCCGTCTCTTGCACTCTGCAGGGAGCTCCTCCACTGGCTTGGAGGTGCCCCACAGCGCCTCTCGGTAGGACGCCGCCGCCTTGTTTACCACACGTATGCCGTATTTCTCCAACACGGCCCACCACGCCGAAGGCGGCGGGGGGACTTCGACGATCTTAAACCTCGACGCGGCTGCCCAGTCCAGCAGATTCGGCGCTACGTTTGTCGTGGCGATGACGATGCGCTGTCCGTACGACTCCGAGAGGAAGGTCAACAGGCGTGTCTGGACGTCAACCACTACGGCGAGACCACGGCTTTCGGCTGACGTCCTCCTGGGGAGCGCCAAGAGGAAGAGGTCGTCCAACACGGCGGCAGATGAACGCCTAAACACGCGGAAGGGGTCTACGCCGAATCTTTCGGGTATCAGCTGGGGCTCGGCGCGGACTACGCAACCGTATGGATCGAGCCACCTGCAGAGCCTTTCAGCGAAGAAGGACTTCCCCGTCCCTGGCGGACCATATAATAATATATTAGAATTATTACACAAGGCGGAGAGGGTGTCCCTGACGAGCTCCGCCGGGAGGGGGTACCCCCCCAACACGACGTGGGGGTAGGGGTCGTTTACGGTGACAGAATCGACGAACTTCTTGACGCGGCAGTGGCAGTCGTCTCTGCATGTCGCCGCCACGGCGTCCACCTTGTCGACGTACTCGACATTGGCATTGACAACGTAGGGAGAGAGGTGGTCGGAAAAAAGACGCCAATGTGTGTAGTACATTACAGCTCTTCGAGCTCCTCCCCGCCGCCTTCCTCTTCCTCCTCTTCAGACGCCTCCATTGGCGAGATGACATATGTCCTTGTCCTGCCGTCTCTGCACCTGAAACGCACAATAAGCGCGTCCGCCTCCTCCTTAACGACCTCGAAGCCGCCTTCGGCAGCCAGGCACAGCTTGCCGCCTACCACGGCGGCTTTTCCCATTTCGGCTAATATCCTCGCGGCGATGTCTGCCAGCAGGTCGATCACCTCTTCGTCGTATCGCGGCAACACACGTTTGATGATGTCGGCGGCGTCGCGTCTAGTCATGCATCGGTGGCGGTCGAGCTCTGTCGCGATTACATGTACGGCGCGGTCTACGTCCTCCCTCGGCACAGTAATCGGCGGATAGACCGGTTTGTGCACAAGCGGCAGAACCCCCTCAGGCACGCACAGCGGTGGCAGGTCCTGGAGGTATGTGTAGAGTAGCTTCGCCTGCACCTCCTCCCCCAGGTCCTTCAGCTTTTTCCAGAGATCTAGGAATACTGCGTCCCGGTTCACGGCGCGTCTATGCGCCGTGTAATATATGCATGAGTCGCCGTTGTGTATACTGTCGCATGTATATATTGCAGCACCGGGGAAGCGCCGTGGCCAGGACATATGCGCTGATCCTCGCGGGAAACGTCTACTACCTAGCACCTGCAGTCCTCGAGCGGCAGGACCCCCGTAGCGGATGGGCGATATACCGCGTGCTGTTGCCAGACAGAGACGTGATGGTGGCTGTCGGCGATGTCTCCACCGTAACGCTTTATGCCAAGCTGGGCCGCATTTGGCAGAGAATAGACAGCGTAATTGTCGCCGTGCCGTCGGGGGCGGTTGCAACCGCCGTCGAGGGAACAGCCATCGCCGAGTCTGTTCGGGGCGAGCTGGTAGACGTGTCCAAGGCGGTGACGGAGACGGCGCGGCTGGTTGGACATGCGCTGAGCTCCCTCCCGGCGATACTGCCGCTGGCTTTGGAGTTTAAGCGGCGTCCGGGCGGTTTCGGCGGGCGGTGGATTATGTGGCTGATCTTGGGCGGCATACTGCTGGTTGCTGTCATGTCGATACTCGGCGGACTGGGCGCCGCATGAGACTCTGCCACCCAGACGCGGAAATCTTCGAGCACCGCGCAGGCGACTTAAGGGTTAGGTGTCTCAGGCAGAGGGAGCCTGGCGACGTTGTGCCTATTTGGAGACATGTGGAGTCGCCAAGGCTTTGGACAGTCATCACAGCTAACATCCGCATCGAGCTCCCCGAACAACCGCGTGGGCTGACGCCGCCTGAGTCGGCGCTTCTACGGGCGGCGCAACGGATGGGTGCGGAGTTGCTGGTCAACGTGACGCCACCCATCTGCGTGAAGCGGCTGTTTACGAAACGGTGCCACGCGCCGAAGGCGCAGTACGTCGCCGAGGGTGTGCAGTCGGAGGAGGAGGCGTACAGGGCTGTAGAGGAGACGAGGTCTGAGCTGGGACAGATCCACTCCCTAGTCTATGTCGGGAGGTGGATCATCCTGGCATGGACGCCGACATGGCAAGACCGCTGGGGTTTATAGCGGCGGTAAGCTGGGCTACCTGGCTGTTGCTGAAGGCCGCCACAGACAGCCAGCAGTACTTCTACGCCCATGTCGCCGGGTTCGCCGCCGCCTTCGCCACGGCGGCGCTTGTGGCGTATAAAGCTATACAGAAAGACGCAACCCTGGGCCTGGGGCTGGCGCTGGGTGGCGCGGGCATGGTTGCGGCGGGCTTGGCGGCGGAGTACGTCGCCATACTGCTACCGCTGAAGGCGGGGCTGGACGTGGCGCAACCATGGTGGTTCCCCAACCCCGCCTACGTCCTGATCTGGGGCGGCTTGGCGGCGTTTGCGGTGGGGGTAGCCATACTGCTCGTCGAGGTGGCGGCGGAGGAGACGTTTGTAAAGCGCAACGACGGTGAGGGGGAAAAGAGGAAGACGCTATACTTCGGCGGGAGTTAACTATATATACCGACACAGACAGCGTGACATGCCAAAAAGAGTAAAGATGGCGAGACCGAGACGCAGAAAAAAAGCTAAGAAGGCGAGGAGGGCGCGTGGCAAGAGGAAGAACAGGGCGGTGGTGTTGATTGGGTAGGCTATGTCCGCCACACCTGTCCCGCTGAACCCCGCTGCGCCGCGGAACAGGATGGCTGGCGGAATATCGTACACCATGGAGACTGTAGCTGGCTTCGTCATCGGCGTGTTGATCGTCGGTATAATCCTCGGCGTGTTTATACTGCTCAGCAACATGCAGTTCAACATCAACGGCACCAGGTACACGCTAATCCCCGCACAGATATCGGCGCTCACGCAGTCCACCACGATGACGCTCATCTCGATCATAATAGTCGTTGCCATAGTGGTGATACTGATCCCAGTCGTCAAGTACTTGATGGATCTCTTCGGCAAGGGCGGCAGGTAAACCCACCCCTTTTTCCCTGGCCCCCTCCGGGGCCCCTTTCATGATTATATAGTCTAGATGAAGCTGTTATTATGTATCCGTCACTGATATGGTTCGGGCTGTTACTCCTAAGCGTGTTGGTTGCATACGTCATGAGACGTAGGTCGTGGTACGTCTTGGCCTGGTTCGCCGCCATCGCAGTCATCGGCTGGCTCCTGCCGCCGTTCACCCTCCACGTCCACTGCGACGCAGTTGCTAGCAAATGCGTGGAGTACGCAGTGCCCGACCCCTACAGCTTTTTGGTGAAGCTCTTCTCGTCGCTGATCTTCATTTTCGCCATAATCATCGGTCTCTACTTGGCGCTCAAGGAGGGCGTGTTGGAGAGACTGTGGTAGCCCGCGGCTTCTTCATCCTCTACATCGTGGCTTCTGCGTCGTGGCTGGTAGCTCTGTTTATCTCGCCCGCGCTCGGCGCCTTGCTGAGCGCAGTTGCGGCGCTAGGGTTCTGGCGCGTAGCGCAGGGGCTTGACAGGTGGAACAAGCAGAGACGCCATCTGTCGTATGAGCTTGCGTCTCTTGCGTCTAGGGGCGCTGCGGTTGCCGTTGCTACATCTGCGCTTGTCGTTGCGCCCTTGACGCTTCACGCCGCAGACCCGCTGGAGACGTGGGGCGCCAGGCTGTCGCTGTATTTGACGTGGAGCGCGCTGTGGATGCTGTACTACTACGTCTTGCAGGTAAGGCTGGAGAACCTCGGCGTCGGCAACCCGCTTGACAGACATCCGCTAACGTTTACGGCGCTTTCCCTCAGCATTTTGCTCAACCCCCTCCTGGCGGAGGGCTTGGCGATGCCGCCAGAGACGAAGCTTGCGCTGGCGACGTCGATGTATGCTGGCTTCATGCCGCCGCTCAACGCGTCTGCGCTTCTGGCGGCGTTCTTGGCGCGATAACTTAATAATCTAGATACATATTTTTTCATGTCTTTAACCCGGGCCCAGAGGAACTACCTCGATTATCAATTTGCAGACGTGACGGCGGCTAAAGCCGTTGCGGAAGAAGAAGAGAAGAAGAGACGTGAAGAGGAGGAGAAGAAGCGTAAAGAAGAGGAGCGCCGCCGCCAAGAAGAAGAGAGACAGCGCCAGGAGGAGGAGAGGAGACGGGAGGAGGGGCAACATAGAGAGGAGCAACAAACTGAGAGACGTGGGGAACAACGTCAGCCGCAGTCTCTAGAGGAGGAGACAGCGCTGATAAAACAGCGCCTAGAGGGGCAACGCCGCCGCCAGGAGGAGGAAGAGCGGCGTAGAAGAGAGGAAGAGGAAAGGCGCAGGCGTGAAGAGGAGGAGAGAAGGCGGCGTGAGGAAGAGGAGCGGAAGCGCCAGGAGGAGCGCCACCGTGAAGAAGAAGAGCGGAGATGGCAGGAGGAGAGACGGCGTAGAGAAGAAGAAGAAAGACGTAGGCGCGAAGAGGAGGAGCGGAGGAGACAAGAGGAGGAGCAACACAAGCGCCAGGAGGAGTTGCGTAGGCAACAAGAGGAGCTGAGACGTCAGCAACCGCTGACGGTTGATGAGGAGTCTGAGATTATTCGGCGCACTCTAGAGGAGCGAAGCAGGCGGCAACAACAGGTACAACAGGTTGCGTCTGGGGCGTCTGAGGGTGGCGATAAGGGCCGCGACGGTGGCGACGGTCGCGGTAGCAACGAGGAAGGTAGCAGTAGCGAGGAGGGCGACAGGAGGCGGATAGACTTCGACGATGTCGTCAAGCTGTTGCGCGAAGCTAGAGACCCCAAGAAAGCCGTCGAGAAGTTGCGGGAGATGGGCAACGAGGTGGAGGAGGTGTCTGAGTCAACTGGCGGCGGCTATACGTATCAGTACGGCTGGGTCGTCCGTATCGGTGACCGCTACATCGCGATTGCATCTGGCCACCGCATAGGCCGCGGCGACGTGGGCGATTATGCAGTGATGGAGTTGCCAGACAGGTGGCTCGCCAGGAACTTCCTCGTCGGCAGGTATTGGGGCTCGTTGTGGGGTAATCCCGAATTTGTTAAGCGCGTTGCCGAGACGGTGTATTATGAAAAAGAGCTTGACAGGTGGATGCGGGAGGAGCTCGGGAAGGCGGGCTACACAGTGGAGCGCATAGACTGGGGGCCCAACGCCGCAACTCCTGGCTTCACATACGTGATTAGGGACAGGGACGGGAACAAGATAGGGGAGGTGCAGGTGGCCAAGATAGGCAACAGACACCACTTGATCAACACCGGCCTGCCGTCTGCCGTCATGGCTACAAACGACCCCAGGAGGGTGGCGGCTTACTTCGTCTACCGCCACGAGACTGGCGACGAGAATTTGGCGTGGCGGCTGGTCACAGGCGATGAACGCGCCAAGGAGCTGTATGAGTCGAAGGTGCGGTATGAACAGGAGCTCAAGGCGCGGGAGGAGTGGTTCCGTGAATTGACCCGGCGCGGTCTCAAGCCGATTGCCTACAGCAGGGTCAACGGGCGTTCGATCGTGAGCGAGAACGACTTGTGGCTCGACGAGAAGACAAGCGTCACGTATAAAGTTGCACTGGAGCGGCAGGACGGCAAGATCACGATGAGACTCGTTCCCGCGTCTGAGCGCGATGAGCGCCTGCTAGCCCTGCGGCGACTTGAGCAGGAGGGTTTCAAGGTCATCGACAACAAAACCGTCGAAAAAGACGGCGTTAGATACGTCGTCAACGTCGAGGAGCGGGATGGGAAGAAGACGCTTAGGCTGGGGCCGCACCCAGAGGACGCCAAGAGGGCTGTTGAGCGCGAGGTGTGGTGGGAGCTGTGGAGACAGGGTTTTGTCAAGCGGGACGAATACGCTGTCAAAGACGGCGTCAAGTATAGAGTCGAGGTAGAGGAGCGCGACGGGAAGTACGTGGCGAAGCTGACTCCTGTGGGACTGGCGTCTCCCGAGGAGGAGCCGCGTAGAAACAGGCGCGGAGATCAGCGCGGCTCGCTTGAGTTGCTGAGACAGATACAATTTACTATAGAGAAGTTTGACTTTGAGAGAGCTCTCACCCCGGAGGAACTGGCAAAGGAGCTGAGGTTCAGTTCCAAGGGGAGACCAAAGGACGTGCCCCACATCCCTGTGGTAGACGAAGCCTTCTACGGCGCCTTCGGCGTGCCGCTGTCGCAGGCGGTGTTTCACCCAGCAGGGCGGGAGTTGTATTGGCGCCACACTACGGCAACTCTGCCAGGGCCTAGGGTGCAGGGCTTCACTCTGCCAGAGAGCCAAGCTCTCGAGCGCGTCGAGGAGGTACAGCGGCGGTACGCCGAGAAGTTCAGCGACGTCTGGACGCCGCTGACCTTCAGAGCGCCGACGGAGAGAGACATCGGTTGGAGGACGGCGGCCGCCACGGCGGCTGAGACCTTCACGTTCTGGATACCGGTGGCGAAGGGCGCCGCCGCCCTCGCCGCGGCTAGGGGGGTCAAGGTGCCTGGCTTGACTGTGGAGAAGACCGCAGCGGCTGGGCGCGCTGTCAAGCTGTCCAAGGTGCCAGGGGACTACTTCGAGATCCACTACGTGGAGCCGCGCAAGCTTGACAAGACCGTTAGGGGCGTCTTCGTCGGGCAGGGCGTCGGTGAAGGCGCCGCCATACGCGGCGCGCCAGGCCACTGGGAGACTGTAGTTGCCCGCTCCGCTGGGAAGCCAGCGCCAGGTTGGGCGTTTGAGTTCGCTACCGTAGCCTACAGAGACGTGGCTGAGTGGCTGAAACGGGTCCCGTCTATCGGCATCAAAACCGAGGTGAAGCCGAAGGCGCTTAGGTTCACGGAGGTGAGGGGCTTCGCCAGGGATCTAGAACCGTCGAAGTTTGAGACTCTGCGCTTCGAAGGGCCCAAGCCCAAGGGCAGGGAGGTGAAGGTGGAGTGGGCTGAGACGCGCGAGCTGTCTCAGCCTAGGGCCGCGCCGGAGAGACCTCCTGCACGTGAGCCGCCTAAGTCGCCTGAGCCGGAGCCGCCTAGGGCGTCTGTAAGGGCTGAGGAGGTTCAACGCACAGTGGCTAAGGTTGCGCAGGTGGAGGAGTTGGTGAGACCGGTGCGGGCTGAGCTTCCTGTGGCGCAACCTGTGCGGTCACAGTTAGCCACCGCGCCGAATGTCGAGAAAGAGGTAGGACGTGCAGAGACGCAACGCGTCTCGGGGGAGACGCCATTTGTGGCGCCTGTCAAGGCGCCTGCGCCCGCATGGCGGGCGCTTGAGCGCGCGTTGGAGGAGCGCGAGCTGACGTGGCCCGCTACGGTGCCGCTCCGCGAGCTGGGTTTTGTGTACACACCGGCGACGTGGAGCCGCGAGTTCGCCACGCCGCTGACTTATCAGTTTGAGATACGCACTATCGAGACGCCAGTTGTGCCAGAGCTCGAAAGAGAGCGCGAGCTGGAGACTAGGTACGACGTGTGGACTGCCGAGACGCCTGGACGCGCAACGCGGACTGCCGACGCGGTTGCGTCTGGCAGGCGCGCCGGAGGCGGCTTCGCGCCGCCGCCACCTCCACCATACGTCGTCAGGGGCTGGGGCGGGGGTGGGCGCGAGATAGCGCACGCGTTGCAACGGCCAGCTAGGCTCTACAGGCGTGGCTGGAGGGTGTACGAGTTGCTGAGGATATGAAGTCGCCGACGGCGCTCCTGGTGGCGCTTGTTGCGCTCGTCTTGTTTGTTGCGCTTATCGCCGACTTCGCCATCGGCGTGTGGGACAGGTTCAACAGTGCCATGCGAGACGCAACGCGGAACCTCACCTCAATCGGCGCCGCCACTGTGACTTACACAGAGCCGCAGATAAACCCGCGGTGGGGCGCCGACCAGATGTTCCCCATCTTGATGTTCATACTGTGGGTACTCCTCCTGGCGCTGATCACCCTAGTCGCCGAAGCCCTCAGGGAGCGGCAGAAAGGCGGCGATGACGAGGAATAAAGTTTTAAGTAGCTACGCGCTTTTTTCTATGCGGGCAACCATACTCCTAGCCCTAACCCTTCTCCTCGTCGTAGCCGTTGTGGCTAGAGACGTGTCTAACGAGTTGAGCTCAGACATCCAGTGGGGGTGGGCGGCTATGCGCTCCGGGCCTGGCTACGCTTCGCCTGTGGCGTCTCTCACAGTCGGCGGACATACATCACTAAACTCTGCGCCTGTTTCGTGGCGCGCATGGCTCCACCTGTTGCCCTCCCCCTTCTCCTACAGCTGGCTCATGGGCAACTACACAGTCGGCGCTGAGCTCTCGCAGGGGTGCACAGTAAGGCTCGGCCCCCTTAGGTATGCTGTGTACTTTCCGCTGAACTCCTACGTCCAGGCGCCGAGCTTCAACCTCTACAGCAACTTTACAGTTGTAGTGATGTACAGAGACTTAGAAGACGTGCGGCCGTATTGGGGAGCGGTAGTCGGCTTCTTTGTCAACGGCTCACACAGGTGGTTGTTCAACCACCGGGACGACCCGAGACGCATAAAGTTCGAGGTCTGCTACGCCACGTGTAGAGCGATAACTTTCGACAATGTAGTCGGCGTCGCTAGGTTTGTAGCTGGCGTGTTTTCTGCGTCTGGCGGCTTTATGCAGGTCTACCTCGACGGACAGTTGCACCAGACGCTGACCTTCACGCCGTCGGGCGCTGGTATTCTCCGTAACGCGAACATGCAGATCGGCGCGTATATAAGCTCCTACTTCCTCTACGGCTACGTCTACGCCGTGTACCTCTACAACAGGACGCTGACGTCGTCGGAGGTTCAAGCCATCTACGCGTGGCCGCTGTCGCCGCCGCCGAACGGGCTTGTGCTGTGGTACATCGCCAAGCCGCAATACTTCAACGGCACCCACTGGCTGGACGCAAGCGGCAACGGCAGGCACGGGCGGATCCACGGCGGCGCCCGCCTGGTGCAGGCAGTTGAGCCAGTATACGCCACGAGCAAGTGCGGAGACGTCGAGATAGCCGCCTCGTGGGACGGCTTCACGGCGAGGTTCACATACGGCGGCCAGCAGGTGGCGTCTATCCACGCCCCTAGCTACGTCTGGTTCAACGGCAGAAACCAGTACGGAGTCGTGCCGATAAGCTTCTACGGCTGGCAAGGGCTCACCATTGAGCAGTATGTGTATGTCCCGCCGTGTAAGTACAATGTTGCAGAGAGCAAATCAAGCGCATATGGAGCCAGGGGGTCAAACTATACACATATATACTTCATCACGACAGCTACATATTGTTATTCTTCTTATACCTACGTCATAGGTTACCGTAATTTAGACGGTGTGCAAAGAGAAATTGCCACGACGCTACCGGTTGGTAGATGGCAACATGTGGTGTTGGCGTTTAACAAGTCTACATTGGCCGTACGTATATACGTCAATGGTTCGCTTGTGAGACAGAGCACATGGGACTACCAGTACACCATCTTCGACTACCCCCCTAGCATAGCGTTCTACAACAGGTTTGTCCTTGGAGCAAACATCATCTACGGAGAGCATATGGCAATAGCCTACGCCTATGTGCGGATCTACTCGCGTGAATTGTCGGCAGATGAAATACGGCACAACTACCAGAACTTTAATTCGCCTGTAACGCGCAACTTGGAGGTCTGGCTCCACTGGGACAGCTACGCGGGCCCGTCCACGTGGCTGGACAAGTCTGGGAGGGGCAGACACGCGACTCTCTACGGCTCACTGCAGAGGTATCCCCCGGTTCAGTGGCTGTTTGGTCTCTACCTGGCGGACGCATATCCGCAGGTCACGCCTATCGTAGTTGGGCGGCTCAGCGTGAACTGGACGTCGCCTAACGTCGCGCACTGGCCTGGCGGCGCGTTGTCTACGCTGGGCGCGTGGGACGCGTCGAGGGCGCAGGGAGTTGCCGTGGGGAGGTACGACGGGGCCTACATAGACCCGTCGGCGCTCAGCTCCGCAGTCGCTTCGGTTAGCATCTACCTCGGTTCTCAGTACTCTGTGGGGGTGTCTGGCATGTGGACTCCGAGCGACGGCTGGAACGGTTGGCTGTCTCTGCTTGCCACGGGCAGTCTGTGGCTCAACTTGACGCAGGTCGGGGGCCACGGCGTGGCGGCGCCAGGACGGACGTTGCGGGCGTCTGCAGGAGCCTACGCCCTTACCTATTCAGGCGGGGTTGCGCGGCTCTACGCAAACGGCACGTCTGTGGCTGTTTGGCAGGCCCAGCTCCCGACAAACGCGCATCCGCTTACTACATCTCTACTTGCGCCAGGCGGCTCGCCCAAGCTCAGGGCCTTGTTGCACCACATGTGGATTTCGCCTGGGGTTAGGCTCGGGCGGGACAAGCCCTCGCGGTGCGGCACGCTGTACTGCGCAATCACCGACGACAGTGCCCCCTACCCACAGGAGTGGTCGTACGTAGTCGACTTCCGCTGGTGGCCCCCCGTCGCCACATGGGGCATCATCGCCAATCCGCCGTTTGCGACGGTGAGACAGCGCGCGCCGAGCCAGCCGCTGGTGCCTGTTGTATTAGGCGGCGCATATGCTACGACACAATCCGCCTGGGGGCCCTTCGGCGAGATATGCACAGGCTCTGTAGGCGGTCATCGGTACGTCTTCGGCGTTAGGTACGTCTGGCTCAACAACGAGACGTCGACGTGCGTGTTGCCGTTAGCAACAACTCCGCCCGCTAGCCAGCCGACGCGCGTAGGACACGGCGTACTGCCGCCAGTGGTGCCGTGGCAACACCCCCTGCTGGTCAACTCGGTGCCGCACTCAGAGCCGTGGCTTGTGGACTACAGCGCGCCATATGTGGATGCGTCCTCAGCTTTACAGATCCCCTACGCGGCTAGGGCCTGCGCCGCGTCGTTCTGCATACAGGCTGGGCGCGCCGCTGGCGCATACAGCGTCTACTTCGGCAGGCCAGGCTACGCACTGAACAAAACTGGCTACGTCTACATGTTCAACCGCTTCGGCGTGTCTATAATCGACAACGTGGCGCTTGTGGCGCCGCTTAGGGGCTACGCGCTTGTCGTGGCGAGAGACGCCCACCTGCCAGGCGTCATAGTAACGTCGGGCAACAGCTACTACAACGCCTGGGTCGAGTACGAGCCCAGGTACGCCGTATACTTCCCGGTTGCTGGCGGCAGTTATGTGGAGGTGGGCGGTGTGCCCATGGACAGATTCACCATAATTGCCGTCGTGGCTAAGCCAGACAGAAACAGGGGCGCCGGGCGCGAGTTCTTGTGGCGCGGCGTCCACGTCGGCGAGAACTTCCACATCTACGCCACGCTGGGCCACGATGACTCGACGTCGCTGTGTATAGTCGACAGCGGCAACGCCCTAAGGTGTGTTCACGCTCAGAACGCCTTTTCCGATTCGTTCAACGTCATAGCGTACGTCGTAGACAGCGGCAGGCTGGAGATCTACGTCAACGGCAGGCTGGCGGCGTCTGGCTCCTTCAGCCGCCGCGTTGACCAGTACGTCCTTAGATTCGGCGAGAGGGACACTGGCATTGCGTATCCATTCTACGTCCACGCCGCATACGTCTACAACAGGTCGCTCTCCTTCGACGAAATTGCAAGCTTCCGCCCCGAGTCGCCGCCGCGTCAAGGTCTCATAGCGTGGTACGTGGCGGAGCCGCAGTTCTTTGCGTCTGGCAGGTGGCTCGATGCAAGCGGCAACGGCAGACACGCGACAGTGGCGGACAACGTGAGACTCGTGCAGGTGGCGTGGCCGCGCGGCGCCCCCGACGCGGGCCAACCTGCACGTGCCTTCGTAGCCCCGCTCCCGGGCCCGCCGTCGCCGACGGTGGCGCAGGCTGTGGCAGCGGTGTATGTGGAGACGGACGGCGACGTCGCTGTCAGCACGTGGGTGCCCTATCGCGACGGCTTTGAGCACAAGACTGGCGGCTACGGTAGGGGCGTAATACCGGTATTCGGCTACGTCGGCGACATGGTTACGGCGGCCGCAAAGGTAGACCTAGCCGTGTACGGCAAGTACGCCTTCCTTGTGAGACGCGGCGACGTCCACGTCTACTCCTTCGCCACGGAGCTCAGCGGCTCCAGGCTGGACGTGCCGATCCGCGTGCCCTACCCCGGCTACTATGTGCTGGACGTCTACTACAACGGTACGAGGATAAGGTCGAGCACCTACTGGATCGACCAGGGCGGCGCCGTGTACCTAGGCGTCTTGGGGCCGCCGCTAGCGCTCGTACCTGCACAGCCCATAAGCCCACCGACGGCTACGCCGATATACACAGCGCCGCTCCAGCCGCTCCAGTGGCTACCGCGCAACCTGCCGCTACCTGCGGCGGTTAGGTCGAACCCCATCGAGGTGTCGGCGGCGGCGGCCCTCGCCGTGGCGCTGGCGGCGGCGTATGCGACGTATGCGTCGAGCCGCCGGCTCGAGCTGGGCCTAGTCGCCGCCATAGTGGCCTTCTTCGCTGTGGTGTCTCTGCTGTTGCCGTCAGAATTCAGGTGGATGGTCACCGGCTGGGTTGCCTTCTTGATTACCGCTGCCGTGTTGCTACTCGTGTACTACTTGACGAGGTGAAGTTTGGTTAAGTTTTTATATCTCTAGATAAGGTGTATGTATGTACCACATCCTTTTCCGTCTCATGGTTTTCGGCATCTTCGCCACGCTGATAGCCGCAGCCTTCGCCTCTCTCCAGATGCCTACAGCCGTACCCACGTGGCTTCAGCCCTTGGCGCAGTTCATGTCGCAGTTCCGCACAACCATCAGCCAGCACTCAGAGCTGGTCGTCATCCTCGCTCTAATCACCGCAGTTGCCGCAATTGCGTGGCGTAGGACATGATTCTGTTGCCAGAGCCCCTAAACACCATCCTCATGATCGCCATCGTAATAATTGCCGTGGTGCAGAAGCCAGCTTCATACGTCGTCACGGGGCCAACCCTCGGCTTCCTGGCGTGGGCTTTCTCGTGGCCACCCGCCTTTTTCGGCGTCGCTGTGTTGCTGGCCTTCATCGGGATTGTGTACGTCATTAGGGAGAGGTCATGAACTGGCTCGGCGCCGTCCTCGTCATATTCACCGCCGTCGTGCTGGTGATCTACATTGCGTCCGCAGTCTACACGGCCTACCAAACCGCAGGCATACAGCCGTACCTCCTGAGCCGCTTGGAGTCGTCGTTTCTCACCATAATCGGCCCCTGGCTTCCCTGGATAATCGCGTTGCTGATCGTAGCGGCGCTCTGGTACACCGGTAAGAAGGAAACATGAGCTTCCTCACGCGTTTAGGTCTCGCAGGGCTCGCCTTCGCCGCTGTCTACAGCTTCTTCGCCCAGCCGATATTAGCGCTCTTCGGCTGGGTCGG
>Ga0080008_124909_pt1 | contig 23974 bp, 20 predicted proteins | sample ConCONMetagenome_FD_69211 | JGI IMG/M metagenome (GOLD analysis project Ga0080008, IMG submission 69211) | Hot spring microbial streamer communities from Conch Spring, Yellowstone National Park, USA - CON_C (SPADES assembly) (version 2) | ecosystem: Environmental > Aquatic > Thermal springs > Hot...
CCCCTGTTCCAAAGTGTTTCTGCTAGGAATCTAATTGATGTTAGGTACAGGTGTCTAAGCCTCTCATCCCTAGTATGCATAGCCTCAAGGTATTTCTCGTGGTATGTGATCCATGTTGGGAATCCAGCGTTTCTAAGTAGATCTCTTACAGCTTGATATGTTGATATCTCCCTCTTCCACCAGTAATACTCAGATTTAATGGTACCACCTTTAACCAATAGTACGTAGTCGTTTGTCGTGACTACAGCGAATAGGTTGTTTAAACCCATGTCCATGAATGCCTTCTCATCACCAATAGGGTCCCTCTGCTTTATACTCTTGGGGTTCAAGATCCTACCCTTTCTATCCTTGTAGTTGGGTTTTACATAGCCTTTCCTGTTTGATTTTGGTGGTTCTCTTCCAACCTCTATTGGAACATAAGCGAACCATTTTCCGTTAACGTATACTATTTCAAGTCTACCCTGCTTACCCTCCCACCTAATCCTACCAGCATACCTTATCCTCAATCCGAAATCCTCTAGGACAAGGTAACCCCCATTCTCATCAACAGGCTCCAGGTGGTATCTATCGTTCCTGATGAATATATGTATTTCCTTCTTACCAGTAAGCCTATCCTTCCAGTATCCTGGTGGTGAAACCTTCCTGGTGTGAGGTGGTAGTTTGCCTTGATTCATAAGCTTTAGGAGCTCGAAGAATGAGCTCCAAGCCTCATCGTTCTTCTGTATAACGGCCTGAGCGTTAACACCTAGGACTTCGTTGTACTTGTAGTAGTACTTCCTGTCAATCTCGTACATTTTATCTCTGGTTAGCTCTCCTTTGAAGAATGCCTGCCTCTTCTCATAGTTAAGCTCGTTATATAGCTTGACACACGTCAAGCCTATACCCATGAGGCTCCCATGCTCAACCTCTGTGGGCAACAGTCTTAGCCTAACATCCCTCCAGCTGCTGTTCAACCTCTCAGCAATCTCCTCTCTGAGAGACCGGAGGGGGTCGGGGTCTCCACCTGTGAGTACAAATCGGGGAATCGTCCCCCCTTGGGTCATCCCTCCAAGCACTTCACCCACAGATGGAGCCAACCCCAACCCCCTCCTAGCATACAGTACAACATAGGTGATTTAAAAGCCCAACGCTTCAGAACCCCCCTACCCCGTCTTCAAAGGTGAGGTTTGCTAGGCCCTAATATCACCTCTGCTAACCTTAATCTTCTCCACTTTCTTAAACCCATTATCGTATAGAGCGAAAGCCCACTCGGTTTCAAGAACATAGAATGTCTTTACCGCACCAGCTGGAGGCTGTGCTAGGGATGATGCTGCGAACCCCCCTACAATGCCACCGATAATAAGTCCTACTACTAGTAAGGCAGTAGTCTCTAATCTAAATATCGAGGACGTAATCTGCCATCTCAAGGTATATATTTTACAAGAGAGCCTAAATCTATGAGTATATTTTCAAATATTTTAGATATTGAAAAGCGTGTATTCTTGAATTGAGGTTTAGATTGTATCCTTAATTTTGGTTTGCTCTATAGTGGTTTTGGCGGTATTAAGCTTGGCTTTCTCCTAGATATTATTGTTACTAGGGTTAGTGCTATTATCACCGCTATGTATGGTGTTATTGTTACTAGGGTTGGTGGTAGGCCTAGTTCTGATGTTAGTAGTGGTTTTGTTGTTAACAGTATACCTATTGTATATGCTGCTACCGCTACCCCTATTGGGTGCCAGTATCCTAGGATTACTGATCCTATCGCTAGCCATCCCCATCCTCCTGTTATTCCTGAGAAGTACCTTCCATTGTATAGTACTAATGCCATGTATGCTCCAGCTATCCCTGCTGTGAGCCCTCCGATGGTTACTGTTACCGCTCTTATGAGGTCTACCCTTAACCCCCTCTCTCTTGCTACGTGCTCATCGTATCCTACGGCTCTCAACTCCACCCCCTGCGGTGTCCTGTATAGTATTAGCCAGAGTATTGGTGGTAGTACTATTGTTATGACGATTAACGTGTTGTGTAGTGTTGAGCCATGGGGGATGTTGTACCCCACCCTATATCCTGCGCTTGAAATCAGATCTGCTAGGCCTAGACCTGCTAATGATATTATCAGCCCCACCACTATCTGGTCTAGCTTCAACCCTATCACAGTTAAGGTGTAAACTGTTGATAGAATTACACCTGCCAGGCCCCCCGCTATAAGTCCTATGAGTGGTGACCCGGTTAGCGTTGATACTGCTACACTTATAGATGCTGAGAAAGCCATCATACCCTCAACTCCAAGATTAACCCTTCCACTTCTCTCTACAACCAACTCCCCTAGGGCTGCTAGTATTATTGGGATGCTCGTTATAAAAGCTATAGACATGTAATCTACTACAACCAACAACCCTTCACCTACTCGTGAGCCTCCTAGCTATCATTACTGAGAGGACTATTATCGATTGTATTGCTAGGACATAGCCTATGGGTAGGCCGCTAGCCTGGAGGGATCTACCGAGGACTAGGATTGAGGAGAAGAACCATGATGCTAGAAGTGCTACTAAGGGGTTGTTAGCTGAAAGCCACGATACTAGAACCCCCATGTAGCCATAGCCTGGGCTAACACTCATGGGTGATAGGTTGTGTTGGAAACCAAGCATCATAAGAACCCCTCCAACCCCTGAGGTGAACCCGGATAGCATTGCTACCGCCAATACTATGGTCTTCGAGTTTAAACCGTACGTCTCGGCAACCCTAGGAGCTCTCCCGTAGACTTTAATTGCGAGGCCGAACTTGCTTCGGGTAAGTAGAACCCAGCATAGTAGTGTTAGTGAAACAGTTGTAACGACTATTCCGAGGGGGCCGAGCCTGTACTCTTCACCAACACTCCTGGTTATAGCAAATGGTCCAACCCTCCAGGGCCCTGAGGCTAGGTGGTTTAAAATGTATAGGATGACATAGTTTAACATAAGGCTTACAAGTATCTCGTTAGCATTAACGTAAACCCTTAGGAGGCCTACCACGAAGCCTAGAAATGCTCCCGTGAAACCTCCTAATACTATGGATGTGGGGATCGCTATAGTGGGGTGGAGGTTTAAGTCTGAATACTCTATAAGCCATAGGGTTACAATAGAACCTAGGAGTATCTGACCCTCAGACCCTATAGTTATAAACCTAGCCCTATAGGCTAGGGTGAGGCCTACGGCTGCACAGGCGATAGGGCCTAATAGTGTTAGCGTGAAGATGAGTGGTGCCGGGCTGGTGTAAACCCATACCAACGAGCTGGCCATGCCTTTGAAGCCAGCTGGGCTAATCGAGCCTAAGATTAGGGCTAAGGCGAACCCAGCTATAAGTCCTATTGTGACACCAACTAGTGGTCTAAGGCTAGGTCTAGATGCTAGCATGGGGTTCAACCGCTAGCCAACCATGGCTCTAATTATGTTATCCGCGTTGAAGGGCTTCTCAAAAACTCCTTTTACCACTCCATCGCTCATAACGTAAATCCTATCCGAGATCTCCAGGAGCTCCTCTAAATCCTCTGAAATAACTAGTACTGCTGAAGCCTTAGAGCTACCTACTACCATCCCTCTAACAATCTTGGATGTTTGGAGGTCCAAGCCACCGGTAGGGTTCATAGCTACTATGAGTATAGGTCTTTTGTAGAGCTCCCTTGCAATCATAAGTCTTTGCATATTACCACCGCTTAGAGAGTCTATAGTTGCACTGAGATCGTGAACCTTAACATCTATCATAGCTACAACCTCTTCTGCCACCTCTCTAGCCTTCCTCCAATCTACTATGAAACGCCCTATACTAGAGTTTACTGGGATAAGTGAGAATGCGATATTCTCAACAACAGTGAGACCGGAGGCTAGACCCCAACCAACCCTCTCCTCAGGTATAACAGCAACTCCCTTCCTAATCCTATAAGCTGGATCCCTCCCCGTTACATCCTCCCCGTTGAGAACTACCCTACCCTTAATAGGCTTCCTTAAACCAATTATGGCCTCGAATAGTTCCCTCTGACCGTTACCCGTTATACCGGCAACACCTACAACCTCGCCCTTCCTAACAATCATACTTACACCTTTAACTGCTATCTGGCCGTAGGGCCCTTTAACCCACAAGTCTAGGACCTCAAGTACAGGCTCCCCCTTGACGTGGACTGGCTCCTTGTAGTTTTTGAGTGTAAACACTCTATGGTATCCATTCTCACCGAACATGTACTTAACCAGTATATCCTCCGAGACCTCCCCCGCCTGGAACACCCCTACAATCCTACCTTTCCTCATAACAGCTACTCTATCAGCTACACTTAAGGCCTCGTACACCTTATGTGTTACAAGCACAACCGATCTACCTTCACCAGCTAAACCCCTTAGTAGACCCTTAAATGAATTGAATTCATGGGGGGTCATATGGGTTGTAGGCTCGTCCAACATGAGCATCTTAGAGTCTAAGAGTAGTGCTTTAAGTAACTCCACCCTCTGCTTCTCCCCTATCGATAGTGACCAGCAGTGAGAGCTCAGGTTAACCTTAAACCCCAGTAGACCCTCTAGATCCGCTATCCTCGCCTCAAGCCTCCCCCTATTAATACTTCTACCTGCTAGTCTTAGAGTTAACATTATATCCTCTAGGACTGTGAGGCCGTCGAAGAACTGAGGCATCTGAGGAACCATGTATATACCGTTTCTCAACGCATCCCTGTAACTCGAGGGTTTAAACCTCACACCATCTAACACCAGCTCCCCCTTGACAGGCTTAACGAGACCCGCCACTACTCTGATTAACGTTGTCTTACCAGCACCATTCTCTCCTAGGAGTGCTAAAACCTCACCTCTACGGATGTCAAGGCTGACATCGTCGTTAGCTATGACGCCCCCTGGGTAGACAACCCTTACATCCCTAATGGATAAAAATGTGTTCATAAACCCGGCCCCTTTACCTCCCCTGACAGGCTTGTTTAAGCTGGCGATATTATCTTCTCGTAGAACCAGTCCATGTACCAGAGCTCACTCCTACCAAGTCTATAGCCGGGTTCCACCTTAAGCTTAGGCTCCTCCTGAGGTCTACCGTCGAAGTCTATCTTGTAACCTCTAATAGGGCCTGTGAATGGCTCGAACGCCATCTCCTTCATATCCTCGTAAATCCTCTTAATCTCAGCCAAAGCCTTTGCTGGTATGACCTCCGTGTTCAACGGTGCTAGGTAGACTGTGCCCTCGCTTTGTCCAGCGGTGGATCTTTCGACTGGGAGCCTCCACCTGAAGGGTGTGAAGTCGCCTATCCTAGTCCAGATGTCTTCTTTAACGAAGACGCCTGCCATTAACCTTGCTAGCAGGTACTCGTATATAGGACCCCAGTTCGCCACCTGTCCTGTAAGATGGGATTTCAGTGTTTTACCTATCTTCTTGTAGTGCTCGTACATGTTACTATAGTGGCTGAAGCTGTAGACCTTAACCCCCTTAGCATGGTATTCCTCAGCTACATCGAGAACGGATGTTGTATCCTCTGTGAAAGCTATCACGTCAACATTATACCTTATAACCAGGTGTCTAGCACTAGTAGCCGCAGCATCGGGGGCGAACCAGCTTTTCAGAGGGGAGGTTGAGTAGATCTCCAACCTCTCTCCACCACCACACTTACCCATGAGCTTGGCTCCGTGGACAGCCCCTAGAGCAAAGGCATTTATATGCCTGACAACCTCAGGTATTAGGAATGCTGGTACGTAGCCAACCTTACAAGACTCTGTTACAGCTCCCGCGGCTACACCGTTTAGGTAGTATAGTTGGTAGAACTCTGCAAAATACGTTGTAACATTAGGTAGATCCTGGAACGCTTCGAACTCACCACTACAATGGTAGAATTTAACGTCTTTGAAGTCCCTAGCTAGCTCTTTAACGGCATCCTTAAACCCATAGCTTGTAGCGAATACAGCATCATACCTCTCCCTTGTTAACTCGCTTTCAATAACCTTCCTAGCCTCAGCCTCGCTAACCCTCTCTATGAACCTTGTCTCAACTAAGCCACCGAACCTAGTCTCAACATAACCTCTACCCTCATGGTGTGCAGCAGTCCACCCTATATCAGCTATGGGGCCCACGTATATCCAGAGTGTTTTAAGCCTCCTAGGGACCTCGCGTTCAACCAGCTGGGGGGTTCGGGTATAGTAGCCGGTTCCAAAGCCTAAGAGGAGCCCTGCTACGCCTACACCAGCTAGTTTGAGAAACTCTCTCCTCTCCACCCTTACGCACCGAGTTTTAAATCAAAAGAGTCAAGCCTATATGCCATTCCGTAATTAGCCTTCCATAAGATTATTGATTTGCGTAGATCAACGACTAGGCCTTCGATATCCTAATGATGGCCTCCACACTATTAATATCAACCCTCCTCCTCCACTCCTCACCTATAACTACAATTGCAGCCACACCCTGTAGCTTCGCCCCTGCTCTATCAATAAACCTCTTCATAACAGTAAGAGTTAATCCTGTTTGAACAATATCATCTACTATGAGCACCCTATCGCTACCCCTCAAGCTCCCCTTAGGCACGTAGAATATGTTCTTCACCGTAGGAGGCTCCACGACATGCTCCTCGATATACTCCATAACAGGGTTATCCTTGCTCCTCCTAGCCACAACAAGTGTAGCATCAAATGTTATAGCTATAGCTGTAGCCAAGGTTATACCCGAGGTTTCGGGGACGAGTATCTTGTTAACCTCCCTATCCTTAAACCTCTCGTAGAACTCTATAGCTAGGACCTTCAACATGTAGGGGTCTGATAGGATAGGTGTTAAGTCGAGGAGACCCTTAAACTCGCTTGCACGATTCAAGGTAAGCTTAGCGGGATCTAGAACCCTCCTTAAAGCTTTCATAAGCTCAATAGCCTGCTCGTAGCTAGGGACTGAGAGGCCGGATGAGTAGCGAGCAAGTAGAGTTTCATCAAAGCCAATCTCTCTAGCAAGCTGCCTATAAGAATAGGGGAGAAGCCTACGTGCAGCCCTTAAAGCTTCAACAACCAAGATCCTATACCTAAGCTTCTCAGACTTACTCCCACCTATAGGCATGCTCAACCTCCAAAACTCAAGGTTACCTCTAGGGGTTTAAAGCTAGGATTGCCTAAATAGGGTTTCGCGCTTCGAATATGGCTAGCAAGAGATGGGATCTCCTAAGGTTACTATGCTTAGCTCTTAGAACTCTTAGAGAATTCAAACTCGGGTTCTCAGAATCTTCTAAGACCTAGTTATCCCCCTAGGAGCTCTAGGTAACCTGGTTATAGTGGTGGTTTTAAGGATTACATCTATCCTTGGATTGAGTTCAGGTTTCTTCCAAGCTGTTCTAGGTGCTTTTCCACAACTAGTTCTACGTCCTCTTGGGATGTTATTGTGAAGGGTATTACATCTTTTATGGAGGGTAGTCCTGAGAGGATCATTATAAGCCTGTATAACCCTATGCCTACTCCGCCTGTAGGGGGCATTCCGTACTCTAAGGCTCTTATGTAGTCTCTATCCATTGGGTGTGCTTCTACATCGAGCCCCGCTATCCTCCTTAGCTCCTCCTCCTCCTTGAATAGGCTGTATTGGAGGAGGGGGTTGTTGAGCTCTGAGTACCCATTTGCTATTTCAAGTCCTGCTATGTAGAGCTCGAATCTTTCAGCATAGTCTGGGTCTCCTCTATAGGGTCTAGCTAGGGGTGATATGTCTCTTGGGAATAGTGTTACGAACGTTGGGTTGACTATGCTGGGTACTACTAGCCTCTCGAAGATCTTCTCTAGAATTTTACCCTTCCTCGGATCCCTAACCTCGACTCCCAGGCTTCTCGCTATCTCTAAGAGCTCCTCCCTACTTCTACCCCTAACCCTTGTTTTTAAAATACTCTCAATCGACTCCTCTAAGTTAACCCTCCTCCAGGGTCTGGTGAAGTCTACTACTCTAACCTCGCCCTCAGACTCAACTTCAACCTTGTAGTCTCCGTAAACCTTCTTCACAGACTCTGCTATGAGCTCCTCCGTTAAAGCCATCATGTCATTCCAGTCTGCGAAAGCCTGGTACGCTTCTAGCTGTACGAACTCAGGGTAGTGCGTTGCATCTATATCCTCATTCCTAAAGCATACTGCTATCTCGTAGACCTTGTGGAGGCCTGCTACAACAAGCCTCTTAAGGTACGTCTCCGGGGCTATGCTAAGGTAGACTATCCTATCTAGGGCGTTGATCCTAGTCACGAAGGGTTTCGCTAAAGCCCCACCGTATATAGGCTGTAGTTTTGGTGTGTGAACTTCTACGAAACCCTTGCTATCCAGAATCCTCCTCATCTCCATCTCTAATCTATAGAGGTTCACTATAGCCCCTCTAACCCTAGAGTTCAACATTATATCAATGTACCTCTCCCTATACCTCTGCTCCGGATCCCTAACACCGAACTCGTGGAATGGTATGGGCCTCCAGGTTACAGCTAGGAGCTCCATATCCTCAGCTAAAACCGATATCTCCCCCCTCCTAGTCCTTATAACCCTACCCCTAACACCAATAATATCACCTTTATCTAGAACCCCCATTAGGAATCCTAGCCTAGGGTTGGCTTCAAGAGCATCCCTTCTAATAACAATCTGGATTCTCCCCGTCTCATCATATAAGTCTATAAATGTTATACCTCCATGACTCCTAACATGCCATACTCTACCAGCAACACTAACAACGTCATTCGTCTCATCGCCAGGAGCTAGGCTAGAGTACCTAACCCTAATATCCTCAGCTCTAGCTGTAACCTCAAACCTGTAAACTGAAACATATGGATCCAAACCCCTCTCAGCTAAAACCCTAAGCTTATCGAAGACATTAAACCCAGACACCCCTAAAGACCCCCAAGCGTCTAAGAATAATCTAAGCTTAAATTAGAATAGTGTTGAAGCATGTTGAGGAACACAAGCCTCCAATTATAGGAGCTCCTCCCCGCAGGGGGGAGGTACATTATATAATCTTAAAAACTCCAGAGTCGACATCTAAGGAAGGGGGGTGTAGTAGTATGTGCATGAAGGTTAGCGGGGAGGACGTTGTATTGTATGATGAGGCTAGGAAGGCTTATAGAGCTAAGGATTTAGGAAAGCTTAGAAGTGTATATGAGAGGCTTATAGAGATAAACGCTAGCCAGGAGATAGTGTTTATTGTTAGTAAGATGATAGACGAGCTTGAGAAGAAGCAAGCAACAGCTAAGGTTTGAGGGTTGGTTTAGGATTTATTTTGTATACTTGCACCCTCATTCCTAGGCTTGCTAACCACTACTACCCCTCTTAGGTTTAGGGTTTCCAGTATTCTTTCTAGCTCCTCCGCTACGCTACCCGCATTTCTGTAATCTGTTATAGTGTACAGTGTAGGCCCCCAGCTTGACTGGGCTAGGATTATGTTTTTAGATCTAGCCTCATCAACCACCCTGCTTAGGGAGCTCCTGTAAACACCTCCTTGGATTAATGAGAAGTAGAGGCCTGTACCCAGCTGAACCTCCCTGAGACCCTCTAGAGCCTCCCCTAGATCCCCCCTGGCCACCGCTGAGGCTAGCCTCAGGGCCCCCCTACTCATATGGTATGATGCTTCTAAGCTGGGCTCCCACGGCTTCCCCATTATCTTGGGCTCCTCGACCTCACTAAACCCCCTCTCCACACCAGGAGTTACCATGACGAAAGCCCAGTCCCCGGGTACTTCAAGTCGTGTAAGAGATCTCGGCCCCAAAGGGCTTGGCGTCCCAGCATCCATAACAAATCCTCCTAGCTTGAATAACAGGCTTCCAACCCACGAGACCCTACCTCTGCCGAGCCTCACAGCTAGATCGAATGGATCCAATCTCAAACCCCTAGCATGCGATGCCGCGACCGCCACAGCTAGTAGCAACTGTGTAGTACTACCTAAACCCACATGTGCTGGTATAAGCTCTCTAGCCTCCAAGCACACACCCTCTATGTTGAGCACCTCTAAAGCCTGTCTCACAAGAGGCTCCCTAACACCGAAACCAACAAGCTCCAGACCATCGCATCTCGACGCTTCAACAACAACCCTCGGCCTATCAGCGTAGAAACCTAGACCACCCCACCTAACACCCCAATCCAGGCCAGCGTAGTAGAAGCCAGCGTGAAGCCTACACCCAGTCCTAACAACGACGCCCATAGGCTCACCCGAGGATAAGCCTTGGAGAGGGAAAGTCTTAAACACCAAGAGATATAAGGCTCCAAAAGCTAAAGAAAAGCATGGCGATGAAGCTGGTTTTAAGAGAAGACCCCATAGGGGATGAATGGGAACCCACGCCTGGAGCCCCATGTCTCGAGGACTTAGAGGTGCTAGAGGAGGAAAACATAGCTGAAGTTGAGGCAACCCTCTACACAAGAGAAGAAACAGTATACGATGTACTCCTAGACGAGCCGAGATACGAGGTGTACCTCAAAGTACAATCAACAATGCCCGGTGATTGTATTAGAGTGCTAGAGCTAAGAGTAAAAGGGTGTGGAAAGGAGGGGGTGGAGCTCTTAAAGAACGCTGAGTGGCCTGAAGTAGCAAGAGTGGTAATAGAGGGGGATTGCGTAGAGCTAGTAGTACCGTCAGAACCACGAGTTAGGATTAAGAATGCCCTAGAAAAACTAGGAGTAGAAAAGGTGAAGCCCGTAGCATTCAGACCAAGCTACGACCCCAATACCTTGTGAAGAACTCTCATACTAGGATAAAAGGTGACTTCCTCCGCGTACACCCTACGCGTCCAGCACCACCCACCCCTCATGGTAGGCTTTAATAGCATCATTTACCCCCATCTCCTCCTCTAACCCAGTCTTAGGATTTATAGCACGCACCCTCCTAGCCCTCCTCAGCACATGGGAGCCTAGGATCTTGTTGTTCGCTATAGTGTACATGTAATCCGGGTTCAGAACTGATAGTATGCGTGTTGCTACAATCATGCTAACACCCCTATCCCTAAGATCGTTCAACACACTTGAGATAGCAATCCTAGACGCTGGATCCAGAACAACATACACTACATACTAGTAAGATCCAAATACCAGGACGTAGGAGGACTAGTCAGGGAGATCCAGAGGAAACCATGGAAACCCTTAACCCCTAAATGCTATCAGCCATGTACTAAAAGCCCATCATAATGGTGAAGAGCTCTAGAAAGGCATGGCTCAATCCTAGGGTGAGGTGGAACAGAGTTAGGATTGTATTTTAAGCTCCGCAGACATAGTAGTAGATGGAATACAGAGGTGGAAGGTGTGGTCTGGGAGACGCTGGTGCAGGTAGCATTGCAAGCCATATCACAAGCTCCATGGGCTCTAGCATTAATCATAATTATACTTGTAGTGTACGTTAGGTTAAGGGACGAGTTTAGAGGAGAACTTAGAGAGTTGAGGAGAGAGTTTAGAGAGTGGGCTACCGTTGTTAACACGAACCTCATAGGGGTTATGGCTCTCCTAGCATCTGAGGGTCGCATACCTTGGGATGCGTTCCTTAAATCTGTTAGGGAGCTTACGGTAAGCCCTGGGGCTGAGAGCAGGTATTACACTAAGGCTGACGAGGAGGAGTTGAAGAGACTGCTTAACAAGGATTACAGGGAGTACACGGAGGAGGATGCGAGGAGGATTGAGGAGATAGCGAGAAAGGTGATAGCTGAAGCTGAGGCCACCGGGAGAGAGGGCCTCTACGAGGCCTACTACTGGTTGAGAAGCTACGCACAACTAATAAGATTCTACCTGAGACTGGGCAAGAAGACATCTTAGAATGAAACTTAATAGCATACACTCCTCTCAGCTAGGATTAACGTCCTGTGACTCCTAGAGTCTACTAACAAGGGGCACCCGCTTGAACTCCGCATTAGCAGGGATTCCCTAGGAGGTGAACTGGGTTAGAGTGTAGGCGAGCCTAGTGCTGGAAACTCTAAGCCCTCATAGCACAGGCTCTAGCAGGTAACCCTGAGCTCATGGTACTAGATGAACCTCTATGACCCCTCCCCGCCTTTAAAGAGCGGGGTTTCGAACCTCTGGGTCTCGGGTGTTAGCCCTCCGGACGGGGTTTAATGGTTTTACACCGTTATGTGTCACAATGTAACTCTCTATCTTCCTCGTTATCTTCACCTTGTACCCCTGTCTTCTCGCTATGTTTAATACTGCGTTCACATCTGCGTTAACCTTCCTCCCAGTCTTATTGCAGATGTACAATCCTCTATAAACCCTCCCGTCATCGTGTGCCTCCCCGCATAAAGAGCACTCCTTGCTCGTGTAGTATTCTGGAATCACTTCAACCTCTATACCGTACTCTCTAAACACATCCACGATCCACAGCACTATCTTCCTATACCACCATATGTTTGTATTATACTCGTTACCACTATCCTGGCTTAACATTATAGGATACCCTATGTATAGTTTGCGGACACCCCTACTCCAAAGTGTTTCAGCTAGGAATCTAATTGATGTTAGGTATAGGTGTCTAAGCCTCTCATCCCTAGTATGGAATGCCTCAAGGTACATCTCATGATAGTATACCCATGTTGGGAGCCCAGCGTTCCTAAGCAGATCTCTTACAGCCTGATATGTCGCTATCTCCCTCTTCCACCAGTAGTACTCTGATTTAATGCTACCACCCTTGACTAGCAGTACGTAGCCGTTTGTCGTGACAACAGCGAATAGGTTGTTTAAACCCATGTCCATGAATGCTTTCTCATCTCCAATAGGGTCCCTCTGCTTTATACTCCTAGGGTTCACGATTCTACCCTTTTTATCTTTATAGCTGGGTTTTAAATAGCCTTTCTTGTTTGATTTTGGTGGTTCTCTTTCAACCTCTATTGGTACATAGGCGCACCATTTTCCGTTAACGTATACTATTTCAAGTCTTCCCTGCTTACCCTCCCATCTAATCCTACCAGCATACCTTATCCTCAAACCGAAGTCTTCTAGAACAAGGTAGCCTCCATTCTCATCAAAAGGCTCCAAATGGTATCTATCGCTCCTGATGAATATACGTATTTCCTTTTTACCTGTAAACCTATCCTTCCAATAACCTGGAGGTGAAACCTTCCTAATGTGAGGTGGTAGCTTACCTTGATTCTTAAGCTTTAACAGCTCGAAGAATGATTTCCAAGCCTCATCATTCTTCTGTATGACAGCTTGAGCATTAACACCCAGAACCTCGTTGTACTTGTAGTAGTACTTCCTGTCAATTTCGCACATTTTATCTCTAGTGAGCTCTCCCTTGAAGAATGCCTGCCTCTTCTCATAGTTAACCTCATTATATAACTTGACACATGTCAAGCCTATACCCATAAGGCTCCCATGCTCAACCCCTGTGGGCAACAGTCTTAACCTAACAATCCTCCAGTTATCGCTCAGCCTCCTTTCAATCTCCTCTCTGAGAGCCCGGAGGGGGTCGGGGCCCCCGCCCGTGGGTACAAATCGGGGAATAGTCCCCCCTTGGGTCATCCCTCCAAGCACTTCACCCACAGGCGGAGACAACCCCAACCCCCTCCGCATGCACGACAAAGAGGTTTAAAAGCCTAACACCCCAAAGTTGTGTGAAAGTCCTACCCCGCCTTGAAAGGCGAGGTTTGCTAAGCACTAATATCAACGAGATGAAGATGTAGTTTAACACCGCGCCGCCACCGAACTGTACTAGGTTGTTGAGGTAACCCTGTAGCTCCCTCATGAGGAGCACTATGTAGTACACCCTCTCAAGCATTCTAAGTACGTCAAGCCTCTCACCCCCACCTAGCCTCAACCTCCTCGATATAATCTCCAACTGCTCATCTAACACCTTGATGTCCGGGACCTCCCTTGCTACAGCCTCGCTAAACTCTTGGACTCCAGGTCTTCCATTCAACATCGTACACCTCTAATGTGCTAGATGTTTCTTGCCTCAAGGATCCTAGAGTCTAGGAGGTATGATGTCATCTTGATTGCATAGCTAAGTAAACCTTCATCCACCAAGCTGTATAATGGTGTTTTCAAGGTCACCACTCGCCCTGTTAGGGTCATGTAGTATGCTAGGGCTGTGGCAAGCCTCCTCCTACCCGCCCCTGTAGCCCTCTCGAAGATCTCATCTATATCCAGCACATCCATGTTAAGTAGCACGTCTGGGATAATGTTAGCCCAGAAGGGGGTGTAGGATATCAGATCAGCGTGCCCCTGCTCAAGACTTGCAATAGGGAGGTGGTAGTCCCAGGAGTACTTGAAGCTCCTACCTCTAAGGCTTGTGAAAACAGCTAGAACAAGCCCCTCACCCAGGCCGCTACTCTCATCAACAACCTTAATTCCCTTTGGGAGCTCCAGGGCTCCAGCAAGCCTCCTATCAAATACTATGAGGTAGGGGGGTGAGGCCGAACTGAGACTGTAAACGGGGGTAGGCTATGTAGTACATTGTATCTGGAACACTCCTCCTAACCCACTCCATGAAAGGAGAAGACCACTGAGTAGGGTTAGGCAGTGTAGATACAATAAAGTCGACCAAAGCTAAACCCCTCTCGGAGAGCGCATAGCCACCCCTAACCCTCATAGCTAACCCGGAGCTCTCAAGCCTCCTAAAGAACCTATAGGTCTCAGTAAGGTTAACGCCATAAACTCTAGCAACACTCCTAGGAGTAACTGGGATGGAGAGCTTAGACCCCTTAGCTAGGCTAGCTAGAACGGTAAACCTAACCTTACTACCAACAATGTCGAGCAACACTTTAAACTCCTATCCGTTATCATAGAATGGTAATGGTTATAAACCATTTATAGTTAATCAAGGAGGGTCGTTGAGACATGTAGGGTTTCTAAGACCCTGGGGTTCTTCTTGGGGGCTCCGGGATAGAGGGTTTAAATAGTATCTGGGTTTGGAGAGCATGTATAAGGTGAATTCAAAGAGTGATACGATATATGCTATAGTAACTCTTTCCTCTTTCTAGCTTGGTATTCTTCACTTGTTCCTGCTGTTATTATCTCGTAGAGTATTGCTGTTTTGCCTGGTGTCGGTCTTAGTAGTCTTCCTAGTCTTTGTATGAACTGTCTTCTCGATGATGTTCCTGATACTAGTATTCCTATGTTTGCATCTGGTATGTCTAGGCCTTCGTCTCCTACTGTTGTTACTACTAGGACTCCTGTTTTTGCTGTTTTAAACGCTCTCAACACTCTCTCCCTCTCGCTCTCGCTTAGCTCTCCGTGTAGTAGTAGTCCTTTGACTCTTGATGCTATCTCCTCTGCCTGTCCTTTGTACTGTGTGAATACTATTATCTTGCCTCCCTTGGAGAGCTCCTCTCTAACCTTCTCCTCTACAGCTTTTAGTTTCGACTCGCTATAGTTAATTATATTCCTCATCTCAGCGTGTATTTTTAATGCTTCCACCGCATTTCTATCACCTTTCTTAGCGTCCTCCACCAGCTCCTGGAACCTTCTACCTCCAGCTAGGAGTAGGAATCTCCTTCTGAGCTCTTCGTAGTGCTTCCACTCCTCCCCCGTTAATCTAACCTTAATCCTCTTAAGGGTGAATGGTGCTAGGTAGCCTTTCTCAGCTAGTTCTGAGGCGCTCTTAAAGTATATAACACCACCTACTAGAGGGAATATCTCCACGTGCTTCCCATCCTCCCTCTCAGGTGTAGCTGAAAGAGCCATCCTGTAGGGTGCCGGCATGCTGAAAGCTATATGCTTAAACTTCTCAGCTGGAAGATGGTGAGCCTCATCGAATACCAGTAAGGCGAAATGCCTTGCGAACTCAACCACGTTCCTGAAGGCCGATTGATACGTTGTTATAGTTATGGGGTTCAAGCTCTTCTCCTCACCATAATACATGCCTATGATACCTGAAGCGCTAGTGAACCTCCTAAAGGCCTCAGCCCACTGCTTTATATGATCCTTCGTGTAAACCACAACAAGGGTTTTAACACTAAGCTTAACCACACCAGCTAAGGCAATAACAGTCTTCCCAGAGCCTGTAGGTAGAGCTATAACACCCTTAAACCCATTCCTCTCCCACGCTTCCAAAGCCTCCCTCTGGTAATCCCTAAGCTCACCGCTAAAAGCTAGATCCCTGGGTAGCCTAGAGGACTTAAGCAGCCCAACTTCATCAACAACATTAAACCCCTCCCTCTCAAGCTTAACAACAACATCCCCATACAGGTGGGGTGGGATCTTGAAAGCCCTCTCAGAAGGGGAGTATGGGGGTGTGAAACCGTGCTTCTCGAAGAAACCCTTTAAATAAGCCCTACTAGAAACCCTTAGAAAACCATCACCGCCAAGCCTAACATAGACAACGGATTCTTCAAGATAAGCGTCCCTAATAGCCTTCAAATCCTCCTCAACAACACCCTCAATAGAGGAAAGCTTAGAGTAGACATCCCCCAGAGTATACCCATTACTCCTCATCTTTAAAGGATCCAGCTCGAATACAGAAACACTGCCAACCCTACCAATATACCTTGAAAATTCTAACAACTCCCTAAACTCGTCATCGCCAATCCAACCCTTAACCCTAAACCTCACCCTCTCCAAAAACCCTACACCAGCAAAGCCTACCTAGGTATTCTTAGAGAGCTGAGGTATAAAGATGTTAAAGCTTCAAAGGTGAAAGTCCTAACACTAGGAGCACTCTACCCAATAATACAAAGTATTACAGATCCCTAAACATGCGATAGCTACATCTCATAGGGTTCTATGCTCAGAGCTCTAGGTAACCCCAACTATGACTATGATGATTTCCTCCTGATACCTGAGGTTACTCTATCTTTTAGCATAGGTGGATGTAGCGGGGTACGAGTATGATTTAGTTGGGGATTGTTTTTAGCATTTTCCTTATGGTTTCAGAGGCATCCTCTAGCTTTACTGTTGTTCTTTCGCTGGTTATAGTGTTGTATATTGTTAGTGTGCTTGTTTCCAGCTCTGTTCTACCTATGAATGCTAGGATTGGTATGCTGAGTCTCCTAGCTTTCCTCCTTTGCGCTTCCTCGCTCGATCTCGCTAGGTCTATCCTAACTTTGAGGCCTGCCTCTCTTAGCTTCCTCGTTATACTCCATGCATACTCTAGGAGGGACCAGTCGAGTACTATTACCTGTACCTCTGTCACAGTCTTCTTATCAATGTTCAGTATCCCTAACTCCAGCCCTGCATCTATGATCCTCTCTATCCCCAGGCTAACGCCTGTTGCCGGTACCTGTGTTCCGGTGAAGAGGCCTATTAGGTTATCATATCTGCCCCCGCCTGCTACGCTACCAACACTTGGTTTATCTAAGACAGCTTCCAGTATGGGGCCTGTATAGTAGTCTAGGCCTCTCACAAGGCTCATATCAAAGTATATGTATTCAGGTCTATCGAGGAGATTGAAAGTTTTACCTAGATGTGTGCAAGCCTCTCTAACTCTTTGGTTTAAGGAGTACCTAGAGCATATGGGTTCGAGGGATTCAATAGGCCCCCTGAGCTCAGCTATCGAAAGTATTCTCTCAACAATCTGATCCCCTAAGCCTAACTTCAAAAGCCCCCCTCTAACCCCCTCCAGTCCTATCTTATCAAGTTTATCGATAACCCTGTACACTGGTAGAGGGTTGCCTATGCCGAGCTCCTCCTCGAAAACACCTGAGAGAAGTCTCCTATCGTTAACCCTGACCTTAAAGTTGGAGAAGCCGAGCTCTCTCAGAAGGTCGACGGTGAGATTTAGGATCTCCGCGTCGGCCTCCGGGTAGGGGCTACCAACTATGTCTGCATCACACTGGTAGAACTCCCTATACCTACCCCTCTGAGGCTCCTCATGCCTCCAAACAGGCCCTATATGATACCTCTTAAAAGGTAAAGGGATATCACGCCTTGAAGCTATAAACCTAGCTAGGGGCACTGTTAAATCATATCTAAGAGCGTACTCCCTCCCACTCCAGCTATCAGTAAACCTCCAGATAAGCTTACCTTCAGCCTCCTCACCATACTTACCCGCCAAGGTCTCCCAGTACTCGAGAACCGGAGTATCTAGGGGGTCAAATCCATACCTCTCAAAAACCGATACAACCTTTGACATAACACTCCTCCTAAGTATCATCACCTCTGGTGGGAAGTCCCTAAACCCCCTAGGAGCTTTAAACCTCTCACTCAAACCCGAGCACCTTAAAGAGGTGGAGTTGTTGAAGCCTAAGAGCCTTCCTAAGAACTCTAAACGCTACCCTCCCCTCTACCGCCAGCCTCCTCCTGGGTTATCATGCTCTCGAGTATGATCCTGTAGATATCCATACCAAGTTTAAGTGTAGCGTAAACCTTAGCTTGGATGCTTAAACCCTCACACCTCTCACTCCATATGAGCTCCACCATCTCACTAACCTTCCTCAACCTCAAAGCATCATCTACAAGTTTTACAGCTCTCAAACGCTCCTCCTCGCTAACACCTAAAGCCTCTGCTAAGCTTTCGCTATCATGTGAAAACGTTTCACGATCTATGCAACAAGACATGCAATCCACCTCACTTAACGGGTTCAAGTGTTCCAGGTAGAGTTAATATGTTGATATGTGGCCCAGCTTGTTTAAAGAGCAAGCATAATTTTAAAATATAAAACCCTCTTCGTTTTTCAATTATCAACCCCACAAATTTATAAATACCCCGGGCTAGTAGAGTATGGGGTGTGGTAGGTTGGAGAGACCCATTATAGTCTGGCTTGGAGAGGAGGCTGCAGGAGATGCGAAGCTTGTTGGAGGTAAGGCTGCAGGTCTTAGTGGAATGATTAAAGCTGGTATACCAGTACCCCCAGGCTTCATAGTTACAACCGAGGCTTACAAACAGTTCGTTCTTGAGACCGGTATAGCTGGCTATATTAAGTACGTGTTAGAGGAGGTTGTGGTTAGTGGTAAACCTAGTGAGTATGAGAAGGCTAGTGAGCTTATAAGATCTAAGTTCGCTAGAACCCCCATGCCCCATAGGATTGTCAGTGAGATAGTTGAGGCTTATAGAAGGCTTGCGGAGCTCTCCGGCGTAGAGGAGCCTCTTGTAGCTGTTAGGAGTAGTGCTACCGTCGAGGATCTACCTGAGGCTAGCTTCGCAGGCCAGCAGGAGACCTATCTAAACGTTAAGGGAGCTGATAGCGTTGTTGAGATGGTTAAGAGGGCTTGGAGCAGCCTGTGGACTGCTAGAGCTCTAAGCTACAGGGATAGCCTTAACGTAGACCACGAGGCGGCCCTCATGGCTGTTATAGTCCAGAAGATGGTTAATAGTAGGAGTAGCGGTGTTGCATTCACAATACACCCGGTTACAGGGGAGGAGGATAAGGTGGTTATAGAGGCTATATGGGGGCTGGGTGAGTACATTGTTGGAGGTAAGGTTACCCCAGATAGGTTTGTGATATCCAAGTCGAACCTAGAGATTCTAGAGAAGAGGGTTAGCGAGAAGAGGAAAGCCCTCTTCTACGACCCGAGAAGCTCCTCCAACGTGGAGGTAGAGGTCCCCGCTGGCGATGAGGATGTTAAGAATTTACACCTAAAATATCCTGAGATAGCTGAGCTCATAGTTAAGCATGGTGTGAGAGCTGATAGGCAGGCTTTAAACGATGATGAAGTCAGGGTATTAGCCGGGCTAGCTTTAAAAGTTGAATCATACTTCGGAAAGCCTATGGACGTGGAGTGGGCTATAGATGCTGATATACCGGGGCCTAACAACATATTCCTCGTCCAAGCTAGACCTGAAACTGTTTGGAGTAAGAGAAAGGCTGTGGAGAAGCCTAGAGAGGAGGTTGTTGAGGTAGAGGCGGGGAAGGTTTTAGTTAAGGGTATACCTGCAAGCCCGGGAGTAGCCTATGGTAAAGCTGTGGTAGCATTAACAGTAGATGAGGCTGCTAGGAAGATGAAGAAGGGGGATATTCTGGTTACCAAGATGACGGACCCAGACTGGGTCCCCTATATGAAAATATCTTCAGCTATAGTGACCGATGAGGGTGGTATGACGGCTCACGCAGCGATAGTATCAAGGGAGCTTGGCATACCAGCTGTAGTGGGCACAGGGAATGCCACTAAGGTTCTAAGGGATGGGCTTGAGATCACAGTTGACGGATCTAGGGGTGTTGTCTACGCTGGGAGGGTTGAGGTTGAAGTTAAACCACAACAAGCTCCAACACCTGCACTGCAGGTACAGCAGGCTGTTGTACCAGCAGAGCTCCTGATAGCAACTTACCCAACAACGGCAACAAAGATCTACATGAACCTGGGGGAGCCGGAGGAGATTGATAGGTATAAGCATCTACCATTCGATGGCATAGGGCTTATGAGGATAGAGTTTATAATAGCGAGCTGGATAGGCTACCACCCATTATACCTATTAGAGCAGGGTAGGGGGGTATACTTCATAGACAAGCTGGCGGAGGGGGTAGCTAGGGTTGCAAGCACCATATACCCTAGACCTGTTGTAGTTAGATTCAGCGATTTCAAGACGAATGAGTACGCTAAACTCAAGGGAGGGGAGAAGTATGAGGCTTTAGATGAGAGAAACCCGATGATAGGGTGGAGGGGTGTATCAAGGTACATAAGCCCTCAGTACGAGCAGGCTTTCAGACTAGAGGTTAGAGCCATTAAGAAAGCTAGGGAGGAGTGGGGCTTAAAGAACGTCTGGGTAATGTTCCCATTCGTAAGGACTACATGGGAGCTCCAGAAGGCCTTAAAGCTACTAGAGGATGAGGGGCTTGAGAGAAGCAGAGACTTCAAGGTATGGATAATGGTCGAGGTTCCAAGCACTGTATTCCTAGCAGACGAGTTCGCCAGGATGGTCGACGGGTTTAGCATTGGGAGTAACGATCTAACACAGCTCATACTAGGAGCTGATAGGGATAGCGGGCTCCTAGCTAAAATGGGCTACTTCGATGAGAGAGATCCAGCGGTGCTAAAGGCAGTTAGACATATCATAAGAACGGCTAAGAGGCATGGTGTAACGAGTAGTATATGCGGTCAAGCCCCAAGCGTCTACCCGGAGATAGTAGAGTTCCTGGTAAGGGAGGGCATAGACTCTATAAGCGTCAACCCAGATGCTGTAATAACCACCAGAAGGCTTGTATCCAGCATAGAGAGGAAGATACTACTAGAGAAGCTTGAAGGGCAAAGCAGTGGTAGAAGAAAAAAGATTTAAAGAGCTTAAGAGGGTAGGTTTAAACCAAACACTTCTCTTTTAGCCTGTCTTAACAGTTATAGGTACCATTAGAAGCCCTGGTAGCAGTTCTAGGACGGCCCTAGTACCAGCCATGTTATAGCCTATGCTCACCTGCGGTGTAAGCCTAAGCTGTAAGCCTAGAACTACTACTGAATCACTTTCAGCCTTCACTGCTACCGTAAGCTTGTGGTCGAAGCCTATTGGTAGAACCTCTGGGGTTACACTAATAGAAGCAACGCCCTCAACCACAACAGGTATGGCTAGAGCTCCTGATAAGGAGTAGCTACCGTAGACCCTAACCGGGATGCTCGTAGACTCCCCAGGTTTAACTGTAACCTCCACGGGGGCGTCCACCCTTACAGGCACTATTATCAAAGTAAACTGCTCTGGATAGCCTGCTTGCCTTGAAGCCTCTGCTATTACGTTCTTAACTACAACCCAGAAAGGCGGCCTGGACTTTATAAACCCGAGCCTCTCCAACACGAAGCCATAGTCTGGGGCGAAGACGGATGCCATCTTAGGCATTGGTGAATCGTATATAGCTTGGATACCATGTCTTGGATAGTATGGCGGCCAGTTAAGCTTAGCTGCGTAGACGGCCCCGTAGAATAGAGTCTCTGATGGCGTTGTTAGCAGTGTTAGACCTAAACCTGCTACAGCTAAGTCTGTTGTCGTGTTTAAGCCTCTCCACCTAACGGTTACAATGTAACCCGCTATACTTGGATCCTCCACTATTACCGGGAAGCTCCTCCAATCAGCACTCTCATACCTCCAGCCCCAGTCGAACTGTCCTTCAACAGCATAGTTGTTATAACTCCTATTCTGCCACCCGCCTAGCTCCAGTCTATTCACACCTTCACCTATAACTGCTGCCACCTGAACTGAGACTGGGACTAGGGTTACACCGGAGCCGTAGTCTACAATAACATAGCCCTCGTAGAAGCCAGGTAGAGTTCCCGGAGGCACCTTTATTGTGACATCGACTGATGTGGTTTTACCAGGCTCCACTACAGCACTGGAGCTACTGAAGCTCACCCAATCCCAGTCTACCCTGAAGTGCCTTCTAAGCTCTAGGTTGAACGTAACAGGGGTATCGACTGGATATCTCGACCCTAGGATTCTAAGATCTAGCACGGGGCCCCTAGTTAGATTCGATATATCCCTACCAAGCCACCCGGCTGCCTGATCTTCGGCTAGCTTGAACTTCTCGAAGGGCTTGCCTATGGTTACATGTAACACGTTAGCCTGCCTAATATCATAGTTTATCCTCTGCGTCTCCCCGATCTCTATGACACCGTTATTGTTAACGTCAACACCGTAGTGGAGCTCCAACCCTGGGTATAGGAAGAAGACGTACCTACCAGTCCTACCGAATGGATCGAACGTGCTATAGGTTGTATAGGCTACAAGCTCCACGAGATCAGCACCCTTAAAGGCGTCGAGGGATACAGGTATCACTAGCCTTGATAGACCTCTAACAAGCTTGAACGTTATGAAGTCAGGGCCAACAGCTGTCACTACATCCTTTAAAGGTGTTATCCTCCCAGCTACAATAGCGTATCCCTTCTCTAGATCTAGGTACTTAACTAGACCCTCCCTGGATACTGTGAATGTAGCTGTTGTAAGCTTAACGTTAACCTTACTCTCACCGAAAGCTGTTAGGTCTAGCTTCAACGTCTTAGACTCACCGGGCCTCATGGGACCAGTGTATAGTTGTGTGTCAAGAACAGGTTTAACCGGGTAGTATACTGTGTTGAAGCTGAATAGTGAGTAGAGGTTTTCAGCAACAGATGTAGAGCTGGCTACTGGAATCCCTCCTTTGACTAGAGCTTCAAAAGCCCTGTAGACGTCAACGTGACCTGCACCCTGTACGTAGGCGTTATAGCCTAGATCCCTAGCAGTGCTCTTCACAAGCGATTTAACAAAGCCTGGGTCGACGCCTAGACCTCTACCCTTCAGGTAGCTTACTATGAGGGCTACCGAGCCGCTGGTCATGGGTGTCGCCTCACTAGTACCACTGAACAGGACTATAGCCCTTATACCGTCACCAAGACCTGCTAGCGTGTGGGTGAAGGCCCACTCGAAGCTACCTATGTTAACCACGTCTGGTTTAACAAGGCCAACGTTCGTAGGCCCCCTGGCGCTCCACGAGACAACGTCATCAAAAGTACCTGGTAGGAAGCCGAAGGCAGGCCTGTAGTCGAAGAGGGTGCTAGCACCAAGGGTTATGGCGAATGCGGAGTCACCCGGTGTGGTCATGGTCCCGTAGCCTGGAGCCCCGTTACCACCAGCATGCACTATGATGGTCTTGGTTGCTGAGATAACGTGATCCCATAGGAGGGCGTAGTTTGAAACACTACTAGCAAACCCTGCTAGTAGCACGAAGCTACTACCCCAACTATTGCTTATGATATCCGCTTTATGCCTCCCAGTTACAGTCCACTCCCAGTAGGGTCCTTTGAGATCGTGACCGCTGAAGAAGAACACAGAGGCTATCGGGTTTACGAGACCCGTGTTAGCAGCTATTAGAGCGTCAGGGGCTATACCCTTGAGCGGGAACCTACCATAGCCTAGATCAACGGGTTTATCGTATCTCGATGCTATAACATTAGCAACACTAGTCCCGTGACTGTGGTAGTCGTAGGCTATGGTTACGTAGAGACCCCTACTATCTAAGCCTGGTAGTATGAGGCCTGTGTAGTCGAACCCTGTAAGCCAGCTCAACCTAGGCCCTACCCCTGTTAGGAACCCGGTCCAATCGTAGAGGTAGCCTGCTAGAGCTCCAATGCTTAGATCGAAGACACCATCGCCTGTGAAGTCCCTTGCTAGAACCTCATCCCCGTACCTAGCGGGCTTCTCATCAGCGAAGCTGAAGTCCTTTAAAGCTCTTATGGTTGATTCTGGAGGAGCTC
>Ga0080008_184399_pt2 | contig 23877 bp, 33 predicted proteins | sample ConCONMetagenome_FD_69211 | JGI IMG/M metagenome (GOLD analysis project Ga0080008, IMG submission 69211) | Hot spring microbial streamer communities from Conch Spring, Yellowstone National Park, USA - CON_C (SPADES assembly) (version 2) | ecosystem: Environmental > Aquatic > Thermal springs > Hot...
CTGCAACCCCACTATAGCGGTATAAGGCATAAGGGGTATTTTAAGGCGGTTATAATTTTAATCAATGGTTTGCTTGCACTTCTTACAAAGCCTTTTCTTCTCCCCATCAACGAAGGTAAAACCTACCCTTGTGGGTTTCCCACACTTGGGACATATGAGCTTTACGTTTGAGATATGAATAGGTGCTTCTTTTTCTATTATCCTACCCTTCCCCTCCGTCCCCCTCTTTACGTGCTTTTTCACTATGTTTGCGCCCTCAACTATAACCCTATTATTTTTTGTGATGACCTTAAGGACCTTTCCGCTCAACCCCTTGCTCTTTCCGCTTATTACTATTACCGTATCTCCCCTTTTTATTTTCCTTGCCATCACAGCACCTCCGGCGCTAAGGAAATTATCCTCGCAAAACCTTTATCCCTGAGCTCCCTCGCCACGGGCCCGAAGATCCTCGTCCCCTTCGGTTCTCCCGCCTGATTTATTAGAACTACGGCGTTATCTCCAAACCTAATGTAAGAGCCGTCCCTCCTTCGGATCTCCTTCCTGGTCCTTACCACAACGGCCTTATGAACTTCGCCCTTTTTAACCGGGGCGTTAGGGGCGGCTTTCTTTATACTGACCACAACAACATCCCCTACGGTCGCGGAAACCCTACCCCCCTTCTTACCGCTCCCCTTTAAAACCTTTATTATTAAAGCCTCCTTTGCCCCCGTGTTGTCCGCAACGTTTACGTAAGAGAGTTCTGGAAGTTGCCTAGGCATTTTCCACCTCCCTTTCCATTTCCTCCAAAACGGGCGTCTTCCTTATGATCCTAACGAGCCTCCACCTCTTAAGCTTTGATAAAGGCCTCGTCTCCATAACCTCAACCAGATCCCCAACTTTGCTCTCGTTGTTCTCATCGTGGACGTAAATCTTTTTCCTTTTCTTTATGTACTTGTGATACTTGGGATGTTCAACAATCCTATAAACTACAACCACCCTAGTTTTGTTCATTTTATCGCTTACAACGATCCCCCTTAAAACCTTCCTCTTTCCCCTATTTACCTCGCTCATAGCTTAACCCCCTTTTCCCACAAAACCGTTAAAACCCTCGCTATCTCCCTCCTATAATACCTTATGAGGTTCTTATCCTCAATCTGACCGAGTCTCCTTTTGAACCTCGCATCCCTAATCTGAGCCCTTAATACTTTAAGCCTCGCTAAAAGCTCTTCAACGCTCATATTCCTAAGTTCTCTAGCTTTTGTGGGTTTCATTTTATTTCCCCCGCCTTTACGATTTTGGTCTTAACAGGGAGTTTGGACGCGGCCACCCTTAAGACCTCTGTCGCTTCCTCTTCGGGTAATCCGGTGATCTCAAGGATGACGGTTCCCGGAACTACGAAGGCAAACCAACCTTCAACATCTCCCTTTCCTCCCCCCATCCTAACCTCCGCGGGTTTTTTGGTGAAGGGCCTGTGGGGGAAGATCCTTATCCAAAACTTGGCTTTCTTCCCTGCACTCCTTACCACCGCCAACCTCATCGCCTCTATCTGGTTGGAGAATATCCTTCCAAACTCAAGGCTCTTTAAGCCGTACTCCCCAAACTCAAGCTTATTTCCGCTTGATGCCACTTTACTTCTCACCTTTGGAAGGTGCTGTTTCCTCCATTTTACTTTCCTTGGTTGCATCATAGCACTTCCTCCTCGCTTCCCCTAAGTATATCTCCCTTGTATATCCAAACCTTAACCCCTATCGTTCCCCACTTAGTAAACGCGGTATCATATCCGTAATCTATGTTCGCCCTCAGGGTCTGTAGGGGAACCCTACCCTTCAGGTACCATTCCTTACGCGCTATCTCCGCCCCCGCTATCCTTCCCTTTATCTGCACCCTTATACCCTTGGCTCCCGCCCTCATAGCCTTGGTGACAGCCTCCTTCATAAGCCTCCTGTGGTAAGCCCTCTGCTCGATCCTCCTGGCTATATTGTACGCCACGAGCTGAGCGTCTAGGTCAGGTTGGGTTATTTCCCTATGCTCTATGGTGAAGTCCTTACCGAACTCTTTCTTTAAGGCCTTCCTGAGGTTCTCTATCGCCTGCCCCTGCCTACCTATTATAACTCCGGGCCTTGCGGTGTGGATGATTATGGTGGTTAAGGTTCCCTTCCTCTCTATGTTTATCCTTGAGATCTGTGGGTCGTTTGGAGATTTGCGATAGTACTCCACTATGAACTTTCTTAACCTGTAATCTTCAAGGAGATATTCCACGTATTCCTTTTTTGTCTCGGCGTACCAAGTGGATTGCCAGGGCCTAAAGTATCCCGTTCTGAGTCCTATAGGGTGCGCTTTCTGTCCCATTACTTACCCTCCTTTAAAACAAAAACCGTAATATGCGATGTTCTTCTCCTGAATATCCCGTTCCCTCCAAAGCGGGCGGGTTTAACCGCGGGTTTGGGGATCTTCCACATTGGACCCTTATCCACCTTCACTAGAGCTATCCTTAGGGTTGGGTAAAGCTCATCCACGCTTTTTTCGGGTTCAAACTTGTCCCTGTAAGATGCTACAGCCGCTCTCAAAACCTTCCTCATTATCCTAGCTCCCTTTTTAGGGGTGAACTGGAGGATGTAATCCGCCTCCTGTACGTTTAGGTTCCTTATAAGGTCCGCTATGAGCTTCATCTTCTTGGGGGATATCCTTGCCCTCCTTAAAACCGCAAAACCCCCCAACTTTTTAATTTCCTCTACTGGAAGTTGCCCCAAATTTTTCATCATTTCTTACCCACCTTTTTACCTTCTTTCCCCTTATGCCCGCCGAATGTCCGCGTGGGAGCGAACTCTCCTAGCCTATGCCCCACCATCTCCTGAGTCACGTAAACGGGAATGAACTTTTTCCCGTTGTGTACCATAAAAGTCAGTCCTATCATCTCCGGGACTATCATGGAAGCCCTTGACCAGGTTTTTATTGGGGTTTTGTCTCCAGTTTCAAGGGCCTTCAAAACCTTCTTCATTAGCTTTGGATCAACAAAGGGCCCCTTCTTTATACTCCTTCCCATATTTTACTCCTTTGAACCGTAACCAATCCTCCTCCTCTTGACTATAAACGCAGAGGAGGTCTTCCTCGGACTCCTCGTCTTTACCCCCTTGGCGAGCTTGCCCCAAGGTGTCTTTGGGATCTTACCCTTCGTTCTACCTTCACCTCCGCCGTGCGGGTGATCCACAGGGTTCATAGCGGTTCCCCTTACGGTGGGCCTTCTTCCCATCCACCTACTCCTTCCCGCTTTACCCAGAACCACATTTTCGTGATCTACGTTAGAAACCTGACCTATGGTGGCATAGCAATTGGGATTGAACTTCCTTATCTCGCCGGAAGGAAGCTGAACGTAAACCCAGTTTTCGTCCTTTGAGAGGATCACCGCCTGAGTACCCGCGGCCCTCACGAGCTGTCCCCCCTTCCCAGGGATCATCTCAAGGTTGTGTATGGGAATACCTTCTGGGATGTTCTTCATAGGTAAGGCATTTCCGAGTTTTATTGGGGCATTCGGTCCCGACATTATTTCATCCCCCACCTTTATGCCCTCCGGCGCAATAATATACCTCTTTTCGCCATCCTTATAAACAACCAGGGCTATAAAGGCCGTCCTGTTTGGATCGTACTCTATAGCCTTTACAACCCCAGGTATTCCGTCCTTATCCCTCCTGTAAAAATCAACTATACGGTACTTCCTCTTGTTTCCCCCTCCCCTGTGCCTTACGGTTATCTTCCCTTGGTTGTTCCTACCCGCCTTCTGCTTTTTGGGTTTCGTTAAGGATTTTTCTGGTTCCTCCTTGGTAACGTACTGAGAGTAATCTATAACCGTCATAAACCTCCTGCCCGGTGTGATTGGCTTATACTTCTTTATCGGCATATTACACCTCCAGATTTATCTTATGACCCTCCTCAAGCGTCACTATTGCCTTCTTGTACGCGCTCGTATAGCCGAACCTGAACCTGTTCCTCAATCCCCTCCTTCTTTTGGGCTTCATCAATATCGTATTTACCTTTTTCACCTTTACCCCGAAGATCTTTTCAATTGCCTCCTTTATTTGAACCTTGTTAGCCTTGGGATGGACTACAAAGGTATATTTGTTGAGCTTTTCCCTCAAATTCATGGCCTTTTCGGTTATTACGGGCTCTATTATTATCTCATCATAGCTTAATTTCATTTCAAGAGCCTCCCCTTTAAAACCTCGAGCGCGCTCTTTTCCATAAATACGTGCTCCGACCAAAGGACGAAATAAGCGTTCACGGTGTCCGCGGGTAAAACTTCAACATCCCCTATGTTCCGTGCTGAGAGGTAAAAGGTCCTATTGCTGTTTGCAGGGATGAATAAGGTATTCCCGGAAATATTAAGAGATTTTATGAAATTGGCAACCAATTTCGTTTTAGGTTTCTCCATTTCAAAGCTATCAACCACGTATATCCTCCCGTTTTGGGCCCTATCCGAAAGTGCCATCTTTAAAGCCAGGTTTTTAACCTTATGCGGGAGCTTTATGTAATAATCTCTAGGCCTTGGTCCGTGAGCCTTTCCTCCCCCCACGAACTGAGGTGCGTACCTATCGCCGTGCCTTGCCCTACCCGTATGCTTCTGGGGCCAAATCTTTCTTCTTGAACCTATAACCTCTCCCCTGGTTTTCGCCCTGTGCGTTCCCTGCCTTTGGTTTAAGAGGTATGCCCTTACGTACTCCCAAAGTACATGTTTTTTGGGTTGAATATTGAAAATCTCTTCGGGAAGCTCAATCTCCCCTATTTTCTCACCCTTCAGGTTATAAACGGGAGCGTTCATTTTTCACCTCCGTATTTATAAATCGCGGGCCTTACGAACACGAACCCACCCTTATGACTCGGAACCCCACCTTTTACCAAGATTATGTCGTACTCCGGTAGTATCCTTACAAGCTCCAGATTGAGGATGGTAACGGTCTCGTTCCCGTAGTGTCCAGCCATCTTTTTACCCTTCCAAACCTTCGCGGGAAAGGTGTGCTGACCTATTGAACCGGGCCTCCTGTGAAACTTTGAACCGTGGGCGGCGGGTCCACCCGAGAAGTCCCACCTCTTCATCACACCCGTAAATCCCCTACCCTTAGTTTTTCCCTGAACATCCACCAGATCTATACCGTTAAAGAGCTCAGCCTTTAAACTTGAACCTACGGGAAATTTTTCTAAATTATCCGTTTTAACTTCGTAAAATTTGGTCGGGTAAAGTTCCCTCTCCCCAAGGTGTTTTTTTACAAAACCCAAGATGGGCTTTGAAATCTTATGGACGGGTTTAAAGAAATACCCAACCACAAGGGCATTATAACCATCTTTCTCCTTGATTCTATGCGAAACCACAACATTTTCAACCACCTGCAGGACGGACACCCCTACGGGCACCTCAAGGACTCCATCCTCTCCCTTAACGAAGACCTGCGTCATCCCTATTTTCTTTGCCAAAACCCTCATTTTCAACCCCTATATTATTGATACCTTAACATCCACGCCGGGAGGAACATCTATTTGTGAGATCTTATCCATGGTTTCGGGAGTAGCGTTTGAGATCTCTATTAATCTGGCATGCTTCTTTAGGATGAAGTGTTCCTGTCCTCTCTTGTCTATGTGTGGACCCCTTATTACCGCAAATAGGGTCCTCTTGGTGGGAAGGGGGATCGGCCCGGATACCGTTGCCCCCGTACTCCTTGCGGTCACCGCAATTTGCTTAGCAAACCTATCAAGGACAGCGGGATCAAAGGACTTTATTTTTAGCCTAATTTTTTCCATCAGTCAAGGATTTCCGTTATTATTCCGGCTCCAACCGTCCTACCGCCCTCGCGTATCGCGAACCTCAACCCCTTCTCTATGGCGACGGGATATATGAGCTCCACCTCCATTTGGACGTTATCTCCAGGCATCGCCATCTCCCTCCCGTCCGCCAACTTTATGGTTCCCGTGACGTCGGTTGTCCTGAAGTAGAACTGGGGCCTATAACCGTTGAAGAAGGGCGTGCTCCTTCCCCCTTCCTCCTTCTTGAGGATATAGACTTCCGCCCTGAATTTCCTGTGGGGCTTTATGGATCCGGGCTTCGCCAAAACCATACCCCTCTCCACATCGTCTTTGCTCACACCCCTCAGGAGGGCTCCTATGTTGTCACCCGGAATGGCTTCGTCCAGAACCTTGCGGAACATCTCTATGGAGGTAACCACCGTCTTTATCGGTTCATCCCTAAATCCGACTATCTCAGCCTCGTCGCCGGGCTTGATTATTCCCCTTTCCACCCTACCTGTTACCACCGTTCCACGCCCCGTTATGCTGAATACATCCTCAATCGACATAAGGAATGGTTTATCGATCTCCCTAACCGGTTCGGGTATGTACTCGTCCAACGCCTCAACGAGATTCAGGATAGCTCCCGCGCCTATGGGGTCATCGAAGTTTGAGGGGTTCTGAAGGGCCCTGAGGGCTGAACCCCTTATTACGGGAACCTCATCCCCGGGGTAGCCGTACTGGTTCAAAAGGTCCCTAACCTCAAGCTCTACGAGGTCAAGGAGTTCGGGATCATCCACCAGATCCACCTTGTTGATGAATACAACTATGGCGGGTACGTTTACCTGACGGGCGAGGAGAACGTGCTCCCTCGTCTGGGGCATTACGGAATCCACCGCTGACACCACCAAAATGGCGCCGTCCATCTGCGCGGCGCCGGTTATCATATTCTTAATATAATCCGCGTGGCCCGGGCAGTCTATGTGGGCGTAGTGATACTTATCCGACTCGTACTCCACGTGGGCGATGTTTATGGTGAGGATCTTCGTCTCATCCTTCCTAGCTATCTTCGCGTCCGCCTTGGCAACCTCATCATAACTTTTAGCCTGTGCCATACCCTTTGCGGCCAAAACGTGCGTGATAGCCGCGGTTAAGGTCGTTTTTCCGTGGTCTATGTGCCCTATGGTTCCCACGTTCTTATGCGGTTTTGTTCTTAAAAACTTCTCCTTAGCCATCCCTTTACCTCCTTTAAACTGCGGGGCAGGGACTCGAACCCCGATCTCCTGATCCAGAGTCAGGCGTGTTGCCAATTACACCACCCCGCAGAAAAGTTGAGCGGATATTATAAGGGTGAAAAATCGTCCGTATAATATTTACCGATGTTTGCGATGGTGGTGCATGGGGGCGCGGGGAGGTGGGATGGGGAGAAACTTAAATATGCCAAGGATGTTCTACTCCAATCTGCCGAAAGGGGAATTGAGGTTCTAACCGGTGGGGGAAGCCCTTTGGATGCGGTGGAGGAGGCAATAAAGATCCTTGAGGATGACCCGATCTTTAACGCGGGAACGGGAAGCGTGCTCAGCATAGACGGGAATGTGGAAATGGATGCGTGCATAATAAACGATGAACCCTTTGTTTTGGGAGCAGTAATAGGGGTAAGGAGGGTGAAAAACCCTATCTCCCTTGCGAGGTTAGTCGCGGAAAAAACTTCTCACCATATAATGTACGGTGATGGGGCGGAAAATTTGGCGGAAATTTTTAACTTACCCTTTGCGGATGTGATAACCGAAAGTTCAAGGAAAAGGCTTGAGAAGGTAAAAAGGGGGATTTTTGATGGAGAAGTTGAGTTTTCCAAATTTTTGGAGAAGACGGTGAAACTTCTAAAGGAACACCCGGAGATGTTTATGGGAACCGTGGGGGCGGTCGCAACGGACGGAAATGCGGTATGCGCAGGTACCTCAACGGGGGGAACAACCCTAAAGCTACCCGGTAGGGTCGGGGATACTCCGATACCGGGGGCGGGAACTTGGGCGGAAAAAGGGGTAGGCGCTTCCGCGACTGGTATAGGGGAAGGGATAATAAGAGGCCTATTAACAAAGAGGTTTTGCGACCTCGTGATTATGGGTATGAAACCCGAGACCGCAGCAAGGGCTGTTTTGGACCTTACGGATTACTCGGTTGGTATAATAGGGCTTGATAGGTCCGGAAGGGTGGGGGTGGCGCATAACACACCATATATGCCCTCGGTTTATATTGCGGTTAAGGGTAAGGAAAGGGAGGTTAGGTTCTATGGTATATCACTTTGAGGGAAAGATGAAGGTTTTGGTTTTGGATGAGAGGGTTTATAAGGGGAAAATGCGCCTTTACTTATGCGCCTCGGAAAATTTCGGTTTAATAAAGGTGGTGGGTAAAGGGCTTTACCTTTTTGGGGTTTTTGAGATTTTCGCAAAAAGAAGTAGGACCTTGTATTACCTAGAGGAGGCAAAACCTCTTTACGATTACAGGCATATGCTTAGGAACCCAGCTGTCCTTGAAGCATACTCAAAGATCTACGAAAAAATCAAGTACATTGATGAAATAGAGGATGAGAGGTTTTATCCAAGTATAATAAGTATATTTGAAAGGCTTAAGAAGGAACCTAACGGCTTTTCCAAAAAGCTCATGCAAACCTTACAGAACGCTCAGGATCTGGAAGATATGTTTAAGGTCCTGGAGGGGATATGAGGGCTTTTGCTTTTCCCGGGCAAGGTAGTCAATACGTGGGTATGGGTTTGGAGATTTACGAGAGGTACGATTTTGTTAGGGAAATTTACGAGGAGGCGGAAAGAATTTCGGGAAAGCCTATAAAGAAGCTCTCCTTCGAGGGTCCCGAGGAGGATCTTACAAGAACCGAGAACACGCAACCCGCCATATTTGTCTATTCCATCGCCTTGCTTGAGGTTTTGAAAAGGAAAGGGATAGAAGCGAATGTGGTTTTTGGGCACAGCCTCGGGGAATTTTCCGCCCTTTACAGCGCGGGCGTCTTTTCCTTTGAGACAACCCTTAAGCTGGTCGTAAAGAGGGGGGAGCTTATGGGGAGGGCGAAGGGCGGTAAGATGGTTGCGGTGATAGGAAAGGATGCATACAAAAGGGCAGAGGAAGTTATGAAGGAGTTGAACCCACAAAAAACCGTAATAGCTAACATAAATTCTCCAATACAGGTTGTAATATCTGGTGATGAAAGGGAGGTGGATGAAATCGTTGAAAGAATAAAAAGTATGGCAAAGGATCTTAGGTTGATACCCTTAAAGGTCTCCACCGCCTTTCACTCACCCCTTATGGACGAAGCGTCTACGGAATTCTCTGAAATACTGGAAAATGTGGAGTTTATGGAACCAAAGGTACCCATAATTATGAATTCAACGGGAAAGATAGCAAAAAGTTCAAAAGAGGTTTATAATGCCCTTAAGGTCCAGCTTAGATCCCCAGTTTTATTTGTTGATATGATAAATACTGCTATTGAGTTTGGGGTGGATGAGGCTTGGGAGGTTGGACCAAAGAAAGTACTTTGTGGTTTGATCTCCCAGATAACCGATAAAATAAAAACATTCTCTGGGGAGGAATATGTCAAGGTTTAAAAAGGCGGTGGTTGGAATACTTATAAGGGATTCTTCTATTCTCCTTGTAAGAAGGTCAATGGCTTTATCCCAGCATGCGGGGGAAATAGGACTTCCCGGTGGTATGATGAAAGCCTATGAATCAAAGCTTTCAACCCTGTATAGGGAGCTGAAAGAGGAGCTCGGTTTGGATCCGGAAAAATACAAGGTGGTGGGGGAGCTTAAAGATGTGACCACCGCCTTCACAAGGATAAGGATCTTTCCCTTTGTTGCAATTTTAAGGTACCACACGGAAATCGTTCCATCGGAAGAGATAGAAAGCTTCTCTTTCGTCCCCCTAACTTCCCTGAGGCCATTAATTTATTCGGATAGGGTTGAGACGGAGCTTGGGACACTTTGGGGGGCAACCGCTAGGATTATCAGAAACCTCTTCCTTGAGGGTAGAAATTTCCTACCCGAGCTATCGGATATTATTCCCAACCTTTAACCATATAACCCCTACCCCTTAAGGAGTCTATTAGGGGTCCAAGGGCTTTTAAGGTATTTCTCCTCTCGTGCAAAAGGATTATTGAACCGGGCTTAACCTGCCTTAAAATGTTGGAAATCAACAGGGGTTTTGGATGGTTTTTCCAATCCTCCGAATCATCGTTCCAGAGGATCACCTTCATTCCCAAAACCCTAACCACGGAATCCATAGCCCTTGAGTATCTCCCGTAAGGAGGCCTAAAAAAGATCACCTTTTCCCCCGTGATCCTCTCTATAAGCTTGTTTGTGCTATCTATCTCCTTATAAACCCTATCAAAATTCCAAAGGAACATAAGGGGAGAGTGGGAATACGAATGGTTTCCTATCATGTGCCCCCTCCTGTGGATCTCCTTTACAAGATTCGGGTGGATTTCAACATTTCTCCCCACCAAAAAGAATATCGCCTTCACCCCGTACTTATCAAGCGTATCAAGGATCTGCAAAGTATATTTTCCGGGACCGTCGTCAAAGGTGATAAGAACATCCCTTCCCCTTTCAAATATTATATAATCCCTTTTGGGAATTTTGTACGCTAAGGCTTCGTAAAGGAATAGGAGAAAAGCAAGAAAAATTATTGAAAAACCGAAGATGGGATTGGGGGAAAACCTCCCAACTTCCCTTATAGGTTTCAAACTTTTAAGGAAGGGCTTTTTGAAAACGTTCAGGTAGAAGTAATTTAGGAGTATGTAAAGGAAAACGGATTTAAAGAAACCTTCCCTAAACCTCCTGCTTGATGTGATAACCGGGTTGTTTATTGTTTTAACCTTTCCAAGTTTTTTTAACCTATTTCCCAGATCTATGTCTTCCCCCGTTCCCAAATCCGTCCTAAATCCACCTACCTTATAAAAATATTCCCTCCTAACCGCAAAGTTCCCCCCCGAAAAGCTATAATTACCCCTAATTAAAGTTTCAATTCTCCACACCAAGGGGGATATGATTTTAAAAAGGAGGGATGTAAAATTGAAAACCTCCTTAAAATAAACCGGACCGTTTAAGGCTATAACTTCCGGATCCTTTTCAAATTCTTCAACATATTTTCTTATCCAATCCCTTGGGACGACGCAGTCTGCATCTGTTGAAATTATTATTTCACCTTGCGCATTTGTGAATCCCTTTTGCCTTGCGTGGGCGACGCCCTTTTCGTTTTCTATTAGAATTTTTACGGGATACTTTTTTAAAATTTCTAACGTTCCGTCCGTTGAGTTGTTATCCACGAATATTATTTCATACTCCCCGTTATAGTCCTGATCCAAGAGACTTTTTATGAGGTTCTCAACGAAGTTCTCTTCGTCATAAGTTGGAATAACAACCGATACTTTCATATAAACCTATCTAAGCTCCTATAAAATAACTCTTGTCCCCTTTCAAAGCCGTAATAAAAATCTCCCTTGTCGGCAAAGTTCTCGTATATGTAAAGCCCGAAGTTAATATGCTTTTCTTCTTTCATGTGCTCATCAAAGTAAGTCAGATCGCTTTCTTTAAAGTTATAGAATTTTATCAAGCACTCTTTCTTAAATTTTGCAATTTCGGGCTGCTGGACCTCAAAGGAATGAAGAGCGCCAAGCAATTGGGAAGGATTCATACCGTTCAGATGCGAGATTAAATCATCCAAAGTTGGATACTTTTCGGGTTTTTCAAGGTTTTCAATCCATTTTCTCCAAAGTAATACATGTTCTTCCTCTTCCTGAACGATCCAAGTATCTGAAATTGAAAACCCGTCCAAAACCCTCTGCCAATAGCGCGGTATATTTTCTATTAGATCAAGATAGGAATGGGCATATTCGGAAAGCTTTTGGATAGAAACTTCGCCATTTTCCCATGCCTTATAGAAAGGGTGTTCCCTTAATCTAAACTTTAGCTCAAACATATTGGGTATTATATAGCCGCAGGACAATCCTTTGGGATAATGCGGTCCGCATTCATAAATCTCCACCACCGATACCTTCCCAGTTTAGAATTACAATTCCGAAATGGATTTTAGCCTAAGTCCCGAATTTAAAGGAAGGGTTAAAGCTTTAAATGATGGAAAGTTTAACAAAAATGGTAAATTCGTAATATATTGGATGTCCCAAAGTCACAGGGCAAACTTCAACCATAGCCTTGAATTTGCGATAGAGCTATCAAACGCTTACAGAAAACCCCTATTGGTTTATTTCCCTATCACGGACAGGTATAAGTATTCAAACGCACGATATTACAAATTTATGTTGGATGGGATTTTGGAGGCCAAAAAATCCATAGAGGAAAGGGGAATAAAGTTTGTCATAGAAAAGGTGGATGATATCAAACAGAGGGTCGTAGAAATTTCAAGGGATGCTTTCGCCTTAATTACGGATAAAGCATACTTAAAGTTTTATAGAAGGCTCAACCGATATGTGGCAGAAAAATTGGATATACCGGTCTATGAGGTGGAATCCGACGTTTGCGTTCCCGTTGAAGTAGCATCCGATAGACTTGAGCCTTACGCTTTCGGTCTTAGAAAAAAGATTTATAGCATAATGGATGCATTTATTGTTGAATTGAAGCCGAGAGAGGTAAAGATCAAATCGGTTAGCCTTGATTTTGGAATAGGGGAGCTAACTCTAAAGGATTCTCTGGAGATTTTAGATATCCTCAACATAGATAAAAGCGTTAGCTTATCCCCTTTCGTCGGTGGTTATAGTCAAGCAAGAAAATACTTAGAAGAGTTCATAGAGAGGAAACTTCACAAATACAAAGATTTTAGATCCCATCCGGAGCTTGATTACCAATCAAACCTTAGCCCCTATTTGCACTTTGGACAGATCTCGCCTATAGAAGTTGTCCTTGAGGTTTTATCAAAGTACGGTAAGGATGAGAACGTGGATAGCTTTTTTAACGAGCTGATAGTTTGGAGGGAACTTGCTAGGAACTTTTGCTATTACAATCCAAACTATAACCATTACGAGGGAATTCCAGATTGGGCTAAAGAGACTCTGGAAGAACACAAAAAGGACAGGAGGGAGTATATCTATACCCTTGAAGAGCTTGAAAACGCAAAAACCCACGATGAATATTGGAATGCGGCACAGTTAGAACTCTTAAAAACAGGAAAGATGCACAACTACATGAGGATGTATTGGTGTAAGAAGATCATTGAATGGACGGATGACCCAAAGCAAGCCTTTGATATAGCCTGTTATTTGAACGATAAGTATGAGCTTGATGGGAGGGATCCCAACGGATATGCGGGAATATCTTGGTGTTTTGGAACTCACGACAGACCTTGGAAAGAAAGAAAAATCTTTGGGAAGGTTAGATATATGAGCGCATCGGGCTTAGAAGCAAAGTTTGATATTAAAAAGTACGTAGAGAAGGTAAAGAGGTTATAACCCCGTTATAATATCCGAATATGAACGAGCTTAGGATCGGGATGGATGAGCTTAGAAAGAAAGCTCTGGAAGTTAAGGAAAGCGGATATACTTACTTTTCCTTTATGACAGCGGTTGATAATGGGAGCAATTTAACCCTATATTACAGGCTTGCGAATTTGGAGAACAACTCGGAGGTTTGGCTCGTGGTTGAGAATGTACCTTACGGGGCGGAGGTTCCATCCCTTTACGATATATTTGAGGGGGCGGATTGGCACGAGAGGGAATGCTATGACCTCTTTGGTGTCAAGTTTTCAAACCATCCAAATTTAAAGAGGATCCTGCTCCCGGAGGATTACGAGGGACATCCCCTCCTGAAGTCCTTCCCTATAGATGCTCCATATAAGGATTACAGGGACTGATGAAGTTCGTATTCATAACCGGTGGGGTTTTATCCTCTTTGGGTAAGGGTATAACCACCGCCTCCCTCGGATTACTCTTAAAAAGTAGGGGGCTTAAGGTAACCATAGTGAAGATAGACCCTTATTTGAACTCCGACGCGGGAACCATGAACCCTTACCAGCACGGCGAGGTTTTCGTAACCGAGGATGGGGGGGAAACGGATCTTGATATAGGGCATTACGAGAGGTTTTTGGGGGAGAACCTATCAAAGGAAAATAATATAACCGCGGGAAGGATATACCACGAGGTGATACACAGGGAGAGGATGGGGCATTATTTGGGCGCCACGGTCCAGGTTGTGCCACACCTCACAAACCTGATAAAGGATAAGCTTAAGGCAATAGCAAAGGAGTACGATATTTGTTTAGTTGAGATAGGGGGAACGGTTGGGGATATTGAGGGATTACCTTTCCTTGAGGCGGCTAGGCAGATGGGATTGGAGGAAAGCTGTTTTTACATCCATGTATCCTATGTTCCCTTCATAAGGTCGGTGGGGGAGCAAAAAACAAAACCCACCCAACACTCAATACAGAAGCTAAGGGAAATTGGGATACAGCCGGACGCGGTGGTATGTAGGGGTGAATATCCTTTGACCGAGGAGGCAAGGTCGAAGATAGCGATGTTCTCAAACGTTCCCGTTAGGGCGGTGATAAGCGCCCATGATGTTGAAAACGTATATAGGATACCCTTCATATTGGCGGATCAAGGTTTGGACGACATAATTTTGGAAAAGCTTGGAATAAGAACATATCTAAAGAGGAAATTGGAGGATTGGGAGGATTTCGTAAGGAGGCTTGAAAATCCAAAGAGAAAAAAGAGGGTAGCCATAATAGGCAAATACGTTGAGGTTAGGGACGCATACAAGAGCCTCATAGAAGCTTTAATACATGCGGGGGCTCATACGGGCGTAAAACCCGAGATAACCCTCGTGGATGCTTTGGAGATAGAGGAGAAGGGGGCCGAGATCTTGGGGGATTTTGATGCTCTGATAATAGCTGGCGGGTTTGGTAAAAGGGGGATAGAGGGGAAGATTGAGGCGATAAAGTTTGCCAGGCTTTCAAAGAAACCGATTTTGGGAATATGCCTGGGTATGCAACTTATGGCGGTTGAATGGGCGAGGAACGTCTTAAACCTGAAAGGGGCAAACAGCGAGGAATTTGATAAAAACACCCCATACCCAATAATCCATTTACTTCCAGATCAAAAGGATAAACCTATGGGCGGAAGTATGAGGTTGGGAGGTCAGGAGATAGAGCTTAAGGAGGGGAGTTTGATACATTCAATATATAGGACAAATCGGATATTTGAGAGGCACAGGCATAGGTACGAGTTTAATAACGAGTTTAGGGAGGAGTTTGAAAAAGGCGGGCTTGTCGCATCGGCGGAGCATAAGGGTTTGGTTGAGGCTCTTGAATTCAGGGATCACCCCTTTTTCTTGGGGGTACAGTTCCACCCGGAGTACTCTTCAAAACCCCTAAAACCCCACCCTATTTTTGTTAAACTAATTTCCCTATAATGTTCTGGACATTAAACCCCCTTTGGTTCTATTTGGCAATATTGGGTGTTTTTGCTGTGATGATTTTGCATACGGTAGCCAACAGGTTCGCCCCAAAGATTCTATTCCCCTGGATAGGTTTCTTTAATTTGGGTTTGAGCAGATCCTCGTTATTTTTGAGGTTGAGAGATTATCTGGTTGTTATAATAAGGAGCCTCATAGTATTTTCCCTATTTTTGATCTTGGCAAAGCCTTTCCTTTACAAAGGAAAACCACCAAAGGAGATTTGGATAAGGGATGTTCCTCCGGAAAAGACGGCGGAGATATTGGGAAGTTGGGGGAAATTTGCGGAGGTCAGGTTCTCGCCGAGCGAAAAACCAAAGGGTAAGGTTGCCCTCGTGGGAAATTGGGATATCATCCCAAACGCGGAGTACGAAATTTGGGGGGAAAGGGAAAGCTGGAAGGTTTTAGAAATTGAGGCTGGAACGGATGAGATAAAGATCTCCCTATATTCTGAAAAATCAGTAAAGTTGAAAATAAGGGTTATCTCAAAGGAAACTTCCATAAGCGATGAAATAGAGTTTGAGGGGGAAAAGCTTTATACGTTAAGGGGGAAGTTTTCGGGCGAAGTTTTGATAACCTTGGGAGGGAGGAAGTTTTATGATTATGTCCTTGAAGGGGGGAAAGGGGGGGAGGTTTTCGGAAAGGGAACGGACAGGGAGGTGATAATTAACGCATTAAAGGCTACGGGTGCGGATCTTAGGGTGGGGATAGATACCGTTTTCCCGGGTTTGGATATGGTGTTTGTTAGAAAGTGTGAAATTCTTAAGGGTTTGGGGATAAATTATCGGAGGGAGATGGTGGAGTTTATATTTTCGGATAGCGGTTGTGTATTCCAAGGGGGGAAACCCATATTGTACGATGAGAGGGGAAATTTGGTAGGGGTTGAGTTTGAGAATCTAAAGCTCTTTGGGTTTTCGCCATCATATACCGGTTTGGGTTTCACCCCAAGATTTTTAAGGCTTTTGTCCCTAAGCTCAAAGGAAGTTTGGAAGGTGTATTTAAATGTGGGTGATAAGGTGGATCTGGGGGAAAATTATGAGATAAGGGGGAAGACAACTTTGTGTTGTCCATCGGTTTTCAAGGCGGAAAGTCCCGGTATATATAAGGCGTATAAGGGGGATAAACTCGCGGGGGTGATAGTATCCAATTTAAATTACGAGATAAGGGTTCCGGAACCACCCAAACCCTTGGAAAACTTCGTAAAGATTTTCTTGATTTTCTTCCTTCTGCTTGAGGTTATCCTTACTTCCGTAAAATTGAAAGTATGGAGGGGGTAAAGAAAATCCTAACTCCCACAGTGGTCGTTTCCGCCCTCGGTTATTTCGTTGATATATTTGACCTTGTACTGTTTTCCATTTTGAGGGTTCCGAGTTTGAAGGATCTGGGGCTTACAGCTGAGGAGATATTAACCAAGGGGGTATGGATATTAAATTCTCAGATGGCGGGGTTTATGGTGGGGGGAGTTTTTTTCGGTATGATCGGGGACAAGATAGGGAGAAAGCAAGCCCTGTTCGGTTCCATATTCCTTTATTCCATAGCAAATATTCTAAACGCCTTCGTCTTCGACCCATGGTCCTATATGATCATTAGGTTCTTTGCGGGGATGGGACTTGCGGGGGAGCTTGGAGGGGCAATAACCTTGGTAAATGAGGTGTTGGATAAGGAGAATAGGGGTTGGGGTGCTACGGTGGTCGCTTCCTTTGGGGTATCCGGCGCAGTATTTGCCGGGATCTTTGCGGAATTTTTACACTGGAGGGTAATGTATTTTTTGGGTGGGATATTGGGGCTTATCCTTTTATTTTTCAGGTTCAAGGTTTACGAGTCCTTTATGTTTGAGAAGGTTAAGAGGGCGGAGGTTAGAAGGGGAGATCTTATCCTACTTTTTTCCTCATGGGATAGGGTTATGCGTTTCTTTAAGGTGAACCTTGTGGGACTTCCGATATGGTACTCAATAGCCTTGGCGATAGTTTTGTCTCCGGAGATGGGGAAGGTTTTGGGGGTGAAGGGGCAAGTTTCGGCAAATATAGCTGTGGCGGTAAATTATGCGGGTTTGACGGTGGGGGATTTTATGAGCGGAAGTTTAAGCCAGATCCTAAAAAGCAGGAAGAAAGCCATATTGATTTTCCTTTTCCTCCTGATACTATTCCTGGTCCTCTATTATTCCTCAAGGGGGGTTTCCCTACAGACCTTTTATTTCCTTTGCTTCCTTATAGGGGTTGGGGCGGGATATTGGGTGGTCTTCATAACAACCGCGGCGGAGAACTTCGGGACGAACCTAAGGGCAACGGTCGCAACGATTACTCCAAACTTCATAAGGTTTTCCGTCGTACCCATCACATCGGCTTTCTTGGCACTTAAACCGCACCTTGGTATGATAGGGTCCGCCGCGTTGATAGGGGTAATTTGCTTTGCCATAGCCTTCCTATCCTGGTATCTCCTTGAGGAGACTTACGGGAAGGATCTGGACTTTATAGAGGAATAAACGAAATCCGCGAGGATGTGGAGGGTGTCCGCAAAAAGGACACCCAAAATAAAGGTAAGTACGCATCTACGTGCCACGCATCCTCGCATATCAGGATCCCGAACCTTCCAAGCTTACTTTCTATGGGTGAGAAAATTTTCCCCCTCGTAAAGTACCTACCCTCGTCGAACATACCGTAAGTGGGAAGATAAACCTTCCTGTGGATCCCCAATATCTTACCATCCTCAACGAAAATCGCGGAGTTATAAAATTGCCCCCTATCCTCAATTATCGCACCGAATATCAAGGATATACCCTTTGCCTTTTCGAGGATTTCATTCATCTCCTTTGAACCTTCGCTTATTGAAACGGTCGGGGTCATCCAATTCGTAAGGTATCCTGTGAGGCTAAGCTCGGGGAAAACGAGGAGGTCCAAACCTTCCCCCTTTGCCATTTCAATGTACTCAAGGTGCTTTTTCAAATTTTCTTGGATATTCAAAAGTTTAGGTTTTATCTGCGCTATTCCTACTTTCAAGGGGATATTCTACACCCGACTTTTCCCCCTTAAAATACACACTTCATTATGGTAAAAATAAGGCTTCAGAGGGTTGGAAAGAAAAATGATCCAAGGTATAGGATAGTTGTTGCGGATAGTAGGGCTCCCAGGGATGGGAAGGTGATAGAGGTTATCGGTCACCTTAACCCCAAGGATGATAACGATTGGTCCCTTGATTACGAGAGGTACGAATATTGGATCTCAAAGGGGGCCCAACCAACGGAACGTGTTCTTTCGGTTGTTAGACGTTTGGAAAAAAAGGAGGTGAAGCATGGAGCTCAAGGATCTTCTTGAATATATCGTAAAGTCGCTGGTGGATAATCAGGGTGAGGTTTCCATAACCGAGGTAAAGGGCGAGAGGGCGGTGATATACGAGGTGAAGGTGGCGGACGAGGATAAGGCGAAGATAATAGGTAAGCAGGGGAGGACCGCGAACGCCATCCGTAGAATAGTGGAGGCTATAGGTAGGAAGCAGGGTAAGGTGGTGAGGGTAGAGATCTTAGCTTGAGGGTTAAGGTGGGGTTAATAACCAAGCCGTGGGGGAAGAGGGGGGAAATAAAGGTAAAAACCCCCTATCCCCCACATTTTTTTATAAACAAAAAAGTGTATATTTTGAACGAGGAGTATACGGTAATTTCCGCAAGAAATCTGAAGGGGGATATGTTGGTTATGAAACTTTCGGGGGTTGAGGATATAAATCGGGCGGAACTTCTGAGGAACCTTTACGTTGAGGTGGAGGAAGAGGACTTGGAACCTTTGGGGGAAAACGAGTATTACGTTTATCAGCTTTTGGGTTGCGATGTACTTGACGAGAATTACGGGTTTTTGGGGAAGGTTAAGGATTTGCACGAATGGGCGCCTTACTGGACGTTGGAGGTTTTTGGCGAAAAGGAGATATTGATACCTTTCGTTTCCGAGTTTGTAATCGAGGTGGATGTGGAAAGAAAAGAGATAAGAACTAGACTTCCAAAGGGATATGTTGAGGCTTTATGAGATCCTCGAGGGGTACGAAAAAAGGAAATTCTCCGCAGGGGAGATTTTTGGAGAAATTTATAGGAAAGCAAGGGAATTTGGGGATCTGAATGCCTTAATTACTTTAAACGATGGGGAAATTCCCGAAAATGCCTTACCGATAGCGGTGAAGGATAATATAACAACGAAAAATTTAAGAACCACCGCAGCCTCAAAGATCCTTGAAAATTATATTCCCCCTTACAACGCCACCGCGGTTGAGAGGCTTCTGAAGAAAAACTTTTATATTATCGGGAAGACGAACCTTGACGAGTTTGGTATGGGTTCAACGGGTGAAAATTCCGCCTTCGGTCCCACCCTCAACCCCATAGATAAAACCCTAGTGCCAGGGGGTTCATCCTCGGGTTCCGCCGCGGCGGTGGGGGCGGATATAGTTCCCGTAGCCTTGGGTAGCGATACGGGGGGCTCGGTTAGATTACCCTCCGCTTATTGCGGGGTTTGGGGGTTTAAACCTTCGTACGGGAGGGTTTCAAGGTTTGGCCTTATAGCCTTCGCATCTTCCCTTGATGTGATAGGGGTTATATCAAAGTCCGCCAAGGATATAACCTTGGTTATGGAAATAATTTCGGGGCATGATGAAAAGGATGCCACGAGCTTAAGAATAGAAGGTGTAAAAAGGGAAAAGGTTGAGGCTTTAAAGAGGGAGAGATGGAGGATAGGGATCCCAAAGAACCTACTTGATGGTATTGACGGGAGGATAATAGGGGAGTTTGAGGGGTTTATAAGGGAGATAAGGAAATTTTCGGATGTTTTGGAGATTGAGATGAGATATACGGATTTTGCCTTAGCCTCTTACTACGTGATAGCATCATCGGAGGCTTCCTCAAACCTTGCCAGGTACGATGGCGTTAGGTACGGGAGGGTTATCCTCGGGGAGAACCTTTGGGAAACTTACAAGAGGACGAGGGAACTTTTCGGGAGGGAAGTTAAGAGGAGGATAGGGATAGGGACTTTCGCATTATCTTACGGATATTACGACAAGTATTACATAAAGGCCCTGATGGCGAGGAGACTCATAAAGGAAGAGATAGAGGGAATTTTGAGGGAGGTTGATTTTATCCTCCTTCCCACATCCCCATCCCTTCCCCCAAAGCTCGGTTCTGGCTTTTCACCAATAGAATATTACAACCTCGATAAGCTAACCGTTCCATTTAGCCTTGCGGGTGTCCCCGTTATGAGCGTTCCCTTGGGGAAATTCGTTGGGGTTCAGGTTGTGGGGAGGTTTGGGAGGGACGAGGAGGTCTTGGCTTTTTCCGAAATCTTGGAGGGGATGATTGGATAGGCTTTCCCTATTTTACGAAAATTACGTCTTTGGTAGGTTCTTCGTAAAGGATTATAGGTTTTTTGATACGGGGGTTGAGAGGGGTTATTTTGTGGTTTTGGTGGGGGAGTACGATAGGGAAACGGTGGAGGAAATAAAGAGGAACAAGATCTTTGAAAAGACCTTCGTATATGAGGACGATGGTAGGTTGGCAATAACCCTAATTGAGGAGAAGAGGGAGAAGTTTCCCATTTTGAACCTTATAATGTTTTTCCTTACCGTCCTTTCAACCTTATTTGTTGGAGCCTTGCATCTCGGGTTAAACCCATTCGGACCGGATATCCTAAAGGGTTGGGTCTTTTCTCTTCCTTTGCTTTTGATATTGGGAGCTCACGAGTTCGGTCACTTTATAGTTGCGAGAAAATACGGGATACCAGCCTCCTGGCCATATTTTATACCCTTTCCCTCATTAATAGGGACGATGGGGGCGGTGATAAGGTTAAGGGGGTTCTTACCGAGCAGGAGGGCCCTCCTTCATATGGCCTTTGCGGGACCTATAGCGGGTTTCATAGTTGCAATTCCGATCTTAGTTTTGGGATTAAGGATGTCCCAAGTTTTGGAAGGCGAGATTTCGGAAGGGATCTTCTTCGGAGAACCTTTAATCTTTAAGTTTCTGTCCCTGTTGGTTTTGGGGGATGTGGGGGATAAGGTTATAAACTTGCATCCGGTGGGGTTTGCGGGCTGGGTGGGGCTATTTGTCACAGCCTTGAACCTAATACCTATGGGACAGCTTGATGGGGGGCACATATTTTACGCCCTATTTCCAAGATATCACCACATAATCGGTTGGTTGGTGATAGTCCTTATGGTGATAGGTGGGATGTTTTGGTCTGGTTGGTTTATTTGGGCTTTCTTTGGGATCTTGGTTGGCGTATATCATCCCCCCGCCCTATTTATGGAGAGGAAACTTAAGGGGATAGACTACCTAATGGGTTTCCTTTCCCTCCTTATCTTTGTTCTATGTTTTACCCCAGTTCCTATAAAGGTTCAATTTTAGAATTTTCGTTATGAAGCTCTTCGAGTGCGTCCCAAACTTTTCGGAAGGAAGAAATCATGATGTGATAAATTCAATAAGGGATGCCATTATATCCGTTCCGGACGTTAAACTTTTGGATGTTGAGGTGGATCCGGATCACAACAGGAGCGTTTTTACGTTCGTTGGGACCGCAGAAGGGGTTTTAGAAGCGGCTTATAGATCCATAGGGGTTGCAATAAAGCTAATAGACCTGAATAAGCATAGGGGGCAACACCCGAGAATTGGTGCTGCGGATGTGGTGCCTTTCGTTCCCCTGTTTGATGCCACGATGGAGGAGGCGGTGCAATTGGCGAAAAATCTGGCAGAGAGGGTATCAAGGGATTTCAATTTACCAGTTTATCTTTACGGGTACGCGGCTACTAAGCCCGAAAGGGAGGATCTTGCGAATATAAGGAAGGGGGAGTTTGAGGGTTTAAGGGAGAAGATGAAGGATCCAAACTGGAAACCCGATTATGGTCCGGATAAACCCCACCCCACCGCGGGAGCAACCGTAATAGGCGCGAGGAAGATCCTGATAGCTTACAATGTAAATTTAAAGGGTAGAGACCTGAAAGCGGCGCAAAATATAGCAAAACATGTAAGGTTCAGGGATGGGGGATTAAGGTTCGTTAAAGCCTTGGGTTTTGACCTTGAATCAAAGAATATGGTTCAGGTATCCATGAACCTGACGGATTACGAGAAAACCCCTATATTCGTGGCTTACGAAAACGTGAAGATGTGGGCGGAGAGGTACGGGCAGGAGATTTACGAATCGGAGATAGTTGGGCTTGTTCCTTTAAAGGCTCTCGTTGATACCGTAAGGTTTTATTTGAGGCTTAACAATTTCAAGGATGATCAGATCATTGAGGGTAGGCTTTACGAAGGTTGGACTTTGGAGACTTACCTTTGGGAGCTTGCAAGTTCCGAGGCGGTTCCGGGAGGGGGTAGCGCTTCCGCCCTTTCCCTAGCTCAGGCGAGCGCATTAATATCAATGGTTTGCGGTATAGGACTAAAGGGCAAAAAATACTCGGAAAATTGGAAGAAGTTTGATAGGATAAGAACTTTAGCCAAGGATATACTGAAGAGGGCAAAGGAGCTTATATACGAAGATACACAAGCTTTTAAGGGGGTTATGGATGCTTATAGGAAGAAAGAAGGAATTAGGGAGGCGCTGATAAGGGCGGCGGAGGTACCCCTTGAAACCGCCGAACTTTCTTTAAGGGTTTTAAATCTTTGCTCGGAGATAAAGGACATAGCACCGAAAAGCGCAATAAGTGACGTATATACCGCGAAGTATCAGGCGATTGCATCCTTCAAGGGGGCCATTGAAAACGTCAAAATAAACCTTGAGAGCCTTGAGGAATGCCCAGAAAAGCAAGAGATTAAGGGAAAGATGGAGGAACTTTTGAGGGAATTCAAGAATTATGAGGATAATTGAGGCATGCATATACGTATCAGATGTTGATTGTGCGGAGGATTTCTACTCAAAACTCCTTGGGATAAAACCTTACGCGAAGGTGGAAGGGAGGCACGTATTCTTCAAGCTTGAAAACTCCATGCTTTTGATATTTAACCCCGAATATACCAAAAAGAGCGTAGATGTGCCACCGCATGGGTGTTTTGGACAGGGACATATAGCCTTTGCAATAAGGGAAGATGAAATAGGGGATCTGAAAGAAAAACTTAGGGAGCTTGGGATAGAGATAGAGGCGGAGGTTAATTGGAAAAATGGGGGGAGGTCAATATACCTTAGGGATCCCTTTGGGAACAGCGTTGAATTTACCACCCCGAAAACCTGGGGGTACGATTGGAAAGATTTTACAGGTTAATATCCTCCTTGATCCCAGTAAATTGCCAAAATACTGATGGGGAAGTTCTTTTTCATGCATCATCAATTGGGGAAATAAACGCCCTTTATCCTCTAATAAAAAAGTTCCCATCCTACAAGCTTTCGGTCTTCACAAAATGGGGGTACGAATATGCAAGATCGTTGGGTTTGAACGTTATAAGGTTCCCATTTGATAATCCCGGGTGCTTAAGGAAGATCTTGAGGGGTGTTAGGATGGTTATCATAGCGGAGACGGAGATCTGGCCGAATTTGATAATCACCGCAAAGGATATGGGTATAAAGGTTTTCATAGTAAATGGTACGGTTGGTGAAAGGGCTTTTAAGGTTTATAAAAAATTGGGGTTGTTTAGGAGGGCAATAAGCGCGATGGATCTTGTGCTCTGCCAAAGCGAGGAGGATGAGAGGAGGTTTAGGGAGATGGGGGC
>Ga0080008_141482_pt1 | contig 23682 bp, 12 predicted proteins | sample ConCONMetagenome_FD_69211 | JGI IMG/M metagenome (GOLD analysis project Ga0080008, IMG submission 69211) | Hot spring microbial streamer communities from Conch Spring, Yellowstone National Park, USA - CON_C (SPADES assembly) (version 2) | ecosystem: Environmental > Aquatic > Thermal springs > Hot...
TCTCCCCTCCTTGACTTCTCCACAACCTCAACCTCAACCACGTCTCCCTCCTTTACCGGTTTAGGCCCAGACGGGCCACGCCGCCCACGGGGCGGCCCCCTTCTCGTTCCTCGTTCCATCTACGACAATGAGACCCACTATATAAACCTTTTCCTGGGCTATGAGCTAAGCCGACGATGCCGATAAGTGATGAGTGCCCGGCCATGTCGAGCACCACATATGGGTGATTGAAGCCCGAGAGGCGGCGACCCACGGCATGATGAAAAATTTTTAAAAACGTGCAAAACCCTGCTATGAAGGGCCCGTAGCTCAGCCTGGTTAGAGCGGCGGAGGAGCGGGTCCGCGGAGCACAGCTTTTTTTATCGTGTTCATCATCTCATCTTTATCTTATCCTTCGCCGCTGTGGGTATAGTCTCTTGAGTTCGTATAGTTGCCTCTCCACTGTTCTGTGCCCATCTAGAAAATATGTAACACGCAGACAGAGTAGCGGCCTAAGTCGATGGGGGAAAAATCTTACAAAAGCCCTACACGAGACGCGAAAACAGGCGGCTTAAAGGGGCTAGAGCATCCTCACGTATTCTCTCGCCGCCGCGGCAAATGCCAGCAGGCCCTTGGGGCGGTATATCTCTCTTATCCTGTCTTCGTATGTCTCGTATCGCTTAAACTCCAGCTCTAGCTTGACTTCCCTCACGGCGCCATTCCGTGCGCAAATAGCGTTCGACGAGGTGAGCGAGAGACACGCCTCAGACCCGTCCACCGCCACATACACCTCCACCGCGTAGGGGTGGAGAATGCTCATAGGCCTTTGTTTTACCACATCAACCATCCACGGAAATCTATGCAAAACCTTGGCGATCTCGATTAACCTCTCCCTGAGATCCAGCCACTTCCTAACCCACTCCACGCCGAAGGCCTCCAGCTCCGGCCACTCCCTAAGGAGCTCCTCCACGGGGTCGTATTTGATAACTAAAGCCGGCTGAAGCGGCTCTTTCATCTTCTCCACCTCCCTCTTGTAGTCCTCTAGAATCTGCCTGACACAGTCCTCCACGGAGCGGCAGTGGGGCTGATCCAGCCTCACCCCGCCCACAGCAACGCCGCAGAAGACATCGTATTGATTAATCCCCACACCCACCCTCACATACTCATACCACAGCCCCACCTCAAACCGCCCACTCAACTCCCAAAGAGCGTCGGCCACCTGTTGCCTAAGGCACCCACCCACATCTTCATCCCTCCTTTTCCTCCACCTCTCCTTAGCCTCCCACCTCCTCCTATCTTTTGAGTGAACCCACACCCTATACCTCACGCACACCCCTCTGCGGCACCCCTCAGCCGTCAACACACCCTCGTATAGGCATCCGTCGCCGGCACACCACTCCCTCGGAGGAGGCTCATACTCCACATACTGAAGAATACCGAGTTTCTGAGGCAGTTCAAAAACGACAGCCGTGGCCCTAATCCTTCTGACTGTCGTCGTCATATCCACTCCTTCAAGGCCAATATGACCTCCTCCACCGCCGCCCTCTCGATTAGGTAGGTGCCCCTCTTGTGTCTCTTTGCGAGCCCCTTCTCCACAAGCCTCATCATGAGACTGTGCACAGCCCTCCCACACCGCCTATCCACCCCACACACATCACGCGTCCTCACCGCGACTAGAAAGCCCCTCTCACCCTCCAGCCGCCTCTGCACATACAAAAGCAGTGCGGGGAGGTACTGCCTTATCTTCCAAACCTTCATACCTTCAACCTATTGGCGGCGTTCCTCACGCTTGTGGGAGTTGTGCCCGCCGCCTCAGCCAACGCCTTCAAGAGGCCCAGCCTCTTAAACGACGCCAGCCATAAGGCGGCGGCCGCAGAAACCCACGGATTCTTACCAAACAAAACCCTCCTATTCCTCTCCAAAAGCTCCACTGCGGCTTTGACTACAGACGCCGGCAGGCCGACCCTAGCCGCCAGCGTCCCCACGTAGTCCTCAATAGGCCTCCTCCCCAGCTTCATTACTTCTTTCAGCCTCCACGCCACCCTCCTCACCCTCCGCTCCTCAGCCCTACTACATTTGAGGAAGTCTTCCAGCGGCCTCGGCACCCCAGCCACCTTAGCGGCGGTCCACAACACTGCTACAGCCACAACCTCAGGCGGAAAGCCGGCCACAAGGTCGAAATACCGCTTCACAAACGCCTCAGCCTCCTCCACCGCGCGTTGAGGCAGTCCGACGCACTCCCTAATACGCTTCAGCTCCGCCCCGATTGCAGACAGCCTCCTCTCGTAGCCGTGTAGGGTGTCTCTGTGGAATTTCGCCAGCCTACGCCACCTCGCCCCATGCTCCTGCCTAACGGCCATGTCCGTCTTCACAACCAGCTTAAGCGGGGCCGTCCTAACCCGCCTCTTCTCCCTCTCGTCAAAGACGCGCCGCTCCGGCCCTACGTCTACAGCTGATTCAGCCACCACCAGCCCACACTGCGCACACACGACCATTCCCCTCTTCCGGTCGCTCACCAGTGGACCACCACAGACCGGACACCTCATGACCTGAAGAAAAACACACCTTTAAAAATATTTCGCAAAACCGCTAGTATTATAACAGAAAGAACGACAAATTAATCAAATGACACAGAAACGCGCAGTTTAAAACGCCATCTTTTTCAATTAACATATTTTGTTAAGACGGCGCGTAAACGCAGTTTAAGACGCCGTCTTTTTGAATTGACAAATTTGTTTAACAAGGCAGAAAATCCGCCGTCTGTCGCGGCTGTGGCGGCTAGACGACTGGGCGGGCGCTGTCGGCGTGTGTATGAGGCGTACGTACTCATCCACCTGCGCCTGTCGTCGTTTTGGACGTTAGAAATTTAAACTACCACCATCTCTACAATAGCCCCTACAGGCTGGACACCCAACGCCTCCACCCAGCCCACACATCTCTCCCCTCCTCTTTATAGAAGGTTGTAGATGCTGTAATAGCCGCGGCGGTGGCGGCGGCAGTTCTAGCGGCCTACATAACAAGACGCGGTGGGAGGAGCTAAAGATGGCTAGGAAAACTTCTTTCCTCAACAATACGGGCTTGTCTAGTTGACCACCTCCACCTCCCACACATACTGGACAAGCCCCTTCTCGCGTAGCGCATACACCGCCTCTCTGACTGCGGCTACGGCGGCCCACCACGCCTCTGCGCCCGGCGCCGGCGGGGACACGGCTCCTCTCACCACCTCCACAGCGCCTATCTCGGCAAAGAGGTCAAGCCTATGCCGCGTTAAGTCCAGCGTGAGACGGAAAAATTATGAGGCGTTCATGCGGTGGAGGGCGCAGGACCAGCCCTAGCCAGCCGCTCCGTCCGAGTGCGGCGAGTCTTCAACGGCGGCTTTGCTTTAGATTAGACGTCTCGGGGCTAAGGGAACAAAATAGTGAAGATCACGCTTTAAGAATACGTTAAACTAGCTACACGTAGGTATTTAAAAATTAGCTGAGGTGAAGATATGACTCTTCACATTTACCCAGTAATAGAGGCTAAAGACCTCTTATACGCCTTTAGATATAATTGGTTATCGCATCTTATTAAGGTCAGCCACGGCGTCTTGTTAAGACCAGAGCCGCTTCTGGGAAAAGCATATAAACAACAGCTTCCCCTTAAGATGTATCTAAGCAGAGAGTTTGGAATTCCACTAAAACTATTAAAACAATTAAAAATCATGCTAGATCATGGAATAAATTCACCGAGTTTCACAAAAGTTTTTGGTCTAAGAAAGACATCAAAAAACATAGTTAAAGTCTATTCTGTGCTTGGAGTTGACTTCGGAATCGCATACGATATACCTGTCCGTCTATATCTCAGTCTTGTTAAACAAAAAAAGAAAAGCCTTATCAAGTTAGCAGATCCAACCGTAAGACGTATCCTTTGGAAGCTTGTTGAAAACAGCGATAATGAAGTCTACCTAAGAGAATTATCACATATCGCTGTGGACGAAGGCATTAAAAGACTTAAAGAAATGATCACAATATCACAAACACTTCAATACAATAATCTTGTACCTGTCGTCCAAGGACTGTTTAAAGAGGATATTGAGTACAGCATCCAGGAGAGCATAAGAATGATGTCTGAAGTATCCACAGAATTCCTTATTGCTATTGGTACCGGCGGAAGAGTGCTCTCGCGGCAGGACATAGAAAATATAAAGTTTGCAATTCAAGCAATCGAGAAATACGCCGGTAAATACTCCGTTTTCGCAAAAATTCACTTGCTAGGTTGGTCATCTCCTAATAATCTCCGCGATCTCTCCATCCTGAAGAAAGTATATAGTGCAGACTCTCTTACTGTACGTAGAAGGGCGGTGGAGGGGAAAATCTATCTTCTTGAAAATGGTCAGCTCCGGCTTGTTAAAGTAAGTGAACTGAAGCACTATCAATGTAACTGTCCCGTCTGTAGCAACCCCGTACTCAGACGCTACGTCTTGGATCCTTCCGGAGCTAGAAGAAATGACGTAAGAATGGTACATAGCATTTACGTTCTTAAATACTACCTAAATCGTTTTACCTAGGCCTTGTAAAGCCCTCGCTTTCTAATACTTTAATTAGTTCAATTAACTCAACTCCATATCTATGTTGAAACTTAGAAATGGCGTTGGGATACCTTTTAACCACATCTTCTAGGCTCAATAAAGAAAGCTCTTCATGCAACTGTCTAAGCCTATTTACAGCGTCCCTGAGCTCCTTTAACACATCGCTGTTTATTACGATTTCGAAGACAGAATCTTGATACACCAGAAATCCTCTTTGTTTATTTAATGCCTTCATGTATGCCGTCAACTGAAGCCTATGACGCGGCGATGGTTTCCCAGATTTTATCTCAATGACTGCGTCGTTAACTACTAAATCCGCAACACCGACCACTCTAAGCTCTAGGTCATAAACTTTAACCTCGGCTTCGACTTCCTCCATCGTCAGCCGTAGAATACCCTCATAGGCTTCATGCACTAACAAGCCATAGAGGATTCGATACAGATCTTCCTCGCGATATAGCTTTACACCATACTTTACGTTGATGAAATATGTGATAACATCATTTAATCCAAGTTGTGAAGCCCAAACAGAGTCGCGATGTTTCGTCTCATAATCCTGAGAAACATAAAGTCCTCTAAATGGCAACGGCCACACAACAACGTCCTTTTTAAGAAGCGCAGTAATGACATCACTCGGAGTAAAAGCCTTTACTAATTCATTAATTTTTTTGAGGTTCACTACATCCTTAAGTGGTGGTGGTTTTATCACGGGAATGTATAGTTCCGAGGTGGAGCGCCGATTTGTTCCCATTGTTGAAGCGTAGCGCCAGAATGAAGCGCCAAGAATCTCAATAGCCATAGACGTGATAAAGCAACATTATAGTATGGACAACGAGGCCATATCCCAAGGATTACATCGCCAGGTTCGCCCAAGAATAAGAACTTGTGTTGTTTACTATGACGTGCTTGCATGTGCCGCGTGAAGAGTACTGTGAGCGCGTCGTTAATTATATCGTTCATGTAGTAGAACAAAAGTTCAGAGATGCCATTACCGCCTTGTACGGTATCGTAGAGGTAAATCCTTGACTTCTTGATCTTGTCACCCTCGGTTTCGAATATAATTACTTCACTTAAATCCCTACTACTGCCTCCAGTATACATTGAATGGAAATTTAAAAGAACATGGGAGAGACTATGCGAAGCCGTGACTTTGAACGCCTCAAGAAGATCTGATGTATTTTGACGCCAAGTTTGTTGATTTGTTTGTTGATTAAATTCCATAACATCGTTTCCTATATCATTGACGAGATTATTGACAGGTGAGCGAGATAGCCAACTATCCCAGTCGATGGTGATATTTAGGGCATATGTTTCGATAGTTGTACCTATTATTGAGGGATTGTACCGAGTACCAACGCGTTTCATATATTTCGCACCAGGTGTGGCTTCTACTGTGTATCCTAAGTTTGCATAAAGTAACCTTACCGAAGTTAACGCCACTTCTACATCACGAGCTTGTTTCTTATCAATCAGCGACTTTTCCTCAAGGAAAACTGGTAAAACTACAGCCCGAGTTGTAACAGCGTTAGTGACATCGACGTTACCCTTTATATTTTTATATGAGTAAGAGAGTGAATTAGGAAGAAATACTAACAGGTCACGATTCTTAAAATCAAACTGAGGCGGTAAAGGAACTTTATATGGCAATCCAAAATTAATTTTCTGAAAGATCGGTCTAAGGTCGATTTTATTGACAAAACGTGCGCTTCTTGTCTGAGATTTTGATGATTGAGATCTTAATAATACTTCATAGTAGAAGAGGAATTCAGAGACATTTTCGAGATCCGATTTGGAAATTTTATCTTTACAGTTTAATTGACCAGATTTATCAACAAAGCATAGTGGTTCTAAGGGTCTGAAATATAATTCTTCTGGTTCGTATATACGGAAATCATCTGGCGAAGGATAAGAGTATATAGATTGGTTTGCAAAGTGTTGTTTAACTGGACGGATGATATTATTGATATAGTTTTCTATCGATTCAATAATTTTAATGAGATTTTTATTTTTTTGGCCAATATATTCTGATATTTGTTTGAATGTTTCGAGCACTATTTGTGTTTGCTGAAAGCTCTTTTCAGTTAATTCTATTACGCAGAGAGAAAAGTTACCATGAGGACAAAGAGTGGGGTTGATCTTATGAAGATAATTTTGAAGGTAATATGGATTGAATGGGGCAAACGGTTTAAATAAACCTCCAACTGTTTCGAACGGCATTCTAATATTTCTTCTACCTATTTTTACAGTTTTTAAAGTTACTACACCTCTTAGTTCAGGCGTTGGGGGCAGTTCTATGTTCATTTTCACATATCTTAGATTATTACTGCCTATTTTGCTTAAACTATAGGTTAAGACTGCTAATACTACATCGTCGTTTAATTCCAAGAGCTGTATCTGTCTTTGCCTTGTTGATCCCGCTTTAAATTTTAGAGGGATCTGTTTACCCAAGGTCCGTAAATTCTGTAAAGGTGTAACAACATCTAATAAGCCCCATTGATTTTTAAGATGCTTTGACCATTCCTGCGAGATCTGCTTCCAAACATCTGAATAAAAGCTTGGAAAAGAGGAATATTTAAATACTTTGGGTAGAGTCATGTTAAGTAGAGTCCTGAGTTGATTAGCTAGGTCATACTGTGATTGTTGTAAATATCTTCCAATTATTTTCAACATTGAATTATTTGATTGTAAAAAGAGCGATTGAGGGATCTTAACTGTAACATCGATATATTTATTTACAATATCTTGTGGTGAGTAGGGTTGATTAGATGAGTACCACGTTAGGGATGTTGCGAAGTTTCCCGTGTAAGACCTAATGGCATACGGGTTTGCTGGATTTAGAGGTATGTCGTACTGTTTAACGCTTTTTATGTAGTCAAGAAACCTTTGTTGGCTACTAAGGTAATATGTGTCGACGCCAGAATATTCATTACCGAGCACAATAACAAGCGAATCTTGGCCTCTCCGTCCTACCCTGCCTATACGTTGCTCAAAATTTAACGGGGTTGGTGGTAATCCTACTAATATAACATAATTTATATCGCCGATGTCGACCCCCACTTCAAGTGCAGAGGTAGTGACCAACACGTTAATTTTACCCGTTCTGAAATTTTCCGCTATCTCTCTCCGGACTTTATCGTCCATTTTGGCGGAGAGTGACTCAATTGTTATAAACGCTTTGTTAGGTACACCGTTTGGACAAACGTCTAGCTGGAAAATAGAAGCTATGTTCTTACAGACTGTATATTCTTCCCAGAAACCTGACTCCCTCGAGATATAATCTGTAATTTGGTATACTAGTCTTTCAGCCAACTCTGTTGAGTCTACAAATACTAAAATTCTACGTTCGTTTGGTGGTAAAATCGCCGCCAGCAGAGGAACTATTTCAACTCTAGCATTGCGTATCCCCCAACCAGGAGCTGGCAAAAGGGCTAAGACGCCTTTGTTTGACATAAATTGAGTACCGGGACTATTAGGCATAATTGTTTCAATTGATGATGGGTCGACTACAAGTAGCTTTGCAAGAAATGTTTGTGGGTTAGGTAGAGTTGCTGAAGTAGCAAGTATAAAGGGCTCATAGTCTAGGCCATATCTCCGAGCTACCTGGCGGATTAATTCACGTAAATCGCGGAGTAATAAGCTAACGTTTGTACCAAAGATTCCGGAATATATATGCGGCTCGTCCAAGATTATTACTAATGGGAAACCGAATGAATCTTCAAATCCAAAGATCTTCTTATATGAATCGGATTTCGTTGAAGTATTTCTCATTATGATATTTAACATATCAGGCGTAATTAATAATATATCGGGTGGCTCACTTCTTATGGCATCACGAGTAAACTTGATAAAGTCAAACTCATGTTGATACTTGCTACATGTGACGTTAATATTATTTCCGATTACTTGATAACTTAAAGGTGTGTCGTGGATAGGGCATAAGGGTTTTCCGTTTTGATCAGTTTTAAAGAACGTACTTAAGTAATTATCTAAATCACGTGAGTCGGTAGAAAGTTCATTAACATCTTTTATATCTTCATTAAGAAGACCTATGCTTAATTTCTGATCTTTTAGATATAGATACGTTAAATCTCTTATGAATCTCTTGATATGGTCCTTCATAAACTCTTTCATAGGGTAAATCATAATTACTTTGGTAGATGTGAACCCCGCTCTTACTCCGTCAATCGCTAGTTGGAATGCTATAGTCTCTAGCACCTCCGTTTTGCCAGTGGCAGTCGGAGCTAACAATGCTACTGCATCTCGACGAGGCTTGAGCGATATAATATTTGAAACGTTCTGGTAATTATATTGCTTAAAGCTTGTCAAAAATTGTCTAATTTGGTCGAGTGCGTATAGAGCCCAAATTATAGTACGTGCTTGGTGTTCGTACGGCTTTGGATCTTTGATATTATGCCGTGATAATCGGTTATATATCGCCTCTCCTATCAATTTGTCTACACTGGAACTAATAGAAAGATTTTGTGCGCCATCTTTTAAGTTGAGATCGTTGGCTAGTTTATTAAGTATATTGAGTTGATAGAACTGTTCCCAAGATTCATTAATAGGACGTGGCGTAACTCTGAGAAGCGGAATATATCTGCTACCGCTAAAGCCAGTCTGAGGATCAGGGATTATTGATTGGAGAGCATTACTCAGTGCGCCATGTTTAATTGCAATAGCGTTGAGTAATCGATCTATTACCTCATCCAGTGACACATCCTAATATATCTTCAGTAAATATAAAGTTTACTGCAATGACTATACACACACTAGATGCCGAATATGTCTGCCGTCTTTCCGTGTCTGCCCCACTATTCTGCACCCTATTGCCGGCAGGGTCAGCGCTAGGGGGAGTAGGCGGTAGGGTATTGTCCACATGGCTTCGTTGCGGTAGGCTCCGTCTTGGAGTCTTTCGAGCTCTTCTTCGGCTGGGGTTTTGAGGCGGCGGGGGCAGTGCTCAGCGGCGGCCTTCAGCATGGCCTCGTAGGCCTCGATGCCGCTTTTGAAGCTCCTCCTCTCCTCCACCAGCCTCACGGCGAAGGCTCTGAGCCAGCATACTGGGTGCCCCGCGAGATGCGCCGAGTCGGGCGCGGCGAGGAGCCTCCAGGGGCTTACCTCTCTGTGGACGTCTGCCGCGGCGCAGACCTCCTCCACCTCGCACCTCCTGTACCTCTCCCGGAGGGCCTCTGCCACCGGCCTCGCGCAGTCTCTTGGCCTAAACTCGGCGAGGCAACGGGCCGCGTCGGGGCCCAGGGTCTCCGCCAGCTTTTCGTTGACGCGGCGCGCCGCCCCGGCGTGGGGCGCCCTCAGAAGCTCCTCGGCGGCGGCGTCCACGGCGGCGTCTTCAGCCAGCGGCTGGGCTTTCCTCCATAGCTCGTGGAAGTACTCCTCAACCTCCTTCAGCAGGGCTGGGGGCATCAGCGCGGCGAAGTTCGCGGCGGCGGGGTTGCGGAGCCCGGCGGCGGTGAGGGGGGCGCCGCCCATTGCCAGGCCACGGGCGCCTATGTAGAGGTTGCCAGCGTGTCCTGGGTATATGCGGACGGCGTCGCGCCACTTCTCGTACACCTCGCGGGGGACCGCGTAGTCCCCCACGACGACCCTCACAGCCCCTGCAGTCTTGGCGAGCTCCTCCAGCGCCTCTGCGTCCACGAAGCTGGTGACGGCGCTGAGGCTCTCAGCGCCTATCTCAGCCAGACACATGACCAGCGGCCCGCAGAGGCGAAACTCCAGCCGGAACATACAACCTCCGGCGCGGCCTTATAAAACTGTTGACAGCCGGTTGAAGGTACACACCCCCTCCCGCCCACGCCAGGGCCCGCGGCTTTCAAAACGCCGCAAGCCGGCGTCTACGAGATGTAGCAACTCGACGGGGGAGGGTTGCAGGCTCGCCCTCCTCAAGCTGTAGTGGCTGTTCTCTATTGTTCTGCCAGTCATCTATTTATTATGCTGTAGCTTTAGTCTGTGTCTGAGCTTTATGGGCGTGTGGTGGAGGCGGCTTATTCCCAGGTGAAGAGGCTTGTGAGACGTCGTGGCGTCTTTCTTCTGGCGCCGCCGGGCTCCTCCCGCGGGTACATATTGGAGGGGCTTTTGAGGGAGGGCGTGGTGGATGGGGCCTACGCCTATCCGAGGCTTGCGGAGGAGCTGAGGGCCAGGGGCTTGGCTGTGGGGGATCTGCCCAGCGCCGAGGAGCTGGAGAGAGTCGCCGATAGACGCGTCGTCGTGGCTGTGGAGAGCTCCCTCCAGGCTGTGGAGCTTAAGGAGAAGCTGGGGAAGAGAACCGAGTTGATCTACTTGCCTAAGTACTTCAAAGAGGCGGCCAAAGACGTCGACGAAGAGCTCCTGCGGGTTGCCGAGGTGGAGCATAGGGGGCTCGGCGAGGGCATCTCGCCGAAGCTCCTAAGGCCGGGGGACAAGGAGCTGAAGAAAGGCAGAGACGCCCTCCTCGCCCTAAGCCCAGGCGCGGTGGGGCTTAAAGACACGGCGAAGGAGGCTCTGGGGAGCCTCCGCTTTAAGATTGCATCTGCCTTTTTGGCGGAGCTACTCTCCCCGGCTTTCGCCGTCTTGGCGGTCCTCCAGGCGGCGGCGCCAAGCGCTGCCGGGCCCCTCCTCGCGTTTCTTGCGAAGGCTGTGGAGGCGGGTAGGGAGGCGCTGGGTGACTTCGCCGCCCGCCTCCTGGAGCTCTTCGCCGGGAGGAGGGAGCCGCGGGATAAAGTAGCCGCCGGCTTCGCCAAGCTCGTGAGGAGGGCTCTCGAAGCCGAGCCGTACATAGACGACGACCGCCTGGAGGCGGTTGTAGATCAAGTGGCGCTGGAGTGGGGCATGGACGTCAAAACCTTCAAGGCCTTAGTGAAAAACCTAGCCGCCTTAGCTAGAGGCGAACTAGTCACTAAGGAGGGGCTCAGCCGGGAGCTCGCCCAACACGTGAAGAGGGGAGAGCTGGAGAAGATCGAAGAGACTATAAGACAATTGGTGGAGAGCAAACTGGCCGAGATAGAGAAGATGCTGGAGGAGGTTAGGAGGAGGCTGGATGGTGTGGAGGAGAGACTAAAGAGGAGGGGGCTTCCCATCCGCGTCCTCTTAGTGGAGGAGGTGGAGGCTGGTCAGCTCTACGACAACTTCCGGGTGAAGGGCGGCACACCGGGGGTTTCTGTGGCAGAGGGGGTGTTTCGGCTGGTTGAGACCGGCCGGTTTAAGGAAGTAGTTCAGGAAGTGTTGAGGAGGTTCGCCGCATACGGCGTGGTGGTGTTGCGGGGGCCGAAGGGGATTGGGAAATCCACCTTGGCGGCTTACGCGGCTTGGCTGGCCCTCCGAGGCGGAGTTGTCAGCTACGCGGCGAGGATTCAGAAGATGGAGAGAGGTCAGCGAGTGCTGTTGAGAAATGTGTTAGACGCAGTTGAGGAGGGGCGGCTAGTCGCCGTCTTTGACCCGTCTCCTCTTGAGTTCTACATAGAGCCAGGCGCATATGCCGAGACGGCGCGGGTGGCGGCCGCCGCGGCGCCTGTCACGCTTGAGGAGTTGCTGAAATTTGCTGAGGAGAACAGGGGACGGGGCCTGGTGCTGGCGGTTATTCCCGACGACCTCTACGACGCATTAGACGGCGAGGTGAAGAAAAGGGCTGAGAGATACGTCTTCCCCCTCGACCTTAGAGATGCGGAGTTTCTGACGGAGGTCATATACGAATACTCCGGTTGCAGAAAAACGCCGAGAGAAAAGTTAAGAATACTGGCGGATAAGATAGCGCAGTTTAACGGCGGATACACGCTAGCCGCCAGATACGCCGGCCTCTGGCTGAGGAAAAACGGGTGTAATACAGGTGACGTGGAGAGGGCTGTGGAGGAGGCGAAGAGAGAGCCGAAGGTCTTCTTCGCGTTTTATATCCGCGACGTGTTGCTTCGCGGTAGCGGCGACTTGGCTAGGAGGGCCGCGGTGCCGCTCCTACTCCACGCCTTCTTCGGCCCGGTGCCGATCGGCGTAATATATATCACAAAGGCGGTGAAAAACGGAGTCTGGCGCTTCTTAAAGCCGGAGGAGCTGGAAGGCGCCAGCCTGGAGTCTCTGAGAGAAGACGCGTTGGAGCACATAGCCAAATGGCTAGCCTGGCGGCACGAAGACCTCGTGGAGGAGACGCTGAGAGACCTAGCCGGTCTAAACGGCGAAGAGGCGAGGAAGCCCTACAGAGAGACCTTAGGCGGCTTAATCAAGACGCTGAACTGGGCCCGCCGCGAGGTGTTGAATGAAGGCGGCGAAATCCTCGCCGAGCTCGGAATCCCCAAGGAGGATTGGGGATTCGAGACAGCTCTGGTTGCCTTTGTCTGCAGAAGACTCGTCGCTGTTTTCAAGAGCGGCGAGAGCGTACGTTGCTGGCGCAGGGTGGCCTTCATCGCTGGCCATGTGCTGGCTGGGTGCACGTCGCTTTGGAGAGGGCGGTTGCCAGCGGACGTCGTAAAGACTTTAGTAAACGCCTTAAAGCGTTGTGCTGTGTATACGTACTTAACAATAGACGGTATGATGCCGCCGCTTTCAATACGCATACTCGAGTTTCCGTACTGCGTCGAGACCTTCTGCGCCTTGGGTTTGGCGGCGTTAGACGGGAAGAATAAGAAAAAGTCGCAGAAACGTTCGAAAAGGCGGCGGAAGCATGCATAAAGCTGAAGCTATGGGAAAACTACCTCATCGCCCGAGGTCTTGCTCTTAGGGCCCGCGTCCTCGCCGCAAAAAGCTGGGGAGAGTTTCTCTAAAGGCTTCTGGGAGCTGTGGAGGGGGGCGGATGAACACCTTGAACCAACCACCATATATTAACAACGGCGGCCTTCATACTAGGCGAGTATCTGGTCTATCTGGCGGCCTCTGGCGACAGAGAGAAGGCAGAGGAGTTGTTGAAAGAGGGGCGGTGCTTGCTGAACTACGTCCCAGAGGTCTCTGTGGTCGCTCGGCTTATGCTTAGGCTCTTCGGCGTTGGAGAGGGAGTGAGACTGAAGGAGGTTATGGATGCGTTTGAGCCACAGCTTTCACCGGAGCATCTGCCAGCTTTGTTAATGCTGGCCGTTGCCTGCAGAGAGACGAAGCTCTTGAAGAATGTGCCAAACTACCTGGAGACGAAGGCGTTGATACCTCGTTTGAATGTTAGGAAAGAGTGTGTCGACATCGTGGCGGCCGCCTCAGGTGATCAAGAAGTCGTAAAGAGGTTGAAATCGAAAATAGAGAGGGAGGTGCCGGAGGCGCATCTCTTGTTAAAGGTTGCGGACGGCAAAACGCTTGTGGAAGTTCTGACGCCCATATCTCCTGCGGCACAGCTTGCCTTCATGCTACTGGCGGCTGTGGCGGGGAGGGTCGACGCAGTTAGGCTACACGGCCTGTGGGGCTCTGTGGCGTATGGAGAGCCCTTAGCTCGGCGGCTTTTCCGCGCCGTCTACGAGAACTGTGGCGACTTAAACAGCGAGGGTTGTAGGCTGGCTCTGTTGAAGCTGTACTACTACCACATCTAGCGGCGCCTCCCGCGGCTGGGCCTTCCCCGAGGCGGTTGGTCTTAAGTCCTTTTGCGTTTTGTAGCCGGCGGCATAGCCGCCTCTCCAGCTCTGGCACCCTTGCGACATCCTCAGTAGCTCTGTGGTGTATCTCCTGCGGCTTCTCACCGCGTGCCTCCGCCGGCTTATGCGGTGGACTGTAGGCCGCTGGCCGTGGGCTCCACGGCATATGGCCAAATGGCTTTCCAGCAACAGTCTCTCCCTTGCAATCCTCGTCTCGATGGCGCGTCTGTCCAGCTCGTGGAGGTGTTTTCTACCCCTTCTCAACAGTATGTAGGCCCCCCTCTCCGCCGGCCTCCACCCGATGGCTAGGGGCGACGTGTGCATAGGGGCTCTGCATGCGTTCGGCGCGAGATGCGCCCACCCGCCCCTTACCTCCGGCGTCCTCAACGCCTTAACCACGTCGCTAAGACGCGGCGCCGCCCAGTCAATATATAGGCAATCAGAGCCTCAGCGGCTACGCCAGATGGGAGGTCTGTTTTAAACTTCGCCACAACCGCGACGAAAACGAAGGAATAGGGAGTATTACTAAATTATACCGAGCACCCACCTTATAAAGCGTTCAACGTAAGTATATACGTCGGGACGGGGGCTGGGCGTGACTGAGTTATGGGCCGCTGATCTTGATGAGGGCTGGCCACGGACCCAGGCCCCCGCCCCTCGTATACGTGTTACGTACGGGGTTTTAAGTTATGAAGGTAGTACTTAGGTAACATCGAAACCAATGTCGGCATTGTTTCATGTATTCCGTAGTCAACTGCGGGACTGGCGCCGTTGCTCTAGCTTTTCCACAGCCGCAGCGACGGCTCCCGGCGCTCCACGCCGAGGCGTCTATCGCGGGGTCTAGCAGATCCTTCGTCATCGAAGCACCTCATCCGGCTGTAAACCGCGCCTGCACATACGTCCGCCAGCGACTAGAAGCGCGGGCGTTGAGAAGCTTCTGCATCTACGCGACGGCCCCACTGGGAGAGACACTTCATAAAAACTATCAAGCCTCATGTGGTACATTTCTATATCGTGTTTTGAGGAAGTTTTGGAGAGGTGTGTCTTGTCTCTGTTTTGTATAACTAGTGTATTTTTTAGAGACTATCTATGTGTTGTGTATGTCATGCGCATCGGCGCTGGAGGCGGCGAGGCCAGCCGCGTTGCTGTCCGGCATTGTCAACACACGCAGGGCTATGATGCGTAAGCCCGACATAGACCCCTCTGTGCTTATCCACCGCGACCTCCACACCTGGGTTGAGCCAAGGCACATAGCCGCTTCGGCGGCTAGGCACACCACGCCTCTTCGGCCACGTAGAGACACGCCTCTAGTCGATTGAGATGTACGACTTAGGCATAATCGCGCTGGTGGGCGTAGCCGCCTTCGTGATGCTTTTGAGGGGAGACCCAAAATGGACACTCCCAGCGTTGATAGGCGCAGTTGCGCTGTTTTTGGTGCCCACAGTGACCATGCTGACCATAGCCTACTTCACCCCCAAGGAATCCCCACTCCCACCCCTGTTTGAAGTTAGGCAGGGCGAGTTCTTCCCATACCCATACCCGGCCGGCTCGTTGCAGGAGGCTCTGGAGAGGAACTACAAGGCCATTCACGAGACTTATGAGGGTCTTAAGACGGCTCAGCAGGTTTCTGCAGGTGCGGTCTTCGCCGTGGCGTATACAGAGACTCTCCTCCACATAATCTCGACGGCGGCGGGCGGCGCCTCTGGAGTCCTCATCCAGCTTTCTAAATACGCCGCGTACTTCTCCAAGGTTGGGGATCCAGTTCTGCAGATCTCGCTGACGACTTACAACGCCGCCACCGCCTTTGTCATGATATTCCACTTCTTGGAGTTCATGGCTGGGGCGGCGGTGAAGATGGCTGTGCCGCTTCTGGCCCTTTCGCTTTTGGCGGTCATCTTCGGCCCCACGAGGGCGCTGGGAGGCGCCCTGCTCTTCTTCGCGCTGATTATGATCGTGCCGTCATACATCGGCTACTACTTGGCGCCGGTGGGTAAGGAATTCGCCGTGTGGGGCCTGGAAATGGCGATGTGGCTAAACGCCACGGCGGCAAACGCCACCGGCATAGCGCCGGTGCCTCTGGTGGTTGTCGAAGGCGCTCCCCACACCCTCTTCCTCGCGCGTTACAACAACACCTTTGTGCTGAAGAGCCCGGCTGAAATAGCCGCCGAGATGAACAAGACGCTGGGGCCCTACAACTTTACCGTCTCGAAAGACGTAATCGCCGCCGTCTTGGAGCTGGCCAAGAAGTACAAAGTCTTCGAAAAGGCCGCCTTCAACGGCACAGACTGGGTGACAGCCACAGCTGTGTCAATCACGCCCATAGCACACGGCAACAAGACTTGGCTCTACACAGCCGCCATCAACACCTGGCTAGACATCCCAGCACCCAAGCCGGAGGAGGGCGGATGCGTCCTCCACGAAGACTTCCGCGAGTTTATAGACTACCTCGCGCCGCCGGATGAGGCGCGGAGGCTAAAGGAGCGGGTGGCGAATCTCTCCAACGCAATATGTCAATTCCACCAGTGGCTCGGCTACAGAAGCTACCACCTCCGCGTAGACGTCCCCCAGCACTGGCGGCTCCTCACAGTCGCGATAAACTACACAGCTAAGGACAGACACGGCGTGGTGGACAAAGGCGTCACGTACGCACACAACGGAGTGTGGGGCTGGCTGGCTGGGCCAGACAGCGAGACCTGCTTCGATGCTTTGGGCAACAAGTCCAGCTGCGCCGCGTTAGACACCACGGTTAGGAGGGGCATATACAACTTCTCCCTCTGGACGGGCGGGAAGCGGGTTATCGACCCAGTCACTGGCTGGGTCCGCTCTGTGTTCAACTTCACAGTGCAGAACTCCTCCCAGCCTGTGTTTGGCAGAGCCGTCAGCCTCCACCGCTGGGTGGAGACCTGCGAGTGGTGTTGCAGGGAGGAAAACGGCACATGTACGCAGTGGTGCGCGTCTTCAAGAGACGTCTGGCAGAGGGCCGACGTGACCAAGAGACTGGACACCGGCCAGTATCAATACAACGCCACGATCTACGCCCGGCCCTGGGTGCCCGAGGAGGAGCGGAACTACACCGGCAAGATACCCGTCGAGACGCGGACATGGGACGTGAGGATCTGGCTTGAATACGGGCCGTGGGTGGGAGACGGCACACCACCCAGCGGCGCCTACTGCTACACACACAGCAACAGGACGTACATGGTGCTGTCTTTCTTCAGAGCTGTGCCGGGGCCGCCGCGCATCTTATACGCCTTCGCGTGGATGAACAACATAGGCGTCGCGTATACGAGGCACGGAGAAAGCCTGCCAGACACGCTGGCCAACTACACCGACACAGACGGGGCGCGGGTTATCCACTACCTAGAGGGTGTGGAGCACCAGTACTACTGCCAGCCCGCCACCGCCCACACGTCACAGCCGCGATGGCGCCCCGTCGTAGACGCTGAACACAACTTAACCAAGCTGTTGAGAGACAACTACCTAACCCTCGTCATCATTAGAAACGTCTCCCTCGCCTACTTCGCCCGGTTTGGGCCTTATCTGGAGGCGGCTGAGGCCAGCGGCTCCGAGCTGGCTAAGGCGACGGCGTCATCCGCCAGGGAGTATCTGGCGTTGATAAGCCAGGCGCCCGGCGCCGTGCCGCTCTACCACACGCGCCCAAGTAGCTACAGAGGAATGAACGTCCTCATCGCATGCGTCATGTACGACTGGCACGCGCCGGTGAACCTCACCGCCACGCTGTATCTACATCCGGCTAGGGAGTGGTGGGTTGCCTCCTACCCAATGGGCGACTCGCGGGTGGCCAGACACGTGGCTGAGGCCAAGGCCGACATGTTCAAATACGTCTTCGGCACTCCGCCACCCCCACCGCCGGTGAATTTAAGCGGCTTCGTGAAGCAGTGGCGCATCCCCTGGAACAACAGGACACTGCCCTACAAGCCGTATTACGACGTTGACATGAAGATGCCTCCGCCCGACAACGAGACCGGCATCCCGCTCTGGAACATACAAAACCTTGAGGACATCCAGATGACTCAGAGCAACATCTTGAGCTGGCTCTTCACCGTCCTCTTCATCACCATCTTATCTATAGTCGCCGTCTTCGAGTTCTTAGGCGCCATCTTCGAATTCCCAACGCCTGTGCGCGCCGTCTTCAGCTTCGTCCTCGGCGTAATACAAGACTGGACCTACTGGCTCCCCTTCCGCATCGCCGTAAGGGGCAAGCTTCTGCTGAGGATCTGGCTGGCCGTCAAGAGACCGGTGATGAGAGCCACCGTCCGCACGGCGGCGCGCGTCCACTCCTTCTTCGCCACGCGGATACCAGGCCTTAGACGCATCAGAAGCCCCGACCTCAAGGAGTACTACAGGCGGTACGTCCTGTGGCGTAGGGAAATCGCGATCAAAGACCCAGCGGATCAGATACGCGAGGAGGTCAAGACGAAGGCAAAAAGGGATGCTCTGGAGCGCGTGAAGAAGGCGGCTGAGGAGAGAGCCGACGCCGAGTGGGTGAGGAACTGGAGGCGGAGGGCTGAGGAGGAGAGGACTAGGCGTGAGAAGTTTGAGAAGATCCGGCGCATCTTCAACGCCGGAGACATCATCGAAGTGCTGAGGGAGCTTTCGCCGAGGTTCGACGCCTGGGTGCAGGAAAAAGTGGAGGCGAGCCGCGGCTCGTGGTCTTACCACCTCTTCTGGTGGAGGCAAGACCACCTCCCCTTTATTTGGCAGGCACTGCTCAACCTCGACCCACACGTGGTTACGCGACTCGTTGCTGAAGGCAAGATTAAGCCGGAAGACGCCGCGTTGTACCTAAACCTACGCGCCGCCGTGGAGGCCCACATGAGGGAGATGAGGTGGGGCTGGGCCAGGATGCGCTCAGTGTCTCAGTACGTCAAGATGTCTGAGCAAGAGTTCGAGAAGGCTAGGCAGAAGATGGTCGAGGAGGCGGAGAAGGGGCTGGCAGACTTCCGCCGCTTCATAACAGAGTTTCAGCGGCGGCACGAGGCGGTGAGGAGGTACTTCACAGAGGACCTCTCTAAGCTGGACGAAGGGGAGCGGAGGCAGTTGGAGGCGGCGGCGAAGGGCGTTGTGGAGCGCCTAAACGAGGCCGTCAGGCACTTCGCCGTTATCGACAAAGCGCCTAGAGCTAGGCTGATATCTGCGCTTAACGAGGCGCTTCAGCGCGTCACGGAGGGCAAGGCGCTTCTAATCCCCAGAGACGCCTCCGTCGAGGACGTGGTTAAGCACCTAGCGCTTATGGACTTCGACACCGCCGTAAAGGTGCTGAGAAGCGCCGAGAAGTACCTAGAGGCCCACTACGCCGTGGCGCCCACTCGCTACGACACGAGGCAGATCGCGGCCGAAATCGTAAGGTGGAAGATCGATGAGCAAATACCCGCCCTGAAAATTGCAGGAGCCGCCCGCGGCATCGTGCTGGGCGGCAGAAGCGCAGAGGAAGGCGAGGCCCTCCTCAAGGCCTGGAAGCCTAGAGACCCCCACGGCGAGAGGTGGGCTGTGGCGGGCGGCCGCTTTGCAATAGTAGACGTCTATGAGGGGAGGCCTTGGGAGGCTGTTGAGCACCGCTTCTCATACATCCACGAGCGGCCGCTGGACGCGCGCGAGGCCGTTAGGATTAAGTCTGATGTAGTCCTCACAGCTGAGCATGCCAAATACCTCGCCTGGTTTAGGGCAAAGGACAAGGCTCTTGAAATTCTGAGGAAGGCTGTGGAGTACAGCCGCATCATGCGCATACTGGAGCGCGCCGAGGAGCTGAGGATGACGCCTCAAGCCGTCGAGAGGCTCACGGCCGACGCTGAGAGGCTGAGGCAGGAGGTTCTACAGGAAACTACAGACATCTTTAGGAAGTTTAGAGAGGAGTTCTTCTTCGTCAAAGACCTCCTGGAGGGCCATAGGGTCGTTAGGCGGGAGGTGCCTGAGGTGCGCGAAGTAGTTAAGGTTTTCGAGGAGGCCCTCACAGAGGCAATGAAGGCGCCGGAGAAGAGGGAGCAGGTGTTTCACGAGATGTTTAAGGAGCGGGTGGAGAAGCTGGTGGAGGAGCACGCAAGGCGGGGCGACGTGGAGGCTGTGGAGAAGATTAGACACGCCGCGGCTGAGCTCACCAAAATCTCCGAGACGGCAGGCTGGAGGGCCGTCGAAGACGTCGCCCTCGTACTGCCAACTGTCGCAAAGGCCTTCGAAGAGGCTGTTAGGGCGGTGGGCGAGTCGAGGAATCCGACTCGCTTTGTTGACGCGTTTAAGGCGAGGGCTGAGGAGGCGGCGAAACAGCTGGAGCAGAAAGGCATGCAAGACGCCGCGGCGCGGGTGAGGAAGGCGGCTGATAAAATCGCGGGGGAGATACACGCCAGCGGCTGGGGCGCAGTGGAGAAGCTGAGGCCTCTCCTATCGCCGGAGCGTGCGGGAAGCGTGATGGGCGGGCTGGAGTTCCTACACACTATCTTCACCACCGAGGCGCTCGGCACATACAGAGAGCTTGTGTATCTAAGACAGGTGGAGGAGCTGGTGAAGGAGGTCAAAGGAGCGGCCTCTGCGCCTGGGTTTGCCGAGGAGGTCTTGAGAAGGGCGGCTGAGGCTGTGCCTGCAGTCAAGGACGCGGCTGAGAAGGTGGGGGCGGCGCTTAGAGACAAGATGTGGGCGGAGGCGGCGGAGCCGCTGAGCCGCGTGGAGAAGGCCGCAAAGGAGCGGGAGTCGCAGGCGGCAGATGCGGTTGGCGGTGTGAAGGAGATTGTTGACCTCGGGCGCAAGGCGGCTGAATACGACAGGAGGCTGTCGGAGCTTCTCCCGCGGTCTGAGGCCTTAAACGCCGATGCGGTTAAGCCGGCGCTTGAGGCGGCCGTCAGCAGGGACTACGGCCGCGCCCTAGTGTTGATCGAGGCCGCCGAGAGGAGCGCCAACGAGAAGATGGCCGCGGTGAGAGACGTGGAGCCTCTGGCAAAAACGCTGGAGCGCCTAGGTCTTGAGCCCAGACGCCTCAGCTCGCCGGACTACAGGCAAAACGCAGTGAGAGAGGTGGAGGAGGCGGCCGCGGCACTGCGCGGCTTGGCCGACCTGCCCACAGCCGTGCAACGCGATGCGGAGAAGACCGCCAAGGCCGCCGAGGCCTTCGGCATGGCTGAGACAGCCTCGCTGTTTAGGACAGTGGAGAAGGTGAAGAAGGAGGCGGGAGACGTCTACCCCATCTTCACAAAAGCCCTCGCAGAGGCGCTTAAGGCCCCGGAGGGGGAGAGGGCTGAGACGTTTAGGCGGGTCTTCACAGCTGAGACGGAGAAGATGGCCAAGGCCTTCGAGGAGCGCGGGCTGAAGACCGATGACGTACGGAAGGCGGCTGAAACTGCGGTTAAGGCGGCTGAGTCCATCGCCTGGAGGGCGCCTGAGGAGATAACACAGAGACTCCCCTCCGCAGTGGAGGCGGCTGAGAAGTTGATCATGAAACTGAGGGATGAAGCCGCCGCGAGGCAGATCTCCGAATACGGCCACTACTCCGACCTGACCTCCCTGGCTAGAGAGGCCAAGGAGGTTGTTACGGCTAAACGCGACGTAGAGGAGAAGTTGACCAAGCTGATAGAAGACGTCAAGCCAACTGTGAAGGTCATAGCGCCGCATCTAACGCCGCTTCTGGAGAGGCTGAAGGCAGGCGACTACTCGGTCCTCCCGGCGCTTGAGACGGAGTTGGCGAAGCTAGCTGAGCAACATAAGCAACTGCAGAAGCTGGTGAATGAGCTGGGAGAGGTGAAAGAAAAGCTGGAGAAGGTTGTACAAATCGACAAAGAGGTAAAACAGCTGGAGAAGGCGCTTAAGAAGGCGCCCGACGACGTCAAGGCGGCCTTCAACGAAGTGCTGAAAGCTTTGAAGGTGAGAGACTTCGAAAAGGCTTCAAAAGAGCTCGACAAGATTCTGAAGATTATCGAGGAGAAGAGGGCGAGGCTTGAGCTGCTGGAGGAAAGGATTAGGGAGGCCAGGGCTCTGGCAGAACAACTCGCACTAGAGAAGGTTGTCAAGGCCCTTGAGAGGCCGACGGAGAAAAACGTGTCCAAGGCCCTCGGCGAGCTGGAGAGGGAGCTGGCTAGAATATACGGCGCTCTTGAGCTTGTGGAGTATGTCAGAAGGCCTAGGGCAGACGCCGAATTCGGCCACGCCTGGGCTGTGGCCAAGATCCTCGGCCTCGAGGAGGCGGACAGGCTGTTTAGAGCTTTGTCTGAGGTTTCGTTATACCAGCTTAAGGAGGGCCGCGAAATTTTCCGCAACCCGCTATACGACGAGGTTAAGCACCTAATCGACCAGGAGCATGTTAGGGCCCTCGTAAGGGCGCCGATGTATTCATACATCGTAGACAGGCTGGGCCCCGACGTCCTCCAGCCTGTATACGCAAAGTGGTACGGCCTCTTCACCGATTACGGCTCTTATCTGGCTACGGCTTACGAACATGCCAAGACGAGTGCAGTGGTGGCGAGGGCCCCCGTCAGTATAACAGGAGGTTTCAGCTACGCTGGCAAGATGATGAAGTGGCTGGGAGACTTCAGCAGTGAAGCCGTGTTGAGGGGGTTGAAGGCGTATTACAGGGGCGAGGGCCGGGGCTTTAGAGAGCTTTCGGAGATGACCGTCGCAAGCGCCAAGATTCAGCTTTTCGACAAGGCAGCCTCTCTCCTAACGGCCAAAGCCGCGCAGATGCTCTCCGAGGCCCAGGCCGCATCCGATGAGGCCGCCAAACGGCTTGTGGCTGAGACCAACGAGCTGAAGCTGTTGGGCTTTGCGCTACGGGCTAAGGCGGCTTATGAGGAGGTGCGTCTTGTCCAGACGTATCTGAAAGGCGCGCAGAGGAGGGCTGAGGCGCTTCTGCACGAGGCTGAGCGGGAGAGGGACGTGGATAGGAAGCTGGCGCTGGAGGCGAAGGCTAGGGAAATGCTGGAGGCGGCCCAGAGAAAGGCGGAGAAGCACCTCGCAGACGCCCGCGCCAGGTACAGGGCCTATCTGGCCGAGATTAAAGACTTCGTCGGGGGTCACGGCGATATCCGGGAGGTGGGGATGAAGTACTTCGGCCTCACGGCTAGGGCCTTCGCCGGAGACCCGCAGGCTGTGGCGGAGAAGATGATACGCGCCGTGGACGTTAGGCGCGTCATAAGCTGGGCCGACGAGCTCAAACTCCCCAAGGAGCTGGGCGAAATCGCGGTTAGGATTACAGACGCTGGACGCATCTACGCCAAGTTCGAAAAGATACTGAAGGCCAAGGCTGAACCTATTCCACCCGTCTACGACCTGGAGAAGACCGGCCGCTTCTTCGCGGAAGAGGCAAGGCCGCGTCCGCCGCCTCCGAAGTCGCGTGTGGAGGAGGTGGTGCCGAAAGTTGTCAGAGATGTCTTGACGGCCTACTATGCCAAGTTGAGAGAGGCGGCGGAGAGGGCGGCCGTGTATCTGGCATTAGTCAAAAACGACACGCGCCACGCCTCTCAGGAAGTGAAGAGGGCGTATCGCACGTTGCAGAAGGCGCTGAAGGCCAGAGACAAGGAGCAAGCCCTCAAGGCGCTGGAGGAGCTGAAAGCCGCCCTCAAAGCCCTCGGCATAGAGGCGGAGGGCGAAGACGCGAAGACGGTGCTG
>Ga0080008_133893_pt1 | contig 23586 bp, 23 predicted proteins | sample ConCONMetagenome_FD_69211 | JGI IMG/M metagenome (GOLD analysis project Ga0080008, IMG submission 69211) | Hot spring microbial streamer communities from Conch Spring, Yellowstone National Park, USA - CON_C (SPADES assembly) (version 2) | ecosystem: Environmental > Aquatic > Thermal springs > Hot...
AGTTCCACGGGAAGAAGGTCAAGGTGTTAGTAGTTATAGAAAGCAACTAGCTCAAGTATTCACAGCTATTCACAGGTATTCACAGTTGACGTAGACCCCGCTACGGCTCTAGCCCGCAAGGAGGAGAAGTGCGGGGTGGGTTGAGCGCTATTACTACTAGTCGAGTTAACTGCGAGAACTAAGTAAATGGCTCTTTCTTCTCGTGCTTTGCTAGTCTCTCATACACTTCTCTGAGTACGCTCTCACTGGAAAATTCTATTTCAACTCTCCCATTGTATTTCTTAATTACGACTCCTTCAAGCGGGTTCTTTGGGGGGTCTGGGAGGTCTGGAGAGGGCTTTTCTTTACCTAAGTAAACCCACTTCACTCTCCCCCGCTCGTTCCTCTCAACTCTATACCAGTACCTCCCGTAGTAGTAGTACTTTAGTACTGTGCCGTCTACTAGTCTCCTCGTAGTCATGTGAATAGGCTTTAAGTAGTACCCGGCGTTCTTTATTCTGTTATTGTACTCGTATATCTCTGAGAGCATCTCCGCGAAGATCATGTTTAGTTTAATGAACATGCTCGTCGACTCCTTCAGTACAAGTTTAGTGTTGGTTTCTTTACTTAGCGCCATGGTGATCAGACCATGGGAGTTCAATCACTACTCAGAGACCACTATTCTCATCATACCTCCTATATAATAGTGGGGAGAAGAGAGTATTAAAAAGCTGGAGTACACTTAGCACTGAGTACTAGTGCTCTCTATACTCCTAACTCCCGCGTAGTCGGGCTCGGCTACGAATACATTTAACCCGCTACTCGCCAGCTTAGTGACTACTTGGTCCGCCGCGCTCTTGTTAAAGAGGCCCACTACTACCCCACCTCTACCAGCACCACTAATTTTCGCGCCCAGAGCCCCTAGTTCTAGCAGAGCGTAGACTACTTCATCGCACACTCTACTAGAAGCGCCCATTGACCAGAGCAGTCCGTGGTTTACTAACATCAGCTCTCCTAGTAGTCTACTATCTCCGCGCCTTATGGCCTCAATTGCAAGCTCTACTATCTCGCCAGCGGCCTCGTAAATGTGCTTGGCGGCTCTCTCACACCGCTCATATCTCTCTAGCACCTCCTTGACAACAACACCAGTACTCCTCTTAACACCCGTATCTACGACGACTATGGCGAGGTCGCCGGGGAGCCTCAAGTCGCTTAGGAGCCTGAACTCGCCCTGCTTGTAGTAGAGAAGGCCCCCGTGCGTAGCTAGCGTAGTGTCAACACCGCTAGGCCTATAGTGCACAGCCTTCTCAGCCTCGTGAGCGAGCCTCCTCACGTCTTCCCTAGTGAACTCGGCGCCGAGGAGTACTAGAGACGCGTGTATACACGCCACAGCCACAGCCGCGGATGAGCCCAGACCAGAGGCTATTGGGATCTCGGAGTCCACGTACACGTCTAGGTCCACGCGCCTACCAGTAAACCTCTCTACTTGCTCGAAGACAGCGTCGAAGAGAGCTCTCTGCTGAGAGCTCTCTCCCAGCACTCCTAGCTGAGTAGAGTAGACTCTACGGGAGCCCTCTTTAACGCAGACTCTAGCGTACCTGTTAATAGCAACACCCAGAGCTGGCTTGCCTTTAACTACAAAGTGCTCGCCGAAGAGTAGTACTTTAGCTGGGGCAATACTGCACTTCAAGGCCTAAAGCCCCCTCACTCACACTCATAGCTTAGAGGGCGTCTACTTATTAGCTCCCTCTCAATATCGTAGTTACAGAGTCGTGGTGTTCACGTAGTTGAGTAGTGCTCAGCAACACTTTAACGTAGCCTCTCTCTTCCAGGAGAGGGCTAGGAGGAGGCTGAGTAACTACAAGTACAGAGTTCTAGTTATTAGTGGTAAGGGGGGTGTGGGGAAGTCCTTTATATCTTCAATGCTGGCTCTAGCCCTTGCTGAGAGAGGTAGGAGAGTTGCTCTCTTTGACGCGGATATTTACGGCTCTTCGGCTCCAGTGCTACTAGGAGTACAGGGGGTTAGGCACTACCTCGACGAGGAGGGCGATATTCTACCAGTTGAGGGCCCTCTGGGAGTTAAACTAGTAGCTGTGAACTTAATGCTAGACACGCCATACACCCCAGTCGTGTGGCGAGGTCCGCTAGTAGCGCGGGCTATACTAGAACTCGCCGCTCGCGTTAAGTGGGGTGAGGGGGACTACTTAATTGTCGACATGCCGCCCGGCACGGGAGACGTGGCTATAACTATAGCTCAGTTAATGCCCCCGGAGACGCACGCAATAGTAGTCACAGCGCCGAACGCTCTGAGCGAGGTGGTGGTGTCTAAGGCTATTAACTTCGCTAAGTCTACGGGCTTGAAGCTCCTAGGTATAGTTGAGAACATGAGCTACTTTAAGTGCCCGCATTGTGGTAGAGAAACTAGTATTATGGGGAAGTCGAGTGGGGAGCTCCTAGCTTCGAAGTACGGAGTAGCCTTGCTAGCCAAGATACCACTCGCACCAGAAATAAACACAGCTGTAGATGAGAGTACCCCTTACCTCCTGGCAGATAAAAATGGAGAAGTAGCAAGGATTATAAGGGAGCTAGCTCATACAGTAATCAGGTTGCTTGAGAAGTAAGCTCTATTCGCGGAAGTCCAAGTTTAAATACTGCTCCTAGGAATCAGGTGAGAGAACTGTGAGCTCGGAAGAGGGCTTGGAGAAGAAGCCTAACTGGCTACTACTAAAAGAAGCCGCTGAGGCCCTCTACAGGAGTGGAAAGACTACTTTTACGCGTAAAGAGCTCGTGGCCGAGGTCTTAAAGAGAGACCCCTCAAGGTCCGAAATGAGCCTGGACTTTGAAATAGACCTCGTGACTGTTAATAGTGGTAGTAAGGAGAGGTACCGCGACCCCGAGAAGCTCTTTATCTACAGAGTTGAGCGGGGCAGATACACACTCTACAATCCCGAGGAGCACGGAGACCTCGAAAAGTACATTGGGTCGCAGAGAGTTCTAACTATTAGCAGAAAGGAGCTACTCGAGGAAGTGACGGGTATTTTCGAGGAGCAGGGCCACGACGTAACAGTCAACAAGACCACTAAACCTCTCGAGCCAGACATTATAGCCGAGAAAGCGGAGGAGGAGGTGTGTGGTATATGGGTTATAGACCCGGCTCTCCCCCTCTCAGCGCAGTACAGGCAGCTAGCTTACGCTATAGGCTCGTCTCTACTGAACAAGAACTATAAGGAGCACGTAATACTAGTTCCAGGCGAGCTCTACAAGAGAATACCGCAGGAGATAGTAGAGAGCCTCAGGAATTTAAACGTGAAGTTCGCTATTATTAGAGAAGAGCGGAAGTACACGATACAGCTCTGAAGACCAGAGGGGCTCCGCGCCGCCAACGGCGAGTACTCGTAAATTGAGTCTTTCCCGCTAAACCCGCTTAAGCGAAGTGTTAGGGCTCAAGCTTCTTTCTCAGCGCCTCGTAGGCCTCTTCGAGTATACCTCTAATCTCACTAGTGCCAGGCTGATTTACTGTGAAGCTGGGTGGTGAGAGCTGTAGTTCTGCTAGTTCCCTCACAGACTCCTCTAGGTCGGCTAGTAGTAGCCCCATGTCAGGCACACTCCTAATTACCGGTAGCTCTGAGAGTTCTCGTAGTATAGGCTTTAAACCCTCAACTAGAGTAGTAAACTCTCTGGCTACTATAGCGTGTTGTAGTGCTGTGTCTATTTTCTCGAGGACGAGCTGTATATTAGCGAGGTTTTTCAGCAGGCTCTCCAACTTGGCGATCTCCTCCGCGTACCTCTTAGCTAAGTACACCTCTCCCCGGAGTTCAAGCGCGGTCATTCTATTTTTAAGCTCACTTTTCCGCTCTTCAAGTCTACTGTAGAGCCTGCTCACTCGGTCTCTAAATAGCCTCGTAGTGTAGAGCGCCTCGAAGGCTTTTCTCAGAGGCTCTTTCCGCTTAAACACTAAGCACACCCCTAAGACTATTCCGCGGGGAGTACTTTTAAGAGAGGGGGTGTGGGCTCGAGGTGCTAATGCGTTCACGGAATTCTCGTAAACCTGTATATCACTATTATACTGTACAGAGTGTACTGCTCGCCTCTATAAGTCACAACTAGTAGATTACCGGTTACAGGGTCTCTAAACGGCTCTACTATAACCGCGTAGGGCTCTAGATAAGCGTCATTAGCTAGTGGTCTCAGCGACACGCACTCACCAGCTGGACTTACAACTCTAATAGCTCTCTCGACGCTTATTTTCAGCGCATCCTCTATTAACCTCCTAATCTGGTAGTCGAGAGGCTGCTCAGTTCCACTATACCAGCAGAACTTTGCAGTCTTATTCTGACTACTAGCCCAGTAGAGAGCAGCGTCAACTACAATTCTGTATATTAGTGGAGTGGTCTCCGGCTTATCTAGGCGCGGCGAGAGCACTCCCTCATACCAGTAGAGGAATCTAGACGTGTCAATAGGGCTTACGTCTACACCTCTCCTCCTCAGCGCGTCTACAACGGAGTTCCCTATTCTAATCATCCATATACTCTTAGGCCAGTCAACTACGCCCGGAAACGCTCCTCCAGCCAGCACGGGCCAGATCTCTATTTCCCTCTCAGCCTCTCTCACTAAAATACCCTCTATGACCATGAGGAACGTAGTATTGCTCTCAGCTCGCAGGAGTCTAGCTAGTTCAGCGGCCTTCTCAGTTGTGCCAGAGAGCAGTATTAGCCCGACTATTCCTATTTGAGTGTTATTCAGAGTTGACCCGTCGGCTGCGGAGGCTCTACCACCCGGGACGCTTATACCGTAGCCATAATCCCACCACGCTATAATCAGAGATCCGGGAGGCGTGGACCTAATCGCCTCAATTGCCCTGTACCAGGAGTCAGTGTAGTAGTTGACTCCGCTCAGACCGCTTCTAAATGTATAGAGCATTTTAGAGTTTATAGTGTAGTCAACGTACGCAGTGTACCCTGTATTAGCGAGTACTGCTACTAGCAGGAGTAGTAAGAGCAGTCTAGTGTAGACTCCACCACTACTACGCCTCGCAATACTTCTCCTCGCTCTCACACCACGAGTTCTCGTAGTACTCACTACTTGAGGTGTGAGCCTGCTTACTAGGAGTCCAGTGAAGTGACTAGCCACTAGAACACCGAAATACGCAGCGGCCCCAATCATGTAGACGGCGTTTAAGTAGGAGTAGAAAGCCACAGTGAACGCTACTGCTAAGTATACTTTCTCCGGCGCGCCCTTGTAGAAGAGGTAGAAGAGTCCTAGGACGCTCATAAAGAGTGGTGAGGCGAATACTAGCACAGCGGCTGGTGAGCCCCACGAGTGAAGCATACGTAAAACCATGCCAGCACCTGAGAGAGGTGACTGGTGCTCTGCAATACTCTCAACAAGTGGTGGTACAGGCACGAATCTGAGCCCCAGAGCCCACGCCAGTCTGCCGCTAATGGGTACTACTCCCGTAGCCACTAATACAGCGCCCGCGACTAGCACCACTACTAGTAGGAGTGTGTACCTCCCTGTTGTCAAGAGAGGCTTTTTGAGACTTAGTCTCCTGTACTCAACTCCGAGGTAGTAGTAGAGGAGTGGTAGAGCGAGTGAGCCTACTAGAAGTAGTCCTAGTCCGCGCAGTCTAAATGGATACCAGCCGAGAGTGTTAGTAGTAGCTGGTGATGGCAGTGCGAATACCTGCGCCAAGATCACTACTAGTATATTGTACAGCACGAAGTCCCTATTTACATACCGATTGACTAGTACCGGGGAGATCACTATGAAAGCCACTACTGTGCCGAGTATAAATACGTATCCACCCCAAAGCCACCCTACAAGAGCTAGTGAGAGCGCCGCTAGGGTGGTGTGTAGTAGTAGTCTACTACGTGGAGGTGGAGTACTAGTGGAGAGCTCTCTGAGTAGCTTAGTATAGAAGTACACGAATAGCATTACAAAAACAGCGGCTACCCCCTCTTTCTCCACGTAGCCAATAACAGACCTCTCAACAGCGGCGGGTAGTACTGCTAGTAGTAGTGACGCGAGAACACCACTAACTCTACTGTTACTCACTTCTCTACTCGCAAAGTACGCCGCGATGACAGCGGCTACGGCGAATAATACTGGCTGTACAGCGGACCACTGCTCTAAGCTAAGTCCTAGTAGTTTTACTAAGTGGTAAGTAGTTCCAATCCATAGTGGGAGAAACGGGTAACTCGTAAATACGAAGTCTCTGCCCCACGGATACCAGAATACGTGCGTGTCGGGGTTTTTCCTAGTTAGCGTGTACCACGCGAGCGGACCTCTCTCATAGACGTATTTGGCCTGCCAGTACTCAATGTAGCTGTCAAACTCGAAGAACTCAAAGCCATTTAGTCCAAGAGGGGCGGTGCGTATTATAATCGCTAGTAGAGCGGAGAGCGCTACTAGTGAGGCCACGAGGACTCTCTGTAGTCTCTGCGAGCTGTGAACGCGCTCGACTAGAGAGCTGACTACTCTATCTACTCTCTCTGCGAGCACGTCAATACTTGAACTCACATTAACACACCCTGAGTTCACTACACTTAGAGCTGTGTAGGAGTAAAAAAGCGTAGTGTTGAGTAAAAACTCTTTAGTATTGAGTGCCGAGTGTTCACGGTATTATTAGAGCTAAGAGGGCTTTCTGCGCGTGTTTTCTATTCTCGGCTTGATCCCACACTGCACTCCACTTGCCGTCAATTACTTCGTCTACGACTTCTTCTCCTCTCTTAGCTGGTAAGCAGTGCATGAATATGGCGTCTGGTTTAGCTCTCCTCATTAAGTCGACTGTGACTCTGTAGGGCTCTAGGTCTCTCACTCTCTTCTCGCGCTCTTTCTCCTGGCCCATGCTAACCCAGACATCAGTGTACACGACGTCGGCCCCCTCTGCGGCCTTGTAGGGGTCTCTCTCGATCTCGTAGCTCCCACTATTTGGAGCGGCGTACCCTTCGAAGAGCTTCACTACGCTTGGATGCGGCTCGTAGCCTTTAGGAGACGCTATGATGATCTTACCGCCTAGTATTCCGACCGCGAGCATTAGACTGTGCAGGACGTTATCTCCACCGTCCCCTAAAAAGACTATTTTGAGCTTTGTTATGTCTCTGCCCTTCTTCTCCATAATTGTAAACACGTCGCTTAGTGCTTGACAGGGGTGGTGTAGGTCGCTGAGGCCGTTTATTACTGGTACTCTACTGTACTCTGCTAGTCTTTCTAGTTTCCAGTGCTCGTAGACTCTCGCCATTATGCCGTCAACGTATCTCGACAAGACTCTCGCAGTGTCCTCAATAGTCTCACCTCTCGCTAACTGGAGTTCACTCGCACTGAGATATATGGCGTCGCCTCCCAGCTCTCTCATAGCGGTCTCGAAGCTAATTCTCGTTCTCGTGCTCGGCTTCTCGAAGATCATTGCTAAGTGCCTGCCGACGAGTACTGGGATAATCCTCTCTCCGGCTAAATACCTCTGCTTGAAGTTAAAGGCCGTGTCAATAATGAATAGCAGTTCTTCTCGCGTGAACTCCGTTAAAGTGAGTACGTGGCGGCCTTTTAGACTAGTAACCAAAACCCCCACCCTCTAGAACTAAGCCTAGACTGTATGGTAGCTCGGTGGAGTTTAAATTTCTACACGGCTTAAATCACGGCTCTCTCCAAGACACTCGACTCCTAGTTACGAGTGGGCGCGCTACTCGTTAAGCGAGAGAGCTAACTAGCAGCTAACTAGTTAAATGTGAAATGGCGTTGTAGTGTTTAAATGTAAATAAGACTTGACTTTACCTGCTCTACTAATGGGTGTTTTAGTGCTCGGGAGGAAAACCGGCGTTTACATTCCAAGTGAACTAGAGCGCGAGCTTAAAGCTCTACTTGAAAAGAGAGGCGCTGGTAGTGTTAGTCAAATTGTGCAGGAGGCTCTTAGACTATACTTATCGGAACTGCGCATTAGAGAAGAGTGTGTAGTAGTGGGCTCTATTACTGTGCTCTATAATCACAACGTCGAGGGAGTCGACTCGACACTAACTGACCTCCAGCACGACTACATGGACGTAATACTCTTCGCGAATCACGTTCACTTAGACAGAGAGAACTGTTTACTAACAATAGTTGTCAGGGGGCCTAGTGCTCGCGTAGAGGAACTCACTAGTAAACTCACAAGTATACGCGGAGTGCGAGTAGTTAAGCCCACGCTAATCTGCACTAGTTAACTTCTCCGCTCTCTATAGAGTTCATCGCGGTGTCCACTAGTTTCCCAGTGTTCTCTCCACTGTGAACTAGTAGAGGTGAGTAGCTCTCAGCGATAGAGTAAAAATGTAGTGAACACGCGCCTCCTTTGCTCAGAGATCTCCCCGTCAATACTCTGGCGAGTTAAACCTCAAATCTCACTTTGAGTGGCAGGAGCTCTGTGACTAGTCTCAGTCCTGGTGGTAGCTCGAGGACTTTTTCAGCAGTATTAACTACTACAGCGGCTGTTCCAAGGTCTCCCGGCGTGCCAGTACTCCTCCACTCAACTGTGTACTCCCTTCCCTTTATAGTGATCTGCTCGTGCTCCGGCGCGCCGACGTAGGCGTGGAGTTCTAGTTTAATGACTTCTCTGTCTCCGACGTAGCCGACTCCGTAGCCCACAATACCCCTACACATCCCCTTCTCGACTCTGATACCACTGGACTCGACAGTGTTCTCGGCTACGAGTGGTTCTTGGTGCTCCTCTACGCGTGTGAGCTGTAGATCACCGGCCTGCGCGATGAGGTATACTGACTCAGCGTACCCCACGTGGCCGGTAATCTCGCCCCTTCTCAGCTTTTCTCTCACAACATCCGGCTTCTCTCCCACTCCAATTTTCCTCCTAAAGGGCTCTCTCCTCTTAGCGGCGTCGAGACTCCTCACAACTCTAATCCAAGTCACACTCGGAATACTAGAAGCTAGTACGGCTACTAATGTGTCCATGATGAAACCGGGGTTTACGCCCGTGCCGATAACTACTACTCCGTAAGTCCTCGCCAGCTCGTCTAGTCTCCTGGCGAGAACGGGGTACCTGTAGTAGGGGTAGGCCAGCGTCTCGCAAGTAGAGACTACGCTGATACCCATCTCGACGACTGAGGCTATTTGACTGTAGACTCTGTCGAGGTAAGAGCCCGCGGCGTGAACTACTACGTCAGCCTCTTCGAGTGCTCTGACATCGCGAGAAACAGTAACGCCGAGTTTACCAGTACCCAGTATCTCGCCCACATCTCTATTCAGAATTTTCTCTTCAATATCGACGACACCAGTAATTTCGTGACCGCGCTCAATTAGCAACTTGGCGACTAGTCTACCAATAGACCCGAAGCCGTAAATTCCAAATTTCATAGAAATCCCGAGACTAAGTAGTAGGGTTTAGGCTAAAAAGAACACTACTCCTCGGCGAGCTGAGAGAGCCTCTTAAAACACCTTACAATAGCGTAGAGCACTGAGAACCCTATAATTACGAGTAGTAGTGGCTTAAACTCAAATGAGATCTCAGCTACAACTTCACCGTACTCGATACTAGTTGTCAGCTTCTCGCCTATGACTACTAGCAGTATTAGTGCTCCTAGAGTACTGCTCAGAGCCTCGAATACTAAGCCTATAAACGGCTTGACACTAGTAGAGATCACGCCGAGAGCTATGAAGACACCCAGTAGAAGCAGAGCTAGTAGTGGAGGAGGCTCTATTGGCACGCCAAGAGCGCTACTAAAAATCAACGGTAGTAGTTCAAAGTACACTATGTAGTAGAGTAGGCCCTCGACAACTCCCAGAATAGTGTTTTTAATCACTCTACTCCACAAACTCAGCCCCCTCTACTCTCGTACTTGAACTTAAAGCCCACTCTGTAGAGCCCCGCAATACTCGCCTCTACCTCCACTTCTCTAGGTGCCTGCTCAATATCACTCTGCCTAGCGATGACCTCTCTAGTAGTGTTTCCCCGCGTAAGAGAGCTGAACTCTAGAGTTATGTTTCCAACACGTATTCTCACATTTCTCAACTCCACACTCGAGCAGTAGGAGACTGTAATGTTGAATTTGTAGTAGTCATCTCCAATAGGGGTGACATTACCCCCCGGTGCTATTTCGAGGCAAGCCGGGTTCTCGAGAAACTGCCAGGTAAAGACGAGTAGTGGCATGAAGAGCACTACTATGACTAGAAGTGATGCTAGTGTTAAGGCGTAGCTAAATCCACTGTACACTTAGAAGCACACCGGGAGTCTAGTTTTACTTCATCAGCGTAATTCCGTGTTTTAGTAGTATACTCGCAGCCCACACTATTATGCCGAGAAAGCCCAGCCTCACAGCTACTTCAACTAGTGCTCTCATTAGTGAGGCAATAATCTCCTCAATAGTGCTCCCAGTAATTTCTGGTAACTGGTAATTGTAGAAAGCATTGTAGGCTAGTGTTATAGCGACTATAACTACTACTAAGCCTACTAGTACGAGTATTAAGCCCACTAATCTACTGCTAGTAGCACTAGTAGCAGTTGAGCCGAGTGAGCTGAGAGTTTTACTCACGTTAACACCACTATATTACTAGCCGCGCAGAGTTAATAAGTCTAGTCGGGTAAAATCTCGAGGAGTTTATTCACAGCGTCGACAGCGGTCTTCCCGAGGACTCTAATCATCGGCTCTTTCCCCACGTCTCCGACATCGTATATTAAATCCGGGACTCTCCCAGCTTGCTTAACTGCTTCTCTCAGAATCCACGGCAGCGTAGCCCCCTCCACAGCCTTAATTTCCTCTGGCTCACGCCGCCTGTCAACAAACACTACAGTATACCCCCTCCTCCTCGCCCTCTCCACGAGCTCTTCAGAGTACCTGATGTTGACCGCGCCTCTCACAGAGGGGTCTACTCTCATAGCCTCCAGTACTAGTCTGGCGAGGTGGCTCGAAGCCCCGAACTCTACGGGGCCCACAGCTACTAGTCTATTACCGGCTCTCACTACGCGCCCCTTAACGCCGGCGGCGTCTTCAATACTAGTAGCGTATTTGGGGTCTATGGCCTCTACGACGTTAATTCCCACTTCTGGAGCGTACTTTAAGACTCTACTAGAGTTCTCGAGGAGTATTTCAACAGCTCTCTTAACACTGTTGAGAACTCTAAACCTCTCGGCTGGTACTTCGAGCCACGCTACTGGGTTCACTGGGCAGTGACCCCTGCCCACTCTCAGCCCGTACTTTATAGCCCACACAATGAACTCCTTAGCTCTCCCCACAGCCTCTACGACGTCTAGACCCCGGGCTAAGTGCGCTGTTATGGCGGCCGAGTACGCGCAGCCACCCCCGTGAGTACAGCCTTCTACTCTAGGAGACTCGTAGTGGTAAAAGCCCCCGCGGTAGTAGAGCACATCGACTACTCTCTCGCTCTCTAAGTGCCCGCCTTTGACTACTACTGCCTCTGCACCGTACTTCTCGGATATCAGCCTCGCGGCTCTCTCAGCGTCCTCCACACTCCTAACTCTCAGACCCGAGAGGACCTCAGCCTCGGGAGTATTAGGTGTTACTACAAGTGCACGTGGCAGTAGCCTCGAGGTCAGCGCACCCACGGCCTCTTCTCTGAGCAGTCTGGCACCGGACTTAGCGATCATTACCGGGTCTACTACGAGTGGTATTTTGAACTCTTCTACCGCTCTCGCAACGCTCTCCACTATCTCGCTGTTACTGAGCATACCCGTCTTAGCCGCGTCAACGCCCATATCTTCAACTACAACTCTGATCTGCTCGTAGACCAGCCAGCCCGGCAAGTCAAATACAGCTGAGACTCTATAAGTGTTCTGAGCCGTAATACTGGTAATGGCTACTACTCCGTGAACGCCGAGAGCGCTAAAAGTCTTCAAGTCAGCTTCAATACCGGCACCACCACCAGAATCACTGCCGGCAATAGTCATAGCCACGGGAACTCTGCGCATAAGAGACCCCCAGTAACCACTTTATTTAAACACCCTCTAATTAAGCTGCGTGAAGGCGAGTAGTGGAGGGCGCTCCAGGAGATCTTGTAAGTACGCGTTAAAGAGCTCTTAGTTGAGTGTAAGTGTAAATTAAAAACTCGTGGAGCCTCTACAGGCACTTGGTGCGCGTTTTTGATTAGTTGTCGCGACCTCGTAGAGGCTACTTCGAGACTGCGAGAGCGGGGCTTAGTAGTCGTAGAGGCTTTTAGTGTCGTCCTCGCCGTCCTCGCGGAGAGCGTTGGCCGGGTCGCTCTGTCTAAAATGCTGGGTTTAACTGAGAGGACTGTGAGGAGAGTTGCCACGCTACTAAAGAGTGGCGAGTTGAGCTGGCTGCACGACCTCTTGAGAGAAGTAGTCACTACTACTATTACTGCTCCCTGGCTTACCTGCCAGCCCGTTCTCTACACTGGTCTCAGTAGTGAGCTACTCGAAGCGGTGTCTAGGAGAGTAGTGCTTCTAAGAGACTTCATTGTCATATCGAGCGGGGAGCCCAGTAAACTAGAAGTTCTCGGGGTCTTGAAGAACAGTGAACTAGTATTCCCCGGGCTCGTCGAGGAGTGGGCAGAGCCGTATTTGAGGCTACGCGGAGTACTGCCGAGTACTAGTGGTCTCCTCGTGTGCTGGAGGAACTACAAGAGGTTTCTCGACGACTCGGTTCTCCTCTACTCGCTAGCTCGACTCTGCGAGTCTGAGAGCTCAGTGGAATGAGCACGCGGTAGTCTCCTAGAGAAACGCTAGTAAAGGGCACACCGTAGACCTCCTCTAATATGTGCGCGTTCTCTAGTAGCTCGCTCTTAGAGCCCGCGAAGACTACTCCACCGCGCGAGAGGACCACGAAGTACTCACAGGTAGCTGAGGCGAATAGCGGGTCGTGAGTTGAGAGCACTACTGTCACACTACTAGAGATTTCTCTCAGGAACTCGGAGAGCCAGGTCTTAGCGAGCACGTCGAGGTGGCTATCCGGCTCGTCGAGTAGTAGTGCTTTAGGCTCTCTCGCGAGAGCGGCCGCGAGAACTACGCGTTGAAGCTCACCAGCGCTGAGCTCACCGAGCCTCCTACCTAGTAGCCCCTCAATACCCAGTTTAACCGCTACTTCACGCGCCTTCTCGACGTCTTCTCTACTAGTGAAAAAGCCCTTTGAGACTGGATACCTAGAGTAGACGAGCACGTCGAGAACAGTAACACCCAGTAGTTCTCGCTCCTCCAGTACTGACGCGTACGAGAGTATTCTCCTGAGCTCTCTCAACACGCTCTTAGCGTCTCTACCGCTAATTTCCACTACACCACTATAGTCAACCACTTGAGCTATAGCTTTGAGTAGTGTCGTCTTGCCGGAGGCGTTTGGCCCGAGAATACACGTCACGGTATTACCAGGTATAGTTAAGTCCACGCCTCTCAGCGCCACTACACCACTACGCTTGTAGACTACAGTCAGCTTCCTCGCCGAGATCACCTCAGAGCGCCCCGAAACCTCCTAGCGAGTAGTACTAGGAAGAAGGGTGCTCCTACAGCTGATATTAGTGCACCAGCGGGTATCTCCCCCACACCCCCAGGCATAGTCTTAGACACGGCGTCCGTTACGTAGAGTAGTAGTGACCCCGAGGCCATTGCTAGTGGTATTACTAGTCTGTTATCACTAGTTCTCAGCGCGAGCCTCGCTACGTGTGGTGTTACTAGTCCCAGAAACCCTATAGTGCCAAACTGCGATACTACAATACTAGCACTTACACCAGCTACTAGCGAGGCGAGTAGCCTCGTGAGGCCCGGGTTTACTCCTAGTTGCGCGGCGTAGTCGTCTCCCAGCATTAGAGCGTTAAGCTTCCTGCTCAGAAACGCGTAGCCCAGGAATACTAGTACTACTGCTACTAGCGTGTACTCTAGACTCTCTGGGCGCGAGTGCACGAATGTCCCTGTTAGCATTAGTGAGGCGTAGGCGTACTTTCTCACTACGTAGTGGAGTAGTAGTACCGAGAGGCCGGAGAAGAGGCTTGTAACACCTATACCAGAGAGCACGTAGGCGACATCACTACCCGAGACGCTCTCAGCTATAACTACTGTTAGTGCTAGAGCTGAGAGACCCCCAATTATAGCGGCTAAGCTGAGAGCCCAGAGCGACACGCGGTCTACTAGTAGTAGTGCTGTGTACACAGCGAAGAGAGCCCCGGAACCAACACCTAGTATGTAGTGGTCTACGAGGGGGTTTCTCAGAGAGGCTTGTAGCATACAGCCCGAGGCGGCGAGTACTAGTCCTGCTAGTAGAGCGTAGAGTGACCTGTAGAGTCTATACGCTAGTACCTTTTCAGCGACTCCTCTAGGCATGTCTTCGAGTAGAGTAGACGTGTAAGTGTAGAGTAGTGGTGTAGTGAGCGAGGCTAGTAGGAGTAAAAAAACACCTAGTACTACGTGTTTACTACTCAAGTCTTACGCCTCTTCAAGCCGGCGAGTAGTCCAGCACTGAACGCCGCTACAGCCACGGCTACGACTAGCACTACTTGCTGAACTACGAGGCCAGTAGCCTCCCGTGTCGTGGGTGCTGGAGTCGGTGTGGGGGTTGGAGTAGGTGTGAGCACTTCACCAGGTCTACCCACTCCTCGCTGTAGAGCGCTGTGTAGTACTCGCGGTACTAGTGCTAGTAGTGGCCCCGGCCTGGATATAATGTCTATTTCCGTGCTGTTCAAGAGCACTACTGGCTTGCCCAAGTCGTAGAGACCGGACTCTCTAACTGTCTCGTTAGTAGCGTAGGGGGAGGCGACTAGTATGATATCGGGGCTCCACTTGTAAATAGTCTCTAAGCTCACGACGCTCCAACTAATAGTTGTGGCGGCGTTTACTAGTCCGAGTCTAGATAAGACGTCGTCAATAAACGTGGCTCTACCAGCAACCCAAATACCCTGCCAGAAGTCCAAGACTACTAGTACTCTAACACCCCTGTAGGGCTCTAGTAGCGATCTACCCTCGTCTAGAGCTCTTAGAATGCTGTTAATGAGCTCCTCCGCCTCACTAGTCTTATTGAAGACTGCTCCAATAGTGTACACGTCGTCGAGAACGTCGTTAATACTCCTAGCCGAGCCCCCCTGCAAGTGCAGTACTGTTAAGTTGTAAGACTCGAAAGTCTCGAGTAGTGGTCTGTGAGCACCGGCATCGGCTAGAACTACATCTGGGTCTAACCTCAAGATCTCTTCTACTCTCACATCACTCCACCAGTAGCCACCCACATTGACTACTCCGCGCTCGCGCAGTCTACTACTAATATTCAAGTACCAGTTTTCTAGTGAGAATCTGTCAGCCCCCACTACGTAGTCTAGGAGGTCTAGGGCCGCCAAGACCTCTGTTATTGAGGGTGCTAGTGAGACAACGCGCTTAGGCACTCCTGGGAGCTCGACGCGCCTGCCGAGAGCATCAGTAACTACAATTGGTGCTTCAGCGACTAGCTCGCTCTGAGCTAGTAGCGCTAATACCACTAGTAGTAGCAGTACTGACTTAACTCGCTTGGACATCTTGTCCAACACCCTGGTCTAAAAGTAGAGCTTTAAACGGGTTAAAATACCCTTTACAGCACTAACTACGCGGATAGAAAGTAGTGTAATTATTGTAATTATACTCAAGTATTCTTCACGTACTTAGCGGTACCAGGTGCAGTTCTGTTGTCTCGTCTCCGCGCACAAAGATCAAGTGTCCACTGTAGTACTCTACACGGTCCCCGAAGCCTCGCGGCGTGAATGGGAGTAGTACTGGTAGTAGTCTCAAAGCCCCAGTAGTTGTATCTAACTCGTATACTCCACCATACTCGTGTATGAAGAGTAGTCTGTTCTGGCCATCGTGTGCTAGTCCCGTAAGCCGGTAGCCGGTAATACTGTAGTAGCCTATCAGAGTAGCTACAGTACCACTAACTCTGAAAACCACTATTACTGGTAACCCAGTAGTAGTGTTAACTAGAGATACGTAGAGGAGCTCGCCGTAAACAGCTGTAGAAGTGTACTCTGTAATACTAGCCGCGGCTAACAGTACAGTTCTCACTTCTCCCGTTGTTAAATTGTAGAGGCATAAGCTACTATTACCCGAGCCCGGTATGACTACAAGAGCGTCTTTTACGGCTTCAATTCTAGCGCCAATACCAGTAGCTCTACACGCACTTGTAACACTCCTCCACACTCCCAGCGTGAAGTCATATCTAAACACACCACTCGTATTTAAGAGATATAAATTACCCGAGGCTAACGCGATACCAGCAAAGCCATTAAATAACGTACTAGTATCAGCTGTAGTCACGAGCACCGGGTTCTCTATATTGGAGATATTGTAAACTAGTACTCTACTAGAGGACCCGGGCCCAATCGCTAAGGCATTGAACTCGCCGTAGACTCTGAGCTCGTATACTTCGCCGCCAATAACATAGTCAAATGTCCTAGCGGCAACTAAATTGCCGTTTTCATCGTAAACCTCTATAGTCCCATTTGGCACTATTAGGTAATTCCACATACTCAGAGCAACAGTTCCACTAGTGGAAACCCCGCTCGCAACAACGCTACCAGTAGAGTCCTTCAAGACAGCTCTCCAGCCAGCTGGAACACCAGTAATATTAGTAAACCAGGGGGGAGCGTTAACAGTGATCACGAGGTTGTAGAAGTACACTTTCAAGGGTTTTGCGGCGGCAGGTCTTTTATGGGCTTCTGAAGGGTAAGCGCCGATTAGGCCAACCCGCAGGGGTATTACAGACTCATCTACTACTGTAACCTTAGGATCCGCGCTATTAACATATAGCGCTAAAAGACCCTCACCATAAGTATAAGACGCCACAATATGGTAAGTTACATTATAGCTCAAGGAGGGATCTGGTTGCCGAGCTAACGGTTTCGGGCCCCACCCTTCCTTAAACATCCATATATCGTAATTACGACTTGGTCTTCCCGCAGGCTGATCCATAAATATACCTAGCGTATAAAGGGCTGATTCGCTCTGAACTAGTACTATTTCCGCCCATCCTTCACCATCAATGAACTTTATAATTGTAGACGCGTAAATCGTGCCGTTTAGCGGTGAGGTTGAGTTTTGAAATTCTAATAGACACTCTCCCCCATAAACTGATGGGCGTTCCCATCTTCTCCCACCATGTAGTTGAAGTTGAAAACGTACAGCTTTTTCTTCGGGATCCCATGTCCAGTTTTCACTACATGTTAAACTAACTACTCTTCCAGTTGCGAATGGGTCTGTGTCGAAGGCGTCGTAGTACAGTATGTTTCTCCGGGATTCCGGCGATCGCTCTATAGCTACTACTCTGAGTCTTCCTATAGTTGTCACTGTGCCGCTTCCCGCTACCTTGTTTAAGTCTACTAGTCTAGCTCTCAGTGTAGTTGTTGTAGTTGTTATCCCCGGTGCTGAGCACTCTACTAGTTGAAACGTGAATACCGTGTTCCCCGCGTCGAAAAACACTACTCCACTGTACTCTCTCTCTAGCTTAAAGTACTCTAGTGGGAGTACTACTCTGACTACTCCTACTTGCCCGGGCCCGAGTCTCCCGTTAAACCCCTCAAGTACTACTTGAATACCCGGTGGGCTTAGACTAGGAGTTAGTGTTACCACGCCTCTCTCACTGTACACCTCCACTCTCTCTAGTACTACTGGTAGCCCCCTCTCGTGTTTAAGTACCACTGTGAGGTACGCGGTGCTCTCAGAGTAGCAGGCCTCGGCGTAAGTTGACAAGACAGGTGTCTTTAACATCTCAGTGTAAGTGTGCACGAAGAAGTAGACTACACCTGTAACAGCCGCTGTGAACGCTACTACTGCTAGTATAGCTAAGTAGGGGTACTCAACACCCATAAGCAACCACGCAGGGAGTAGAGGCGGTGTATTAGTGTAATATCGCAGAGACCCTATTTTACCTTAACCTAGTCCTCCTCGCTAGCTCGCCAGTAGCGAGGAGAGTTAAACCGGCAACTACTAGTAAGTAGCATATAGCAGAGTAGTCTACGAGAACACCACCACCCATAACGACAACTACACCCTCACCCCCACCCACAGCCATGATCAACTCTTCCAGTAGGCTGGGTATACTTATTAGCCGCAACTGGTACTCGAGGTAGAAGCTCGAAGGATCAGTCGTTAAGGGATAGGCGTCCACTAGCCCGCTGGTAATAGTCCTCGGGATGTCGACAATACAATTAGAGTCGTTATCGGGCTGAGTCCAGTCAACATAGTAGTTACCACGATAGCTCATGTAGACTCTACCATTACACCGGTATACCATCTCATTAGGCGTGCTAAGGAACACTACACTTGTATTTACTAATCTCGTGTCAATGTGAAATGTAACTCTCGAGCCGTCGCCGAGAAACGTGTTTAAATATATAGACGCATTATACGTGATGAAACTCCTAATTTCAATTACTCTTGAGGTGTTACTTGCAATAGTGTTACTTATAACTTCAAGTATACCGATAACTGGAGGTGCTTTATTAGCTCCTGTAGGCGGGCCCACTTGAACGCCTATAGACCCGGCGGTAATATTATTGCGCGATATTCTTAAGTAAGCTGCTACATAGGTGCCTGGGCCGACTTGAATACCAGTTTTATTAGCACGTATAGTGTTGTTTTCAATTACTATGACGCTTGTAACAGAGGAGTGTGGGCCTATTTGAACACCAGTATCTCCAGCTAAGATTACACTGTTTCTCAACACAAATGATCGAATTGTGATTTGAGGCCCGACTTGCACGCTTGTAGCAATAGCTCTTGTAGCGTTGACTAGTAGAGTATCCAGTTCTACTTCACCAATATCGTAAACCACCCTTGCACCTCCTCTAGCACCTCTACCCCTTCCAGCGCTAGCTCCACCAGGATAGTATATTTGAATAGCAGAGCTATTTGTCAGGCTCTCTACGCTGAGATTCCTGATCACTATAGTCTCGTTCCCCCTCGGAGCTAGTTTAAGTGAGCCCTTTGTGAGCACTATTTTCACATCTCCCGGCTGAGAGCCAAGTCCCCGTATTGTGAGAGACTTATTGGCAATATCTAGTGCTTTAACTTGGTACTCACCAGGAATTAAGCACACTGTGCTATTACTAGGAGCATTTTTAATATTGGTGAAGTTCCCGGGTCCAAGTACAATTGTACAGTCACTTAGAGTATCAGAGTAAGTATAAGTTACATTAAGGAACCCGGCGAGCACAGTTAACGCCGAGCACACCAATAACACTACCAGTAGCCGTGCGAGATACTTATACAAACTATTCACCTGTAAATTACTTATAGTTAAAGGGGCTTATAAAGACATTTATAAAATTGTAAATATCGGGAATAACCCTGGGGTTTAATACTCCGCAGACTCCTAGATTGCTGAGTGCCGTGGAGCTGAAAAGCCATAGCCACGCCGCTTTTGCTAGTGAAGACTTCCCACCGAAAAAGAGACAGCTGTAGCGTGTTCTAGAGTAGGGAGCGGGGACTCGAATATACCGTCTTCTCTCTAGCTTCACGGTGTTGTAAACGAGAATAGTAGTGTGCCCTTGTCGAATTCTACCCAACCGGCGTAAGTCTTATTACTAACTAAGTATTCTTCTTGCGGCAACTCAACTACTACTTGACCAGTACTTCCAGGTAGTAGAGCTCTGTCCGAGAGGCCCCCTCGCAAGTTAACTACTACTTCGCCACTACTATAGGGGAAGCTGTCAATTGTAATAGTGCCCTTCTCAGTTACTAGTACTAGTCTCTGCAAGACTACTACTTCACCCCTCTCGTGCCTCACAGTCACATTTACCCTCCAGACAGTCACATTCCAGCTACTATTAGTCTTCTTTACAACCTCTACAACCGCGTATCCGCCCACAACGGGTATTCTGTTAACCTCGCTTACGATGTAGAGGTATAAGTAGAGTGAACTGAACACTATAGCGATAAAGAATATTGAGGCGAGTATTGCGAGTACAGGGTACTCTACAGCCACTCTTAACCAGCCCCCTAGTATTATTTACTCGTGAACACCCCTTTATTACTCCTAGTAGTGTCTCACTGGTAGCATGTTAGCCGCCTCGAGTCCTCCAATGTAGAGTAAGAGGAGGAGTAGTGTTGTTCTAAACGCGTAGAGAGCCGATCCCCCTCTCAGCTTGCCGACTATTATTGAGGCGAAGAGTAGTGATATTAGTATCGCGCAGGTTAGCACGTCGTAGACTACTGGGTTAAAGTTCACGAAGAGCTGTATATTTACTGTCCAGCCTCCCTGCGCGCCAATGTTCTTTACCATGTTGAAGTACTGCGTGAAGAGGCCTCTAATATACCCCATAAAGACGCTCACCATTCCAGTCAGCCCCAGTAGCATTAGCTCCTGTGTGCGGGCTAGAGACTGCAATTTAGAGTACACGTTCACTAGCTGCTCGTAGGACGTAGCCAGGGATTTCAGCATTTCGGGCTTAGCACCCATTACTAGGGCTTGGAAGAGCGCTTCGAGGAAAGTCGCGTGGTAGAGGCTTGGAGCCTCGCGGAGAACGCGGTTCTTAATAGGCTCTACGTGGTATCCGAGTAGAACTCTGCGAGCTAGCCCCTCAACACTCCTCCCATACTTGGGTGCTAGTCTCTCGACTACAGCCGCGAAGTTCTCTCCTAGACTAACAGACACCGAGATCGCGTCTGAGACTAGTCGTATTAGCTTGTCGTAGAGGCTAACTCTCTTTAACCACAACTCAGCGTAGAAGACACTTGGAGCTATAGTTAGAGTTATTCCAAGTGCTAGTAGCTGGGTGTTTAGAGAGTCGGAGAGCCCTGTAATTATTAGAAGAGCCTGTGACGCTACGAGTACTAGTGGACCAGTAAAGCTAATGAGTGAGAGGTAGACTAGTACTCGAGGAGGAGTTACCGCGAAGGCAGAGGGGTACACGCTCGCGACTACAGCGTAGATCATAAAGAAGAAGAGCACTGAGATCGCTAGTGGTACTAGAAAAGACATAGCCAGGTCTCCACCGTACAGCGGAGTCACTACTGCGAAGACTATTGGAGTGAAGAGTAGGGCGAAGATGAGTATGCCGTAGATTATTGTGAACTTCTCGGCTAGCCCGCTGAGCCTAGCCTCGAGCTGAACGTAGATGTGTCCAAAAGCCCTCTCCACCACGTCTCTCAAGTACCCAGTAGAGATGCTCACAGTTAGTATTCTCCTAAACACATCTCTCACAGTAGCTGAGGGGTGGTTCTCCGAGACAATACTCATAGCTGTTAGTAGAGAAGTATTGAGTACAGTCGCTATTTTACGCGCGTTTTTAACCTCACTAGCCCAGGCTCTCAGAGCTCTACTACTCTCAACAGCGCTTAGTATATCGTAGAGTGTGAGGTGTGTTGAGCTCAGTACTCTAAATAGTAGTAGGAGAAATGGTAGCTCAATCTCGCACGAAGTCTTCCTCGTAGACGTGGTGAAGGAGACGTAGAGACTCGGAAATACGAGTGCTACTCCGAAGAGTAGCGCGAGAATAAAAGCCACGAGAAATATTGCTAGTGGAATATAGCCGTGAATAAAACCCAGTACTAAGCCGAGTAGTATGAGCAGTGCTGTGAAGAAGCCCAGTACTTGTGCACTAGTAATGTAAAGCGTGATGAATCTCTCTGAGAGCGCTCTACCCGCGGCCAGGAACCTACTAGTAGAGATCTTCTCGGCGAGTGCTCTCAGAGCCACGTAGAGGTAACTGTAGTAGTAGGTGAGGGCGAAGAGTGCGAGTACTGTTAAGTGGAGGCTTACTAGTGGGATGCCGTGTACTCTGCCGAGGACTCCGAGTAGAAAAGAGATCAGGGCTAGCAGGCCTAGTAGTATCCACGCGTAGTACTTAATGGAAACCAGCCTCGTGGAGCTTCTTGTAGAGTATCTCTGAGAGCTCGCAAGTATCCGGCTTCTCTAAGAGGGGGTCTCTGCTCTTGGCTTCTCTGTACACTTCTCTAATTATCTTCTTCATAGCTTCAAACTCCTCTTCGAGCTTCTCTAGTGAAATACCGTGTGCGAGGCTAACTCTTCTAAAGAAAGCAAAGCTCATAATTGGGCTACTAATACTGGGATTTAGAGTTATCACGTCGTTTACTGGGTCGTAGGTGTAGAGCGGTACTAGCTTCTCCTCGTCGTACACGTATATCTCTGCTCTCCTCTCGAGAGCGGCCTCTCTCCTAAACGGGATCATTTTCACGAAGACGTTTAGCATTCTGAGAGCCTGAGGGTTAACTGAGATTGGGGGTGTTGTGAGCCTCAGTAGTGCTGATTGCGGTGAGTCTGCGTGAAACGTTGTGACGGCTCCGTGACCTAGTAGTATTGCTTGAGCCCAGTCACGGGCTTCTTCACCTCTCACTTCACCTACAACTACGTAGTCTACTGACAGCCTCAGCGCTACTCTCAGCAAGCTGAAAACAGTCACTGGGTTCTCTGGGGAGTCTCTAGTAGTAGTCCTCGTCCAGTAGGGCGTGCACAGCCTTATTTCAGGGGCGTCTTCAATAGTCATAATCTTCGATTTGGAGGGCGTGAGGTTTAGTATAGCAGTAGCTACAGTGGTCTTGCCGCTCATCATTTCACCCACAATCATTACGGGGACTTTGTACTTCACTACAAGCCAGAGAAACGCGGCTTCTTCTGGTGAGAGAGTCTTCATGTCTATTAGTTTTAGAATACTCCACGGCTTCTTGGGTTGCTTTCTAATATCAACTGTTAAACCGCGCCTCAGCGTCACGTCTGAGTAGTATACTACTGAGACTCTCGTCTCATAGCGTGGCTCGATAAAACTAGCTAGTGGAGTGGCTTCTGAAATGACTTTTCCAGCTAGTGTCGAGAGCCTTAAGACGAGTTCTTTCAACTCCTCCTCTGAGAGCGCTACCTTAGTATCTAGGTCTCCGTGCTTTCTGTGTGTCACTCTAATGGGCTTGCCTGACAGTATGTGTATGTCTATTACATTGTCGTCTAGTATTAAAGGCTCGACTACACCATACCCAAAGAACTGTCTTTGCAAAATGTGCCTCACTGCGGAGTCGGCGCTCTCCACTAACTTAGAGACTTCTCTCTCGCCGCGTGTAATAACGCTACGTAGGAGTTCCTGAATGTTATCCTCGAGCTCGCCGAGACCGCGCTCAGCGAGGACTTTGTCGTAGATAATGTACTCTCTACTAGGCGTTATACAGACACCGTAAAGACCCTCTATCTCGTATTTATCAACGCACTCGATCTCTCCAGGCGGCTGTAGAAATCTCACTGTGGGTCTTAGTTCAAGTGACATTAAGCACCACTGACTTGTAGAGATCCTATTTAAAAGTAGCACTAGTGGCACTTATATTAATTAACCGCGAGCTGAGACTCTGAGAGGAGAGAGAAAAAAGTAGAACTCTACGCGGAAACCCGCAGGGTCTTACTTAGCTCTAGGAGTTTTTTCACAGCGCCTTCTAGTAGGACTCTATCGTTATTAACTACGTATTTGCCCTCTCTAGCTAGCTTGAATATTGTGCTGTGCATTTCGAATACTGTCTCTATGCACTTTAAATCACTAGCGCAGTCGAGTGGGTCTATGTAGTAGAAGTTCTCGACCCACGTGAACCCGAAGAGCACTAAGTCATCGGGGTCGCTCTCCGAGAAGCAGAGAGTACCATACTTACTACAAATCTCGCTCGCAACACGCCTCAACGTAGTCGTACTCGACACGGAAAACCCCTGTGAGTATTAG
>Ga0080008_152987_pt1 | contig 23422 bp, 27 predicted proteins | sample ConCONMetagenome_FD_69211 | JGI IMG/M metagenome (GOLD analysis project Ga0080008, IMG submission 69211) | Hot spring microbial streamer communities from Conch Spring, Yellowstone National Park, USA - CON_C (SPADES assembly) (version 2) | ecosystem: Environmental > Aquatic > Thermal springs > Hot...
GTTAAAACACCTCAGACCCCCACTCGACCTCTTAACTACCACTGCTTCCATCGATTCCCCACACCCCCTTAGGTTTTTTCAGTTTAAACCTTAAGTTCTCAGATATTAAGCTTACAAGGGGTCAGGGGTGGTCTTCGGCCCTCTAGGTGACGGGGATCACGTGATATCAGGGCATAAAGTGAGGGTTACTAGGACGCCAGAGGGGGTCTTATACTCTAGGTTTAACGATAGAGGTGAGGTAGTTGTATCAGCTAGGCTCTCGCAGTCTCTAACGCTGAGCCTCGTACCCGTAGAGCCTGCTAGTGGCCCTGCATCGGGTATAGTGGAGTGCTTATACCTAAAGCTCAGCACGCCCATAATAGTAGACTCCCGCGATAGGGTCACCATGTCATTGGTGGCTCCTGTAGACTACGGTGTTGTGGCGGTCGGCGGGGATAAGTCTTACAACCTGGTAGACTCCTTCCCTGAGGCTAGTATACCCTACAAGCTAGCCCTCTACGGGCCTCCAACACAGGGTGTCCTATGTAGGTTCTACAGGGTTGACCTAGAGAAGCCCCAGGACCCCGGCCTGGCTGGGGTTAGAGTTAGAGTAGTTAACGAGACGGGGGAGGTGGCGAGGGTTAGTAGCATTGTGGTACCATTGGATCGTGTTAAGGTGTTCTACAAGCCTGGAACTTGGGTTGCCATGTTTAACAATATAAGCATGGTATTAGAGTCTAGGAGCGTAGCGTCGATATACCCTGATCCCGAGCCTGCTTCAGCGGATTTCGAGGAGTCGCCTGATGTAGTTAGAGATGGTACGCGCCCCATAGGCTATGTTGTTGGGAGGGGAGAGTTTAAGATGATATGGGGGTATTAGGGATGGTCTTGGGGGAGCTCCTAGGGCACATTAGGGGGTATAGTCATGTTTTAGAGGCAGCAGCCATACTAGTGGTGGCACTACTCATAGCTATCCTAGCTAGCAGGTACTTCAGATCCAAGGCCTTAGCTAGGCTCTCGGTGGAAATCGTTAATCTCCTATCGCGGTTCATATTCATATCCATACTCTTCATAGGCCTTATCCTGGCCTTAAATCGATTAGGGCTTGATATAGATAGTATCCTGGTGGCGGGAGGCTTACTAGCCATAGCTGTGGGCTTCGCAGCTCAGACAACGATATCGAGCCTCCTATCGGGCATGCTACTCTACGTAGATAGGCCCTTCAAGGTGGGGGAGGCTGTATCCATAGGGGCTAACATGGGTGTGGTCGAGGACATAAGCGTCTTCAGCACCAGGTTGAGGGCTTTCGATGGGAGGCTTGTAAGGATACCGAACGAGGATGTGTTCAAGAGCACAATAGTGAACATAACGGCAACGAAGGCTAGAAGGCTAGAGTACCAGATACCACTACAACACGATGTAGATTTAAAGAAGACTGTGGAGGTTGTGAGAAGGGTTCTAGACAGCCACCCATTAGTCCTAGCAGAACCCCAGCCCATGGTATTCGTATCTCAGGCAACAGTAGAGGCTGTAACACTAAATATCTGGGCCTGGGTTCCACAGCAGAGATTCTTCCAGGTCTGGACAGAGCTACTAGCAAGTATAAGAGATGAGCTAGCAAAGGAGGGTATACAGCTAGCACTACCACAGAGGGTAATCAGGGTTAGAACGGAGTAGGCGGCCTCCCATGAAGTCAACTCTCATAACAGGGCTGGCTGTTGTTAACGAGCTAGGCGATGTGGTAGGAGACTCTGTCCTCGTAGAGGAGGGGCTTATAGCGGGGATAGGGCCTAGGTCCAGGTTTACCGGGGTGTACAGCTTGGAGTACAAGTTCGATGGGTACATAATACCGCCTATAGTTGATGCACACCTACACATCAGAAGCTTGGGGTTAAACATTGTAGGCATCGATCTAAGAGGTGTTTCAAGCATAGAGGAGTTGAAGGGTAGGCTGAGGAGCTTCAAGTTACAGCAAGTAGGGCTAGTCTACGGTAGGGGTTGGGATCAGGAGCTCTTCAAGGAGCAGAGGTGGCCCACCAGGTGGGATATAGACGATGCGGTTAGCGATAGGCCGGTCGTACTACTAAGGGTCTGCGGTCACGCCGCAGTACTAAACACCAAGGCCCTTGAAATGACAAGACCGTGGGAGCTCTACCCAAACCTCGTCCACAGACAAGCAGGGCACGTTACAGGTCTCGTGTTAGAGGATGCCGTAGCCTATGTTATAGAAAGGCTCTTAAAAGAGGTCGACATAAAACCTTTCATCGTGCAAGCCTTAGAGGAGCTATCTAGAAGCGGTATAGCGGGGGTCTCGTCAATGTCCTGTAGTGAGGTGGAGTTCAGGGCCCTAGAAGAGCTAGCCTCTAGAGCTGGGATGCTCCCACTAAGAGTATCATGTTACCCCGATTACGAGAAGAGATGTTGCCTAGGCGGGGGTGTTAGAGGCTGGGTTGAAATCGCAGGCCTCAAAATGTACTCCGATGGAAGCCTGGGTGCTAGAACAGCTTACCTAAGAGAACCTTACAGCGATGAACCAGGCAGTAGAGGCCTACTACTAGCAGACAGGAGGGCTATCGGGAGGGCTTTAACTGAAGCCCGCAGGTTGGGGTTGAGGCTCGCTATCCACGCTATAGGCGACGGTGCTCTCGACGAGATCCTGGAGGCTGCCAGGGATACCGGTGCTAGGGGTTTTAGAGTTGAGCATGCTAGCATAACGTGGGACGAGCAACTGGATGCCTTAAGGGAGCTCTCAGCATACGCTGTTGTTCAACCGAGGTTCAGGGTTAGCGATTGGTGGATTGATAGGAGGCTCGGGCCTAGGGTTAGACTAGCCTACAGGTTCAAAAGCATGGTAAGAAGGGGTATTAGGGTCGCTTTATCAAGCGACGCTCCCGTGGAGCCTTTCAACCCTAATGAGACCATCAGGGCTGCTATGTCCGAGTGCGAGCAACCATCATGTTTTAAAGAGGAGGCCCTGGATATAAGGGAGGTGTTATTAGCCTACACCAGGGTCGCAGCCGAGGCATCTGGAGGAGCTCTAGCTGGCAGCGGTGTTCTGGAGAAGGGTTATCATGCGGATTTCACAGTATCCAGGTCTAACCCTCTGTGGGATCACGTTATAGAGCCTCTGGAGGTCATAGTGTCCGGGTTTAGGGCATCAGACGTTTTTAAATACCTCTTCTAAAACTATATTTATACCGAGGTGGGCTTCAATGCCGGTTCTAAGGACAGGCTATGTTATTGCGGGTGCGTACGCTGATAAGGTTAGGAGGACCCTCTTCGCTCAAACCCGTGATCTCGTTAAAGGTGGTACTCTAACACCCCAGGAGGTTGCTAGGGCTACTGGAGAACTTAACAGGATCCTCTACGAGGTCTTCGTTAACAAGCTTAAGACGGATAAAGGGGATGTTGTTATGGTTAGCATTGAGTACAACATTGAGGATAACCGTATAGTGTGGAACTATGATAAGCTAGAGGTTAGAGTGTGGAGGAGAGAGCGTGAGGATGTTGTTGCAAGAGCCCTATCAGAGGTTAAGATGGTTGCTAGGGAGCTCGCAACCAGGGTAATCCAGTTCGAGGTAGCTAGAATAGGTGAGACTGAAGGTGGCGATATCATATACTCTCTAAAGCTAGCTGGGAGGGAGGTGGGAGCACTCCTACTAACACCATTGGACGAGGATAAAGCTGTTGTAAGAGGAGCTGTCCTCGAACCAACACCATTACTATTGAAGAGACAGCTAATAGACATACAACCCCCAGTAGACGACTTCATAGCTAAGAACATCGGAGCCATCATGGGTAAGGCTATAAACGTCGAAATAGGAGAGGCTGATAAGGCTATTAGGGAGATAAGAGCCCTAGTAGAGGCGTTAAAGAAACCAGCGGTAACCCCCCTAGAGGAGGAAGAGTCTTAAGGTATAGCTTGGGGCCCCTAACACGATTAACCCGTTTTTACCTTTAAACCCTCCGTGGGCAAACCAGCTTCCTTCCAACCCTTAAGTCCGGGGGTGTACCTGTAGACGGTGAAACCCCTGCTAGCAAGCTTCCTAGCGGCATGATATGATAGGGTGCAGTCAACACTACCACAGTAGACTACAACCGGTTTATCCTTAGGTAGGCTTTCTATATGGGCGTCGAGGTCGTCTAACGGGATGTTTATAGCGCCTACAATGTGCTCTTTATCGTAGGCAGGGGTAGCTCTAACATCCACTAGAAGCGCTCCTTTTGAGATTATGTTTAAAACCTCCCTAGCATCCCATAGCTCTACATAGCTCACTGTTCGTCACCCATCTTCGTTGCATGTTGGAGGGTTAAACGTAAGCGTATATACCTCTTGGGGTTTTAAATTGTATATCGTGATGGGCTCTTCATCTAAGCTCTCCAACCCACTGGGAATATGAGGGTTGGTATCTCCTCCTCACAGTCTACTTTCAGTAGGTTGCATAGCTCTCTGTCGTAGAAGGCTCCGACTGCTACTGTTGCCAGGTTTAGGGCTTCGGCTACGAGGTATATGTTCTGTGCTGCGAACCCAACGTCTAGGTGTGCGTACCTGTACGCTCTAAGTCCGTACTTCGAGGCCGTCCTCCTGTAGACTATGGCTAGGATTATGTTTGCAGGTGCTTTACCCACATGCTCCTGGTCTAACGCTATCCTCTCCAGCTCCCCACTATAATCCCCTCTAGATAGTAGCTCAAGGCTATGCTCCCCGGGGTTGTAGTGGTATAGTCCAGGCTCTAAGCCCTCAACCCTTGAGGATGCAAGGTATGCCTCGACAGGCTGTAGGGCTCCAGCACTAGGGTAAACCCTCTTAGGCCCACCCCACCAAGCTCTCCCCGTAACCCCCACGGTGTGGTATAGTAGCGTTGAAACCTCGACCAAACCCAGGGGTTTGCCGGAGTACCTCCTCCTACTCCTCCTAGACCTAATACACTCTAGGACATCAACACCAGCCCTCTCAAGAGGCTTAGGCAACTTAACCCTAGGAGCTTCAGGGTAGCTCTTGTAATAGTAGTCGAAGGAGTAGGGTAGATCGACGCCATAATAGTCGGTTGATAGCATCGAGACGTAATGGTATAACATGGCGAGATCACCCCTCTCATAAGCCCTCCTCACCCCCTCGTAGAAAGCCCTCCTCAAATCACTAGGGCTCCTAGACAGAAACCTCTCAACAAAGCCTAGGATCTCAGAGAGGCTCAAAGGCAACCCTCCCTGTGACAGAGTTCGCTAAAGGGGATTTAAAGATGGTGGGCCCGCCGGGATTTGAACCCGGGACCACGGGGACCCGAGTCGGGCGGCCTACAGGATACTCGGCACGTACCCCGCATCCTAGCCAGGCTAGACTACGGGCCCACCGGCTTAACCCATATTACTCGTGGTAAAGCTCCCTAATAAACCTTTACATACAACCGATAGTATAAAACCGGGTTATATAGGGTTATATTACCGTTCTCCAAGCCAGTGAGAGCGCGGTGTAAGGTTATACTAAGAGAATCTCTCATTGGGAGAGCTATTATAAGGGCTGCCCTCAGAGATTTGGAGGAGCTATCTGAGGTTGATGTAGCCATTGTAGGTGCAGGGCCTTCAGGTCTAACAGCTGCATATTATCTAGCTAAGGAGGGGTTTAAGGTTGCTGTCTTCGAGCGTAGGTTCTCGTTTGGTGGTGGTATAGGGCCTGGTGGTAACATGTTACCTAGGATAGCCTTTCAGGAGGAGGCACTCCCCATTCTGGAGGAGCTTGGGGTTAGATATGAGGGGACGGAGTTCGGGGTTTACGTTGTAGATCCTAGTGTCCTCATAGCCAAGCTAGCTTCTAAAGCCATAGATGCTGGGGCTAAGATCCTGCTAGGAGCTCACGTTGACGACGTTATATACAGGCTAGACCCTCCTAGGGTAACCGGTGTACTCTGGATCTGGACCCCGATACAGATGAGCGGGATGCACGTTGACCCCCTGTATACCGAGGCTAAAGCCGTTGTAGATGCGACAGGCCACGATGCGGAGGTGGTATCGGTCGCTGCTAGGAAGGTGCCAGAGCTAGGCATAGTTATTCAAGGTGAGAGATCAGGGTACTCGGAGCTCTCGGAGAAGCTAGTCGTAGAACATGCAGGTAGGGTAGCTCCAGGCCTCTACGTCACCGGGATATCAACATGTACCGTCTACGGCCTACCAAGGATGGGCCCCATATTCGGTGGCATGTTGTTAAGTGGGAGGAGGGTGGCCCAGATTATAGCGGAGGATTTGAGGGGTGAGAAGGTTGCCATTCCAGCTAAAGAGTGATACGGTCGCAGTACTTAGATGCACTAACTGTGGTAGGATACTAAGGAAGGATTCAACCATAATAGTTAAAACATGCTGTGTCAACAGCTCTCCATGGGTTTTCTGCGGTAAGGAGTGCTATAGGCAGTTTATGATGAAATGGGTTAGGAATCAGGATGCTCTTAGAAGTGGAGGTAAGCTTAGGATAACACTTTAATAACATCAACGATTGTGATGTATCGCTAAAGCAATTCGTTCAGCTGGTTTATCTCGTTGGGCTCGCCTAGAGCAGGTTTATATTAGTTGAAGCACTTAGGTCTCCGCGTTAACTTTTAATACCCCCTAGGTTCTTTAGGGCTTTGGGGGTTTCTAGGTGTCCCTCGACGATTACGTTGTCCTATTGATTGCTAAGAGGATTGCTGGTGATATCGTGTTTAGCGATGATCCTAGATCTAGTCTTAGGAAGTGGAGGGAGTATTTTGAGGTTAGCCAGGCTGATCTTGCTAGGCTTATGGGGGTTTCGCCTAGTGTTATTAGTGATTATGAGAAGGGTAGGAGGGTTCCCGGTGCTGGGTTTGTTAGGAGGTATGTTACTGCTCTTCTCGAGTTTGATAGGCTTAGGGGTTGGAGGAAGGTTTCAAGTATAGCTGCCAGTCTTGGCATCATACCAGGTGTTGTTATCGACATGATGGAGTTCCTGAGGCCTCTTAGCTTGGATGAGCTTGTCGATGTTGTTAGGGGTGTTCTATTGACCCCTGAGGTTGGGGGTGATAGGCTTGTCTACGGCTACACACTTGTTGACAGTATCAAGGCTATACTAACGCTTAGCGGTATACAGTACTCCATACTCTTCGGTATGACACCTGAGAGGGCTATAGTGTTCACAAACGTTCAGACGGGTAGGAGCCCTATGGTAGCTGTTAGAGTGTCACCTGTTAAACCTAGTGTTGTAGTAATACATGGTCCTAGGGAGAGGGTAGACCCCCTGGCTGTGGAGATAGCTAAGAGGGATAACGTACCACTAATACTAAGCCTTGCCAAGAGCGTGGAGGAGTTAAGGGATATGCTGAGATCAGCCTCTAGGAGCCCTTCTCAGTTAACCTGAGTATGGCGGCTGCAATATCACCACCAGACTCCTCCAAAGCCCTCCTAGCCTCCTCCAGGCTAACACCAGCCTTCTCAGCAACAAACCTCACATCATCCTCGCTAAACCTAGCCTCCCCCCTCCCACGCCTCTCAACCCTATAGGATCCAACAACCATGAAGACAGGAGGCTGATCCCTAGACTTGACTAGGAGAACAGCCTCGGGAGGCTCGACAACCATGAGGGTACCATCACCAAGCTCTATGGTAACCTTAACAGCGTTAACCTCCTCAATAGAAACACCAAGCCTCCTTAAAAGCCTAGCCATCTCCTCAGGCCTACCACCAAACCACAAAACCAAACACCACAGGATGCCAGAAGGAAAAGAGAAAATTTAAACCTTAACCTAACACAAACCAACAAAGGTTAAAACATGGGAGCAGAGGAGAGCAGGAAGAAAAGGCAGATGGGAGAAAAACGTACACCACCATGCCCAGATTGTATATTGACATCACCCCAAGACGAGAAGGATAATCTATGATTCATAGGAAGGAGTTATAAGGAGAACCAGGTAGTCTAGTGCCTTCTAGGGATACGGGGGTTCTGTCTTCTAGAGGGATGGCGTGTTCATGGTACGCTTTAGAGCGTTTTGGGGGTTGTTCTCCACATTGCTCCTGAGACTTAGTTCTTGTAGTTGTTCGGACTCCTGCTTTCAGGTTTATAGGGCTGGTGTTAGCTTACTTGTGTTGGGTGCACGTTTTTGGGTTTAGAGGCTTTTAGGGATGAGATTGAAGCTTTGAAGCGTTTAGCTTCTGATCCCGATGTTAATGAGGAGGTTTTAAGGAGTAAGGCTGCTGTTTTGAGGAGGAAGCTTAGGCGTCTTGGATACACTGTTGTTGTTAGGAGGAATCCTGAGTGGTATAGTGGTCCTAGATTTCAGGTTTTGGTTGCTAGGCTTGGTAGCAGGGGTAGGGGTTCAGGGGGGAGCTCTGAGAGGGTTGTCGACGTCATATTTTATGAAGGGCCTGAAGGGGAGTAGATCTACCATTGTTAGTAGCCCCGGCCCGTAGCCTTTCAGCTTCTCCGCTAAGCTTATTATCACGGCCGCGGTCCCCGTGTCACCTGGGGTTCCACTACTCCTCCATGTTATGGTTTGATCCAAGCCCTCGACTACTACCTCCTCGTACTCTGGAGCTCCAACGTACGCTTTCAACTCCACCCTTATGACCTCCTTGCCCCCTACGTAGCCTGAGCCGTAGCCCACTATGCCCTTGTTATAGCCCCTCCTAACTATGACACCGTGGGATTCAACATCGTCCTCCGCTACAACGGGGTGCTGTTCTTCAACAACCCTCGTTAGGTTAAGCCCTGAGGCGTCGGCCACTAGTAGTACTGATTCAGCGTAGCCAACATGACCTGTTAGCTCGCCGCTCCTAAGCTTAGCCTCTACAACCTCCGGGCTCTCCCCAACACCTATCTTCCTCCTAAAAGGCTCCCTCCTCCTAGCAGCATCAAGGCTTCTAACGGCCCTTACCCTCCTAGCAACCGGGATTGACGATGATAGGGTTACTAGGAGTGTGTCTAGGAGGAACCCGGGGTTTACACCGGAGCCTAGTACAGCTACACCACGCATCCTAGCCCTCTCGTCGAGAAGCCTAGCTAGCACAGGGTACCTATAGTACGGGTATGCGAGGGTCTCACACGTTGATATAACATCAGAGCCTAGGTCTACAACACCTAGAATCTGCCTATAAACCCTATCAAGGTAGGAGCCGGTAGCGTGGAACACAACATCACTCCCCCTAAGGCTTGAAACATCACTTGAAACCCTAACCCCAAGCCTCTCACCTAGACCTAGAACCTCGCCAGCATCCCTACCAACAATACTAGGATCTATGTCAACAACACCAACCAGGCTAAAACCCCTCTCAAGAGCAACCCTAGCTATAAGCCTCCCAATAGACCCAAACCCGTAAACCCCGAAGTTCAAGCCACGCCACACCACGCAACTATACTAACTCAAACCTTTTTATAATACTGGTGGCCTACACTTACCACGGAGAGGGTTAGGCCTAAAGTGTGGGAGGCTTGACGGATGAGGAGAGGGTTAGCAGGATAGCACTCAGGATATACGTTACCCTACTGGAGTCGAGCGAGCCTCTAGGCGTAAGGGATATAGCTAGGGTGCTAGACCTACCCGTTAGCACCGTACACTACCACCTCAAGAGGCTAGAGGATCTCGGTGTCGTGAAACCAGCAGGGCTAGGCTACACCGTAGCCAACCCCTGGAAGCTCGAGGATTACATAGTACTCGGTAGGAGGCTCGTCCCCAAACTCATATTATACTCCTTCTTCTTCCTAGGGATAGCTATTGGAGAGCTCCTACTAATACTAGCTAGGAGGTGGATTACATACGAGTCGATACTAGTCGTGATAACAGGGCTGGCTGCCTTCACAGTATTATTCTATGAAGGGTTTAAGCTTAGACAAAGGCTATGGCGTTAAGCTAGTATGCCAAGCCGGGGTACAGGCTATTAGGGGTGGACGATGAATTTAAATACCACTTACTGTCTAGGGGCGTTGAGATGGTACAGCCCCCTGGTGGTCAGCTCTACGGGGGGTTGTGGAAACTAGTAGATGGGAGCCCAATGGTGTTAGGACTCGGCTGGGGCTTATGAAGTGTGGGTGAAGCTAGCGAATCCACACCTAGACCCAACCTTGCTAACGGGGATACGGGTATTCGCGGATGCCATTAAGACAGCTAGTGGGGAGATGCTAATTTGATTCTGATAAAACTTATTAGGTTTGATACCCTACCTTTAACAGGGTTAAAGGGATGCACGAGGTTGGAGGCTCTACAACAGCCTTGGAGGGTTCGATGTTAACTCAGGTTGAGCTCAGGTATTTGAAGGCTGTATTCAAGCTTGGAGGCTGCCCTGATAGGGGCTCCTATGCCAGGTTCTCTGACATCGCTAAGCTCCTTGGCGTCTCAGCTCCCACAGTTAGTATCATGGTTAGGAGGCTTGAGGATAGGGGTTTGCTTAGGGTCGAGCCTAGGAGGGGTGTTGTGATGACATGGAGGGGGCTTGAAGTGCTCGCTGAGTACTGTTGGAAGATTGCAGTTCTAGAGGTTGCTCTATCCAAGCTCGGTGTCCCTGAGGGTTATCAGAGGGAGTTGGCGGAGAGGATGGCGTTAGCTCTTGATAGGAATGCTGTTTTAAAGCTATGGGATTGCATGGGGAGGCCTAAGGCTTGCCCTCACGGTAGCCCTCTAGACGTAGATCTAGGATCCACAGGGGGGGTTATGGGTTTCCTTGAAAAATGTTGTGGTTTAACGTAGTGGTAGAGGATTGGATGGGGTGTGGGTTGAGGGGGTACGGGTTACCTAGACTCCTCGCTAGCGGACTTCGAGGGCGCTGCTGGTGTCTTCTCGAATGTTGGGAGCTCTGGGAAGGCCTCCTTAAGCCTCTGCTCTGCTACTATGCTAGCATCTCTTAGTATCTTCTGAGCCTCCTCCGTTACATATGTCGACTCTAGCATTATCGGCGCGTGTGTCGTAGCCTGTAGCATTGCAACCTGTAGGTTCTCATCTATCTCTACAAGCTCTGCGAAGACATCCGGTATCATCCCTTTAATGTAGCCTGCTACCTGTCTAAGAGCTACAATGGCTGGAGCTAGGTTAGCCTGGACATCACCGAATATGACTGCTGTTTCAAGTCTAAGCTTAACCCTCTCTAGTGCATACCTAACAGTCATTATAACCTTAGCCATCTTCCTTACTTCAGCTACCTCGTTAGCGTACATGGCAGCCTTACTCTTATCCCCTTCAATTAGAGCGTTAACAGTCTTCTCGAACAGCATCTTATCGTATGATTGTAGCTTCGCTAGACTGTAGTCTAGCTTGTTTATCTGAGCTCCAATCTTGTAGAGTGCTGTTACAATCTGCTGTCTCACAGGCGGTGGTGGGCTTATGATATCCCTGATCCTCTTAGCTATGCTCTCCCCCTCCTCCTCAGGTCCAGTCCACCTCTTAGACCACTCCTCAGCCCTGCTCATGTAGGGCACCGTTACATCATAGGCCTTAGGAAGTCTATTTGGGTACAGGCTTGTAACATAGAGGCTACCCCCCTATATACCGGGGTTCGAGGGAAGTCCAACTGGTGTAGGAGGTTGGCATTAAGGATAGAGGCTCTAGCCCCACTGATAGGATCTGACGTTGAGGACTCCTACGGTAGATCCCTTGGAACCCTTGTTAGCATCATGAGCGATGTTAATGGAGAGGTTAGATCAGTGGAGGTTAAGATAGTCGATAGGGGTCTTGAAACAATACCAGGGGATAGGATACGATTGAAGGATGGGAAGCTCGTGGTAATACCGGATTGGAAGTATGAGGCTTTGAAGGTCATAGAGGCTCTTGATAGAGCCTACAGGAGGAGGAGGGCCCTGGAGACGATGGCAGCCTCGGATATACCAGCGGATGTAGTCGAAGAGCTTAAAAAGAGCCTAAGCGAGGAGATAAAGAGCCTCAAGGTTAGAGCTGAGGAGGTTAAGAGGATGATAAAGGATAGGATAGCAGCAATAGAGGATGAAAGCGTACAAGTAGCAAGAGCCATAGTAGGCATACAAGTCCTATACTTCAGCGGAGAGGTAGGTGAGAAAAACTACACACATAGCATAAACCACCTAAGGAAGCTAAGGGAGAAGCTGATAGAAGAGAAGAACGATGCAAAGAATACACTAGACAAGCTAGAGAAAACAGTTGAAGCTGTAACAACACCACTACAGGAGCCTAGAAGGCAGGAGGAGAAGCCTAAGAAGCAGGAGGAGAGAAAACACGAGCAAGCCGCAACACCACAACCCATAACAGTTAAAGTAGAGGAAGCGTGAGAAGCGAGAGTAACACTACAGGAACCCCACACGAGGTTCTAGAGGCTTAACAGCTAAACCTCAACTCCAACCCTCCTGTCATCACATACTTTCTAACAGCTAAACCCCATCCCTAACGGGGATGGGGGTTTACAATGCTGGTGGTGTTGCCATCATCTAATGCCTTGAGGAGTTTTAAGGTTTAGATTTCCTCCACACTCTAGGTAGGTGGTTTAGGTGTCCTCTAAGGGGGCTAAGGAGAGGAAGGCTAGGAAGCCTGCTAGGGTGGAGGAGGTTAAGGAGTCGTACTTGACAGCTCTTGTTGAGACTGGTCTGTCTCAGGATTTGATTGAGAAGGCTAGGGTTGAGCTTGTTAAGGAGAAGTTTCTAACACCTTTCAGGGTTGCTCAGAGGTATGGGGTTAAGATATCGACTGCACGTAGGCTTTTGAGGATTCTAGCTGAGGAGGGTTTGCTAGTGTTAGTTGCCGGTAATAGGAGGTCTAGGGTGTACGTTGCCAGGAAGGGCTAGCCTCTATGGTTAAAATCCTGGTGGTGGGGTACCTCGAAGTAGACTCTGGTAAGACGACGCTGGCTGCAAGCCTTATAACGGCTTTGAGGCGTGAGGGTTTTGATAGTGTAGGCTTTAAACCCGTAGGTGCTACGGAGCTCTGGTTTAAACCATGGGTTTTAGAGGAGTCTAGGAGGAGGAGGCTCCTGGTAACCCGCGATGGTTTAATCCTCGAGAGAACGTCCCGTAGCCTACCAGCCCACCTTGTAAACCCTATTGGTGGTATCCTAGCACCAGTAGACCCGTCCAGGCTCGACTGGAGGGAGGGGTTCGTGGATGCACTCCTAGCACAACCCCATAGGAGGCTCGCCATACTAAGGGTTACCAGTTGCACCCAAGCTGGTGTAGCTAGCTTCCACTTATTAAACCAGAGCATACTATCCAGGGTAACCCAGGGGGTGGGTGAGGCTATTAGAGACCTAGCGGTAACGTTAAACCCACCACCAACGCCAACGAGCCTAGGAGAGCTGGAGGCTTTCATGGACAACGATGCGGCCATCATAGCCGATACATGCCTAGATAAGCTGGAGGATAGAGAGGTTGTAGTGATAGAGTCTAACGCCGACATAGCAGCACCAACGTACAAAAGCCTTGAAAGCAGCCTAGTTGTAGTAGTAGCACCATCGGTAGCAGCAATAGTGGATGGGGGTAGGTACGCTAAGGCAGTAAACCTCAAAGCAATAGCTGGGAAACCGTGGAGCGTCAGGGTCAGGGAGGTAGTACAGCTAACGAGAGCGAGAACACTAGTAGAGCTAACACCCAAGAACGAGCCCATGGAAGGCTACACAGTGGAGGAGCTAAAAACGGTGATCGAGGAGGTTAAAAGCACCGTAAAAGCCTAGGGTAGAGAGCTCGAAGACACAAATACACTTAAATCCTAGCGTATAATCAATAGAGGGGGCGATGAAGAAAGTCGTGCCCCAAAACGAGGGTAGCCGATGAGACGCTCCGGGGTATCAGAGCTCTCCTAGTAACCGTTACCTCTAACATTAAACCCCCATGTTGTTCAAGCACTTGAACAATAGCGTTCGAAGAGTAGACTCTTCTACCCCCCAGCCTCATACCTGTATGGAGGTGGGTGGTCTTAGGATGAGCAGAGCTAGGCTCTACGCGGCTTTAGCCGGTTTAGCTGTGCTAGCAGGCATACTAGTACCCTACATAGCTTCAGTTCTCGGGGGAGGTCTTACACCGGTTGTCACCATAACCTCACCGATCCCCTACAGGGAGCCTGTCACCGCTCCCATATACAGGATCCCCGGGGCTCCTCAGCCGCCTAGTGTAGGTGCTATCACCGCAACCGGGGGTTTCAACGATTACGGGGAGCTCTACAGGTTCCTCCAAGCGTCTAGTGAGAGGAAGTTTCTGGAATCCGATCTAGCCTCGCTACCCTCCTGGGGTGTGGTTGAGAGGCTTGCGAGATCTCATGCTGTAGATGTAGCTCCCTTAGCGGAAACTGCAATACGACTACCTATGGTTCTGTATTCTAGAGGAGGGGTAACGGGGGCCACCGAGCCCGGTGTTAGGGTTTCATGGACTAATGTTCAGGTTGTTGGTGTCGATGAGCTCGACATTGTTAAGACTAATGGGCTGGTGTTAGCTGCTGTTGGTGGTAGCGGTTATAGCCAAGTCTACATAGTCGATGTTAGGGGTAAGAGTGTTTCTAGCGTTATAAAGCTACCTGAGGGTGAGGTTGCTAAAGGGCTTTTCCTGGATGGCTGGAGGCTTGTTGTTGTTAGCGAGTCCAGCGGGCCCTTCAAGATCCTGAGTGTTGATGGTCTAAGCTTCTCATGCTACAACGTCGACGTTACAGTTAGGGTATTCGATGTATCAAACCCCAGGAGCCCTACAATGGTTGGCGAGGTTAGAGTATCCGGGGGTCTTGTTGATGGTAGGCTTTACAATGGAACTGTGTACCTCGTTATCAACCAGCCAGCTTTAGTGCAGGGTGCACCATCGATTCCAGTGGTTGACAGGGTCCCCATAACGCCTAGGGCCGTCATACCCTTAGGTGATGAGACTGAGAGGTATGTAACAGTTCTAGCTCTTAGGGTAGGCGATGTAGCCTATAACGTTGTATCGATCTTAGGAGGCCCGGCTACCAGGATCTACATGAGCTACGATAGGTTATACGTCACTTCGACCAAGAGGGTTGGTGTAACGGAGGCTTACACCATAGCCTTGAGAGAGCTAGCTAGCATAGTGGGGGGAGAGTGGGGCTCCCGTATAGTGGAGGAGCTCCAAAGAGGGAACGTTAGGAAGGCGCTAGACATAGCCAACGAAATGCTATCCTCGATGAACAGGGAGGAGGCAATCAAGCTGGTAGAGAGGCTGAGAGCAAAGCTCAAAGCCTCAAATGTAACCCTAACCGATAGAACCGTGATATCAGTACTTGGAGTGAACGGAATCGACATTAAGCCTGTGGGGTCCACTGAGGTCAAGGGGGTTCTATTGGATCAATTCGCTGTAGAAGAGTATAAGGGCAGGTACCTAATAATAGCTACTACAACGTCAAACTACACTGTTGACGTGACATCATACCATATAGGAATAGAGAGGATGATTAGGGGTGGGACTCCAACGAATACGACGGTATTAACGATCATGGTATGCTACCCCCAGATGTCGAGGTGCGAGCACATAAAGGTGGCAATCCCACCATACATAGGTGGTATAGCTCAGGTGCTACCACCCATAAGGCTTATAGCCTACCCGGTTATCACGCAAGCTGATTCCGGTAACTCAGTCTACATAGTCGATGTTGAGACCTTGAAGCTAGTGGGATCCCTTGAGAAGCTGGCTCCAGGTGAGAGGGTGTACGCTGCGAGGCTTGTTAAAGACGTGTTCTTCCTCGTAACATTTAGAACTGTAGACCCGCTATTCGCCATAGACGTATCAGACCCCAGTAACCCTAGGGTGCTGGGGTTCCTTAAGATACCTGGTTTCAGCGAGTACCTACACCCACTACCGGGTGACATGCTACTAGGTATAGGGCTCTCAGGCTGGTCTGTGATCAAGATATCGTTGTTCAACGTCTCAAACCCAGCGAGTATGAGTGAGGTATCCAGCGTTGAGATCGTGGAGGCTACAAGCGTAGCTCTAAGCGATCACCATGCAGTAACAGTCGACCTCGACTACAAGAACGTGTACATCCCAATACAGATGATAAGAAAGGCGGGTGGAGGCGTAGCGGTTGTATCATTTGAGGGTAATAAGCTGAAGGTGGTCACCGTACTACCACACCCAGGTGCTACTAGGAGTATCTACATTGGAAGAGAGCTGTACACCGTATCACAGTGGGGTATAGTGGTCTTCGACATCGAGGATCTCAAGGAGGTAGCTGTAATAAAGTTCCAGTAGTGGTTTCCATCACCTTCTCCACAAACGTTTTTAAGCATAGCTATTTATTCTGAGCCTTTGAGGTGCCCTAGTGTTGGGTTTGAGGTATAATAGGGATGTCGATGTGTTAAGGGAGAGCCCTACGAGGGCTATTAACAGGATTGTTGAGAGGTTTAGGAGGGAGGGTAGGGATGTTATAATGCTCTCCACCGGGGAGCCTGGGGTGCCTCCTCCTAGGGAGGTTAGACTCTGGCTTTCCGAGGCTTTAAAGGAGGACTCCATGAAATTGTACTCCTACACCCCCTCACCAGGCTTCCTGAGCCTCAGGGAGGCTATTGTCGAGGACTTAAGGGATATCGATGGGGTTGATGTAAGTGTAGACCAGGTTGTTGTCGTAACGGGCGGTCAGGCCTCCATGTTCTCCACGTTCGCCTCAATACTAGAGCCTGGCGACGAGGTTATACTCATGGACCCAACGTACTTCGGCTACTGGAACCTCCTAGCATACTTCAAGGTTAAACCTATACCAATCATAGCCACGATAGAGAGGGGCTTCCAGCCCGACGTCGAGGCTATTAAGGAGTCTATTGTTAGGGGTAAGACTAAGGCCTTGATACTAACAAGCCCGGACAACCCTACGGGGAGGGTTCTGGACTGGGGGGTTGCTAGGGCTCTGGCTGAGATAGCTGTTGACAATGGGCTCTGGATAGTGTACGATGAGCCGTACAAGACCTTGATCTACGAGGGCGAGCATGTCAGCATGTACAAGCTAGCACCGGAGAACACGATATCGCTATATGCTTTCAGCAAAGACCCGGGGATACCGGGGTGGAGGCTGGGCTACGTTTACGGGCCTGAGTGGATTGTTAGGAGGATAGCTTTGGTATCAGAAGCTATAACATACAACCCGCCAAGCGTAGCACAACACCTAGTACTAGAGTACCTTAGAAACAGGGAGCTCAGGAGAAGGCACGTAGAGTACGTTAAAAGAGTATACATGGAGAGGAGGGATGTAATGCTAGAAGAGCTATCAAAGATAAAGGGCGCTAGGTGCATGAAACCAGCGGGGGCAATGTTCGTAATGGTGAACCTAGAGGAGATACTAGAACCCCTGGGATTAGATGGAGCAAAGCTAGCAGAGAAACTACTATACGAGAAGAACGTAGCAGTAATACCGGGAGAGTTCTTCGGAAAATCAACGAAGATGTATATAAGGTTAAGCTTCCCCACAGAAACACCACAGAGGATAAGAGAGGGGGTGAGGAGGATAAGGGAGCTCCTCGAAACACTAGAAGTGGAATAAGAAATCTTCTAGAGGCTGTAGCCAGGCAACCAGTCTTCCATAGGAGTGTTGAGTTTAGAGAAGTGCTTGGGAGGGTGGTGGAGAAGCTTAGAGTGGTGTACGACTACAACTCGACCCCCGTTATAGCACCTGGTACGGGCACCCTAGCCGTTGATATAGCTGTTTACAACTACGTAGACCCTGGTGACAGGGTTCTAGTCGTGGTTAACGGTGTCTTCGGGGAGAGGTTGGCGGAAAGCATCGAGTCTAGGGGTGGGGTTGTGTACAAGCTAAACCTAGACCATGTTGAGCCCGATATTGTAGAGGATTACGCTAGGAGGATTGGCGACGTTAAGGTCGTAGCTGTGGTTCACAACGAGACTAGTATGGGTGTAGCTAATAGGTGTGTTGAGAAGCTCCAGGAGGTTGCAGAGAGCCTAGGGGCCATATTGATTGTTGATAGTGTATCCGGGATGCCAGCTGAGCCCATTAGGGGTAGGGTTGATGTCATAGCAACAGCGTCGCACAAGGCGTTCCTAGCACCACCCGGGGCCTCAATACTATATGTTAGCGTAGAACCCAGAGCTAAGGCCAAGGTGCCACCATCCATGGACTTAAGGAGGCTGATCAAAGGATCTACAACCTTAAACCCACCCTACACTCCACCCATAAACGTGTTGTACGGGCTCGACGTATCCCTGGATATGATACTAAAGCTTAGCGTAGAGGGGTGCCATGAGGTTCACAGGCTGAGAGCTCAAACCCTATACAGTAGCCTAAGGCTCGAACCTGTAGCTAGGGAGCCTTATAGGAGTTATACTGTCACAGCATTCTGGGCCCCAGACCCAGATCTAATCGTTAAGGAGCTTCGCAAACACGGCTACATAATAGCTAAGGGCATGGGGGTCTACGAGGATAGGATGATTAGGATCGGTGTGCTAGGGGATGTGAGCATAGATGATCTAAGACGTGTCGTGGAGGTGGTTAACAACATTGTGGATTGATGGGAAGCTGTGCAGGCTCTGCCTCGTAAGCTCAAGGCTTAGCGACTTATACAGGCTCAACCTGGATAGCGAGGCCCCCGCTTCCTGAGGGAGCTCTCGGAGCTCCTAGAGGAGCAGAGTAGAACTGAGGCTTTCACAAGGTCATCCAACCTGGTTAAGAGGATCGCTAAATCCAAAGATCCATATGCGGGTTATAAAAGGGAGCTCTGGACACTAGGCTGGAGGATTGCGAGGAGGGTCGAAGGCTACCCTAAGGCGATAGGCTGGAGGCTGGATGAGGCGTTAAGGCTGGCGGCTGCAGCAAACATAATCGATACAAGTGTTCTAGGCTACGAGCCGTGGATCTAGAGAAGGCCGTATGGGATAGGCCTTGGATAGAGGAGATACCGGTGATACCAAGGGATGAGATTGTTTACATTGCAGTTGATAATGCTGGGGAAGCGGCGGTTGACATGGTGCTAGCGGAGGCCCTTAGAGCTAACGGATACGAGGTTAAACTAGCTGTTAGAAGTGAGAGCTACGAGATAGACGTGACATGGGAGGAGCTGGAGAGTGCAACGGGGATAGAGGTGGTCAAAACACCTGGCGACAAACCACCAGTACTATACCTAAACGAGGGGTTCATAATAGCAAAGGGTATAGCAAACCTAGAAGCACACCTAGAAGACAAGGAGACTAAAGAGACGCTACACCTACTAAGAGCAAAGTGCAACGTATTAGCAACAATGTTCAAGATGCCGAAGAACGCACCAATAATAGCAACGGGGAAAACCATAAGAGAGCTATTAAGCACGTATAAACGAGTAAACCGTCAGTAGCAACGTTTATGAGAGCTAAGCCCGTGATTCAATTTGAAGAGGTATACAACATCCTACCCCCAGGTGGAGATTAAACTTTTTAACTACCATCTTCACCGTTGTGGTGTGGGTTGAAGGACACTTGAATTACGTACGTGCAGCTAACGGGGAACACTCATGTAGCGGAAGAAGGCTGAGTCTCTCCGACCGTGAGATGATAGAGAGTAAGATTAGGGATATCAATGATGCTTTGCAATTGTTAAGTGGCCTAGTGTTAAAGGGCTTCGATGATCTTTCAATCTACGAGAGGATCTCCATTAGATACCTGGTCATACAGTTGGTTGAAGCATCTGCAAGCATTTGTGTGAGGATTCTTCTAAGCTTGTATAATGAGAGCGTTGAGAGCTACGCGCAATGCTTTCATAGGATGGCCGTTAAAGGTATTATTCCAGGCGACCTAGCTCATAGGTTAGCCTTAGCTGCTCGGCTTAGAAATCTCCTTGTACATCGTTACTGGGCTGTATCTGATGCGAGAGTCTATGAGAGTGTTAGAGAAGGTTTGAGCGATTTCGAAAGCTATATTAGGTATGTGAGGTTGCTCCTAGAGGGTGGTTAGCATGTCTGCTGATGCCGAGCTTAGGTATTTTAGGGTTGGTGAGAGCGAGAGGGAGGCCATTGTATGTAGGTTGAGAGAGTTATTGGAGAGAGTAGAAGGGGTCTCCTTCGCATACATCTATGGCGGGTTCGTTAAAAGGGATAAGTTCAGAGACGTGGATATCGCCATCTGGGTGGAGGATCCCAGCAGAGCCCATGAGTACGAGGTGGATCTGGCGGTAGAACTAAGCTTAACCCTCGGGATACCAGTGGATGTTCACGTACTGAACGAAGCCCCTCTACCATTTAAGTACTCCGTCTTTAGCGAAGGTAGGCTACTCTTCTCAAGGGATGAGGAGAAGAGGGTGGAGGTTGTCGATGAAACCATTAGGGAGTACATAGACGTGCTTATGCTCAGACGCTACTCCGTGGAAGGGTAGGCTGAGAACACCGAAACCCTATTGTTAGACTTAAAAGAACCGTAGATGCTCGTGTTTAATTAGATGTACTTCATAAACCTTGCTGGACCCCTCCAATTAAGAGGATCCTCGTTACCTTCTAGGCTAGTGAACCTCCCACTTAACTAGGGGGTTTTAAGTAACCCCTCGTCTGCATCCTTAAACGTTTACCCTATGGTTGACGCGTGGAACTCGTATAGGCTTTGTTGAGTGTGAGTAGTCTGAGCTAAGTGTGGGTTATGATGGATGGGAGTTATCGGGTGGCGCCGCGGCCGGGATTTGAACCCGGGTCACGGGCTTGACAGGCCCGCATACTCGTCCAGGCTATACTACCGCGGCTTCCTCTCCCTATACTGTTTGCCTGTGTTTTTAAGCTTTTACGTGGCTTGCGTAGTATTTCTCTAGTTCTAGTATCAGGTTCCAGTTCTCGTCTATCCTCCTCTCTATCTCTCTTACATCCTCTTCTGTTAGGTGTGCTAGCCTCCCTTGTAGCTTTATGTACTCTGCTAGTGGTTTCCTCCTACTCTTATCCCTGTAGGGTGTGCTTGGCGGGCTTATCCTGAAGTTCCCCCTGTCGTACTCCCATAGTATCCATGCTCCTGTTTCAACCGCTAGTTTAGCTACTAGCACTGTCTTGTCTGAATCGAACCTCCACCCTGGTGGGCATGGTGAGTGTAGGTGTATTAGCTTGAATCCCTTCACCTCGCTCGCCCTCCTTATCTTCTCCGCTAGGTCCGATGGGTACCCTATTGATGCTGTTGCAACGTACGGCACCTTGTGCATTAGCATTATCAACGCTATATCCTTCCTCTCCTCCGTCTTCCCTATTACGGGGCTTGTTGTTGTTAGAGCTTTCCACATCGTAGTCCCACTCGCCTGGACCCCAGTGTTCATATAGGCCTCGTTATCGCTCACCATAACCAGTATATCCTCGTTTCTCGTGGCTGCACCGCTTAGGGTAGCGAATCCTATGTCAGCTGCACCTCCATCACCAGACCATACCACTACTATAGCGTCACCCCTCCCCCCGAGGTCTAGTGCTGCTCTAACACCTGACGCCACTGCTGGCGCGGAGGCGAATGGGACGTGGAGTAGGGGGAACTCGAACCCCTCTCTAGGCCAGTAACCTGCTACGATGCTCGTACACCCTGCTGGGACTACTAGTACCGCTTTATCCCCCAGAATCCTACCTAGAACCCTTAAACCTATGTTGTGGGGACATCCAGAGCATGCAGGGTTACCTGGTAGCACCCCCCTAGTACTCCTAGAGGCGAGCCAGGGTACGCTCATCCCCTCCTCACCCAGGGCATGTACCATTCAGTGTAGAACCAGCTATCCAGAGCTCCACTCTCGTACTCCTCGATAAACCCCTTTATCATGGTCTTGAAGTCGTCCGGGCTTACATCGACACCACCGAGGCCCGCTATCACGTTCTTAACCGTAACCTTGCCTCTCACCGCTGATATCAGGTCACCCGCTATAACCCCCATGTGGCCCATCGATACAGCTCTATCGACGACGAGTACAGCTCTAACACTTGAAGCTAGCTCCCTCAACTCCTCCACGGGGAAGGGCCTTACATACCTCAGCCTTACCAGGCCAACGGGGTAACCCTCATCCCTCAGCATGCCGACAGCCTCCATGGCATCACCACTCCAAGCACCGGCTAGGACTACCAGGTATTTCGCATCCTCAACCCTAAACCCCTCTATGAGGCCGTGAACACTCCTATCAAACCTCCTAGCGTAATCAGCTGAAACCTCCCTTATGACATGCTTAGCCCTCTCCATAGCCCTCCAGATGTACCATCTAAGCTCCATTGTAACCTCGTCGGGGCCTAGGTTGCCTACGGCGAAGTAGCTCCCAGGCTCTAGCTTGAATGGTAGGGGTTCGCGTGGTGGTAGCCACCCTCTAACCTCAGACTCCTCTGGTAGCCTAACGGGCTCAGATGTATGGCTTAACGTGAAGCCGTCGAGGGCCACCATTACCGGTAGTAAAACCCTCCTATCCTCCCCCACCCTGTAAGCCTGAAGGGTCATGTCGAACGCTTCTTCAACGCTGGAAGCGAACCCTATGATCCACCCTGCATCCCTAACTGTTAGAGCGTCCTGGTGATCACTATGTATGTTCCACGGGGGCCCTATGGCCCTCGCAACGACCGCCATCACCACGGGGAGCCTGCTGTTAGCAACCCACCATAGCATCTCGTACATGTAGAGGAGGCCGTGACTCGATGTCGCTGTGAAAACCCTGGCCCCGCTAGCGCTAGCACCGTAGACCACCGCTAGGGCTGAGTGCTCGCTCTCAACCCTAACGTACCTAGCCTTAAGCTCCCCCCTTTCAACCATTTCAGCTATCCTCTCAACGATTATAGTCTGAGGTGTTATGGGGTATGCTGAGATAACCTCAACCCCGGCCATTCTAACGGCTTCTGCTACAGCAGTATTCCCCATTAAAACCTTGACCCTCAACACTACTCACCCTCCAAGACCATGTCTATGGCTTTAACGGGGCACACGTTAGAGCATATGCCGCAGCCCTTACAGTATCTATAGTCCACCACTGGGAGCTCCCTGGGAGCCCAGCTTATAACGTCATCGGGGCAGTATAGCCAGCATATACCACACTTTATGCACTTAGCACTATCGATGACAGGCTTGTAGAGCCTCCAAGTCCCGGTAGGGCCCGCGGAGCCCGGGGCTGGTTTCGAGAGGAGCTTGTCAACGAACGCCTTGAGATCCTCTAGAGCCTCCCTCTCAAGATCCACAGGCTCGTAGACCAAGCCCACCCCTAGGCCACCTCACCCCAGGCTATCCTGGCAGCCTCAACGTTGACATCAAGAAGCTTACCCCTGAAGTACTCGCCTAGAGCTCTAACAATGCTATCGAGGGAGGCTATACCGAAAACCTTGGCCGTAGCCGAGGCCATAGCAGTGTTAACAACAGGCCACCCAGCTATGACGAGGCCAAGCTTAAGAGCAATACCAGTAGCATCAACACTGTACACAACCCTACCCCCCAGCCTAGGCTTAACAGGGGAGTTAACGAGGACAGTTGAGTTAACGGGGATCACCCTGTCAACATCTATAAGCTCTAGAATCCTACTACTAAACACCACAACACCCTCAGGCCTCCTAACACTAGAATGCCTGAGAATACGCCTATCGGAGATGCGTAGATATGATCTAACAGGATCAC
>Ga0080008_175823_pt1 | contig 23063 bp, 25 predicted proteins | sample ConCONMetagenome_FD_69211 | JGI IMG/M metagenome (GOLD analysis project Ga0080008, IMG submission 69211) | Hot spring microbial streamer communities from Conch Spring, Yellowstone National Park, USA - CON_C (SPADES assembly) (version 2) | ecosystem: Environmental > Aquatic > Thermal springs > Hot...
CGCAGGCTGCGGCAAGACTCTCCTAGCTAAAGCCGTAGCTACTGAGAGTGGCGCTAACTTCATAGCTATAAGGGGGCCAGAAATACTCAGCAAGTGGGTAGGAGAGTCCGAGAAGGCTATACGAGAAATATTTAGAAAAGCCAAGTTGCACTCACCATCAATAGTATTCATTGACGAAATAGACGCAATGACAGCGGTGAGAGGATATAATTTAGACAGCGGTGTCACAGAGAAAGTCGTAGCTCAATTAATAACTGAAATGAGCGGAATACAGGAGTACAAGGGCGTAGTTGTACTAGCAGCTACTAACAGACCCGATTTAATAGACCCGGCTCTACTTAGACCCGGTAGATTTGACAAGCTAGTCTATATTCCACCACCGGATTTCAAGACGAGGCTGGAAATACTAAGAATACACACAGCTTACTTGCCACTCTCTCCAGATGCAGACTTAGTCGAGATAGCCCGCGTAGCAGAGGGATATAGTGGCGCTGACTTAGAGGCTTTAGTCAGAGAAGCCTTGATGACCGCTCTCAGGGAGAGTTTCGACGTAAGGTATATTGAGAAAATGCATTTCACAGAGGCTTTAAAAGTCGTAAAGCCAAGCTTAAACGAGAGCATTATAAGATTTTACGAAGAGTGGAGTACTAGGATTAGACAGTTGCTACCGAGAAGTTCTATGAAGCCCTCTGTCTACACTTAAAGGTGATAACTATGAACAGGAACTCGACGTGGAAACAAATGCCACTACACAGAGTAGTCTTAGAAATAGTCTTCTCGCGCCCCGAGGGAATAAGTGAGAGTAAGCTAGAAGAGCTAATCAGGAAAGAATATGGAGTAGAGATGTCAAAATCTCAGCTCTACCACACATTAATGAAACTCGAACTACAAGGTCTAATTCAAGTCGAGACTGTAGGCAGAGAGTTCTTTATTAAGCCCGTGAAGACGTGAAACTCCGCGCTCCTACGTGAAGTATAATAACACCCAGTCTCAAAGTAGTGAGTTGAACAAGTGCGGTTTAGAATTATGGGTGTAGACTTAAAAGACCTCATACCCGAAGAGGTTAAAGTCAAGATAACGGATTTGCGCTTATTAAGAGGCAAAGTAATAGCTATTGACGCTTACAACGCCCTGTACCAGTTCTTAACTGCTGTTAGGCAACCTGACGGAACCCCCCTCATGGATAGTCAGGGTAGAATAACTAGTCATCTAAGTGGACTATTCTACAGGACAACAAATCTCGTTGAAAACGGTATTAAACCAGTCTACGTATTTGACGGCACTCCACCAGAGCTTAAATCCAAAGAGATCGAGAGGAGAACGGCCATAAAGGAAGACGCCATTAAAAAGTACGAAGAGGCTATTAAAGCTGGTGATCTAGAGTCTGCTAGAAGATATGCTATAATAGCATCGAAACTCACAACAGACATGGTCCTCGAGGCGAAGAGACTGCTAGAAGCGATGGGCGTACCTTACGTTAACGCCCCAGCTGAGGGCGAGGCTCAGGCCGCTTATATGACTAAAACCGGAGACGCGTATGCCGCCGCCTCTCAAGACTACGATAGTCTACTTTTCGGCTCTCTCAGGCTAATTAGAAACCTGACTATTAGTGGTAAGAGGAAGTTGCCCAGAAGAGAGGAGTACGTAGAAATTGTACCAGAGCTTATAGAGCTAGACAAGTTACTAAAAGCTCTAGGTATAGCGCACGAAGCACTCGTGGATATAGGAATACTTGTTGGAACAGATTACGATCCAGACGGCTTTGAGAACATTGGCCCCAAGAGGGCATATCAATTAATTAAAACCTACGGAAGTATTGAAAAGATACCAAAAGGCCTCTTAAAATCTCCTACTCCTGTCGACGTAGTGAGCATTAAGAACTACTTCTTAAATCCACCTGTCACAAAAAACTATAAGTTAGAGTGGAGAGCCCCCGACGAAAAACTCATCATAGAAATTCTCGTTAAGGAACACGATTTCAGCGAAGATCGAGTCAGAAACGCCTCAGAGAGGCTCTCTAAAGCTTATAGAGACCACATAAAAGGCGAGCAAGCAGGACTCGCGAAATGGTTTGTTAAAAAGTAATTTCTTTCCAGCCATACTTGCCAATTAACGGGACAAAAACACACTCAATACCCCATTTTCTATATAGTTGACCCCTCCTCTTCTCGATAATTAAGAGCCTCTGCATGTAGAGATCTCCAACGGGAATTACAAGTCTACCTCCTTCTGCGAGTTGCTCAATTAATGCCGGAGGGACTGCTGGTGCCGCTGATGTTACTATAATCCTATTATACGGTGCTTTCTCGGGATAACCGAGTGTCCCGTCACTTACAACTACCGTAACGTACTCCGAGTACCCAGCTCCAGCTAGATTTCTTTTCGCAGATTCAGCTAGCTCGGGTATTCTCTCAATTGTGTAGACGTGCCCCCTTCGTGCAGGATTCTGCTTCACCACAATTTCAGCTAAGACTGCCGCTTGATATCCCGAGCCTGTCCCCACTTCAAGTACCACGTCACCGGGCTCTGGGTCTAGCTCCTCTGTCATAATAGCAACCATGTGAACAGCACTTATCGTCTGCCTATAACCGATGGGGAGAGGCGAGTCCACATATGCGTATTTTTTAAGTTCTTCGGGTACAAAGAGTTCTCTTGGAACAGAGAGAAGGGCTTTTATTACTTTAGGGCTTCTTAAATACCCGGCGCTGATTAACGCCTCAATAAGCTGTCTTCTCTGAATCTCAAACCCGCTCAATAAAAACCCCTAATACACTACTCAGTAGTAATCATTTAGTAAAGTCGCTTAAGACTTTACAGAGAAATTAGTACTCGCGATGGTGGCGAAAACCGTGGTGTACCTAGAAGTTATTAAAGCACGTGGACACCCCAATATTAGAGCACGTCATAGAACCACTCTAGAAGTGACGAAAGAGTCATATCTAACTGTGCGTGGTGATTGTATTATCGGAGTCTCTGCCGATAAGTCTCCTCTCGAGTTCAGCGAGGAGTTCAAGAACTGTATTCGCGGAGACGACGCGATCATAGTAACCATAATTGAGGCTTCTAGTCTTCGAGATATTATACTAGCACAGGGAAGTCCCCACTTAATACTAACTAGTAGTACCAAGACTATTCTGAGGAAGAGTACTTATATAGAGCCGAGTACAATCGCCATAAGGGCTAATAAAGCCGCTGGAGACCTGAGGAGAGATCTCGTGGAGAAGTTGAAAGACCCCCTCACGCTAGTTGAAATCAAGTTGTACTGTCTACAGCTTGGTGAGATCACATCTGTATATGAACTCTCTAGGCGCGTATTCTAAGACATTAATACACCTTTCAATGCGCCACCCACTCAGCTTATCTAGTACCTTTTGCTCGACTCTCTCACTGAGACCTGAAACCATGTATAAGTGAAGTATTCCTCCACGCTTTAGAAGCTTAGTGTAGATCTCAGCGTAGTCTAGACTACTATGTGGAAGATCTGCTACTATTCTGTCTACGCTTTCTTCTCTAATCACAGTTAAAAGATCTCGTGAATCCATGTTAAGAGGTATAGCTGTTCCCACTAGTTTTTTCTTGTTTAAATTTATGTTCTCAACGAGGAGTTCGTAAGCAACGGGGTTTATGTCATTAGCGATTACAATAGACAGCTTTGACGCCGCTATGTGGAGAGTAAATCCACCTACTCCGCAAAAAGCGTCCAGTACAACCTCCCCATGTTTGACCATACTGGCTACTCTGTGGTGTTCCTCTGCGAGTCGTGAATTGTAGTAAACCTCGCCGAGCTTGACCTTAAAGAGTATTCCGTGCTCTTTAACTGCGATTTCTCTTATCTCCTCGCCCCACAGTAGTTTCAAAATAGGCTTTCTGTAGATTTCACTAGTATCCTCTTTAATCCATATTGCTCTCACTTTTGGGTAAGTTACTCTTACTCTTTGAACTAGCTCTTCAGCGCTAATGTGATCTAAGACGTTTTTACGCACTATGACGACTTCCCCGAGGTGATCTAGGGAAGGCATTTTAACACTAGCGCGAACACTTCTCCTTGGGGGATTACACTCCACGACTGAATACTCGCCCACGAGGTTTCTTATTAGCTCTACATCGACGTCAATAATAGGTATTAAGACGAGGCCATCTAAACTCACGACTCTATAGTTCTCGTTTAGCAACCCTAAGTTCCTTATAGTTTGTAAGACACTATTAGCTTCACTCCTATTCACACTTAAACAAAGGGGCACCTCTAGTACCCACCGGGCTAGGCATTCTGGCAGGTGAGCGTGAAGTTCACTTAAAAGTACCTACAGGGACTTAATATACATTGAGTGTAAGTGTGTTATAGATGAAGCCTCTAAGAGCTATAGCTGTGTATAAGCCTGTACCGAAGTGTATTGGTATTCTGAGAGAAGTTGCCAATACTGCTCGAACCCGAGAAATAAGTCTCGAGATCTACACAGTTGACGACCTCGCCAACCCTGCCCGAGGTGGTTATACTCGTGACAAGTGTGTGAATGTAGTTTTCAGTATTGGAGGTGATGGAACTTTTTTGAGAGCGGCTAAACTATCACTACTCTGCAACAGCACACTAGTCTTTCCATATCCATGTGGACGTAGAAACGCGTTTTACGAGCTGATAAATACTCCGCCGAGCGACTTAGTTGACAAGCTTTTAGAAGGTGATTACTTTATTGATCTCTACCCATCCCTCACAGTATGTACTAGTAATAAGTGCGAGTTATTTCTAAACGAGGTAGCTATTGTGAACAGTAATCTTGGTAAAGCGGCAAAATACCGCGTGCAGATAAAGTCCCCATTAATAAACAGCGCCTTTACTATTGAGGGAGATGGCTTGCTAATAAGCACTTCTCCGGGCTCATCTGGATACAACTTATCTGCTAGAGGACCTCTCACAAGTCCTCTTCTAGACTCCATAATTATAACTCCATTAAATCCACTTCAAGTAGGCCTACCTCCAATAGTCTTACCACGCGTAAGCGTTATCGAAGTCACTATAGCTAACTCGAGTACTATTTATATTGATGGGAATTTTCTAGGAGTCTTTGAAAAAGACTCTGTGATTCAAGTAACGTATAGTTCTAGGTACGTGAAGGTAATTAGGTTTTCTCCTAGTAGAGACCTGGTGAGAGCTGTACTTGCATCAAGAGCTTTCACCTAGTGGGAGAATAGCTGTAATTCTTGATACAGGAGCTCTTCTAGCTAAATACTATAGGCTACTACCGAGGACTGGAGTCGATGTCTTTACAACTAGTCTAGCTGTCAGTGAGGTTAGAGATGCTGAAAATAAACAAGCCCTTATGGAGGCTATTGAAATGGGCATTATAGGCGTAGTTGACCCTGAGAAGCGGTACGTGGAATTAACTATTAGAGTCGCCAGAGACGTCGGCTCCTTAAGTAAGCTCTCTCTGACAGATATACACATAGCCGCGCTAGCATTAATGTTGAGAGAGAGATACGAGAGTGTAGTAGTTATAACTGACGACTACGAGCTACAGAACCTACTATATAACTTAAAGGTGTCATTTAAGCCCCTGAGAACTCGCGGAATAACTAAGTTTATAGCACACACTGTCTACTGTCCTCTATGCCACTACATTCCAAGTAGCCCAGGAGAGGTCACGTGTCCCTTCTGCGGAGTACCACTAGTTAGGAGAAGAGTTTCTTAAGCTGAAACTACTTCTCGAGAATTGCTATGAAGTATCCCGGCATGTCGTGTGCTAGTGGAGAGTACCTATACGCAACTATACCCTTGTAAGTAATCTTCTCGGCGTAGGGCACAGGGATCTCTGATTCTACGGAGTTCAAACCAAGTTCTTCCACAGCGTATACAACATTCTCCTCGTTTTCTCTAAATGTTAGTGTACACGTCGAGTAGACCAGTAAGCCTCCCGGCTTTAGTAGTTCTGCGGCTGCTCTCAGGAACTGTTTTTGATACTCGGATAAGTTCTCAACACTACTCCACTCCTTAGACTCTACGAGTGGGCGAACGCCTAGATTGCTACACGGAGGATCTATGAGGACTCTATCAGCTTTACCACGGAGATTTAGATCTAAGTGCACATATCTCGAGTCCCATGGTATGGCAATAACGTTGCTCTCTAATTGAAGCCTTTTAAGTGTTAATTGAAGTGCCCTAATTTTACCCACACTCCTATCAAAGGCTACTACGAGAGCTTTGCCGCGCGTTATCTGAACAATGTGACTCGTTTTACCCCCGGGCGCCGCGTTCACATCAATGATTAGCTCGCCTTCACGGGGATTTATAACGTGAGTAGTCACAATGCTGGGAAGGCTCTGCGAGTAGATAAGCCCCTTAGAGTAAACTAGTGTTTCTGCTAGTCGAGGAGCCCTGTACGGCGAGGTGACATTAATACCCACTAACCCCCTCTCTAAGACTACCATGTCACTGTAGGAAACGGCAGCTTCAACACACGCGACTACAATACCCTCTCTAGTTGTAGCGAGCAAGAGATCTCCTTTATGAAAGCGCGTGCTCTTAATTACACCTGGACGGTACAAATTCGCCCCAAGCATGAGAGACACAGCTGTTCTAGCATCTACTACTATTCTACCCACCGCTTTACACTCTACTCTGAAAGGGCCGCGAACTTCAAAGTATATTGCATCTTCAACAAAGTCGTCAGAATACCCTTCAATACCCTCTCTATTAAGCTCTTTTATGACGTCACTTCGAGAAGCTCTTAACGTGTTAACGCGCGCATACAGCCTCTTGGGGGGTGTGGCCAGCCTCCTAACAACCTCACCTGTTAGACTCCCATATACTCTCCCAAGATCACGCATAATTCCCCTGCTCAGTCTAAGAGGCATATAAGCACAGCACCCGATACTGACACTGTTCTCTCTAACACCTCTAAAGTATGTAGCTTGAGTAGCTTAGTTAAAGTGCTCTCAGCTCTTTACTACCACTATTTAAAGGTCTAAGCGGCTAACTAATATATTAACAGACTAGGGTGATAGGATATGTCCACTAAGATTTCTGAGAAAGATCTAGAAGAGGCGCTAATGGGGAAGGCTGAGAAGAAAGCTGACGAGAAGCAGAGATGGGTTAATAGAATACTGAGGAGTGCTAAGCAGTATCACAAGCTTTGCCCGTACTTTGATAAGAGAACTAGAATGTGCTTTATTGGTATGGGGATTAAGTGCGAGAGAGAGGGAAAATTCGAGGCGTGCCCCGTGTTTAGGCAATTTTTAGAAGCCAAGTATGACGAGTATAAAGCAAAGAACAAGCCACTACCACTCGACTTTCATGACGTTGTGTTGTCACCACCCTAGGTGAGTACTGTGTCACAGGTTAGAAGGTGTGTAGTTGAACTACCTGCTAGTGTTACCTTGGAGTACGATCACCAAACAGACACGCTGTACATACTACTGAGCCGAGACGAGCAACCTAGCGAAGAAATACTGAGTGAAGATAGCAGTGTGGTCTTCGGCTTAAAAGATAATAGACTCGTCTTCATATCTATCCTAAACTTCAGCAAAAAACTAGAAGAGTCCTCACTGTAATCAACTACCTCGAAGAACTCGTCGCGTATTTTGAAATTTTAATTCTAGTTCACTTGTGTCTTAATTGATGTACACGCGCGAGGCAAGTGGCGTGTTGAGCATGTGCCCCTACCCAATTATCGTTAAGGCTGTTTGGTTCGATGAAGCGAGAAACGAGCTCTGCTGGATTAATACCGCAAAGCTCCCCCACGAAGAGGAGATCGTGTGTTCAAGCGACCCCGTGAGGGTAGCTAAAGCTATTAAAGACATGGAGATTAGAGGAGCCCCTGCAATTGGAGTTGCCGCTGCCCTCGCTGTAGGAGCCTACGCCTTAAAAGTAGCTGGGAGAGAGCTAAATGAGTTTATTTCTCTAATTAATAGTGCTATACACACGCTACTCAAGACACGGCCAACAGCATATAACCTGTTTTACGCGCTAACTAAAATGCAGCGATCTCTTAGAGAAGCCGCCAGGAGGGCGAGTGATACCTACGCAATAGCTAAGAGACTCGTAGAAACCGCCCTTGAGATATATAGAGAAGATGTTGAAGCTAATTTAAAAATCGGAGAGTACGGGGCTGAATTAGTACCGGACAACGCTACTATACTAACACACTGCAATGCAGGTGCGCTAGCCACCTCTGCTTACGGAACAGCCCTGAGTGTTATCAGAGTCGCGTGGTATAGGGGCAAGAAGATCAGAGTTATAGCTACTGAGACCAGGCCTCTACTACAAGGCGCTAGGTTAACTGTCTACGAGTTAGTTAAAGAGGGTGTTCCAGTAACTCTTATAACTGATAACTCCGTTGGCCTACTAATGAGGAAAGGCGAAATAGATCTAGTCGTGGTGGGAGCTGATAGAATAACTAAAGATGGATACGTTGTGAACAAAATTGGGACTTATATGATCGCGCTGGCAGCTAATAGGCACAAAGTGCCATTTTACGTCGCCGCTCCAACTAGTACAATTGACCTGGAGCACACAGTAGAGCAGGTTATAATAGAGGAGAGGGATCCTCGGGAGGTGAAATACGTTATGGATAAACTAATAACAGTTGAAAGCGTTAATGTGCATAACTATGCCTTTGACATAACAGACCCGGATCTCGTAACCGCTATTATAACAGAACTCGGCGTGATAAGGCCTCCCTACAGTAAGACAATACCAGAAATTATGACTAGAAAGACTCAGGTCTAAGTTACCCGCTTTATTAAAATTCTGCTAGAGTGCTACTAGCCCTCCTGAACCCTCCACGAGTTTTTTGAATTCAAGAGCATTATTGAGCATTTTCACGTTATTGAATAATACGTAGGCGACTTGAAATTCTTCTTGCAAAATCATAGACTTTAAGTTCAAGAGGTCCTTCTCCGTATAGGTGTAGCTATAGTTGACTTCACCCGGCCCTATCCCGTGGAGTCTAATGTAGAAAATTCCAGAGTGTTTGTAGAGAGGTTTAGCTCTGAATGTATCTACTACGTGGACTACTCCGTGTCTCTCTAGTATGGCTTTTAACTCGGAGGCTTTAAGCCACTCTCCTCTGGGCTCCCAGCCCAACACCTCACTACTTCTCAGTAGACTCCTAGCCCTCTCAAAGAACTCGTTAACCCACTTAACGCTGTCTTGATTATAAGGCATACTTCCAGGTGTCTGTAGTACAATAAAAGTCGCGTTGAGCTCTCTCGCTACTTCCAGTGTCTTCTCAAGAGCGTCTAAGTTTTCACGTGTGGGTTTTAAGTAGCCGTAGTTCTCTAGGTCGCCGCTAACATGCTTTTTCATCTTACTTCACGTGGGAGAAGTGTGTGGGTGTGTTATCACTTGCCACGCTTTAATTGTGAATACAAAGCCCTCAGGGGCTTCTCTTCTAGCGCTCCGACTCCACTCGAGAGACGGCAACTCGTAGAAAGTGTTTTGAAGCTCCACTACTTTAAAATACTCGTAGTACTTTTTCCTAGCATAGGGAAACCCACAGCAACCAACGTAGAGTTTTCTACTCAAATAAGCCGCCTATGCGAGAACATAGACTTCCACTTCCTTTACGGGTTCTAAACTGCGTAGTTCATTCACGAGATACTCTGGAGTTGTAATAGTGCTTCTACTCACATCGACAATCATTTCGCACTCGCCAAGCTCCTCTCGCTTTAGGACAACGCATTTAGTCGATACAATATCTACATGGAGATTAGCCAAGAAGTTTGTCAACTCAGCTAGCACGCCGACTTTATCCTCTACTAGCACTCTTATTCTCACAAGTTTCGCCGCTATTGGTAACGGCACTAACTTTATTTCTCGCGTATTTTTATCAGCAACCATTAGGAGGTACATGCCCTCCTTTATGTTAAACAGCTCTCTTATAGATGCTGGAATCGTAATTCGCCCTTTTGAGTCAACTTTAACAGTCTCCTCTATGGAGAGCATTTCCAGCGCCTCGCAGACGCGTATTTCTCACTAGTCCATGTGTAGAATACTTGTAAAATGGCTTTTATAGCGTGAAATTAAATCTCAAATGGCACTATGGAGAGCAATTTAACGTTATAGGGCTTTAACCGCTCTTCCCATAGCCTACCAAGTCCTAGTATGGCTATTACATCTATTATTTCTGCTCTTGACTTTTCAAGAATCTGTAAAACAGCCTCTAGTGTTCTCCCAGTGTAAACGACATCGGCTACTACGAGTAGCTTGTCTTTTTTACTGATGAGGTCTCTGTCTATGTAGAGTGATTCTATGTCCTTGGGGCTCTTCATAATTGTTGTACTATAGTACTGAATTCCAGGGTAGCTTTTCCGCTTAACTAGAATAATGGGCGCGTTAAACTCTATTGACAGTAGCGAAGCTATAGGTAAAACAGCCTCAGCTGTAGCGACTATTCTAGTTATCTCTTTACCCACAAGCTCCAACATTACAATAATGGCTAGCAACTTGGAGATATATGGGTCTTTGAGAACGCGCAGAAGATCTACTACTGGGCTCTTCTCCTGCTCAACTAGCTCTTTGAGCAAGTAGTTTAAGTCTATAGAGAGGGTTATTTTAGCTAGAATTTTAACAGCTTGTTCAAAACTAGGTAGAATAGAGCCCTTAACATATCTGCACAAAACAGACTCTGGCAAGCCAGTTAAGCTGTAGAGATCTCTGTACGACATTACTGGCTTTAATAGTCTTAACACATCTCTAGCTAGTAGTCTCAGCTTCAGTCTATCAGCTTTTGTTCCACCGTAGGCTTTCACGATCTTCTCGGCAAACGCCGCTACTTCGTGCTCAAGGGGCTTTTTAACGACTAGTTTCCTAAGCCTCGCTCTCACTCTCATATGGTTAACCCCTAACCGACGATAATTAGTTTAACTTAAGTATTTAAAAGAATAATAATTATAAGACCTCTTAGGTTAGAATAGTACTCTGGATGAGCGAGGTTTTAAGTACTGAGTACTCTTGATGAAAAACCCACGCGGCGATCTCTATGAGTTTTTCTTACGTTTTCAGTACTGTAGCCGAGAAATTCTGCTTAAAGTCTCCACTCGCGCAAACAGCTCTCGACTGCGCTGTTGCTCTCGGCTGGGATCTCTTGAAGTTACATGGTCGCTGTGGAGAGTTCGAAGTCTCACTAGTACTCTCTCTGAGCCCCACTAATGAGCGCGACTACTACGTGGACGTAGAGGGGCTCTACATAGTAGTAGATGAGTCGAGCATTATAGATCAGAAGATTTCCGCGCTTTTTAAGTATGCTAATTACATTGTAAAGGAGGGGCGTAGAGTGTACTTCTACATTAAAAAGCCGTACATACTGGGTGTGTACTACACTACCTGTGGAGAAGTCGGAGTCTCGTGGAGTAATTACAGTTACCCATCGGACTCGGACCTGGTCTATCTCAGTGATGAAAATGATTAAGTTCAAAACTCGCAGGTGGCTAGAAGACGACGAGTTCACCGACTTGATGAAAGTAGCTGATTACCTGGGCTTTGAGAACGGGTACAGAGTCTTCGCGCTAAATGCTAAAAAGGCCCTGCAAAACGGGTACACTCTGAGTGATGTAAAACGCCTTGTCGAGACATTAGAGCTCGAAATTGAAGGCTCCTGGAGCGGCGCTGAGAAGGCGTTTAGCGCGTACTCCGTCACAGTAGACTGGGATGTCAGTAGAGGCTTAGTGAAAATAGAGTATCCCTTCACTGTGAACACTACTGTGAAAAGCGCATTAGCGCTGCTTCCACAGGAGGCTAAATACGCGCGGAGAGTAGATAGTAGTAAAGGGACAATTACGCTTGAACTACTCCCTTACTACGCTCGAGACTTCATTGCGAAACTCGCAAACTTGGGGCTGATAACTGAGGACCCCCGTAAAATACTAGAGCCCAAGCCTCTCGCTGTGAAGCCCGAGTTGAAGAATATTACTCTGAGAGATTACCAAGAAGAGGCTCTTAGAGCGTGGCTTAGTAATAAGTGCAGAGGGGTGATTGTCCTCCCCACGGGTGCTGGTAAGAGTATTGTAGCTATTGCCGCGATTGCCCGCACTGCTGTTAGGACTCTAATAGTAGTCTACACTAAAGAACAGGCGTTTCAGTGGCGTGACTTTTTGTTAAAATACACTACTATCCCGCCTAGTATGATTGGGCTCTTTTACGCCGAGGAGAAGAGGCTCTCTCCCATAACTATAATTACTTATCAAAGCGGGTACAGGTATATTAATCAGATATCGCCGTACTTCGACACGATCGTAGTCGACGAAGTACACCACTTACCAGCCGAGAAGTTCAAGTACATAGCTCTACGCAGTTTAGCCTCTTACAGAATGGGCTTATCGGCTACACCTGAGAGAGAAGACGGTAAACACGTAGAGCTATTCCCCTTAATGGGTGGTATAGTCTACTACAAGTCTCCGGGGGATCTTGTTGAGCAGGGGTATTTAGCCCCCTACAGAGTAGAGGTCGTAAAAGTGAGGTTGAGCCCAGACGAGCTAATTAAATACAGGTACCTCCGCCAACTGTACCAGAAGTACGCTAAGGGGAGGACTTTCAAGGAGATTCTAGAGGAGGCTCGTAAAGGCGACCCCGAAGCTGTAGAGGCGCTCAGAGCGTATAGCGAGATTAGAAAACTAGTGGCTAATTCAAAGTCTAAAATCAGTAGAGTCGTTGAACTCGCTACTAGAGAGTACGAGCTGGGAAGTAAAGTAATAGTGTTTACTCAGTATATTGATCAGGCGAGAGAAATCGCCCAGAAAACTAGAGGACTACTATTAACAGGAGAAATGCCAGAAGAAGAGAGAAGGAGGGTTTTAGAGACTTTTAAGCAGAGTTCTCGGGGAATCCTCGTAGTCACAACAGTCGGCGACGAGGGCATAGACATACCAGACGCGAATGTCGGAATAATTGCCTCGGGAACCGGGTCTAGGAGGCAGTTTATACAGCGTCTCGGTAGACTCTTGAGGCCTAAAGCTAGAGGAGAGAGCGCTAGGCTCTACGAAATAGTAGTTGAGAAGACCTCAGAAGAGTATCAATTAAAGAAGAGGCACGGAATCGTAGGAGAGAGCGGCGACCTGCAAGATTAACCGCGATTACCACACCGCGCGAGTTCCTGAAGCTATTGTGTTAGACAGAAAATAAAGTACTTTCTGTCTAACACGGCGACACGGTTGCCAGCCAAGTCCTAGTAGCACTTAGTCGTGTAAAATGAGTGGAGTTGAGTTAAGAAGTGTTCTATACTACTCCTAGTGTAATCAGGGATTCCCTGAATGCTCCTAGTGCTACTTCAAGCTCGTTGAGGTCTCTGCGTAGCCTGTCTAACACTAGTTTCAACTCCACCGCCCTCCTAGCAGCGTGCTTAATGCTATTATAGCCCTCGGGCGACTTCCCTATGTATATTGTTGCCGGCTTTTGGTCTTTGCACTTTAAGTAGTAGTAATAGTACCTCTTCCCGGCTTTATTTAAAACCCAGCTGTAATGTTCACTGCAACCTTTGAGCTTCTCGTAAACCTCTACGAGTTCTAGTAGTTTTAGCCGCTTCAGAGTCTCAGCGAGGGCTCTGTACTCTTCGAGTATGTTTTTACACGCCTTTTCAAGCGCGTCTATGTCTTTTCGATTTACTACTAGTTCTCCCAGTAGACTCCTGAGCGCAGCTGGGGGCTCACCGAGAGTCATGTGTTAGACACCTATTCGGCAATTTTCTGTCTAACACATGACGGCAATTCACACTTCACAATCCACCGAGTAGAGTATTTAAGATGCGGGTTCACGCTACCTGTACTTTGAGGCTAAGTAGTCAATTACTATTTTAAGTGCTACTTTCTTCTCTAGTAAGCTACTAGGCTCTCTTAAAACTAGTACTCTCTTGTCTCCTCGACTCTCTATCCACGCGTATGGTGAAATAGCAGTGTTCTCTATGCACACTGCGAGCAGTACTTTCTCGTCTCTCAGCATTTCCCTGTACAGTGCGTAAACTCCACTAAGACTCAGCTCGCAGGGGGTTAGTTGTGTTGGCGCTTTCACTACGAGTGGAAAGCTGAAAACCACGTTTTCACACCTAGCAGAGCTCTCGAATACTACTCCGTGCTTGCTAAGCACGTTTCCATCTAGTTTTAGAAGCCCCCATAGTATTTCAAGTAGCAACTCGAAGTTGATTTCTACACTATCAATCCAGGCGTCTTTAACTACTCTGTACACCTTGAAGCCTAGACTACTCAGCGTGGAGGCCTCGGACTGCGAAACGAGAATCGCAAAAGACCCTATAGCAATTGAGTAGACACGGCCATTAATATCAACATCCACTACTGAAGGAGCTGTAGTTACGTGTGCTCTCTTAACCCCATGTCTGAGTAGCTCGCTTAGTACATCTCTAATCGAGTCTACAGTAAGCTCTTCAATGTGAATGATAAATGTACCGGGGCGAAAATGCGGCATTGCTACCCTGTGAGCGGGGATTGTTTAAAAATAATTTTCTGTATTTCTAGTTCGGAGCTATGTGTTTACTCCTTGATTTTTAGCTTGATCTCGATAATACTGACTCTAGCCTCTCTGCCCTGTGGGTTTGTCACTGACTGGCTACCGATTTTAATGTCCTCGATGTCTACTTTTCCTGGTAGGAATCTGTTCCTAATTATCTCTACTGTGTCTACGGCTTTACTTATAGCTCTCCCTCTCGCCTTTAAGTGTATCTCCCTAACACCCTGGTGTATTAGAGTTAGTACTGCTATGACGTAGTTCATTACTGGCTTCTTTCCAATGAGTATTGTGTTTGCTGTTTGTAGCTGTGACACTTTTCCACCCCCTAGTTCCTAAATCTATACTACTCACTCTCAATTAGAGGAGAAGGCTTTAAAAGCTTTTTCCCCGCATGTAATACCCACCCCACCGCTTTATAAGCACCATTACGTAGACATACGCTCAACGGATACTTATGGGGCGCTTGCTAATAGCTTATGACTCTGCATTGAGTAGTGAAGGCGAGGTGTTTACTGAAGGACGCGTAGATGAAATCGCGCCCCTACTGAACGAGGCCTTAGCAGAGTCTGAAGCCGAGTTCTACGAGTTCTTCACCAGGGTCACCTCGGGACTAAAGCCCTGGGGTGCTCAGAGAGCGTGGATTAAGCGGCTTCTACGAGGCGAGAATACAGTACTAGTAGCTCCGACAGGTGTTGGGAAGACAACTCTCCTACTAGTATACGCGCTCTACTCAGCTACTCGCAATAAGAAGGTCCTCTACGTCGTCCCCACAAGGTCTCTCGGCGACCAAGTGTACAGTAAACTCGCTGAAATGATCTCTCGGTACTCTAAAAATCCACGCATACTTTACTACAACTCCTCGCTCAGAGGTAAGAGCCGAGAGAGCGTTATCAGGTCTATTAGTAGTGGCGACTTCGATATCCTAGTAGTAACGAGTGCTTTTCTCAGGAGACTACCCACGTACTACCCTCACACCTTTACTGTTGTAATAGTCGACGACGCTGATAGCTTAGTTAAAAACGAGAAAAATATCTACGTGCTACTCAGCCTACTAGGCTATAGCCGAGAAGACATCGAGCTCTCTAAGAGAAGAGTAGAGTTAGTGAGGAGAATTGTCATTGACAAAGTAGTAGGTAGAGAGACCACTACTCTGATCAAGGAGCTAATAGAAGTAGACATGAAGCTAGAGAGCTCGCTTAGAGTTAAAAACCTAGGTCAACTCGTAGTGGCCTCAGCGACGTGTTATACTAGAGGAGTAGCTGGAAAAATTATGAGAGACCTGTTAAAAGTGGATATTAATGGCATTACTATTTACGGAAGAGACGTAACAGACGTGTACATAACCGCTTCAAGCATAGACGAAGTGGTAGCTCAAGTAATAGAAGTCATTAAGAGACTTGGAAAGGGAGGAGTAATATATCTGTCTCCGAGAAACCCTAAGAAGGAGTTTCTCGCAGAGGCTTTAAGGAGAATACAGGAGTTCCTCTCCAGAAGTGGACTTAAGTTCTCTGAGGCAACGCCAAGAGCTGTCTTAGAGATGACTAAGGGTAATATTGACTTCTTAATTGGCTATTCATCTTATTACAGTAGTAGTGTTCGAGGAATTGATGCCCCTAAGAGTATTAAGTACGTGATTTTCCTCGGGACACCAGTATTTTCTATTACACTTGAGAGTTTTCTCGCAAATCCACTAATACTCGTGAGAACCGCGCTAGAAATCGCTGACATGACGAGAGATCAAGGACTTAAAAACCGCGCCGTAGAGGTGAGAAAGCGCGTGCTACTCACAGGGCCTACGGAGAGAAAGCTCATTAAGTACTCTCTACTTGGAAAAATCCCTGAGAATTCTCTCCTCGAGAAGTCTAGACTCTCCGAGCTCTGCGCCGTGATTAAAGAGCTCTATAATCTAACTCTCCTACTTGTCAAGAACATTATTGACTCTACTAGTGTACTATCTATTGGGACAATTACACTTACTAAGTCAGGTGGTAAATACCTAGCTGTTATACCGGACATAATGACGTATATTCAGGCTTCTGGTAGGACTAGCAGACTCCTCGGAGACAAGATGACTCACGGATTCTCACTAGTGGTCGAGTTCTCGGATCAGGAGAATCTCGTTAAAGCACTAAACTCTAAACTTAAAACCCTAGACAGAGAACTAGAACTAAAGCATATAAGTGAAGTCGACTTAGATAGGGAGAAGATTCAGCTAGAGAGTACTAGGAGTCTTCTAGACAACGCAGAAGGGTTGAAGTACAAGTCGATCCTACTAGTCGTTGAATCACCGGTTAAAGCTAAGACTATTGCTAGGTTTTTCGGCAAGCCTGTAGCGAGGAAAATTACTGATATGTCAATTTACACAATTCCAGTTAAAATAGGGGGTGAAATAGTCGAGTTTAATGTAGTCTCAACGAGAGGGCACATTTACGACATTACAACTAAAAGTGGTGTTGGTATTTTCGGTGTAGAAGTCACTGAAGGCTTCGTAAAGCCTATGTACACTACTATTAGGCGCTGTAAGATCTGTGGAGCCCAGTTTACGGATCACGATTCGTGTCCTCGCTGTGGAAGCTCTGTATACAGTGATAGTAAATTAGTTGTGTATTTACTTCAGAAGCTAGCTCTCGAAGTCGAGGAAGTGTATATTGCCACAGACCCGGATATTGAGGGAGAGAAAATAGCCTATGATATCTACGCTTCTATTAAGCCATTTAATCAAAACATATGGCGTATTGAACTCCACGAGATAACGAGAGGCGAGCTTCTGAGAGCTTTAAGTAGCAAGAGGCTTGTTAACTGGAAGCTCGTTGAAGCCGAGGTCTATAGGAGAGTTTTAGATAGGCTTCTAGGTTTTAGTTTAAGTCTAAAATTACAGAGGGTCTTTAACGAGAGGAATTTAGGTATTGGAAGAGTACAGGGGCCTCTACTGGACTTTATCGTAAAGAGGTACCATGAGTATTTGAGTAATAAGTGTAAAAAGATCTGTGTCTCGACGAGAGAGCCAGTTAAATTAAAGCTCTGCACCTACCTAGACACCGTGAAGCTCTTCGAGAAGCTTAGAGCTGTAAGTAGTGTTGAGCTTATTAAGTTGCAAGAAGAAGTAGTCGAAGTCAATCCTCGACCACCCTATACAACCGAAGAGCTTCTAGTTGACGCTTCGAATAAACTGGGGCTTCAAGCCGAGGTCGCTATGAAGATAGCTCAAGAGCTCTACGAGGCTGGGCTCATAACATACCATAGAACAGATTGCACTTATATTAGTAATACGGGGTTGTCTATAGCCAAAGCGTATCTAGAAGGATTGGGTCTTAGTGCTCTATTCACACCTAGACACTGGGGTGAGCCAGGAGCCCATGAAGCTATAAGGCCTACAAATCCCTACAACGCCGAGCAGGTACTCAGAGCATTTGAAGAGGGATTGGTACAACTAGTAATACCACTAACTTCACGACACCTTGCACTCTATGACTTGATATTTAAGAGGTTTATTACTAGTCAAATGAAGTCCTATAAGGCACTGAGATCGAGATTTAAAGTCTTAGCTGAAGGCGTTGAGATAGGCGAAGTGGAGCTTACTGAAGATGTACTTGAACACGGCTTTGACCTAGTGGAGAAGCCTAGAATTTACACTCAACTCAGAGGCGTTGAGAGAGCTGTATTGGAAGTGGAGTCTATTAAAGTATTTAATTCCAGTAAAACCCCGCTCTATACGGAGGGAGATCTAGTCTCACTAATGAAGACTCATGGAGTCGGGAGACCCAGCACTTACTCAAAAATCCTTTCTAATTTGAAGAGACATGGCTACATCATACTCTCTAAGGCTAGACAAAAAGTAGTGCCGACTAAAAGGGGGATTACTGTCCACAAGTATCTCGTAGAGAACTACTCTAAATATCTATCAGTTGAATTAACGAGGAGAATGGAGGAGGCTATTGACAGAATTAGCCGCGGTGAGCTCGATGTCTACAAAGCTATAATCGACATTATAATTAACCTTATTACCGCTAATGCACTGGAGATATCAGAGCTTCCTAGTAACCTTTATAACTATATAAGCCTTCACCCTCCCAGCTACAGGCTCGCTCCCAATATTAACACTCTCTAATTTTACAACATCCCCCATTTTACTAGCGAGAGCGTTGTACAAGTCAACAGCTTTAGATATATAGCGACCATAACCCTTAATAACTAGTGAAGAAGCCCCCTCTTGAAACATTACGGCAATATCAATTAAATAGCTACTTAGACTCTTCTTTCCAACTACGATAACCCTCTCGGTCATAGCGTCACCACTAACAAGATTAACTTAAAAGGAGAGATAATTTATTTACTCGCTCCCATAGATGTCGAAATCAAACCTAACATTCCACCCCTTGATTTCCACTGGAAATGAATAGAATCCCCTGTTAGTAAATAACTATAACTAATAGTTCTACCCCGTAATTTCAACTGGAAAAGCCCGAATAAGAGGCACCCCATAGCTTCAACTGGAGGCTACTCAACTAAAATAATTAAGAGTGAGAGAACAAGCTAGGATTTAGAAATTGAAGTAAATTGTTTGTATAATGTGTAATTAGCTAACAGCAATCTAATTATAATTGTTGAGGTTTCTAGGAGGAATTTGAAACTCTCTAATTTAACTTCAAAAGCAAGCTATTATTTCAAATCCTCTTTAGATTTTCCAGTGGAAGTGAGGGGTGGGTTTTATTATAGTGATCTATGGGTCCTGAACTCAAAGTTCGACCCGTCCTCTTCCACTGGAAGCCTCGAAGCCGGTGAGTAAGATCCGAGCAAGGCGTTTAAGGGCCTACTTCCTACTATAATATTCTAGGCGGGGCTGGGGCCCGGTCACGCCCCTGATTAGTGAGGGGGATGAGGAAACACCGTGCACCCCGCGGCAGCGCGACCCCGTAAGGGGTACGGGTAGTCCCCGTGGCAACGGCACAGAAACGGCACGGCCACTATGGGATGGCTATGACGCGGTCCAGCCCCCGGCAACGGGGGGTCGTAAACCGCAGAGGACCATAGTGGAGGCGTTGAAACGGCCGTCCCGCGCGGTGCAAGGCCCGGGTCCGAGATGAGGTGCCGCGCGATCGGTATGGGCCGCTTAGACAAATCCGGGTAGACAGAACACGGGTTATTCCCAGCCCCGCTACTTCTGACTACACGGTCTCTCTAGTCTAGTGCATAATTACACGGGTTATCACTCTCCCAGAACTCGATTATCGTTTTAATTAACTCACTCGGGGAACTAGCTCTTGAGTAAGCGTTGAGCAGCTCTTTATTCAATTCGTGAAATGTTCCCATCCACTTATAGAGCCCTAGGAGTCTCTCGTAGTCCTCTCCAAATCCAAGAATATAGAGCGACGCCGCTACGGCTTCTATACTAGAGAGTATACACGGCTTAGCGTAGTTAACAGGATTTCCGGGTAGTAGTGGTGGGAGTTTGACGTGAACGCCACCTATACCTCTAAACTTACTCTCGTCTAATTTCCGCCAACTGGCATCTACAACGACTAGTCCATACTTCAAGGCTAGTTCTCGGTGCCAAGGACCGAGGTACTCTGAGCTGTATGGATTTAATACGAGTGCTCTCAACCGCGATTTTACTCTCTTAATCTCTACTGCAAATCCGCTTCTAATCATTTTCATAGCTGTGTTCTTGAGTGGATCGTCTTCTCGTAGTAGTATAACATAGATTCCCACCTTCAAAAAAGACACGACCTCTGCAACATATTTATACCCACGTATAAAAGAATAGAAGGGGGAAAATATGTCTAAGGGGAAAACAGCGGCTATAATTCTAGTTCAGACAGAAATAGGTGCTGAGACCAGAGTTCTGGAGGAATTACTAAAAATACCAGAAGTAAAGGAGGTGTATATAGTCTACGGTACATACGACATCGTAGTGAAAGTTGAAGCAGAAGCTCTCGAAAAAGTCAGAGAGATAGTGACTAATAAGATCAGGAGGCTTCCTGATATCAGAACAACTGTTACAATGATAGTTGTAGAGGGAAGAGTGAAGTAGGAGTTTTTTACCGATTTTACTACAGGAGAGAATAGATAGAGAATAGATTTTGATTTTTCAATTCTCAGTGCTCTCTTATAAGTTCTAAAGCGTGGTCACCACAACGTCTTTATCCGTGATCACTACTGTGTGTTCGAATTGCGAGACGTGAGCGTTGGACTTCTCAACGAGAACCGGGTACTTTACAAGTAGCCTCCTCTGGTCTAGTAATTCAAGTGTTTTCAAGCACTCCTCGTATTCTTCACTACTAGTTACATACCACCTAAGTGTAAAGGGAAGTGTCAATCTCTCTTTATAAATTCTCTCGTAGAGCCGTTTTGCACTATTATTTAAAACTCCTCTAGCCTGCTTTAGCGCGTAGATAGTAACGAGATCTAGTTCTCTTACTAGCCCAATCCCGGTTGTCGCGAATGGCTCAATAGCGTAAACGCCTGTTGCGAGTCTGTGTCTAGCTAATATATCAACGTAATTCGGTATTGTTACACCAGAGTGTATTATATACCTGTCAATTCCGTGTCCACTGAGATTCTTAATGGGCTTAAACCCGTAGCTTCTTATAGTCGCCTCAATAACTCTGCCTACTTCTATTGCTCTAATACTAGGGTATATTATTTCAAGTGCCTTTTCGAGAGCTTTCTGAACAGCCTCAACAAGACCCTCAAAGGCGGGGCTCAGCACCACTGTTATAGCAGTATCAGCTATATACCCGTCCACGTGTACTCCCACATCTATCTTCACCACGCTCTGATCGGGAATTACGAGTGTGTCATTATATACTGGAGTATAGTGGGCTGCAATAGCGTTTATACCTATGTTTACGGGGAATGCAGGGACCCCACCCAGCTCTCTAATATAGTTCTCAATAGTAGTAGCTATTTCACTAACGCTCTTGCCGGGTTTTACTAGTTTAGAGGCTAATTCAACAGCTCTCTTAGCTATATGACCAGCCTGAATAAGTTTTTTAACAGCCTCCTCGTTGAGCATCATAGTGTACAGACCACCGTATAGTACAAGTAATTAACCTACACCTCTAAATTTAATTACTGTGTTAGGTTAGGAAGGTGAAGAGAGTGGGTGTAATAAAATATCTCGGTCATAGTTTCTTCGAAGTAACTCTCGCAGGTCTTGATGGAGCAATTAAAACACTAGTAATAGACCCCTGGGTCGAAAACCCTCTTAGTCCAGTTAAGTTGAGAGACTACGAGAATAGAAAGATCGACTACATATTAGTCACGCACGATCATGGCGACCACTTGGGCGACGCTATTAAATTAGCTAGAATGACGGGTGCTCTAGTAGTGGGAATCTACGAAATTGCCGAATACGCTGAACGAGAAGGCGTTAAGAGCATTGGGGGTAATATTGGAGGAGCCTTAAAAATACCAGACCTGGAGGTAGTACTAACACCGGCAACTCATAGTAGTAGTCGCGGGGCTCCTGTAGGTTTTGTTGTTAGAGGCCGTGATCTCAGTCTCTACCACGCAGGAGATACAGGGCTGTTTAGCGAAATGGCGTTAATAGGGGAGCTCTACGCACCAGACGTGGCGATGTTACCTATTGGTGGGCACTTCACTATGGGCATTAGAGAAGCCGTCAAGGCGGTTGAGCTAATTAAGCCGAAGATAGCAATACCCATGCACTACAGCACATTCCCAGTAATTCAAGCAGACCCCCACTTATTCAAAAAGCTCGTTGAAGAAAAGACGCAGACAAGAGTAGTAATTCTGAGACCTGGAGACACACTAACATATCCATAAGTGCACACATATTACCTGTTTTTCCTGGTTTCTGATTTTTCTGGGGTCAGAGAGTAGGGATAGTAGCGTTATGGACATTGAGAGAAAGCTCGAGATTATAGCGCGAAGTACAGTAGAAATTGTAACTAAAGAGGATTTGGTAAAACTACTACTAGAAGTAGAAAAGCCTCGAGGCTACATAGGTTTTGAGCCTAGCGGACTAGTTCACATAGGATGGCTTGTCTGGATGTTTAAGGTTAGAGACCTAGTCGACCTCGGTGTAGACTTCTACGTTTTAGAAGCCACGTGGCACGCATATATTAATGACAAACTCGGAGGGAATATGGATCTCATTAGGAAAGCGGCGAGGTATACTAGAAAAGTTCTCGAGGCTGTTGGCGTCCCCGAGACTAGAGTCGAGTACATTGATGCAGAGAAGCTGGCTAGTTCGAAGGAGTACTGGGCACTAGTAATTAAACTGGCCAAGAATACTAGTCTCGCTAGGGTAAAACGCGCGCTTACTATAATGGGTAGGATGGCTGGTGAGGCGGAGTCCGACTTCTCGAAACTCATATATCCTTTGATGCAAGTAGCGGACATATTCTATTTAGATCTAGACATCGTGCTGGGAGGTCTCGACCAGAGAAAGGCTCACATGCTTGCTAGAGATTTAGCTGAGAAATTGAAATTAAAGAAGCCAGTTGCTATACATACTCCAATAATATCCAGTATTAAGGGCTCAGTGAAGAGGGCTGAGCCTGGGTACGAAGTAGAAATCGACGACATCGTCTCGGAGTCTAAAATGAGTAAAAGCAAGCCTGAAACGGCCATATTCGTACATGACCCTCCT
>Ga0080008_188146_pt1 | contig 23051 bp, 22 predicted proteins | sample ConCONMetagenome_FD_69211 | JGI IMG/M metagenome (GOLD analysis project Ga0080008, IMG submission 69211) | Hot spring microbial streamer communities from Conch Spring, Yellowstone National Park, USA - CON_C (SPADES assembly) (version 2) | ecosystem: Environmental > Aquatic > Thermal springs > Hot...
GTATTCGCGTAGAGCCCGTGATCAGGCGGAGAATTAGTGCTCACAGCCATATAAGAGGGTTTCCCCGAGGCAGTCATTTGTAGTTAGTTGTAAGTAGTTGTGAATGCTTTTTCTTGCCTCGGGGTTCCCGGGCTCTGCTCGGGTTTTCACTGCATTACAGCCCGAGCTATCAGGGCTCCACGCAACCCCCAAGCCCCTCATCCGCATCGAAGACAACAACTCAAACACCAAAACTCATCATCCACAAGTAAACACACGCGAAGAAGCTAATAAATATAAGCCAGCCACTCACAGTCATCTATAACTAATCGCAAGCAATTATAGATCGGTCACGGCTCCCACCCCGCCTACACTTCACGAGCAATTAGTGCGGGGTTGTGAATAGCTGTCGAGCCCAACGACACGGGGCTTTTATCTACGCTCGACCCGCCTAGGCTTGAAGCAGTGCTCTCATCGACCAGGCAGGTCTCAAGTGTCAGATTACGGCACCCTGAGTTTATAAGTCTTTTAAGCGCCCACATTAACCCCGAAGAGCCAAAAATATCCCCAACTCACCTTATTAACGGAAACAGCCCCTATAAATTCCCCGTGAAGAGCTGATATTTATTTAACTAAATCTACTCACGGTGACCCCTATGATTAACGCCGTTGCCAGTGAATTGTGTAGAGTTGTCGATACTAATTGCAATATATATTTATGTGAGAGTGCTCCTACAACTAGCACTCTTAGTTTCACTCTGACTGAGACGTCACTAGTAGTGTTTAAACACGGTCTCGGAGAAGTAGTTGTATGTGATGCTGGGCAATTTCAGGTCTATGTGTGGGGTAGCGATAAATACACAGTCTGGGAGCTTCCAAGCGGAGCGCGCACGTGTTTAGTGCTTCGTGAAGTCTACATTGACTTGTGTAGTGACATATACGTTGTCTCCAGAAGGCCTAACGAGTGCAGAGAAGTGAAATTCCACTCGTGTGAACAAGAGCTCTCAAAGCTCTTAGCCCAAGTAAATTCTCAGCTGTTCCTAATAGTAGGTGACGTGGAAATTCACCGAGAACTCATTAATACCCTCAGACGCGGAGATCACGTGAACGCGTGTCTCGAGAAAATAGAGTTCATTAAAAATAAATTACTGCAAGGACAAGATATAGGGAATTAAGACTAATAATTAGTGCATTTTAGGACGCGCAAAGAGTGATAGAAACTTGTACTATGTAGATATGCACGCGCACTGCACAGAACTAAAAGATCTCGATAGGTACCGTGGAGAGTACTTGTTAGTGTGCGTCTCTGACGACTTGGAATCTAGTAGTGCTGTTTTGAGACTTGCCGAGAACTACGAGTACGTAAAGCCGTGCATCGGCGTCCACCCATGGGTTGCACACGAATTCAGTGCCAGAGACGTGGAGAATTCGCTGAGGAAATTAATTAATAGAGCTGAGTGTCTCGGAGAGGTGGGTCTAGATAGGAAGTTCAAGCCTGAGACATTTGAGAAACAACTAGAGATATTCAATATATTTGTCAACTACGCTAAGGAATACGACATGGTATTAAACTTACACGCTGCAGGAGCGTGGGACTACGTCTTCCACATTGTAAACTCAAAGAATATCAATAAGGCTTACTTCCACTGGTACACTGGACCACTCCACTTAGCCGATCAAATAGTCGGCGTCGGCTACTTTATAGGAGCTAATCCAGCCCTACTCATTCAGGAGAAGCACAGAGTAGTACTAGACTACGTAAGCCTTGAAAACATCATTACTGAGAGCGACAGTCCGTACTACTATAGGGGTCTTAACTTGACCCCGGAACTAGTGAAGAAGGTTGTGCTCTACTTATCGAAGAGAAGAGGATTACATCCTCTTAAAGTGAAAGAGGCTATTTACGAAAACTTCAAAAAGCTATTCAAGTAACATGTTAGTTGCATTTACTATTTCAGACGCTAATTCTCTAACGCGCTTAACTACTTCTATTAGTTCTGAGAGTCGCGACTTTAATTTCTCTAATTCCTGGCTCTTTAACTCCAACTCGCTCTTCACGGACTGAAGCTCCTCTTCTCTCTTTTTAAGCTCACCACGCATAGCCTCTAATTCACTAGTCTTTTTCTCGAGATCTACTCGAAGAGCCTCTACTCTCTCTTCTAAAGCCTTCCTCTCTTCTCTTAATCTCTCTAGCTCCTTACGCAATACTTCTACTTCAGGGACTACTATTTGTGCTGGTACTTGAATAAATGGAATTGTAATTTTGAGTTCTCCTCGCCTAATCTTCTCATAAGTCTCAGCTACTAGCTTTCCAGCCTTAGTTTTCTGGTTTAAATGCCCTCTAATAGTGACTTCCGACCTACCGAGCTCTTCGGCTATCTGCGAGACGGGTATACCAGCTTTATACCTAGCAAACGCAGCCGCCGCTACTGCTAAGCTGTCTATCCAAGTAGCTCTCTCAACAGGATCTCTAATTAACTCCAGAACCTCTGGTCTGTACAGAGTTCCAATAATTAATGCCATTTCAAGTTGCTGAATCTCCTTCTTACCAATAGGCTTTAATGGGATGTTTGACAAGTCTATAATTACCTGCTCACTCTCACTCATAGACGTCACCTGCATAAAACTGTAAATTGCAATTACCTAGAATTACTTATTATTATGGGACTTATAAACGTTAATGTAGTGCTTTCTCGGCTATGTAACGGACGAAGTACATATAGACTGGGCTGGGTGCTAGTGGCTTGCTCTTGAACTCTGGGTGTGCTTGTATACCGAAGTAAAATCGCTCGTTGCTATCGTACTCCACTATTTCAGCAAAGCCTTCTTCACTAATACCTGATATCACTATTCCGTTTTCTTCTAGTACGTCAATGTACTTCTCGTTGACACCGTATCTGTGTCTGTGTCTCTCGTACACTTCACTGGCACTATATACTCTCCACGCGAGTGTGCCTGGCTTAATAATGATCTTCTTAGCTCCGAGCCTCAGAGTGCCTCCCAGTTCTTTAATACTCTTCTGCTCCGGCAGGAGGTTTATTACTGGGTGAGGTGTATTAGGGTCTATTTCAGTAGTGTTCGCACCACTTAATCCAATAACATTACGTGCAAACTCTACAATCATTAACTGCATTCCAAAACAAATACCGAGAACTGGTTTCTCGTTTTCCCTCAAATAGCGTATGGCCTGGATCTTCCCTTCAGCCCCCCTCACCCCAAAACCAGGCAGAATTATCGCTCCATCTGCACTGTCTAGAATTTTCAGGTTGCCCGAATTGTGCTCTACATCAGTTGCTTCAAACCACACTAAGTCAACTTTGACTCTATTCCATGCAGAGGCGTGTTTCAGCGCCTCGATTATACTAATATAACTGTCTCTAATTTTAGTGTATTTCCCAATCATAGCTATTTTAATTGTTTTTACTGGATCGTCAAGTCTACTAACAAATTCAATCCAGTCTGATAGGTCTGGCTCCCCGTACTCGAGGTTTAGCTTTTCTAAAATGTACTTGGTGTACTCCTGCTCGTGTAGAATTATTGGCAACTTGTAGGGATTAGGCGTGTCGGGATTACTATAAACAGCTCGAGGCGGGACATTACTGTACAGAGATATCTTGTAGCGAGCTTCCTCGTCAAGCCACCTAGAGGACCTCACGACAATGGCGTCTGGTATAATACCTATTCTCCGCAACTCTTGAACACTGTGCTGTACAGGCTTAGTTTTAATCTCTCCTGAAGGTAGAACCGGCGCTAATGCCACGTGAATATAAAATACGTTATTTACTCCTTCATCAAATCTCATCTGCCTCGCTGCTTCTAAGAAGGGCAAGCTCTCAATGTCGCCCACTGTCCCGCCGATCTCGACGAGAGCTACTTCTGCGCCATAATCCCTAGCGACTTCTCTTATTTGATTCTTTATCTCGTTTACAACGTGTGGTATAACTTGAACGCACTGGCCAAGATAGTCACCACGTCGCTCTTTTAAAATAACGTTTAAATAGACTTGGCCAGACGTGATGTTGTTTTTCTTAGAGAGATTACAGCCAAGAAATCTCTCGTAGTGCCCTATGTCCATATCCGTTTCTCCACCGTCTTCTGTGACAAAGACCTCTCCGTGCGCGTATGGGTTCATAGTTCCGGCGTCAACATTGAAGTAGGGGTCTATTTTAATGATTGTTACATTGTAACCACATCTTCTTAACAACATTCCAGTAGACGCCGCTACAACGCCCTTGCCGAGCCCCGAGAGAACACCGCCAGTGATAAATACGTACTTAGTCAAGGTGCCCGCTCACTAATACTTACTAAGAGACTTTTAAACTCTTGCCTCATAGAACAATATATGACTAGTGAGAAAATCGTAAGTGTTTCGTGGAGTGAAATTCACAGAGCGCTGGGTGTTTTAGTTAGTAGAGTGCTTTCGGATGGAAAGCCGGACGCCCTCGTGCTAATTACTAAGGGCGGGTTAGTTCCGGGGAGGATCTTAGCAGACTTTATTAAAGTCGATGATATGGGATTTGTCGAGGTGAAATTCTATAGGAGTATTGGAGTGAGAGGAGAGAGACCCTACTTGAAATTTACAATGCTCCCGCCACTCACTAATAGAGACGTGTTGATAGTTGACGATGTAGTAGATAGTGGTCGAACAATGCAGCTAGTTGTAGAGTATATTTCAAGCTTTAAAGCGAGGTCTATTAAGACCCTAGCCATATACGTAAAGCCCTGGTCTTCTTACATTCCGGACTACTATTACGCTCAAACAGATAAGTGGGTGATTTTTCCCTGGGAAATATGCGAGGCTGTGAGAGAGGGTGTTATTGATAGAAGTGCGTTTGAGGAGTTAAGTCGCTACTGTGAAGTGTAGAGTGAACAGCTCAGTGCGTTATTCTGAGTACTTTGTCTGGGTATAATTACTATGCCTTTGTCAGTTATTTCAAATACGTGTCTTTTCATGCTGTGACTCGTGCCCCTCATTTTCCACACAACTATACTCCTTACTAGCTCTCCGTTAATCTCGTCTAGGTCAAGTCTTACAATGCCGTCTGCCGCGTGCTCCACGCCGGGACCCCCAAACCCCCTCTCTGTTACGGAGACTTGCGACACGAGTATACTGGTCGTGCCCATGCCGGAGAGCACTTTCTTTAATTGTAGTAAAACGCTTCTAGCAACTGAGGGTTTTGTCAGGTATAGTGTTGAGACGCTATCTACTACTACTCTCTGCGCGTTGATCTCTCTAATAGCCGTTCTCAACACGTCAACTAGCTCCTCGACGCTATCGGGGTCTCGAACTACATATCTCTCTCTTAGCCGCCTCACCAATTCCCGCTGTAAAGGCGTCTATAATGGCAAACTTCCCCTCCTGCTCATACTGCTTGACCTCCCAGCCGAAATTCTTCATGTTTATGCGGACTTGTACAGGGTGTTCTTCGAGCGCCACGTATATACCTGGCTCACCTAGTTGGAGCCCATTCCACAAGAACTGCATTGAAAATATACTCTTACCAGTACCCGGTCCTCCGCTTAGAAGCACGACATTTCTCTTTAGAATACCTCCACCCACTATTTCATCAAAACCCGGAATACCGGTCTTAACTCGCTCAACCATGTTCACCCCTCCTTTCTCGTCTCCAATGCCGTTTTACCTTAATAAAGGAGTCCTAGTTAACTACTCTACAAGGTGTGTACATGTCTACTCAGAGTAGCGAGAGAACTGCAAAACTGAGAGTAGCCGAAGCACGCTCACGAGATGTTGGTAGAAAAATTGCTAGAATAGATCGAGAGACCATGAAGAAACTTGATGTAGAAGTAGGCGACTTCATAGAGGTAATCGGGCTTAAAGGCAGAGAAATACTAAAAGTGTGGCCAGCGTACCCCGAAGACGAGGGCACTGGTATAATTAGAGTAGATGGCACTGTACGTAGGAACTTAGGCGTAGCACCCGGAGACTACATAACGGTAAAGCCTATAAGAGTAGACCCGGCGAAACGCGTAGTTGTAGCACCTGTTAGTGGCATGAGCAGATTATCGCTGATCCCGAGTATTTAGCTCAAATGGTTAAAAAGACTCTACTAGGTAATCCGGTAAAGCGCGGAGATGTAATTGACATTCCATATTACGGACTTAGATTTGTAGTTACGAGTGTTCAGCCCTCTGCCGTGGTTTACGTAGTAGAGGACACTGTAATTGAAGTTAGACAACAACCTGTTAGACCAGAGCTCATTAGTGAGGGTGTTCCCCGTGTTACATGGGAGGACATAGGTGATCTAGAGGAGGTCAAGCAGAAAATTAGGGAAATAGTAGAACTGCCACTTAAACACCCAGAGTTATTCGAGAGACTGGGTATTGAGCCCCCTAAAGGCATATTACTGTATGGCCCACCGGGAACGGGTAAGACTCTACTAGCTAAAGCCCTAGCAAACGAGATCGGCGCGTACTTTATTAGCATCAACGGCCCAGAGATAATGAGTAAGTTCTACGGGGAATCCGAAGAAAGGTTGAGAAAAGTCTTCGAGGAGGCGCAAGCCAACGCTCCAGCTATTATTTTCATTGATGAAATTGACAGCATTGCGCCTAAGAGAGAAGAAGTTGTCGGTGAAGTGGAGAAGCGCGTAGTTGCACAGCTACTCGCATTAATGGACGGCTTAAAGGAGAGGGGTAAAGTAATAGTTATTGGCGCTACTAATCGACCAGAGGCTCTAGACCCTGCTCTCAGGCGTCCGGGTAGATTTGACAGAGAAATAGAAATACCACCTCCAGATAAGAGAGCTAGGCGCGAAATACTCGCTGTTCACACTAGAAACATGCCCCTAGCCGACGACGTGGACTTAGACAAAACAGCTGAAATCACGCATGGATACACAGGCGCTGATTTAGCGGCACTAGTTAAAGAAGCCGCCATGAACGCTCTCAGGAGATTTCTGCAAGCTGAAAATATTGATTTAAACCAGCCAATACCGGCTGAGAAACTCGAAAAACTAAAAGTTACAATGGAGGACTTCCTAGCTGCTATGAAGAGCGTCCAGCCAACACTCATTAGAGAAGTTTTTGTTGAAGTACCAGAAGTGAGATGGAGTGACATCGGAGGGCTTGATAGCGTTAAACAAGAGTTGAGAGAGAGCATTGAGTGGCCCATGAAGTATCCACATGTCTTTGAGAAAATGGGTATTCAGCCTCCTAAAGGAATACTGCTCTTTGGGCCACCAGGCACCGGCAAGACTCTTCTGGCTAAAGCCGTGGCTACTGAGAGTGGCGCTAACTTCATAGCTATAAGGGGGCCAGAAATACTCAGCAAGTGGGTAGGAGAGTCCGAGAAGGCTATTAGACAGATCTTTAGAAGAGCGCGAATGGTCGCTCCCGCAATAGTATTCTTCGACGAGATAGACTCTATAGCGTCTGTGCGTGGAAGCGATCCGAGCGGAGTTATAGATAGAATAGTAAACCAGATGCTAACAGAGCTAGATGGTATACAGCCACCTCGCAGAGTGACAGTGATAGCTGCGACTAATAGACCAGACTTACTAGACCCCGCCTTACTGAGACCAGGTCGCTTTGACAAGTTAATATATGTACCACCACCAGACCTGAAAGCCCGAATAGAGATCTTCAAAGTACACACGAGGAAAATACCCCTAGAAGAAGACGTAAACTTAGAGGAACTGGCACGCCTAACAGAGGGGTACACAGGCGCCGACATAGCTGCTGTCTGTAGAGAGGCCACTATGATAGCCCTCAGAGAAGTCTACGCCACCACCGGATCACTCCAAGTAGTCAAAGTTAGCGGGAGACACCTCCTAGAGGCTCTCTCGAGGATACCGCCTAGTCTAAGTAAAGCTGATATTGACATGTACGAGAGACTATCAAGAGAGATAAAGAAGATGGGTACTAGTGGTGGATTTAGAAGAATTCAGCTACCATACGGCTAACTAGACTGTTAAAGGCGTGTAGTAGTATTGAGCGACGAAAAGACCATTACTATACCAGCATCCTTCACAAGACTAATTAGAGAAATTGGCAAGCTAGTCGACAAGCTCGTGGAATATAGATTTAGATTTTTAATAGTACTGTCTGGCTCCGACCCATTAAAACTGAGTATACTCGCATCTAGGGCTGTTAATTACTACGCCAAGAAATACCGGAGTAAGAGTAAATCTGGTGAGATTAAAGGCCTCTATGTCTACCACGACGAGTTCCCAGATGCCGTTATATTAAAGGAAGTTTTCGAGAGGAAAGTCTCTTCAGAGAACCTCGTAGAATTCGAGTACGCTGTTTACGAGAAGAGCGAGAAGTACCTCGGCACAACAGTGCAAGTACTAGTAATGGACTTGACAAAAGACCTTAAACCCAATGACGTCGGCAGACTAGTGGGCATCGTAGAGGGGGGAGGCTTAATACTTTTCCTAACACCTCCATGGGAGACTTGGGACACATTTAAGACTATTTTCAAAGAAACACTAACTGTACCTCAATTCCCTGACCCCCGGCACATCTTCATCACGTGGTTTAAGAAAAAGCTACTAGAACACGATGGAATAGCTGTATACGACGTTGATAACAACAGGGTTATTAAGAAGCCCTCACTAAAGCGTGCCCCGCCTGCTCCAAGACGAGCAATAGACATACCCAAGGAAAGACTTTTCCCCAAGGAGGTATATGAGCTGGCTCTCACAAGAGATCAGGTGAACGTAATTAAGATTATTGAGAACTTTCACGAGAAGCCGAAAAAGAATACCAAGAAAGTATTTGTGTTAACAGCTGATAGAGGTCGTGGAAAGAGCTGTGCTATTGGAATCGGCATAGTGGGCTTTATACACTGCCTGAGAAAAGTGAAGCCTAGAGTCAGAGTTCTAGTAACGTCGCCTGAGCCGAGTAATGTCCAGTCATTAATGACTCTAGCTTTGAGAGCTCTTGAGAAACTCAGATTAAAATACGAGTCAATAAAGAGAGAGGGGTATGTAGTCGAATTACGAGGACCTGGATTTAGTATTGAGTACTGGGAGCCGGTAGCTATACCTAAACTCAAAGGAGATCTAGTGGTCGTAGACGAGGCGGCGGGAATACACGTTCCTCTACTCTACAAGATCCTCGAAAGACACAATAGGCTAATATTCTCGACAACAATTCACGGCTACGAAGGCTCTGGTAGAGGATTTTCTGTGAGATTTCTAAAGAGACTCAAGAGCGTGGAGAATATCACCCTATACCAGTACGAGATGGAGGAGCCTATTAGGTATAGTCTAAACGATCCAATTGAGGGATGGCAATTCAGAACACTACTACTAGACGCCGAGCCAGCTGAGATCGACGAGAAGGATTTAGAAGACATAGAGTTGAAGAGGCTGATCTACGTCAAGTACGAACCCCACGAGCTCTTTGAGAGAGAAGAGGAGCTTCGACAGCTCTTTGGTATATATGTCCTTGCACACTATAGAAACGAGCCAGACGATCTCGGAATGCTCGCCGACGCTCCTCACCACCTCATCAGGGCCGTGAAGACTTCTACCGGTAAAATAGTGTGTGCTATTCAAATAGCGCAGGAAGGCCCCATAGACGAGAAGACAGCTCTAGAGCTCCTAAAGGGAGGCAGAATTCCAGGAAATATTCTACCAGATAGATTCCTAAAACACACAAGACTCCTCGAATTCGCGAAGACTACGGGGTGGCGAATTGTTAGAATTGCTACTCACCCGGCTGTTCAAGGTAAGGGTATTGGTAGCTGGGCTCTACAGAAAATAATTGAAGAGGCTACTCAGCGCGGATTAGAGTGGGTTGGTGCTGGTTTCGGCGTGACAGAAGAGCTGTTAAGATTCTGGATTAAAAACAGCTTTAGCGTTATACACATGAGCCCCGACAGAAACCCTGTAAGTGGCGAGTACACTGTACTAGTCATTAAGCCCATTAGTGAGCGCGTCTCTAAGCTCGTGGACATAGCGAAATACGAGTTTAAAATAAAACTACTCGACAGCATAGCCGTTAACTACAGAGAACTAGAACCCGAAGTAGTACTACTAATGTTCGATAACGAGCCCTACTTACACCTCGACCCCTCTAATGCCTTTACACTGATAGGCTTAGATAGGCTCTGGACTTACTGCACTGGACCTATGACTTTCGAGGCCGCTGCTGACTTAATGTTTAGAATTAGTAGACTACACTGGCTACTACCCAGAGAGAAGCGCCTAGCACTTAGTAGGCTTCAAGAACTCTTATTGATTGTTAAAGCCTTGCAGGGTCGATCCTGGGACGAGGCGTCTGAGCTCTTGAAAAAACCCGTTAGGGTGCTCCAAGAAGAAGCCCATGAAATAGCCTGTATCTACTTCGAGTACCTAACTAAAACACCGCCAGAAAACTTCACTCCAGGAGTGCTCACCGAGCAGTACAAGTACCTAAATGGAGTTGTTCCGTGACCCTTATTCTGAAAGTTGACCCTCTCAATCCCGACCCAGCTTCTATAAGAAAAGCAGTAGATATTCTCAGAAGTGGAGGCTTAGTCGCCTTTCCCACTGAGACTGTCTACGGGCTGGGTGCTCTGGTATTTAATGAGCAGGCCTCTCGTAAAGTGTATATAGTCAAGAACAGGCCTCTTGACAACCCCCTAATAATTCACATAAGTAGCCTTGAAATGCTAGACACGGTCGCTACAAATATACCAGAAAGGGCCTTAAGACTTGCAGAGAAGTTCTGGCCGGGGCCTCTAACCCTCATCTTACCGAGAAATAAGAGTGTTCCCAAAGTAGTCTCTGGGGGTCTTGACACAGTCGCCGTTCGAATGCCAGCACACCCTGTCGCGTTAGCGCTCGTTAAAGAGGCTGGCGAGCCTGTTGCCGCGCCCAGTGCTAACTTAGCTGGTAAGCCCAGCCCCACTACAGCTGAGCACGTTATTCAAGACCTCTACGGCAAAATAGACGCTATTATAGACGCCGGTGAAACTCTCTACGGCGTTGAGTCAACCATTATCAACATTCTATCCAGCCCACCTGTGCTCTTAAGACCAGGGGCTATACCTGTAGAGGAAATAGAGCGAGTACTAGGCGAGAGAGTGCTTGTGCCTAACTACGCCAGGGGGCTTAGTGAAGCGCACACAGCGTTGGCACCAGGTATGAGATACAAGCACTACGCTCCCGAGACACCGCTAGTGCTCATTGACCCCGTATCGGGTGATCTCGAGGCGCTGGTAGAGAAAATGATGCTCACAGTTAATGAGTATCTCGGCAAGCACTCTAAAGTGTGCATAGTAGCAAGTAAAGAGCTAGCTGACTTCTACCGGTCAATTAGAGGTGTTCACGTCGTTGAAATAGGTTCTAGAGCAAACATGTTCGAAGTCGCTAAGAACCTCTTTAAAACGCTAAGAATGCTTGATGAGATGAGATGCAATGTCGGCATAGTTGAGGGCTTTGAGGAGAGAGGACTAGGTCTTACAGTGATGAATAGGCTTAGAAAGGCCTCTCAAGTGAGAATCTTGGCTTAACTACCTTACTTTCACTACTCTTAGTTTAATACCCGTCAGCATTCGCGGTAGGACTTCACTAATTACTTTCTGCACATAAGCGTCTGAGACCGCATCGCCATAAAGTCTGAGAACAGCCTCATTAAATCCAGGGTAGATGTGGAGACTCGCAACTATTAAGTTATTGTAGATGATCCTAATACTGTAAGAGTGCCTCTCAGCCCACAGGCTGCGTCTTCTCAGCTCCTCTACAAGCTTATTCAGAGCCTTTACGTCTATGCCTCTAATAAACACACAACTCGCCTCTAACAGGCATGAAAAACTACGTTCCTAGTAGAGTTCTACCTACACGGTTGAATTATGAAATTACATGTCTATTTAAGAACCCGGTAGCTGTAATCTCCCCGGGATGATTGAGCTCTACAAGAGCTGAGTAATTGATGTACCCGCGCAGGGCTGACCTTTCCGCAAAACTACTCGCCTACTCGAAGTCCTCCATAGCCTGTATTTGCCTTATTAGTTCCTCATCTGTAAATCTAGAAGTCTTTTTCTCCAGTGCCTTAACACACTTACCGTCGGGGAGAAGGCTGTTAATTCGGCAACTAGCGTACTGACACTCTCCATTAATACAGTCACTACCCGTTAGCCTGCACTGAGCTACTCTAATAATGCGCCCTTTAACCGGCTTGTTAATAGTAAATAGAGCGTCTCTACTACAACGAAATAGTGGGCACAGGGGATTACACTTATCCATTAGCGGCTGCGGCTGGACTCTCACCTCTTCTACTCTACTAGCGTGGTGTGATCGGCTACTTGAAGAGTAGTGAGTGAATTTGCTTCTAGAAGATTCTTGCCCGTGAAAATCAGCAGTTTTTTTCATATGGGCACCCAGTTAGTTAGACGCGTTAAGCATGTTTAGTAAATAAATTCACAAGCTTATATGTTTAAATCTTACGGCTTCCACCAGCTGAACACGTAATAGCTTATTTCGTCATTTCCATGAATAGCTACTACGAGTTTCTTTTTAACGGAGTGCAGTAGCCTACCAGCTCTTACAAACTCTATTGGATCTACCTTATCACCAGTATTGTAGACAAGAATGCCAAATGGCGCGTGGTCTATGCCAGGACCATAGCGATAAGCCAAGTAGTCACACCCGAATTTGAGACCTCTCCTCACAACGAACTCCCTCTCCTTTAGGTCAACATATACTCTGTAGAGAGCATCAAACCTCTCAACGACTTTTGAGCTATGAGCTAGGAGCTCCTCGAGGCTCACTACTCTGTTATTTTCGGTTACTCTTATCTTATTCTCTTTTACTAGGAAAACGGTTTCTATTAGAGAGAGTTCTAGTGGTGCTTTAATATTCTTATCTCTAGGCTTATTCACACCTAGGAATGTCCCGTAGTAGCCATCCCAGTAGACTTTATTAGCACACACATAGTCAAATATTACTGCTCTATTGTGTAATAAGTGCGCATAACATTCCGAGGGCTGTTCTACGCTGTTCCCAGTCTTAGTAGAATCAGATATCGTAATTCTTCACCCGCGCTCTTTAAGAAGTCGCTGGCTTCTTCTAGGTGTTCATATATGTCTTTTAGTATTAAGAGTGCCGATACGGAGCCTGCATACTTATTGTATATTTCAAAGAGACTCTTTCTAAACTTCTCGTCTATTTCTTCCTCGATAGCAAACACTTTATTTAAAGTCTCTAGAGTCTTCTTTGGAGAGACTCTTAGCTTATCTATAGAGGCCTCTAGTGCGTTTAGCTGTTCTTTGAGCATGTCAATGAATCGTGAGAGATCATTAATCTCTTCTCTCCCAACTAAGTCGCTGTTTTCAGCCATTAAGACGAATCTGTAGCCTACGCTGTCTAAATGCTGAATTATTCTATCCAAAATGCGAGTTACTTCAATGTAGCTTCTAGTGGATAAAGCCAGCTCGCTGCTCTTAACGAGGTACTCCATTATCGTTGTTTTCTGAGATTCGCCCTGGTTCTTTACAGCCCTGATCTTCTCATAAACATCAACTATTAACTGCTTCTTTCCAGAACCACCCTCACAGTATATGCTTAGAATAGACTTCAGTAATTCGAGTTCATCTCTCACGATTCTACACATAGACTCTAAGTACTCTGTAGCCGTCAACTCGACTAACGCGCTCTCTACTCTCGTCTCTTCGAGAGACATAGTCTCTTCACACCACGAACTGCTAGTACCGCTCCGCTGTCTACGCGTGAATAATGTAGTAGGAGGTATTTAAGTGTGAGGGGATTAGTCAATTCCGCACTATGCTCTTGGTTGCGTGCTTTAAGCGCGAAAAATTTTTGAAGCTGCGATGTGATTGCGCTCATAGGGAGTTAAGTACTAGGAACTTCTGGGTGAGTGCGTCTTTTGCCATACTTAGTCATAGACGCTCTTGCACGTGCTAGTGGTGAGCGGTATTCTACATTTGACGTGGTGGGGGTGGGTCCCCGTGTAGTAGCTGGTGTGTTAGAGGAGTTTGAAGAGACCCTGCTACTTCCATATGAGAGGGTTATTAGTAATATTGAAATAGTGCGTAACTTTGACGCCATCTTTATTTCTGCAATGAGTAGCGACTACCGTGCAGTAAGGAAAATTGTCAATATTATTCAGAACTGGTTTAGAGGACCTATTGTAATTGGAGGTCCTCTAAGCTTTGAGTATAAGAGAGTACTAGTTGAGCTCAAAGTAGACTACGTAATCGTGGGAGAAGCCGAGATACCGCTTAGACTGCTCATTCAGTGTCTTAAACGCGGAGGGGGTGAGTGTCTTGAGAGTGTGCCCGCGTTGGCGTTTAAACGTGATAATAGAGTTGTAATTACGTCTAAGCACGTTTACACGCCAAAAAACGTACTCTCTGCTATCAAGCCGTGGACTAAAGTGGATCAGTCTTATAGACCTACATGGATATATAGGTTTTACGTCGAAGTTTTAAGAGGGTGTAGTAACTTCTGCAGACCGCTAATTAGAGTTAGTGAATTTAATTGCGCATTGTGCATGAAGTGCCGTAGCCCGGTTTACGCTGAGAGGATTTACTGTCCAAGCGGAATAACTCCTGGTTGCGGTTTTTGTAGCGTCCCCCTAATGTCAGGTTACCCTAGAAGTAGAAGAGTAGGGTCTGTAGTTAGCGAAATAGAAGAGCTCATTAAACACGGTGCTCGCAGAATTGTACTAAGCGCTCCAGATTTTCTAGATTATGGTAGAGATGAGCTCGTAGAGGACATATTAACAGACCCCTGTAATCCACCAGCAAATCTAGACGCTGTTGAATCTCTCCTCAACTCTGTATACTCAATAGAAGAGGTTAAGAGTGGGAGAGTTGTAGTGATGATCGAGAATATTAAAGCGTGTCTCGTGAGTGAGGAGGTTGCAAAAACTCTCGGTAAATACCTAAGAGGCACTACTGTGCACATAGGGCTTGAGACCGGGTGTGATTGGTTTAATGACAGAGTGCTTGGCAAGCCTATAAGTGTTAAACAAGTAATAGATGCCTGTAAACTACTTAAGAGTGCTGGTTTAAGGCCATACGTATACTTAATGTACGACTTACCACTAGCTACTAGAGACGTGTACCTCAAAACTCTAGAATCTGTAAAAGCTCTCAGTCAAATAGGTGTAGAGAAAATTACTCTATACAAGTATGTGAAGCTCCCCGCTACAGCTTTCGAGAAACTACGTGTAGAGAACAGCAGTTCTCTGCGCGATGTTGTCGCAGAGCTTAAAAAACTCGTTAATAAGTACAATACGGCTATGAAAAGAGATCTCATTGGGAAGAGAATAGAAGTGTACGTGGTAAAGACTGAGAGGGGTCTTTACGGCTATCCAGTTAAACACGGGCCTGTCGTAGTGATCTCCAGTAGAACCGCGCCTCGACTAGACCTAAGCGGCTGCAGGTGCATAGTAGAAATAGTGGATATTAGTAAGAGAGCTGTTCGGGGAAGACTTATTAGTGTTTTAGAGTGTCCACAAGAACTCGGAGTTTCTCAGCGAGAAGCAGAGCCCTGTTAGCATGCTCCTCGAAGTTTTTACCTCTGAGTATAGAGGACGCCGACTCCAGTATCTTTACTGTATATGGAATACTTACTAGTACTAGCATTCTGTAGTAGACGTCAGCATATTTGAAGAGGCTGTCCTCCCGCTGAGATCCCATTAGAATATTTCTACTTCCCTCTAAAACACTATTGGCGTGTTGGTATATCTCCTCGGCGGAGTCGATGAAGTCGTTAATTAAATCAACATTACGTGTTGACGTGGCTACTTTGCCTTTTTCAATTAGACCTTCAAACCTCTCCACGAGTTCTTTTAGTTCCTGAAACGCGTCGTACAAGCTCATTATCATCCCGAGGTAAATATTGGTAATCAGCTCTATTATTTTTGGAGAGATTATAATTACAGCACACGTGCGCGACTCCTGTAGAGACAACGAGTATTACAACTTCCCCCTTTTATTGCGCAACTAGAGCTTGTTGTTCAAAGAGCTACTGTTTCTTAATTTTCCTAATAGTTGCTATGCTATTATCAGCTACTCCCTGCTTTTCCAGCTCGGCTGGATATACGTAGATAACTTCTTCGCCTGGTTTAGACTCTACGACTTCAGCTGTGAAGACGGCTTTTTTCTTTCCAGCCACAACTACTTCCACCAAGTCACCGCTCTTCACACCAAGTAATTGAGCTATTGAACTGGGTATTCTTGCAATGGGCTTATCAAGCCCTCTCTCAAAGCGAATTCTAACTCTCTTCTCTGGGAGAACTGCTTCTTTCTTCTTACCGAGTACTTCTGAAGCTGGAGGTATAACTGCAACTAGCTTAGAGATGTCTACTTTAGATTCCTTGGCTACTCCCTCTTCTCTTTTCGCCTCTTCACTCAAAACCTAGACACCGTATTCATATTAATTTGGAGAGCAAAAATAAGTACTTCAAAGACACCACTACGCAGTTATATATGCGTCTAGTTTTCTAAATACTAGATCGCTTAAATACTCTGGGAGTTTTTCGATATGTACTCTCACTTGTTGAGTGGTGTCTCTGTCCCTCACAGTAACAGTATTATCCTCCAGCGTCTCATAGTCTACAGTGACAGCGTAGGGCACGCCGATTTCATCAATACGGGCATACCTCCTTCCAATACTTCCCTCTTCGTCGTAAATAACTCTAAAACCACGCTTTACTAGGTCTCTATAAATACTTCTTGCAATACTGACCATTTTCTCGTGTTCCGGCTTCTTCCCAGCTACAAGAGGTAGAACTGCCACTTGGTAGGGAGCTATGTAGGGTGGTAGCTTCAAGAATATTTTTTCATCGCGCTCGCTGTACGCGTACTCTAGAGCTACGTACGCTAGCCTCTCTAGTCCAAAAGACGGCTCCACTACGTGTGGGTAGATCTTCTCTCCGTGAATCTTAACCTCCTCTTTCTTAATTACAAAGCAATTAGCTGAGAGGTGTACTCCTGCTACTACTACGCCACCTTTAGCTGAGAGCTCTCTATACAGCTCCTCAGGACTTCGCTGAGAAAGCTCTTTCATAACCTCCGGGTACTTCGAGGAGTCAACTACTTTTGCTATCTCCTTTGGATTGGGATAAGCCACTTCTACTACTTTAGTTACTGGACTCTCATACCTCCTAAAGTAGGTCAAATCCGCTTTACTATATTCAGCGTGCTTCTCAAGGTCGTATGAAGTCCTGTAAGCGTATCCAGCAACTTCAATCCAGCCATATCTAGAAGTGTAGACCTCCTGGTCAAAGGTCTGAGCTGAATAGTGTGCCCTCTCATGGGGTAGTTTCTCGAAGAACCTTATCTTTTCAGCTGGTATACCCAAGCTCTTCACAAAGATATTTCCAACGCCCATCCAGTAGGCAAGCCACGCTGACTTAGCAACTTTATTTGTAATAAGCTCTCTCACCGTTAACTCAACAGGCTCTTCAATACCCTTAACTCTCATATCTGCAGTTACAACTCTGAGTCTCTCATCTAAAACTCTCTCAGAGATGCTACTGATATCTTCCTGCTCTCTCGCCGGGTCAAAGAAGAATTCGATCTCCATAATTATGAATTCTCTGAGACGTACGAGTGCCTGTCTAGGTGAAATCTCATTTCTAGTCACTTTGCCTATTTGCGCTATTCCAAGAGGGAGTTTTTCACCTATAATTCTAAGCATTTTCGCGAAGTTTATGAACATGCCCTGTGCATGCTCCGGTCTTAAGTAGCCTGTAGAGCCCTTGTAGGGCCCGATCTCGGTAGTAAATAGTAACAGGGCCGGCGTCGTCGGTTTAAATACACCACCACACTCAGGGCACTTTAAGTTATACTTTTTAACGATCTCGTCTATTTCGTGTGGCTTGTAGCCCTCTACATCTAAACCTATGAGCTCCTTCACTAAGTGATCAGCTCTGTAGATCTTACCGCAACTAGCACACTCAAGAACAGGGTCGGTGAAGTGGTCTTCGTGCCCGCTAGCCTTAAAGACTGTGCGTGGATTTATAATCGGGGTTTCTATTTCAAAAACATTTTCCTGCAGGTAAACGAAGAACTTCAACCAGAGGTCTGCAATGCTCTTTTTAATGAGGACTCCCACAGGTCCGAAGTCATAAAAGCCAGCTACACCACCATATATTTCAAACGACGGCCAGAAAATACCCCTCCTTCTAGCTAGCTCTAGTATTTTGTCCTGTACCTCGGCATTACTCAAGAGACATCAACCCCTTCCAGTAGACTTAGAGGCACCTTTACTCACGCTTAGCCTAAAACACTTGTTTATTTTTTGCTTCCTCGGCTTAAATACTAGGGTCGACTCTATTACTGCTCTAGTATTTACCGCGTAAAGAGTACCCCTTGCCTAGGTGTCAGGGATGTCGTGGAGAGCTGTATTTCAAAGACCCTTATTCGGGTGTGTTGAAGAAGAGCACTCACCACTAAATGTCATTGGAGCTCCTCTAGACTATACCGGCACGTATAGACCAGGTACTAGGTTCGCGCCTCTGAGTATTAGAGAGGCTTCGTGTAATATTGAGCTCTACTCGATTACAGCTGACCTCTTTCTAGAAGACGTGGGGTTTAGAGATCACTACGACGTCCTCTTACCTCCAGGTGATACAGAGCGCGCAGCTAGGTATATCGAACTGGGACTCAGAGGTGTCCTCGAGGAAACTAATAGCGGGCTAATAATTATTCTCGGAGGAGAGCACTTACTCACATATTTCTCCGTGAAGCAACTCATTAATAATATCGACACACTTATAGTCTTCGACGCGCACCTCGACACTAGAGACGAGTACTTGGGCTCAAAATTAAATCATGCAACTTTCCTCAGAAGGCTTCTAGAGGCCTATTCTGATTTAAACATTGTACACATAGGCTCGAGAGCTTATAGCAAGGAGGAACTAGATTTCGCTAAGAAGAGTAAGATAAAGCTCTACAATATACTCGCCTCTCTACGGGGGGATATTAAATTAGAGGAGATGGGGCGTGTGTATATAAGCGTGGATATGGACGTCTTTGACCCCGCATACGCTCCGGGTGTTCAGAACCCTGAGCCCCTCGGCATTGACTTTAAAACATTTATAAGTATTCTTGATCGAATACGCGAAAAATCTCCAAGAGTAGTTGGAGTAGACATTGTAGAAGTAAACCCCCTTGTAGACGCTAGCAATATAACTAGTATTCTAGCAGCTAAAGTAGCATTAGAGCTAGCCGGACTCTACTTGTCTACGAGCTCTACTTAGTGAGTAACTAGTGCCATGATTATGTGTGTTCATATTGCTCTTACTACTCTATAAGGCCTCGCCGCCTTGTAGACTATTTCATATGTACACTTGGGGCATCTAATTCGCCTCCCATATATTCTACTCGCCTCTTCAGGGTCAAATACATATCCACATTTGCCACACTTGTACTTAGCCACAATCTCCCCTCTAAGGTAACTCTTTATACCATTTAGAAGTAGGTATTTATAGGCTTTAGTTATAATTATTACTAGGCGGTGGGAAATTAAATTATGGCTAAAGAAGATCCCAGTGAAATCCCCCAGGAGATTATTGAAAGACTACTCGTGGATCAGCCATTAATAAAAGTGAGACTCGATACGAGAAAATTCGGTAAACCCGTTACTATTATTGATGGTTTACCAAACGACAAAGAGCTATTGAAGCAGCTGGCAAAATTCCTTAAAATAAAACTTGCCACTGGAGGCACTTTTAGAGAAGAAGAGGGTAGAATAGAGCTTCAAGGAGATCAGAGGCAGCGAGTAAAACAGATTTTTATAGAGCAACTTGGAATTAACCCAGAGAATATTATAGTCATGTAGCAAAGACCTCTCTGATAGAGACCTACTATAAACATTGTTTTTAACTTAAAACTTTTAAGTTAAAAACGCGCCACTGATAATTACACAGCAAACTAATCTATGCTACTCTACTTCTACTAAGTTTAACGCGTCTACGAGCTCTCTATACCTGTTTCTTACAGTAACTTCTGTAACTCCAGCTACGCTCGCTATTTCTTTTTGAGACCTCTCAATACCTAGTTTCTCGCACGCGTAATACACAGCCGCTGCTGCAAGCCCGACTGGGTCTTTGCCTCCTGTTATACCTCTTTCTCTAGCTGTTTTCAGCACTTCAATTGCTACTTTAACAACTGCTCCAGGTAAGCCCAGAGCACTTGCTATTCTGTAGACGAAGTCTATTGGGTCGACTGTTGTCACCTTAATACCTAGTTCTCTCAGTAGTAGTCTATAACACCTCGCTATGTCCTTTCTCTCAACTTTCGAGCACTCTGCTATTTCGTCCAGAGTTCTGGGCACTTTTCTTATTCTGCACGCGAGATACACGGCCGCCGCGACAATGGCTTCAATACTCCTCCCTCTCACAAGTCCTTTCTCTACTGCTTCCCTGTAAATCCTGGCTGCTTCTTCTCTAATATACGATGGCAAGCTCATGAGAGAAGTTATTCTGTCAAGTTCGTTCATAGCTTGAACTAGATTTCTCTCGATACTGGTAATAACCTTAATCCTGGACTGCCACTTCCTCAGTTTACTTAACTGGTGTCTCTTACTGACTAGCGACTTACCCGAGGCGTCGCGATTCATATAGTCTATTACTGTAGATAGCCCCATATCGTGAACAGTTGAAGTTATGGGGCCTCCTGTTCTCGCCCTCTTCTCCTCTTCTTCTGGTGTAAATGCTCTCCACTCAGCTCTATCATCGATAATCCTATCTGCTATAACTTCACCAGTCTCTAGACACACATACTCAGCTCTCACAGAGTCGTAAACGATTTTATCTGGTGGGCAATTAGACTCCTCACTACCAGCCGCAGAAGAGCCTGTATTAGTAGTGATCTCTTCTCCAAACCTCTCCTCGGAGAGCACCATTACACCCACTTAGAGACCGTATACAGATACGCAAATCCCCTTATAAACTTAACGCTAAGCTTATAAGTGGGGACTATTGAGCCCTTTAAAAACCCTCTAAGCCGAGGTTAAAACCCCCAACTCCAAAATATATTATCCCGGAGGCAGCCGGGTCGTCTAGCGGCCAAGGATGCGGGGCTTTGGCCACACACGGAGGAAACCCCGTGACCGGGGTTCGAATCCCCGCCCGGCTACTTCTCACATTCCACATTCTAATTACACTAATAGCCCGGCTCTAGAGCCGCATTTGTGCAACGCCGTGTTTATAAAACTACACTTTTTACCTTATCCCCCATTAATGTTACTCTCTTAATCATAGAGGTCTAAGTAAGTTAAATCACACTTTGACGCGATCAATAGACTAATAGGTGAAAGTGTGGATTAATCGTAGTGATCCCGGTCTCGAGTACTAATAAACTTTACTTAAAGTGGAATCCTCCATTTATTCGCGAGGCGTACGCGGTATCCGTATCTACAGCCTTGGTCATGATATCGTATTTAATAGCTGGTTACAAGTCCGCTAAGTATGCCACTACGAGTACTTCTCCGCGTAGTAGAATAGTTGAAGGTATTTTAAGCACTTAGACGTGATAGAGCAGTAGACCCGATGAAGCCCCGTCGGGAGACTATCCTCGGAGTAGTGATTCGTGAAGAATCCCCTGGCTACGAGGGTCTGCTCTTCACTCCTCAATGTACACAGAATTTACTGTATGGTAAGGTAGAGTAGTCGGATGCGGCCTATCTCTTCGCTGTTAGTCTTACCTGTGATCTGACCGCTGAAAGCTCATTACTACTAGTAGATACCACTAGCTGACTAATAATCTTTAACGAAGTTCGAGTCACACAAATTGTTAAAAAGCTGGAGTTAAATACACTTAATAGTGAAGCCGGGGTGCCCGAGCGGACTAAGGGGGTGGGCTCGAGTTTCCAGCGCTTAGATCTTCGAGAGACCCACTGCCCCCTAGAGGGGCGCGCGGGTTCGAATCCCGCCCCCGGCGCTTCGGTGTCTCCTCGTGCTTGTTAAAGCAAGGCTCTTTGAAAACCTAAGTGGTGGGCTGGTTAGGTGCGAGGTTTGCGAGAGGAAGTGTGTTTTGAGGAGTGGTGTTCATGGGCCCTGTAAAAATTACGCGAATATTAATAGTGCCCTATACCACGTGGGTTACGGCAGGCTTAGCGCTATTGAGAGCAGGCCTATTGAAATTAAACCCCTCTACCACTACTGGCCTGGTTCAACAGCACTAACATATAGCAATTACGGTTGCAATTTCTACTGTCCCTGGTGTCAAAACGACCATTTAAGCTACAGTGAGCCACCAGAAGACTGTACTACTATCTCCCCAGAGGAGCTCGTTAAATTAGTTATTTTAAATGGCGACGAGGGGGTCTCAGCGAGTTTTAATGAGCCCATAACTAATCTCGACTACGTAATAGACGTGACCGAGCTCGCTGTAAAGAACAATCTCTACTCAATGATGGTGACAAATATGTACTTCACCACAAGATCTCTCAAAGCCGTTATAGAAGCCGGTGTAGATGGCTTCTCGGCAGATATTAAGGGCTGCTTCTCAATGAAGAGAGCTCTTGTAGGCATAGATCACAGTATTGTTTACAGAAACGCTAAATTAGCTATTAATATGGGGGCCCATGTTGAAATAGTGTACCTAGTAGTTACGAATACAAATGACTTTAACGAGTGCGTCGAGTGGATTATTAACACTCACTTAAAGGAATTAGGCCCTGACGTCCCCCTACACATTAATAGATACTACCCCGCTCACAGATGGAGAGAGTCTCCAACACCCATAAGTAAACTACTTGAAATTCGAAATTACGCTGTTAAAGAGGGGTTAAAGTACGTCTATGTAGGTAACTTGTGGAACTCTGAGCTCGAGTCGACGAGATGTCCTAAGTGCGGCAAACTACTTATACATAGAAGTGGGTACAGAGTATTAGGTGTATACCTGGATCGATCGAATGGCAGATACAAATGCAAGCGCTGCGGCGAGGTCATTCCCATAAGAGGAAAAGTCGTGTTAAAAACCTAGCCGAGTTCGCTGTGTAAGAAAGTTCGCAGGGCATTACTTCTATTTCCGCAAAGCGACCACTAAGAACATTATTACACATGCTTAAACCAAGATTAGGGCTACTAGTAGTAGTAAGGAGCTAATTGTAGTTAAAGTGCGGGGGGTGGGATTTGAACTT
>Ga0080008_136236_pt1 | contig 22512 bp, 26 predicted proteins | sample ConCONMetagenome_FD_69211 | JGI IMG/M metagenome (GOLD analysis project Ga0080008, IMG submission 69211) | Hot spring microbial streamer communities from Conch Spring, Yellowstone National Park, USA - CON_C (SPADES assembly) (version 2) | ecosystem: Environmental > Aquatic > Thermal springs > Hot...
AGGGTCTGCCAAGTAGATTTCAAAAGCCTATACCCGAGCATAATAGTCAAATATAATATTTCAGGCGAGACCGTCGACAAGCCTTCCTGCTTAAACAGAACAAGCTTCCACTGGTCCCCCCGCACGGTGTGCATGGATGAGGAGGGAGTGGTACCTGGGGGCATCCGGAGGCTGATAGAGTTGAAAGAGCTTTACGATGAACTGGGGAAAAAGACTAGCGGGGAGCTTTACGAATATAGGAAGAGCGCTGTTAAGTGGATACTTGTAGCCAGTTTCGGGTATTTAGGATACAGGAACAGCTTGTTCGGCTCGGTAATGGCGCATGAACTGGTCACAAGCACCAGCAGGGAGTTGATGAGGCGTGCTAGGCTGGTCGTGGAGGAAAAAGGGTACAGAGTTATCCATGCAATAGTCGACAGCGTGTTTATTCAAGGAGTTGCCTCTCCCGAGGAATGCGCGAGGGTTAAGGAATTGATTGAGGAAGCAACGGGTTTCAAAGCCAAGGTTGAGGCCCACTACACATGGCTCTACCTACCGCGGGACGTGAAGGGTTTGAAAGGCGTTGCCAACAGGTATTATGGATTATTGTCCAGCGGAGAGTTGAAAGCTAAGGGTATAATGATGGTTAGAGGGGACACGCCAATCCTGGTTAAGAAAGCCCAGTATGAAGCCTTGCTGGAATTGTCGAAGGCGATGAGACCGGCTGAAATGGCTTCACGGCTTGCAGGAGCACACGCGATAATCGACTCCTATGTTGAAAAGCTTAGAAAAGGCATTTTCAACGTTCTCGACCTAGTAACATTGCGCAATGCTAGAGAAGGCTATGTGAAACCGCCAGCCTATGTTTTCGAGGGAGAACCCCCATACAGGCTGGTATACGTGTCGGGAAAACTGCGGTACCTGGAAAAGGTGAAATCGTTAATGATTGATGTAAACAAGTATATTGAACTATTGGAGAGAGTCAGGAGAGAGCTTCCCAGTAAAAAAGATGTTGAAGCACTCACGGCCGGCGGCGAGTGAAACCTACTGCTTCTTCTCCTCTTTCTTCTTCTCTCCAGAAGCCTTCTTCTTACAGGTCATGCCCTCACCTACCTTATAATTATTGGGCAAACAATATTTAAACAGTATGGTTTGGAAAACAAAAAAACCTGTGAACTAAACTACTCCTCTACCCCCTCAGGCTTCTCAATATGCTTTAGCAAAGCCTTTTCCCTGATCATGTTGACTACCTTCAAGGCTTCAGAGTACTCTGCATGCATCCCTCTCCTCGTGGTAGCGGATAGTTCATCCTGAAGGGCCTGCTCAACTGTTTTCCCGTTCAAGGATATTTTGGTCTTCTCATAGATCAATGGGTTGGGTTGTAGGACAGCGGCTTTTTTCAACACGATAGTGTTCTCATCCACGCCTAGAATTAAGGCGGCGCCTACCTCCTCGCTGTCAAGTTTAACAATGTAGACATCATCACCGTCAATCGTTGTAGCAACCTTTTCAACGACGTAATTGATTGGTTTAGCAACTATTTCAGGTATCATAGTAATTAGGTGTTCAACGTGTTTTCTAACCTCTTCCTTGGGAACTTGCTTGTATACCTCTATATCTAAACTCTCCCATTTCCACAAAATCCTGCGGCCTTCTTCGTCGACATCGAATTCTATCCTAAGCCTTATGACATCGGTCTTATCAATCTTCAAATCTACAGTGAATAAGTGATATAGTGCTCTGTTCAGTTTCCCTATTTCATCCTTGATTATCTTATCCCACTCCTTATCCTTTTTCACTAGTGATTGAAGTAAGGCGTATAGTGCTCTACGCGTCTTAGTAGCGTATACTGCGGCTGGGATTAAACCGGTGTTTATTTTATTGGGCAAGACACCCCCACTTAAAATATTTTTTACATGCTCATATAAACTTTATCAATTAGGCTTCACGATCACTTCTTCAGATATCTTTTTACAGGCTTTCACAAGGGTGTTGTAAATTGGGCACGTTGTCTTGACTTGGTTGATGATTGCTAGTGCTGTCTCTTCTTCGATTCCCGTAATATGGTACTTTATTCTTAGGCTCTTAACTCCCTCGCCAATTCCAAACTCACCTTCAACACTTATTTCAACATTAGGCATTTTCTTGGACAACATTTTCGCGAACATGCCGAACATGAATGCTTCACAAGAAGCAAGTGAAGCCAGCATGTACTCTAACGGGGTGAAATCGCTCCCCACCCCTCCAAACTCGGGAAGTTCGCTTGCCTCCCGGACAATGCTTCTAGCTTTTAGGACCACATTTGGATTTGAAGGGGTATATTCAGCTGTTACTTCAACCTTAGGAATTTCCATCTTCTCCATTCTCATCCCTGAGCCTGGATATCAATAACGAAGTTATTAAACCTATTTTTCATTAAATTAAAAATCAGGTATTTGCGTTAAATAAATCTGGGTGTTAAGATGGAAGTTGATTTAACAAAATCTGCTAGTTGTAGCGACAACCCAGTCACTCGGATCTTGAACTTGTTAAATGAAGGGATTGAGGAATTTATAGTAATTGTACGCAAAGACACTGTGCCTTTCGATTTTGCGAGACTGGTTGCAATGAAGAAGGGCTATGAGGTCGAGAAGTTAGAAGAGGCCGAAACAATAGTTAAACTGAGATTTAAGAAAAAATAAGTGAGAAAGAGCTGAGAGTTTCCAAACCCTGCAAGGTTTTGTTCAATGACCTTGATGGTACTTTGTGGGATCACAAAGTTGTCTCGCAAATGAAGCCTCCTTTTAAGAGAATAGGGGAGGGGATGATCATTGATTCTATAGGTACAACTCTTAAAATAAATAAAACCGTGCTTGACATAATGAGAGCGATCAAAGACGAGGAAGCCTTACTTTCCACGTTAAGCTGGAATAATCCCGATGTAGCTTTACATGCCTTGGAGGAGCTGGGGCTGAGAAACTATTCACACTACCACGCTATGGAATACCATCCAAGAAAGGACTTAATGGCTGAGAAAGCCTTAACATTCTTCAAAGAAAGTTATAACTGCGAAGAGTTCGAGATAGCCTGCATAGATGACCGAGATGTTCATTTAAACGATTTGAGGAAGAAATATCTTGAAACATGCTTTATCATGGCGTGGAGGGATTTCACAAGCATTAGCGAAGGGGTTGAGAAAGTTAAAAATGGCTCACGAAAGCCTTTCCTTAGATTTCTGGACGCGTAACCATTATTTCCCTGGCTACAAGGTAGGGTATTCTGGAAGGGGTTCTAACCTCCCACCACATCACATCGTATCTCTCCCTAGTACACCCCGTGGTGTTTGTTAATAGTATTGGGAATGATGTTGAAAGTCTTACCCTGCCTACCTGCCCAACTACTTCCCCGTTTTCAACGTACAGGGTTGCGTCTCTAGACACGGTTGAAAATACGCCTTCGGCATAGTTCTGATACCTAGTGTACCAGTTATTGGAGAAGAACACTCCCTTATCCACATCCTTGAACAAGTCTTTCTCGCTGAGCTCTCCGGGAGAGAGCTCAAGATTCCATGAACGTGGAAACATCCATCCAGCATTACCGGTGGATTTCACACCCATTTTACTAGCTGTTGAAACATTATGGAGCAGGTTTACCAACCTTCCGTTCTCAATTATCGGCTTGTCGAAGGTTTCAACTCCCTCGTCATCGAAGGATGCGAAGCCGGGAAGGGTTGTGTCCCTGGGCTTGTCTAGAAGCGTTAAGGCTTCAGCGGCAACCCTGTCGCCAGGCTTGTATTTCAAGAACATTGAGAATCCCATTATGACTGCCATTGCGGAAGCCATGAAAGTAAGGTAATTAATTAGGTTTCCAACCACTAATGGGGAAAGAACCACTGTGTATTTGCCGGGAGTGAACTCTACTTTCTTATTGGAAACTGTTGCTAAATATCCTGCTCGATCCCCTACTTCCACGAGTTTAGATTCATCTAGCTTAGTACCTCCATAAGCCCAGTGACCGCTGAACTCTCCTTTAAACGATCTTAAGTAAGCCTCAATAATTGTTTTCGATTCTGATGCCTCGAACCCTCTACTATTGAGGATGCTCCTGGTCTCATGTCCTAGTGTCAATGTCCCGGCAACACGGTCTACATTATATTTCAAGGCCGCGTCAATCATTTTGTAAACAAGCTTCCCAGGCTCGTTCCTAGCGGACAGCACGTTCGGGTCAATCCCGCCTTCCACAGGCCTAACGATACTTGGCTCCGGTAAAGGAGCGTATATTTCTGCCTCCTCAATCTTTTTAGCTATACTAGGGAGTTGTTCAACATCTTTCAATAATGTTTCAGGGTCTTTTGTCGAAAACTCCAGTAAGAATAATCGCCTATCCTTTGCCAGCCTTAGCGAGATATCGGTAATTTTCCAGCTTTGAACCACGGAGGGCTCGGTATTCCAGAGCTTCACCATTACATTGTCACGTGTGACAATGCTAACTGCTACTTCATCAAACTTGTTCTTCAAGTTCTCAATAATCTTACGTCCAAGCTCGAGATCCATACTCATTGAGCCCTCACCCCCAGCGATATCTTTTTCAATCTAACATTGGGGCCACCAAACCATACGGGAACACCTTGCGAGGGCTCTCCCTTCCCACACGTCCCCGGGTAGAACGCAAGGTTTTTATCAACCCCTACTATGCTACTATAGAATCCTTGTGTTGTAATCTCCAGGATAGGGTCTCTTACAGGTTCTGCGAGCTCGCCGTTTCTTATCATATATGCTTCTAACCCTACATACCTCTGATTCCACCTAACATCGTCAATATTCCACTCCATGTAAGACTTGAGATAAACCCCGAGCTCGATGTCTTCTATAAGTTCTTCAAAATCCATGTCTCCTGGTTTAAAGTACGTGTTGCTCATCCTTATAATGGGTTCGGACGCGTAATCCATGGCTCGGGCAGCTCCATTACTGCTGGTTCCGAACAAGAAGGCTGTGTGCCTATTGTGCAATGGCTCGTGAATCAACCCTTCTTTATACAGGTATCTCGGTCTAGCTGGAACCCCCTCATCATCGTAAAGATAGAAGCCGTTGCTCCCCGGGATGGTTGGATCTTCTATCACCGTTGCATATTCGTTGCCAATCCTGAACGAGCCTATCATGGAGGGTTTCACGTATGATTCCCCTGCCTGTGCTGCCTCACGTCCCAGGATCCTATCAGCCTCCATCGGGTGTCCGGCAGACTCGTGAACAAGGAGACCAACTATCTCCGAACCCACCAATACATCCACTTTTTCTTTAGGGGGTTGGACGCTATTGATCAGCACGTTTTCCAGCCTCTTCATTTCGAGTACGATGGTTTCAACCGGTCTCCACTCATCAATCAGTTCTAAGCCTCCTGACGCGGCAAGGCTAACCATTCTTTGAAGCGTCCCTTTTTCAGGGCTGAATAACACGTTATTTGAGTCGACATATATTCTCGGGATCACCGAGTAAACGTATGCGCCCTCGCTTGTTATTACTAGTTTCTCCTGGGTGTGAGTTTCAATGCTGAACGTTGTAACCGGGATTTTAGCCCTTGCCAACTCACTTGTAAGAGTTTTGTATAGAGATGAGCCCATTTCCACTATGTCTTCCACTACCAAGTCCTCAAGCTTGCGTTTAACCACTACTTGGTACGAAGCTTTACCAACCCTCTCAGTGGAGAACTTGATAGGGTTCTTTCTGAGACTGCTGAGTGATTTCGCTCGTGCAACGGCCTTCTCAACGGCTTCTAATATGCTTTCTCGATCAACAATATTGGTTGATGAGAAACCGAGAGACCCGTTGACGAGAACCCTTATGCCGACGCCGCTCTTCCTACTAGATCCTGCGCCAAGTATTTTTCCGTTGCGGAGGCTGATCGAGAATCCATAGTCCCTTTGAAACCTCGTCTCTACATATTCAGCACCTAATTCTGAGGCGTGTTTGATTGCCGAATATAGGAGGGATTCGTCAATCATTATAATTCTCCAGTCATTACGTATTAAGTTATATAACATATAAATGTTTTTCTATAGTGACATGTTATTCTGGATTGGCCTGAGATGTAGAAGCGCTCTTATTATAAATTTAAGTCTTTATACTCCGAATAGAAGCTTCAAGGCTAGGCTCAATCCGGCAGAGACAATTATTGAGACGACAGGGTGTTGCCTCAGCACGTATAGGATTATGAACGCCACTATGAATATGGCGAGTGATACATAACTTATCATCCCTGTGTTCTTTTCGAGCAAAACCGTTCTGCTTACATTTATCAACGCGTAAAGAATCAGAGCCACAACAGCTGCGTTGATCCCTCTGAACGCGGTCTTAATTAAAGGATGTTCCATATGAGGATACAGCGACATTACTATACTCATAATAACCAAGTATGGGACCGTGATCACGCCCAGAGTCGCTAGTATTGAGCCCGGAATACCACCTAATTTGTAGCCAACCCAAGTCGCGGAGTTTATAGCTATCGGTCCCGGCGTACTCTCGGCGACCCCTAGAATCTCCACAAACTCTTGATCACTGATCCAGCCTTTCAGCTCCACCAGCTCTTTATAGTAGAGTGAAATTCCACCGTACCCACCGCCAAACATTATTGCCCCTATTTTTAGGAACTCTATAAAAAGTTCTAAGAGCGTAACCATTCTTCGTCATCACCGATTAAGTGAGATGGAGTTGAGAATATTTAAACAAAACTGCTTTATGTTTTCCTACAGGAGCTCCCTGACAAGAGACGGTAGCAATTTATGCGAGGTTACTCTGCGAAACTTTAAACCTAGCTCCTGTGCCACCTTCTCATCATAAACAGTGTCGCCAAGAAAACCCATGCATTCAGCATTGAGAAGCTCTAAGGCTTTTTCAAGCTGGCGCTTTCTATCCAAGCCTTCCTCCCGCGTGATTAAAAGGTCAACACACTGCTTCAAGCCGATTTTCTCCAGCAACTTGACCGCTGTCTTCCTTGATCGATTCGTAACTATTGCTATCGCGAGACCTTGTTGATGGAGATTGCAAATGGTTTTAACATTTTCAATATAATCACTTGTTTCCAGCCTATCTATCGAAGCAAGTTCTTCACTCTCAATAAGCTCCCATGCTTGATTTTTCAACTCCTCCGGCAGGTTTAATTTTTCGAGCGAAAGGCCCAAGGGTTTCAGCTCATCGTTAACCCCTAACAGCCTTCTCACTCTCTCCCTTAGAGATTCAAAGTCGACTAGGAAAGGTATTATGGTTCCATCAATATCGAAGATAAATGCTTTTCTCATACAGTAATCCTTAAAACTGTTTCAAGGAATACTGCGGGGGTTTATCGTTCACGACTACTTTGCCTTTTTCATTAACGTAGCCGATCAGCATTGCCTCTGTGTTGTAGGCATATGCTATTCTACCCTTATAATCCACAAGGATGAAGCCCATGGTGTCGGTTCCCACGGCCTCTGTTGCTTCTTTTACAACGCTGTATGCTGTTTTCCACGCATCATCAGAGCGTGAATACTCTATTTCAGCCTTCAAACAAGGCATTGTCCTAATAATGTATTCCCCAATACCTGTCGCGCTACAAGCTATGTTTTTCGAAGCATAGAAGCCCGCACCGGGGATTGGCGAATCACCGACTCTCCCCGGTAGCTTCAACGAAACCCCTCCAGTGCTCGTCGCCGTAGCTAAGATTTGATTATCATCGATCGCTACTGCTCCCACGGTGTCTCCGGGTTCGGCGATTTTTTTCAGAGCATGTTTGATACTACTATTTTTGGCTAGGTATTCAGCGAGTTTTCCACCATACTCGGTTTTCACTTCTAGCGAAAAAAGTTTCTTCAAAGACTCGATATATCTCTCATATACGTGTATGGGTGGAGGAGGTAGCAAGGGCAGGTTTCGGATTAGACCGTAATTATCGGCCTCCTCACCCACTATTAAAACATGTGGGGTCTCCTCCGCAATAATCTTCGCAAGCTTTATCGGGTTTCTAATTTTTCTAACCCCGGCAACAGCCCCTAACAATCCGTTCGAACTCATTAATCCGGCATCGAGGCTTCTACCCCCGTGAAGGTCGAGTACAGAGCCAACGCCAGCATTTAAATACCCGGAATCCTCCATGCAGGCGACGGAGGAGATCACCGCTTCCACACTGTTGTTGGTAGTATTCAATACTTCCCATCCCTCGAGTGTGCAACTTTTAATCGCCTCAATAGCCTTCTCTTTAACCTTCGTTTCCTTCCAGGAACCAGCTCCTCCGTGGAGAATTAGGGCTTTAACCATTGGGTCACCAAGTTTTAATAATATATTGTTTTAACTTTAAAATAGGTGGGAAAGTGTCGAGTGAGGCACAACCTCAGGTAACCGATGATTTAGAGTCTATTGTTAGGTCATTCAAGTTTGACAGGATCTCTCCATTCATCCACGTACTGCCCGGGTTGTTCTTCACAGGTTTTGTTTTGTCTGCTCTCCCCATGGTGGTGGAAGCGCTATCTTTCAATATATCTTTCTTCACATCTTCCATGGTTTCATCATTTCTCTTAGCAACGATGCTTTCCTCTAGTGTTAGTACGTATATTCTTCTTGATAAAGTTATAAGTCATCTTTACGCAAGCGGTGTGACCACATACTATTTCTTGAAAGGAGGATCCTTCAACGCATCTCTATACTACCTCAGGAACAGGCTTTTAAAAGCTAAGATTCCCTCACCAGCCACAGGCTTGATACTTTCGGTCGCGACAACCGGGTTTTCATACCCAATAATTATAAGCCTGATCGAGAAAACGGTGAGAGACCATATGATTGAGGAGGAAGAGGCTCTATTAGGTAAAAGGATCACGCCATATTTTTTCACAGAACGTGTAATTGTTGAAATAGCGCTCGTTCTCTTAACTCTGGGCGCCTATTTGATTTATCAATCTTTCAGACTGGTGAAAACTTACAATGCTCATATAGAGAAAATTCACTCAACGCATCCCCACCCTCCTCCCAAAATAGAATATGACGCGACAGTTTACGAGCCTGCAAGGCCCTTAATGTTTTTCGTAGGAATCCTCCTAATCTCCACCTCTCTCCACGCAGTGCTAGGATATTTTGGGCTTCCCTCGATCTTTTTGATGAATTTTGGGATAGGTCTTGCGTGGGGGTTTACCAATCAAAGGCTTAGAGAGACCGGCACCTCGAGAATGCTCCTAATTAATGCAGTGTTAATCTATCTAATGATAATGTTTTCAATGATAATAGGTATAGCTGGTTATAGGACTTATTATCTAATCTTTAAAAGAACCTTACAAGAGATTTCAATGTATAGGGACCTATCGGTTATCCACTTAACTGGTGCAATTTTTCTGAACAACATGGGAATTGCTTTGGCGTCAATTACTCCTTACATGGGGACAATCCCATTGAGCATTGGTGTTAACAATGCTGGACTATTAATAGGTGCTTTAACCCCCGAAAGACTTTCAATGGGGGATTATACTCCTTTGCTAATATTCGTATATCCTCACGCAATCCTTGAATTGGTTAGCTACTCGTTTTTTGTAACATTTGCTTTCACCTGGAGAAGAGCGAAATCATGGATACTGATCGTTACTGGGCTGTTATTATTGGCTATAGCTGCTTTAGTCGAAGCCCTAACCATAAAAATGGTATAATCAAACGTCTTGTGCTTCTAGAAGCTCGCGCGGAGGATTAACCGCTAGAGCTAAAGCCCCATAAAGGCTTACATCGTCTCCAAAACCTGTTGGTTTGATAATGGGCATTGAAGTGACGGCATCATTTTCCAATCCATTTACAATCTTCTCGAAAAGAATGTCCTGATTGTTAAGGAACACCCCGCCCCCTATCAATAGGATTTCTGGGTCATACGTGTTTATAATTGAGGCAATACCCGCTCTCGAGGCTTTAACATACAAGTCAACTACTAACAAGCCCAAGGGATCTCCTCGCCTATAGTATTCGAAAACATCCTTCGCCGACGCTTCGGGATGTTTCAACAATAAATCAAACAAGTCTGAACTAATCCCATGTTTCACAGCAATCCATTTCGCCACCCTAGGTATGTTTATCCCGCCAGCGAAGGCCTCCCAGTGCCCTCTACCGCCGCACCCGCAATCCAGTTCAGAGTTGAAGTCAATGATAATGTGACCTACCTCGTGAGCATTGCCTTCTTTACCTATCAATAAATGTCCATCAACTATAACTCCCGCGCCAACTCCCGTACTAAGCGTTAGGTAGACTAGGTTTCTGAAAGGTTTTCCCAACCCATAGTGTTTCTCGCCCCAAGCAGCAGCCATGGCGTCGTTTGCCACCAATACCCTTGTGTTGAAATATTTCGTTAAAGGCTCCAAAAGTTTTATCTCCTTGAACGGGAGATTTGTCGGGTTTACAGCAACCCCTCTCTTTATGTCCAACGGGCCTATGGACGCAACTCCCACCGCTTCGATATCTTCAAGGTATTCGAAAAAACTCTTCCTCGCACTCTCCCATATGAACCTCGCAATAGCATATTCGTCTCCATGTTTAGGAGTTGCCTCCACGATTTTTTTAATAATCGAGTCTTTAGAACAAATCGCTATTCGAGTCTTAGAAGCGCCGAGGTCTATTGCGATGTAATATTTCATTTCAAGTATCCCTTAAATCACGTATTTCCCTGAGGCGGCACTTTTTTGAAGAGTATAGGGGCGTTTCTAATATTGTATCTTTCTAGCATTCCTAAATGAAGCTTTTCAGGATTCTCGATTTTAAAGCCGAACTCGTTAGCCACTTTCGAGGCGACACTGGGTATAACGGGTGCTAAAGCTATTGTGGAGACTCTAATGAGCTCTAACAATCCGTACAACTCCTTACTTGGATCTTCCTTCTCCCAAGGCCTGGTATTGTTGACATAAGCGTTTCCCTCTCTTAAAAGATCCATTATTTCAATTATCGCCCCTGGCACGTCATAGTTTTTCATACGTTCCAAGTAGGTGTTCATTTTGACCGTTATTTGCTCGCTCAGCTTCTTGTCGACTTCCCTCCTATAGATTTTACCTCTCAGCTTCTTAATCGCGAGAGCTCCCACCCTTCTAATGAGATTTCCATAAGTGTCTGCTAATTCATCATTATATATAGCATCCATTAATTCAAAGGAAACCTCACTGTCTTTACTCATGTTGAAAACTCGGGACAAGATATATCGTACTCCGTCAGGACCATTGTACCTGGAGAGCAGGTCATCTATCGATATAACGTTGCCGGCACTTTTACCGATTTTTAAACCTTTGTTTATTAGGAATGCGTGGACAATGACTTTCTTCGGGGGAGGGATGTCTAATGCCTTTAGAATTGAGAACCAGATAGCTGTGTGGAACCATAAAATATCTTTTCCAACCACATGGTGAACGTTTGCCCAGTATTTTTCAAATCTCTCAAGGTCCATGGCATACCCTGCTCCAGTTATGTAGTTCAGCAAGGCGTCAAACCACACGTATATCACGTAATTAGGGTCGAACGGTACTTTAACACCCCATGAAACCCTCTCAACAGGTCTTGCAATAGATAGGTCTCTCAGCCCCTCTTTTTCTATCCTGGAGATTACTTCGAGGGAGTACTCTTCTGGGTGTACGATTTTATCGTTTCTCAAAACCTCGAGCAAGTAATCTTTAAACTCGCTGAGTTTGAAATAGTATGTTTCCTCCTCCAAATACTCTAAGGGTTTGTTATGGATCGGGCAGTAAGGCTTACCCTCTACTTCAACATATTCTCCAGGTAAATAGTATTTCTCACAATCCACGCAGTAGAGGCCGCCATATTTGTCCTTGTAAACGTAGCCTTTCCTGTATAGTTTTTCGAAACTGCTCATGACAACCTTTTCGTGAACGCTGTCGGTTGTGCGGATGAAATAGTCGTAAGATATGTTCAGCCTTAACCAGTAATCCCTATACATTACTGCCATCTCGTCGACTACTTCCTTAGGTGTTTTGCCTAATTTCTCAGCGAATCTTTGAATCTTTAGCCCGTGTTCATCATTCCCCGTGAGGAAAAACACGTCTTTCTCGATAAGCCTGGCAAACCTTGCAATTACGTCAGCGTAGACTGTTGTGTACGCGTGCCCAATATGTGGCGGGCCATTAGGGTAGTATATGGGTGTGGTGACGTAAAACGTATTCATCGATTATCCCTGTTGTGTTCATTTTATTCTTGTTGATGAATTTAAAATCGCTACTGTCTAATATACTCTTCAATTTTTCCAACATGCTTGTTTACCTGTCTTTTAGCGTAGCGTATGAAGAATTTGAGCAATATTCTAACCGGGAAGTTGGCGGGTGATTTCAAATAGAATCTCCTCATTATATCCTCAGCCCAGTATATGGAGTGGTTATACATTTTCAACAACGCATCCACATGCTCACGTTTCAAATACTCTTTAATGAACCATTCTCCTTTCTTTAAAGATCCCATTGGCACAAAGAACATTGGCACGATAAGGCTTCTATAGTCTTTCAACCGTTCAATCAACTCAATTGTTTTAACCACATCATCGCCTGTTTCTTCCGGGACTCCCAAAATAACCGTTGCCGCCGGGATAATAAAGTTTTCATGCATTATTCTGAACGCGTCCTCCACTATGTCAGGCCAGCTCTCTATTGGGTATGGAAGAGATTTTCCCTGCATTATCTTTTTCGCAATTCTGACGGAGCCTGTTTCAATGCCGACTTCAACCCCGATAAACCTTCTGGATTCTGTTAAAAGATATTCATGCATTAGTCTTGAGATCAGCTTGTAATTTTCCTCAGCGTATTTCAAAGCCGAAAGACTTGCATGCGACCATGCAAATGAACCTTTATCTCCGATAAGTCCCACTACTTCCTCGTGTAGCTTCAAGATTGGCTCAGGACGTGGTTTCACACCATCAGCGTGGTAAAGAAGAACGTCTTCGCTGTGGAGTATAGTTCCCTTCACACCTGCAGATAAATTAACCTGAATTTCCTTCACAATCTTGTCTATTGGTATGAATCTGAGAGGTCTTAAGGTAACGCTACAGAATCTACAGCCTCTTGGACAACCCCTCATAATCTCTACGAGACCGTTAACGCTTCCTCCCCTGATAATAGGGATTTCATCAACCGATGGGACATCCTCGGCTCCCACATAAACGTATTTTGGAAGTGGGTCATTGTTTAACGCTCTCTCAATAAGGTCGATGACCACTTTTTCACCTTCACCATCTACCACCGTGTCTACGCCCCATTCTACGAGCTTCTTTACCTCATACAGCCATTGCCATGCCGCTGGGCCACCTGCTATGATTTTGACGCCTTTTTCCTTTGCCTTGCGGATCTCAGGCTTATTCATCAATCTAATAAAGCTTCTCCGGTTTAACGGTTCTTTCCCAGTTAGACTCCACCATTCACTGCTAGGAGGACCATACCCGAAATAGTCGTGATGGCTCAGCAATATAACTTTCATCGAATCCAAGTATTTTCCTAAATAATCAGGGTCAATGATTGCCGCGTTAAAGCCTTTTTCCTGGAGAATCGCTTCTATTTTTCTCATCCCGTAGGGTGCTTCCCTCGGTCTCCCCATACTGTCAACCTTGGGTTTGGGAGACGCGATAAACTCCCAGAGGCGTTCGGGTAGAAATATTGGTGGCGCGGTCGCCACGAAACCTAGGAATTCCTTCCCATGATGATTGCTCATCATTGTTCTATCCGATGTCAAAACAATCTCATAACTCAGGAATCACCACCTCCTCGGCCTGTATTCCCAGCTCTGAAAGTTGCCCGATCAGCCCTTGCGCCACTTCCATACGCGTTTCGGGGATGACGACGTATATGTGACTAGGACGGTGGCTTTTAAGAGCCTCTAAATCCTGGCGTATAACGTAGAATGACATAGTCAATAAATGGTTTAAACTTATAATTGATTTGATCTTCTCTATGTTTTCTTCAACACTCCAACTATCCATCCAGACATAGATGGTGAGTCTTTTTTTACGCTCCCTAACGCTAATTTTCAGCAACTCGTTGTATAGACGTTGAACATCTGAAACTGGTATGAGGAGCACTGGAACACTTGCATCGAACATTTCATTCACCCTTCACGTCCCTGAAGGCTTCACTGTAGAGTCTTCTAAACTCCTGGTTATCAGTAATATTCGCGAGCTGGTTCAAAGAATCAATTAGAACGTGGATATGTTCTCTCAGCGCATTCAACAAGCCCTGATTGTTTACAATGAAATATTTCTTCTTCCTCTCCACGTAGAAATCAACGATATCCCTTGCGTGAAGTAGTTTTAAAGTCTGAGATAAATGACTTTTAGCATAACCCGTTTTTCTAGATAACTCTGTAAGGTTGAGAGGCGTTCGACTTGTCAGTAGGACAGCTAGAACTACCCCTGCGACTGGAGGGAGTCCCAGAAGGGTCATTAATTTGGCGAGCGATTTCATAATAATGCCCTAGTGATTGTTATGAACGTTCGGTAATTTAAGAATTTTCTTAATTAAGAATCTTTCGTTAAGACAGCACACGGGTAACTCTCACTACGGGTGCATCGCTTCCTTTCAAACTTTCTAGACTCATCCTCAACTTGTCCTGCGTGGAAACCATATCTAGATTTACGAATAAGCTACTAACATAAAGTAGGTTTGCCAAAACGATACTGGCATAGTACCTGGAGAACATTCCGTCAATATTTATTGTCTTGTGCTGGTGACCAACGTACACACAGAGAACTTTATCGCTACAGACATTGATTGTTTGCCACGCGTTGTAAGCTTTTCTATCAGCGGTCATCAGAATTGCTTTTTCCTCGAGAATGTTCTGGGCGACAACAGCTATCGACGCTTCGCAGGGAGGGCTGACGGCTGGTATTTGAAAACTTCCATAGTACTTTTTAACTTCATCAATGGCTCTATTGGCTAGTAAAGCCATCATATAAGAGTATAGGGATAAGCCCTTTGCCTCTCCAGCAGACTCGGCAACTTTTCCATTGATCTCTGCTTCAGCGCAGATCGGTATATATATTCTCAACCCTTCAATCGATGACCATGGATGACCGTTCTTTATGCTAGCTTTTAAAAGAGTCACGTGGAATCCTTGATAAAACATATTGGTGTCTGGAAGGAGGGCTATCGGCTTCTTAACCTGTCTAACCATGTCGATTAGAAAGCTATGAATTTTCCAGCCCCTATACTCTCTATACTCCCTGGATTGATCTTCTCTGCGTATTTCAACACGGGAAGGCTTCATTTCTTTGACAACGAGGTCAACAGCCCCAGTGTATCTCTGAATCTGCATCAAGACCCTATCCAGCAATGATTTATCAACGTCGCTATTCTGTTCATGTATAATGTTCGATATAATTTTCCAGCTGTCAAACATCATGGCCACGGTTTCCTCGGTAGGGCCTGCCCTAGTGTCTATGGTTAAAAGCAGTTTCCTGTCCTCAATACCTGGTGTGGATGCGTAAATGCTCATCTTGTCTCCATCGCTAGGAAGATGCCTCTGTCCTTCATAGAATGATTCAACCAAGCCCTTACTTGTAATACTATTTAAAAGTTTAGATATCTCCATGAACACGTGCTTGCTACCCTGCCATTTTATTACGCGAGGCAGGTTGACATCCTGGTTGCTTGTATGAGGGGTTTGGACCTGTTCAATTTTTCCATGAATATAGACCTTGTGAACCCACCTGGGGCTGAACGGGTAAGAGGGCATTCCAGGCAGAGGTATTATGTCAACGTGTGTGAAAACGATATCGATATTTAAATGATTCTTTTCCTCTATTATCCCAGCGGCGAAAGGGCCTGACATGGCTGATATGTCTACATACAGCCTGCTTAGTTTTCCTTCAAGGGATTTAATGAGGCTTCTAGTTAAAAAGAGATTTTCGAAGATATTGTCTTTCAACAGACTCTTTGACATAAGGTTGTCGAAGTAGATATTAACATCCGTTGGAAAACCGTCCATTACGTTCCTAATGCTTTCAGCGGTTTCCTTTCGCGTAATTATTATAAAATATTTTACGTCAAGTTCTTCTCTCATCCTGCTTATAACTGTTGGGACGACGAACGGGTGAATGTCAACGGGGAGTAACATGGTTTTGTCCGGGCTGATCTTTTCTCCGAACAAAATGCTAGTAAAAGACTCCAAATCCGTACACCCTGGCGATCTAACAAAAATAATTTTCAAAGTAATAATAAAAACATGATTCCGGCATGATTAGAAGGCGACGCTGTCCTGTTGTGTGCTGCCACCATTAGACAAACCTTCCGTTGCAAGAGAGTAAATTTCTTTTACCACAATATTTTTCAGCAAGTTGATCATAGAGAGCGCGGCCTCCTTGTCCTCAGGGCTCATATCCGATGACTCTACTTCGGCCTCGTAGACTTTCAAGTCCTCGAGCATTGTAATATACTTTAGCATTAAAAGATTCGTTAAATCAGTGGCTCTAGATATTATTCTCTCACTCACATCCAGCATTTAATTCACCGGTAGCTTATCCGAAGGGTACTTCTTTTAAACTAGTATAGTTAGTATTACTGGAGAGATATTCGGTCCCCCGGTCCGTGAACCAAACATCCTCCAGGTTCTTTCAGGAGGGCTGCGGTCATCCCTAATCGAATAAAATATTTGAGTAGGCTTATATAACATGCAATTCAGTGGGGAAAGCAGTGAAAGGGGTTAAGGTAGGAGTCTACATCCCAGCTGACATTTACGAGGAGATTTTAGAGTTTTCTTCAAAAGGGGAAAAGACTTGTTTAAGCAGACTTGTCCAAGAGTCTTTGAGAGCATACATATATGTGAATCAACCTTTAAGGGAGGGAAACGCTGTTGGAACGATTAATGTAGTTTACAACCATGAGAAGAAAAATATTGACAGCCAATTAACAGACCTTCAACACGAGTTTCTCGAAATAGTTGTTTCAACACTGCATATCCATTTAGATGAGAAGACATGCATGTTGAACATTATTGTTAAAGGTGAGGGAAAACGCATTTCAGAATTCATTAATAAGCTGAGAATGCTTAAAGGCGTTCTTCTTGTTAATCCAACCTTGTTTAAAATAAAAGAGTGATTGGTATGACTACAGTCTGCCTCCTAGGAGTAAGCATGGATGATGCTGTAAACATATCACACGGATTAGTGATAAGTGGTGAAAAACCTATCGTATACAACTGCGACTCCCAAGAGAACCTCATATACAAAATAAAAAGCACGTGGATAATTAAGACTCATGGGAAAGAGTACCGTGTAGGCGATGAAGGCGATATCGTGGTTAACAAACGCTTCAATGGGTTGTTTTATACCGGTATTTCGACCGGAGAGTTAACAGGTTTTCTCACAAGGGAGGCGTTAGATGAAAGGGTTTTCATAGGGCTTTTGACAGGTTTCCTTTTGAAAGGTCTGGAGTTAAACGATGCTCTTCAGAAAATTTCAGAGCTATACGAGTATGGATCAACTAGCCCTTTAGAAGTTGTTTCAAGGAGGATGACAACCTTTAAGTGTCTCGACAGATTATTCGACGCTATCAATAGATTTTTAACTCACGCATCATTTCAAACAGTTGGGAAGGGGGGAGTTGTTTTCTCATGCATAAATGAAAAAGGATTATCCTATGAGGTTGAATTATTCTTTTCTTCAAACTATAAGGATATTGTAAGAATGGAGAAGATTCAGAGAATAAATGTTAAAGATTCACTTACAGAAGATGAATTGGCTATTGTCTGCTTCGAACACCCTCTATTTGATTACTTAAGGGTTTTTGAACTAGACGGAAATAAATGGTTTTGCTTAACTGGGAAAGACCCTGTTAGAATTATAGTAGAGATAGAGAAAAAATTGAATAGGACAAGCCTATCTTAGTTCCACCATGTTACATTTACTTAGAAACTCCTTTATCCTAGTAATTGTTTCTGGATGAAGATAATGCTCCATTTTACAAGCATCTCTTATGGCAATCTCTTTAGGAACTCCCAATGCTGTAAGAAATCTATACAGGAGTTGATGCTTTGCCTCAAGGGATTTGGCAAGCTCTAAACCCTTGCTTGTTAATTGAACTTTCCCGCCTTTCTTGTATTCAAGAAGACCCTTCTCCTCCAACTTTCTCAGAAACTCTACCACGCTACTTGGCTTAACGCCCAGTCTTCTTGCAATCTCCCTTATTTTTAAATTGCCACATTCCTGGAGCTCGTAAATTACTTCCACATATTCTTCCTCCCTGATTGATGCGGCCATATTGGCTGTGACACCTTGCCTAGCTTCTTCTCAACTTTCTAACAGCTCTAGACAATACCTTGACAGCTTCCTCAGGAGGTAAGTATCCGGGTATTACTTCAACCGGCCTAGCTCCATATCTGTAGTAGTCTTCAACTCTGGTAATGGCTACAAAGGGAACGTATTGTACTCCATAGGAATCTGCCTCGAGAGGGTTTTCCATAGCCTCAATTGTCTCGACAATTATGTTGGAGTTCACTATGCCGACTTGGTTCATGAAGTCGACTACTATTGAACAGTAGGGGCATTCTGGGGTTACGAATACTTTGATGTGGAGCGGCATGTCTATCGATTCCACTTCCTCAAGCACGTCTTCTGGAAGCTTCAACGTTTTTGTGGCAATGTATTCGTGGGCGAATATGAATGGCGCGAACTCCTGCCCGCTAGGAAGACCGTAGTATCTCACGTTTCTGGACGGTGTGTCATATATGAATGAAGGGAGGTATCGAGGTTTCAACTCCTTGGCTTCAGCTTTTTTCAGAATGTTAAATCCTAGCTTTCCTTCACTTATCCTGGCCAATTCCCTAGCCAAGACAACAGCGTCTTCGCACGTGTGGCAGTGATCGAGAGGATTTTCATGTGAATGCGCTCCAACATGCTTATTCTCGTCAATTATTAAGATATCTTTCAGACTTCTTGGCCATTTTGAGAAAATGTTCTTAAGCTCGGACTCCATTTCCTGATCGAATAGCGCACTCATTGAAAGCACCTGTTAGGTTCGTCTAACATCATAAATGGATTTCATCCTTATAAAACCTAATCTAAATTTCGAAAGTCTTTAATGACTAGAGGCACATCTATATAAGCTTTTTACCGGCATTATTAAAGTGGGAAAAGTATTGAGCTCTAAAAGAACATATACGCACATCATCCTTGAGTATTTGAACATGTATCCTGGGTCAAGCATTAAGGACATATCAGACTCAACAGGTCTGTCCCCACTTATTGTTCGAAAAATACTGTACAAGTTGAAGAATGATAACTATGTCGAGAAATCAGGCAACGGCTATGTATTAACGGAACGTGGGAATAGACTACTGGAGTATATTTCTTCCAAAATTCCAGCGCATCGCGAGACTACCGATAAAGCTCACCAGACCATAACAAAACGAGAGAAACCAACGGAGGAGCATGTTAAAAGTAGAGAAGAACATTCTAATGAAACCTCTCTAAAAATAATGAGCGATGAAATACAACGAAGGTTTGATTACATGGAGAAACGGCTTTCTAGGATTGAAAAAGAGATCGAGGAGTTACGGAGGGCGCTTAATTACTTAAGCGAGCCCAAGAGGGAGAGTAAAACGCTTCCCTCTCCTGTTTTATCGTTTAACGAGGCGCAAACCCTGCTCGGAAGCTTGTTTGAAAGAATGCTGTATGATGGCAAAATAGTTAGAATAGGCAAACTCGTCGTTGAGAAATCGTTTTATGAGCAGTTTAAAAGAAAATTCCCTCTAAAAATCAGCAATGTTGAGAATCTCAGCGATGCTGAGAAAATCTTATTAGAGGAGATGCGTAAGGAGGCTCTCGTAATTCTTTACGCTGGAAGGGAGTTAAGACTTGTCGAGTCATGATAGATTAAAGCTCTCCGATAGAAGAGACGAAGATAGGAAGGTCTTACACGTACTCTCAATATTGAGAATGAAGGCATTAACCCTGTCATCATGGGTGAAGGCTTCGTAGATCCATTCGAATTATACACAACACAGATCCATATCGAAGCTGATAAACTAGGGCTTGTTCTTCAAAAAACGTTGTTTGAAGCTTACGATGTACCGATTATAGTGTTGATTGGAAAACACGCTTACAAACACTTTATAGACGGTCATCACAGAGCACTGGTCCATCTTTGGATGAAGAAAAACGTCAGAGCTGTTCTGATCAACGCGCCAGATTATCCCCACCTTATTCTATACCTCTATTTAAGATTAAATGCGTAAAGCCCGCAAACACGCTCAGCCACCTACTTATTTGGAGGCATATGGTAAATACGATTCATTTCTTGGAAGAACTACATGGGAGAGTGGCCAAGGTATGGTTTGAAAAACTAAAAGTTGATAAGCTAAAGCCAACTCAGATGCTTCTGGGGGAAAAACCAGGTAAAGGGGTAAAAATTGTGAAACCCATCCTGGTATGCCTTTCCAACTCCTCATATTATGTTGTAGATGGTCATAAAGGAGTCTATCTTTCAATAATAAATAAGCGGGAGGAAATACCGTCAATTGACTTTACAATAGAGGGTCTAGAAATAGAGATTGTCAAACATGCCCAAGCTATATGGGCATCTTTCTCTGAAGAATCCTATAAGAAAATGATGGCTTAATCCGTAAGCTCTTCATATTCCTTTGAGAATGCCGGAGCATACTTTTCAGGGTTTTCCACGCCATCGGGACAGCCCTTCCCATGTCTTATGGGCTTGTCAATTCTGCTGAGAAGAACAATCCTGCTCGGTATGCTTTCGCTTAACAACCTATACCCAGTTTTTTCAGACAGGATTCTCCCCACCCTCCTAATATCCTCGTGACTAGGCATGTTAGAGTGTTCCAGCCGTCCTCTGCTCCCTCCAAGAAACATGTATGCTTTAACCTCCACATACGTTGGCTGAGCTTTTTCAACGAACCTGGCGAAACTTTCTAAAGCCTTCTCATGATCATTATAACCTTTAACTATTGTAAACCTAAATACTGTTGGAGACTTAAATGATCGTATCAACTCTAACGTTTCCTGGAACAGCTCCCAGGCCCTTGGAACGAGAGGCCTATTAAAGTACTCGTACACTTCTTTGTCCCAAGACTCAATGCTAATATAGAGTTGAGAGGGCTCTTTCACCAGGGATTTTAATACATCAGGCCTGGTACCATGGGTTACGAGGAAGGTTGTAAGACCTCTCTTATGATACTCTTCAATCAGCTCAGACAGTCGTGGATAAAGCAGAGGCTCCCCGGTTAAACTAATAGCGGCATGCTTGGGATTCATAGCCTCATCTACCATTGACTGATCAGCTGAGGGGTTTCCTTTATACCCAGCCATTATTTCACGGTGAACCCTTATGCTTTCTTCCACCAGTACTTCCGGATCATCGATAACGGGCGGTCTAGTATCATCCCAGTGCATTCCAACGTCTTCGGGCTGGACTCTCCAGCAGTGAAGGCACCTATTCCAGCACCAAGCCGCGACAGGTGTCATCTGAATACATCTATGGCTTTCAATACCGTACCATAAGCATTTATAGCAGAATCTTTCCCTGAGTATAGCTTCCTTCGTCCAGTGGCATCTTTTAACCGCACCAATCGTTCCTATTAAGTGATAGCCTTGCCTCACAAGTCTTTCGTAAATAGCCCTGTAAACTAGGCTACTATTCCAAAACACTTCACGCTTCTTTTTCACTTCATGGTAGTTAAATCTCATTTCAATCACTCGCTTCATATTGTTTTTATTTATAATCCTTTATAACGCATTATCATATCCTGTATGATGAGCGAACCCGTGTCAGATTCGTGAAGACGGTTGGCGTTGCTGAAAACCATTATTAATGATATTAATGATGTTGATGTATTTGTAAAAGTGGCGATATTGTCGAGCTAGAGGAGAGTTCGAGTTTTAAATAAACTTTTACCTCATAGCATTAGTCTGGGTGATTAACGATGAATGCCCAGAAACCGAAGATAGTAATAATAAATTCATCCCCTAGAAAATACGGGTCTTCCAGTCAGTTATCAATTGTTGCAGCTAAAGGCGTTCTCGACGGTGGCGGCGTGCCGGAATTTATTCACCTTTGCGAGAAAAATATTAAGCCATGTGTTGGTTGCGTTTCAGACGGGAATAGCTACTGCAGGTTTCCATGCATCATAATCGATGACGATTTCTACAGTATTGCGAACAAATTGCTGGAGGCTGATGGATTAATCATCTCAACACCGGTTTACTGGTACGCGCCCAGCGGTGTCTTGAAAAACTTCATAGACAGGTTGACAAGCATGGAACACATGATTTTCCACAAGGGTAGAAGCCTGCTTGAAGGTAAGGTTGCAGGATTTATCGCTACAGGACTCGACAGCGGGGTCATGATGGCCATCTCATACTTAGCTATTACTCTCAACAGCATGGGTGTCCACATCGTGCCGTGGTCCATGGCTTATAGCCATATCGAGGATGTCACCAAGGACGAGCAGGCAGTCAGAGATGCATACAACGTTGGGCTTATTGTAGCGAAAACGGCGAGGGCGTTAAAGAGTAGTGAATATATCGGATACAATCCTAATGTAAATAATGATGAGTTGGTAAATATTTTCT